>Ga0075030_100004175_pt1 | contig 13071 bp, 11 predicted proteins | sample LitLauG_LLR_2012_FD_71393 | JGI IMG/M metagenome (GOLD analysis project Ga0075030, IMG submission 71393) | Freshwater sediment microbial communities from Pennsylvania, USA - Little Laurel Run_MetaG_LLR_2012 | ecosystem: Environmental > Aquatic > Freshwater > Creek > Sediment | place: USA... | reverse complement strand
AGCAGCGAACGATCCAGCTTGCCGGCCGGGAGTAGCTGCACGACGTTCATTGCGATTCATCGCGTCCCGACTGCGGCGCGGCTCCAGCCATAGCGCTTCAGTTTGTGGTGAAGCGTGACACGATCAATGCCCAGCACTTCGGCGGCACGGCTCTGGTTATTTCCGCATTCCTCGAGAACACGAAGAATGTGGGTGCGCTCCATTTCATCCAGGGACTTACCAACCACCGGAGTCTGCTGTGTTTTGAAGATGAAGTCCTGTTCGTGCAGTTCCGGCTCCTGAGCCACGACCATAGCACGCTCGACGGCATTCTCCAGTTCTCGAACATTGCCCATCCACGGCTGCTGCTGCAGTTGATTCATCGCTGCGGGGGCGATCCGGGTAATGTGCTTATTCATTGCCAGTGAGAATTTGTGGACGAAATGCTCGACCAGCGGGGGGATATCTTCCCGGCGGTCGCGCAAAGGCGGAAGTTCGATATGGAACACGTTGAGGCGGTAGAAGAGGTCGGGACGGAACGTCCCTTCCTCGATCATGAATTCTAGGTTCTTATTAGTCGCGGCCACGCAGCGGAAATCCACTTTGATGACCTGATTCCCTCCGACGCGCGTAATCTCGCGTTCTTGCAGCACGCGCAGCAGGTCGGTCTGAGTCTTGAGGCTGATGTCGCCGATCTCATCGAGGAAAACAGTACCGCCTTCGGCGATTTCAAATTTTCCTTTCTTGCGATACTGCGCGCCGGTAAAGGCGCCCTTTTCGTGTCCGAAGAGTTCGCTTTCCAGCAACGTTTCTGTGAGTGCTCCGCAATGAATCACAACTAATGGGTGAAACCGGCGCATGCTGGCCGAGTGAATGGCGCGCACCACCAGTTCTTTGCCGGTGCCACTTTCGCCGGTAATGAGCACATTCGCATCCGTGGGGCCAACCGTGTCGATTGCCTCGAACACCTTGCGCATCTCGGGACTCTGGCCGACGAGTTCACCCGGATGTGTAGCCTCGGCAACCGTCTCGCGCAGGCGGACGTTTTCTTTTTCCGCGCGCCGGTGGGCGAGCGCTTTCTTCACCAGATGGGCAATTTCATCGGGATCGAGTGGCTTGCTGACGTAGTCGTAAGCTCCGTTCTTCAGCGCGGTCACCGCGGTTTCGACTGACGCATAGCCGGTCATCATGATCACGATCAGTTCGGGATCCATCTCGTGCAGGCGGCGCTGTAACTCGATGCCATCCGTGCCGCGCATTTTAATGTCGAGCAGCGCTAGATCCCACTTGTTTTCGGCCATGCGGGTAAGGGCGTCACTCGCACTCTCTGCGGTCCCAACTTCGTAGCCCTCTTCGCGAAACCACTTTCCCAGCGAGTCGCGGACGCTTAGTTCATCATCAACGATTAACAGTTTGGCTGGTGTTTCCACGTGGATCACCTCCCGCTGACAGTCGCGGCGATTTCGTTAGCTGGCGGCGAAGCAGGTCTTTTCGAATCTGCTTCGACATCCCAGGGCAAAGTCACGGTAAAGGTCGTCCCGCGACCGACTTCGGACAGCACCTCGATATTTCCGCTGTGACGCTCAAGGATGCTGCGGCTGATGGCGAGTCCGAGTCCCACGCCGCGTCCGGTTTCTTTTGTGGTAAGGAAGGGCTCGAATAACCGCGGCAGAATCTCCGGGGCGATTCCAGTTCCGTCGTCGCGGACAACCATTCGCACACAGCTCGGTTCGCGGCTGAAGTTAGTCGTGATCCACAGATTGCCGCCTTGGGGCATGGCATCCAAAGCGTTCATGATCAGCGCCAGGAGCACCTGCTCGATCTGGGCTGAATCGCAGAGAACCTTGGGCAGGTCGGGATCGAGTTGCGGCTGAACCTGAATTGCCGCGAGATCGAGCTGATGTTGCACGAGCCGCAGGGAGCGATCGACGACCTGGTTCAGATCGGTCATCTGCAGGTTTATCGGGGTCGTGCGTGAAAAGGTCAGGAGATTCTTGACCAGATCGCCGCAGCGGCGGCTTTCGCTAGCGATGAGGTCGAGAGCATCGGAGATCTCCCTGCGACGAGATGGGGCGATAGTAGACGAGGACGCAGGTCTTACGTCTTCTCCCCCTAGACGCTCGGTCCATTTCTTCAGCAGCTTCGCGTAGGTAAGAATTCCAGACAGCGGGTTGTTGATTTCGTGGGCAAGCACCGCCGCCATCTTCCCGATCGATGCCATCTTTTCGGTGTGCAGAGCGTGCTCATGAATACGCTTCAGCTCGCGTGTTTTCTGCTCAACCCGCTCTTCAAGAGTGCGCGTCCAAGCGAGATTTTCGTGGTGTTCCGACTGCAACTGGCGGCTCATGCCGTTGAAAGAATCGGCCAACTCTCCGATTTCATCTTTCGACCGGACATCAATCTGATAGCCGAGGTCGCCTGCCGCCAATCGCTCGGTCCCGCGTTCGAGGGCCTTCACGGGCACAGCCACCACGCGCCACACAAAAAACGAGCTCACACAGGCAATCAAAATCAGCGCGCACGCCGTATAAGCGATCATGCGGCGGCTGCTCTCGGCCAATTGCACATCCGCTTGGGCGAGCGACAGATCCGTGTCGATCACGCCCAGAATCTTCTGTTCCGAAGGATGGGCGTGACACGCGGCATTCGAGCAGGCGGGCTGATTTTCCAGGGGAGTAATGATGGCGAGCACCCGCTTTCCGCCACCATTGCGGAAGATGCGGAAGCGGTCAGGGCGATTGAGCCGCGCCAGCGGCTGGGACTGGTTATGACAGCCATAACAGGCCTCGGCACCTTTGTCGACGACATGATTCAGTTCGGAGGGATCGGTGGTGTACGTGATCCGCCCTTCTTTGTCGAAGATCCGGATCTTTGACATACCCGGCTGGTCGGCAATCGTACGGATGGTGCGGTACAGGCCTTCGCGATCGTTTCGCAGCATGTAATCGGTTGTGCTGCGCTTGATAACGTCGCTGACACGCTCGGCGCTCAGCAAGGCCGCCTGCTCCAAGTGTTGACGGTGCAGGCGGACATTGAGATAACCGAGCAGCGCGAAGATTGCGACCATGGCACCGAGCAGAAGAACGTTGAGCTTGGCGCTGAGGCTATGCGTCAGACGAATCCAGCGGCGGCGAGTTGATTCAGTCTCCGGCATTTTCAAAGACCGGTGAGGACATCGGCCTAGCAACGTTCACTTTCGTCTCTTGCTTCTGTGCAACCGCTTCCCCTGGAAAAATCGGCAGATACTGCACGGCGATCTGGAACAACGCGAATCCCATGGCGATGATCATCAGCGTCACGGAGAACTCGGTCCACTTGGGCATGTAGTGGTGACCGACATAGGTCTCAAAGCCGATCAGGCTCACGTTGAGGCGATTGGTAATGAATCCGAACAAGCTGATCACCGACGCCAGATACAGTCCGTTGGGCGAGAGCCGGATCTTCTTGAAGCTGAGCAGAGTTATCGGAATGACGAATGACAGCGCCAGTTCCAGCCAGAGGAAATAGGCTTCGTAACTTGGCTGCAAGATTTGCCGCAACATGCCGCGATGGAAATAATCCTCGAAGCGCAACAGGGCGTTGACCCAGAGTGCGACCAGCAGCGCTCCCCCCAGTCGTACGAGAACCGAAAGCTCAAGATGACGGCCGAGCGCCTTCGCGCTCTGAGTGGATTCGAAGATGGTCATGGCCAGTCCCACTGCGACGGCCGAGCCAAAAAAGAAGAACGGGAGCGCCGGCGAGTACCAGAAGGGATGAAGCTTGCTTGGCATGATCAGATACAGCGATCCGAGCGAACTCTGATGCAGGGTCGAAAGCAGGATGCCGAGAACAATCAGTACGGGATAAAACTTGTGAATCCACTTGATGGGCTGCTTCAGATTGAAGCGTTCAAAGATACTGGGCAGGAATTCGAAGAAAAGCACGGTCGTATAGGTCATCACGCACATGCCCACCTCGAACATGACCGAATGCGGGTTCATGTAGATGAGTTGGTGCCAGATGAACCAAGGCCGGCCCAGATCGAACAGCAGCCCGACGATGAACAGCAGGTAACCCAGAAACGCGGTCAGCACCGCGGGGCGCACCACGCTTTGGAGGCTCTGCACGTTGAACAGATACACGGCGCCCACCATGCAGAATCCACCAGCCGCCAACATCACGCCGCACAGGCAGTCGAAGCCGATCCAGAATCCCCAGGGGAACTGGTCCGTCATGTTTGAAACTGCGCCCAGGCCGTAGAAATAACGGACAAAGGTCGAATAAAGACCGAGCCCCATGATCACAAGGAAGACGACTCTCCAGAACGTAAGCTTGATTCTCATCGCACACTCCCGTTCTTCGTTTCTTTCGCTTTCTCTTGCGCTTCGGCCGCGGCGACCTCTTCGCGGCGATGGGAAATCCAGTAAATGCCGCCCAGCACCAGCGACCAGATGGGAATGAAGTCCGGAACTCTCTCCATTACGCGGCCGGTGTATTCGGGCATGGGAGTGTCGCCGATCTTCTTCGACGCGGGATAACCGAAGTCCTCAACGTTCATGCCCGAGAGAATGAGCACGCACGTTCTGCCAACCTCGTTCAGACCATAAATGCGTGGCACGTATGCGGATGGATTCTGGCGGAGCCGGTCCTGTGCTTCTCGGACCAGGTCGTCCCGATCGCCGAATTTGGTGGCTCCCGTGGGACAGATCTCGGCGCATGCGGTCGGATTGCCGGCCAATACACGATCCGGGCACATAATGCATTTGCGTACCCGTGGATTCAGCGATCCCCATTCGTACTTGGGTTGACTGAACGCGCACGCCGCCATGCAGTAGCGGCAACCGATGCACTTCCAAACGTCGTAAACGACTGGTCCTTCTTTCGTCTTGTGGAACGCTCCAACCGGACAGACTGAAGCGCAAGCGGGGTGTTCACAGTGCATGCACAGGCGGCGCATGAACTTCTCGCCCTTGGTCAGCACAACTGTGTACTTGTGATCGGACTGCCGTTCTTCTGCGGCGACGGAATCGTTGTACGGAAGCTTGTTTTGAGTGGCGCAAGCCTGTTCGCACTGCTTGCAGCCGATGCAAAGGGTGGAATCGTATAAGAGTGCTTTGCTCATTATTAAGTGTTCGCGCGCACCTGTTCGAGCACACGGAAACGTGCGGAAATCCTTTCCATAGACGCCTGAGCTGAATGAGGAAGGGAGCGATTACCGGCGTAACCGCAGACGGAAATCGGACCAAGTGGAGAGCTGCTTACCTCATTCGATCAGAGGCTGTCGCGAAATTCAGCAGCTTCAGACAGCTTAGAGTTTCAACGATTAGCGTTTTCTTAGCGGTGATAGGCATCACTTTTGGGCGTGATGGGGATCAATAGGGTCCAACAAGAGCATGAAACGGGGCGGGCGACGCTGTCTTTCGCAACATGGGGCGATGTGGAATGCATCACGCCTATTCGGGAAGGCAAGGCATTGAAAACACGTGAGATCGTTACCGCTGGTCCCGATGTGTGGCAAGAATCCGCGTTAGGACCATGTTGCATTCCGTATCAAATGGCCTGTTGAGTATTTGTACAGTCTGGTTCGCCCTCAGTTTCACACTGACTCTTATCCATTCGAACTGAGCCACTTATGTCATGTGCGGAGGTGCGATGAGGCGGAAAAGCGATATGGTTCTGCAATTGCCCTTAGGAAAGGCAGCGAGTGACCAAGAACGCAAGAGGCACTCGGGCGAGGTGGGTTATGACAGTAATCCTGGTACTCCTTACATTCGGAATCTTCTTACTCATTGATTTTGTGCGCAGTCAGAACAAAGTGGCAAAGGTGGAGATCATGCAAACGGCGGCTCGCGAAGCGGCGCCGCGAATTGTCCCGGCCCTGGTGGCAGGTTTTCAGGTTCCCGAGAACGTTCGTTATCACGCGGGGCACACCTGGGCGCTGAGTGAAGGCCGCGACCTGGTGCGAGTGGGCATGGACGACTTCGCCTCGAAGCTTGTTGGGAAGGTTGAGAACATCGTGTTGCCGCAGCGGGGGCGTTGGGTACGCCAAGGCCAGAAGGTTTGGACGATTTTCCGCGACGGGAAGTCGGTGGATATGGTTTCTCCGATCGAGGGCACGGTTACGGAAGTGAACAATGCGGTGTTGAAAGATCCTGAACTGGCACGGAAGGATCCCTATGGTGAAGGGTGGTTGCTGACGGTGCAGGCTCCGGATTCGAAGATTAATTTCCGCAACTTGATGGGCGGAGTGCTGGCGCGGATGTGGACGGAAGATTCCGCACTACGCCTGCATAAGAGAATGCCCATTGCCATGAGCGCAGCGCTGGCGCAGGATGGCGGCGTGGCCGTAGACGACATCACGGCGCATCTGCCCGATGAGGACTGGGCCGCGCTGACAAAGGAATTCTTCTTGTCGTAAATGAGGTGTGAGGCGCAACCTCGCCCCGTACCTCCTTATGTGCCGCCCGGGAACATTCCCGGGCGGCTTTTTTCGTCTTGGGGAGAAGCTCAGTCAGGGACTGTTTCTTGCGCGACCGGGCGGGCAACCGAACGAAAGATCGCCGTGCCAACAACGATGGCGGAACTTAGCAGAATTACCCTCATATACTGAGCAGCCGGCATGCCTGTGTCGCCAAACACGGTCCGAAGCAGGCCGGAACTGGCACTGCCCGCGCAGAGTATGAAATAGAGGCGTTCCTTCACACAGCGCGACTGAACTACCAGCCAAAGCAAAATCGACGCGACCGTGAGATAAATCACGATCAGAACAATGTCACCGGTCGCGGTGAGCCCCGGAGAGAGGATGCCAGCTTTCGGTGTTCGGAATCCTTGAATCGCGATCCCCAGAAAAACGACAGAGTGCATCAGGGCGATAACGGCTCGTTTGCGGTTGCTGAGAATGGCGAAGTCGCTCATAGGATGATTCAGTTTCACGGATTCGAAGCGTTCTCGCCGTGAGTTGCTGTAACACCAGTTGTGATTACGATCACAGAACAGCCGCCCACAAACAGCCGCCTAACTCTGGCACCCTGAGATGGCCTTTGATACCATCGCGGGCGACATGACTACCCGTATCTTTCGACTCCTTGCCACTCTCTCGCTGCTGGCTAGCGTTGCCGCCTCGCAATCACAAACCGCTCCAGGACATCCCATTGTTGTTCATGGCGCACGAATGCTCGACGTCAAAACGGGACGAACGATCGCTCCGGCAGAAGTTCTAGTGGAGGGAGAGCACATTGTCGAGGCAGGAACCAGCGTGAAGCATCCCGCGGGTGCGGAGGTGATCGACCTGGGGAACCGCACGTTGCTGCCGGGACTGATTGACGCACACATTCATTTGTTCCTGCACCCTGGCGCAGAAGATTTGCAGACCGTGCAGGAATCGATTCCGCAGCGGACGATCACCGCCATTCTCGCAGCACGGGACGACCTTATGGCCGGATTCACAGCAGAGAGAGATATGGGAACCGAGGGCGCGGGCTCGGCTGATACGGCGGTGAGGAATGCGATTGATGCAGGAAAAATTCCGGGGCCGCGGCTGAGGATCAGCGGAAACGCGGTGGACATCCTCGGCGGACACGAGGACGCGATTGAATACAACCCGGAGCAGCACGTTCTGTCGAACGCAACCTACGCCAACAGCACCGATGAACTGATTGCCGTGATGCGGCAGCAGTTCAAGGAAGGAGCGGACTTCGTCAAGATTTATGAAACCGGGCCTGACGAAATTCGAGGGGGAAAACTCACGACCGTCTACCAGTACACCGAGTCCCAACTGGAAGCCGCAGTAAAGGAGGCCGCCCGAGTGGGGAGGCGCGTGGCCGTACATGCGACGGGAGAGCCGGGGACGCTTTACGCAGCGCAGGCGGGAGTGGTTTCCATCGACCACGCCGATCAACTGGGCGACGAGACAGTGCGATTGATGAAGGAGAAGCAGATTTTTGCGGTACCGACGTTTGCGATCCTCGAATACTTTGCGGAGCATGCTACCAGGCCGGCCTTCGCGGCAAGCGTGCGCGAAATACAGGATGCAAAGGCTCAGGAATTCAAGAAGCAGGTGGCGGCAGGCGTGCCGATGGCACTCGGATCGGACGTCGGGCCGTTTCCGCACGGCACCCAGGCAAGCGAGTTTGTGCTGATGGTGAAATACGGAATGTCTCCGCTTGCCGTACTGCAGGCCGACCTCATCAACGGCGCGAAGTTGCTGGGGTGGGAAGGACAGATCGGATCGCTGGAGCCCGGCTATTTTGCGGATGTGATTGCGGTTAGTGGAGATCCACTGCAGGACATCGGTGTTTTGCAGAAGGTCTCGTTTGTCATGAAGGGCGGCGTTGTTTACAAGAGGTGAGCACCACAGAGAATGGTAAATCGCAGGTATAACTGCAAAAGAGTGCACAACGCACGAGATCTCCCAGGATTTCAGAATCGCTAAGATGTTCAACTTAAGCGGGTTGGCGCGGCTGTAATGTTCGCGGCACGGCCAGCAGATTGCCCCTTTCGGACTGTGGTTGCGTTAAGCAGTAGGTGCCTATGAGGTCTCATCGGTTCCGCATTCTTCTTGTTACGGCTGCAATCTTTGCCAGCACCACATTTTCTCGCACCGTTTTCGCACAGGGTCCTCTGCCTGATGCACCAATGCCTTCAGCCGAGGCGTCAGCCGCAGTCACCAGCATGCCGACCGTTGAGCGGCGGCAACACAAGTTCTTCGACAAAGAGAATTGCACCCTGTTTGCCGGATCGATTGCGTTAAGCGGCGCGGATTTTGCGATCACGCGATCAAACCTCCAACATGGAGGACAGGAGTTCAATCCGATGGTGCGCCTTTTCGGCCGTTCGACTGCCGGACTTGCAGCGAACTTTACCGGTCAAAGCCTGGGTACCGTCGCCCTTAGTTATCTGTTTCACCGCACCGGCCATCACAAGATGGAACGAGCCGTATCCATGGTCAACATCGGTGGCTCCGCCGCCGCAGTTGGATTTGGGCTGGCGCATCACTAAACGATTCATTTCGCTTTTCCCTCGACAAGCCCGATTCACCATCAGGAAGTATAATCGCCACGCATTGCATTGTTCCCAACATGCGTCCGTCTTGTCGTGGCGTCCAAATCGGGTTTTTCATCATCGCTCTTCCAATGTTCCTGGCTGAGGCCACAAACTGCCGCGCCCAGACCGGTGATGTACTTTGCCGCGAAGGCGTCGGCAATTTCGATGCTGACCTTCGGGGCAGCGCGAAGGTTCACGTGGGAGCGGTCAAGAACGGTGGTTTGGCCACGCGCTCCTGCGAAGCAACGCTCATCTGGGGAGACCAGCATGTGACGGTCGCAAATGGAGTGTTCGAAGTTGATCTTGACGCGTTTGGTGCCGACCTAGGGTGGGGTGTGCCCGTGTCAGCATTTCAATTGAAGAAGTCTGATTCCGAATGCTGCAGGTCCTACCAAATTTACTCATTGCAAAAGCTACCTCACCTGCTGAGGAGCCTCACGGGCGGAACCTTCTTTTGTGCGGCAGACACAGATTTGGACGGTCGAGTAGAAATTTGGACGGATGACGGGGCTTCACTCGAGGGTATCGAGAACCTGACTGGCTTGGAGCTTGATTCGCCGCCGACAGTCGTGCTCCGGTTCGAACACAACCGACTGCTGGACGTGAGTTCACAGTTTCAGCCCTATTTTGACAGCGTGATCACGAATCTGCGAGCGCGGCTGGATCAACGCTCTATCAAGGACTTCAAGGAGAGTGATGGCAAGCTGCTGCCAAGCCAAACGATTGCTCCAGAGAAGATGCAACGCTTAAGAAGGGTAAAGATCGCGATTCTTGAGATTGTCTGGTCCTACCTGTATAGCGGCCGCGAGGCAGAGGCCTGGGCCGCTCTGGCAGATGTGTGGCCATCCGCTGATGCGGAGCGCATTCGGGCTGAGATTATCAAGGCCCGGAATCACGGTATGCGCCTGCAGGTGGATGGGGTCGCGCCGGTCACGAAGAATCGGAAGAAGCATGCAATGGTCTTCGACCTGACGGTGGAGAAACGCGAATCTGGATTGATTCCACCACGTGCCATCCTGCTGCGCCGCCCTCCAGGACAGACCTCAGAATCGATTCCAGTGGGTGGGGAGGAATTCCTTAATCTGACCGTCGACTCTGCTGGGAAAGTTCGATCGGTCGAGCCTGCTGGAAATTCGAAATCGGTACCCCCGGAGTTAATCGATGCAGCGACGGGATGGAAGTTCATTCCCGCGCTCAGTGACGGTCGCGCTGTCGCCAGCCGAATGCGATTGGCGGTCTCAGATAGGCGATAAGGCTTCGGTCACTTGTGGCCTCGCAGCAACTTGGCATGGGTTTCGGCCCTCTTCGCTTCTGCGCTATTTCCCTCGCCCGAATAGGCCTTCGCCAGCAGCGTAAACAGTTCCGCACGGTCCGCATGCGCCTTTGCCAGAGGCTCAAGCCCCTGCCGCGCCTCAGCGAACTTCCCGTTTGCAATCTGAGCTTCTGCGAGACCAAGTTGGGCTGCTACATCGCCGGGCTTGATGAGCAGCGCGGCCTCAAACTGATCTTCTGCAGCCTTGCCCTCTTTCAATCGCGCATAGACATGGCCCAGCAAGAGGCGAGCCGCGAATTGTCCGGGCATGAGCTTGAGGCTGGTTTCCAGAGCATCGCGAGCGCCCGGGAGATCGTTTGACTTCTCGAGAGCCTGACCCGCTTCAAACGCGGCCGTCGCGTCGTCGGGACGAACCTCTATGGCACCCTTGAGATGTTGCGCAGCCTTCGCGTACTCGCCTTGCTGCAGTTCCAATTCCCCAAGTTGCCGCAAAGCTGTAGGAGCTTTGGGATCGAGAGCCAGGACCTGTTCGAGAGCCTGCCGTGCGTCAGTGACACGGTTATCGTCCGAGGCGAGCATGGCCCGGTGCAGCAGATTCTGTTCCTCGATCTTATCTTTCGGATCGGGCAATGTGGACGGCGAAACGGTCCGATCGATCGCGGATTGAGCTGCATAGCCGAGTGCCTTGAGTTGCGTGCTTGCCGCACCAGAGGACTGTTGTGCAGTTTCTGGCGGTGCTTCGCGTTTGGCCACGTCGGCGAGCATAGTGCGAGCTTTTTCCACCCGGGCATCCTTCACTTCGTACTGGCTGTGCAACTCGTCCGGGTCGGATTCGAGATTGTACAGCTCCGGACGAGGCGCCTCGATGAACTTGAATCCTTGCGAGCGCACAGAGCGCAGCGGAGCCCATCCGAACCGCAATGGATAGTCTGTTTCGCCAAACGCTGGCCGATCTGTTTGGATCGATTCTGCCCAGTAAGGCTTTAAGGACTCGCCATCGCTTTTCTCTAACGGAGGAATTCCTATCAGATCCAGCAGCGTGGGAACGATGTCTACAGTCCTAACCTGCGCCTGAACTGGGGAATTTGCATGCTCTTCCGCGGGAAGCTTGACGATCAGCGGCACGTGCGTAGTTGCGTCGTATAGAAAGATCCCGTGAGTTTCTTCACGGTGTTCTCCGAGACCTTCTCCATGATCGCCGACGACAATTACAACCGAATTGCGATATCGCTCCGCCTGTTTTAACTGAGCGATGAAATGGCCGAGGGCGGAATCCGCGTAGGCGATCTCGCCATCATAGAGATGATTTTTGTAAGTCTGCGAGTAGGGCGCGGGAGGCTCATAGGGATCATGCGGATCGTAAAGATGCACCCACACAAAACGGGGCCCTGTTGGATGCTTGGTCAGCCAGGCTTCGGCGTGCTGCACTACATCCATGCCTCGCCTCTCAACCCGACCCCAACGTGATTTTGTCTGCGGATGCTCGGGAAAATTGTCGTAGTAGTCGAAGCCGCGATCGAATCCCGGCGCGAGCGTTTTGCTGTCGAGAATCACCGCTCCGATGAACGCCGCCGTCTTGTACCCGCTCTTCTTGAGAGCTTCGGCAAGCGTCTGATGTTGAGAGCTCAACGGCACGCCGAAGTCCGTTACGCCATGCGAGCCCGGCAGTAATCCTGTAAGGATGCTCGCATGCGATGTATTTGTGATGGGGCTTGGAGAAAATGCCTGCGCAAAGCGGATACCGTCCCTGGCCAAAGAGTCCAGTGCGGGGGTCTTTACGTTCGGATAGCCATAACAATGGACATGATCGGCGCGGAGAGTATCAATCGTAATGAGAAAGACGTCAGGATGGCGATTGCGTTGCGCAGAAGCCAACCCAGATGACAATGCCCACAGACATGCAGATAGGATCAGCAGCGCCCGCAAGACCTTCATTGGCCCCTCAGACTAGCACAAATGGCGGCATCTTCCACGAGATGAGCAGACGCGGACCTGTCGTATAATCTGATCTTCCCATGGCTCACTCCCGGCTTTTGGCGCTGGTTTTAACAGCCGGCCTCGTCTTCGTTCCCGGCCTTCGGGCGGCGGTAAAGCCTCAGCCCAACGTGGTATTCATTACCATCGACACGCTGCGGGCCGACCACCTTGGCTGTTACGGATACAAGCAAATCCGAACTCCCAATATCGATGCCCTCGCCGCAGAGAGTTTTCGCTTCGAACGCGCCTACACTCCTGTGCCCGTAACCCTTCCCGCACATACAGCGATCTTCACGGGAACGTATCCCACGCTGAGTGGGATGCATGATTTCAGCGGCAACAAGCTGAGTTCTAAGCAATCCACCCTCGCATCGGTTCTCAAAGAGCAGGGTTATATCACAAGCGCAGTCATTGGATCTGCGGTGCTGGATTCACGATTCGGACTGAACCAAGGATTCGATTTTTACTACGATCACTTCGACTTCAACCGGCTTCAGGAATCGAATCTGGAAGAAATGGAGAGGCCCGGCAACGTTGTGGCCGACGTTGCTTTGGATTGGCTCGCCAAGAATTCACAAAGCAAGTTTTTTCTGTGGATGCATTTGTACGATCCACACTATCCTTATCGGCCCCCGGCGCCATACAGCGAGGAATACAGAGATCGGCTCTATGACGGTGAAATCGCATTCGCCGATGCGCAGGTCGGGCGCCTGATTGCTTTTCTCAAAACGAAGAGCCTCTACCGCAACACTCTGATCGTGCTCACCGGAGATCACGGAGAAAGCCTCGGCGAACACGGGGAAAAAACTCACGGATTCTTC
>Ga0075030_100004174_pt1 | contig 13075 bp, 14 predicted proteins | sample LitLauG_LLR_2012_FD_71393 | JGI IMG/M metagenome (GOLD analysis project Ga0075030, IMG submission 71393) | Freshwater sediment microbial communities from Pennsylvania, USA - Little Laurel Run_MetaG_LLR_2012 | ecosystem: Environmental > Aquatic > Freshwater > Creek > Sediment | place: USA... | reverse complement strand
CCCAGCAAATCCTACATGGGCACGCGCCGTTCCATCTTCCTGTGGGACTGCCTGCTCGTTTCGGTCTATGGCGTGGTCTGGACAGCGGCGCTGGTCGCCGCGGCCGCGGCCGCGGCCGAGCCGCTGTTGCCGGTGCTGGTCTGCGGCCTTGTTGTGCCTTTCCTCTTCTGGTGTTCCATGATCGGCTTCGTCGTTTACGTGCACCACACCCATGTAAAGGTGTCCTGGTACGACGACCGCGCCGACTGGGCGCGCGCGCAGCCCTTCATCTCCACCACCGTTCACCTCACGTTCCCGCTGCGCTTTGGCGCCGTCCTGCACCACATCATGGAGCACACGGCCCATCACCTGGACATGAGCATCCCGCTGTACCGGCTCAAGACCGCGCAGAAGATGCTCGAAGACCTGCTGCCCCAGCGCATCGTGATCCAGCGTTTTTCCTGGCGCTGGTATTTCGATACGGCGAACCGCTGCAAGCTCTACGACTTCACGCGGCGCTGCTGGACAGCGTACTCCGGCCATGCCACCAGCGAGCCGGCAACGGTGCCGGTCTGAGGCGGCGAGCGAAATAAAAAACCCCGCTCGGCGGGGTTTTTTATTTGAGCGCCCGCGCATGTGTCGCTCCCTTGCGACTTGGCATGCGCATCGGCCTGCGGGCCAGCACTTGCATAGCGCTCGCTGCATTGGTGATGTCGGTCTACGTGTCACGCTATCCGGGGACCCGCACGGTCATGAACGCTGACGAAATTTCCCGTTGGGATGCGCGCTATGCAGGCGATGAATTCCTTTTTGGAATGCAGCCCAATGCGTTCCTGGCTTCGCAGCGCGCGCGCCTTCGGCCCGGCTGGAAGGCGTTGGCCGTCGCCGACGGGGAAGGCCGCAACGGTGTCTGGCTTGCCGAGCAGGGCATGGACGTCACCTCCGTGGACGCATCGAGCGTCGCACAGCGAAAAGCCAGACGCCTGGCCCAGATGCGGGGCGTGCACCTGCGGTTTGAGCTCGCAAACCTGGAAACCTGGGCGTTTCCCGCTGGCCAGTTCGACGTGGTCGCGGCGATTTTCATTCAGTTCGCAGGTCCCGCGCTGCGCGCGCGGCTCTTTGACGGGATGATGCAGTCCCTGAAGGCCGGCGGGATCCTTTTGCTGGAGGGCTACGGGCACAAGCAGCTGGAGTATCGAACCGGCGGCCCGCCCATCCTTGAAAACCTTTATACCGAAGCCATGCTGCGGGACGCATTCCGCGGATTCGAGATCATCGAACTTCGGGCCTACGACGCAGTGGTTCACGAGGGCGCTGGTCACAGCGGAATGTCGTCCCTGGTCGATCTCATAGCGTGCAAGCCCGGATCGCTGCGGCCCGGCTTGCCGGAGCCCGCGGTAACTCGGGTGCCGGAGCTATGAGGGCGCTGGCTTAGCGCCGGCCGGAGTCGGCCCGAGATTCCGGGATACAACCGCGAATGTATTGGGCCCATAAGTGCAATGGCTCGGCGCGGCCGTCGTCTACCGTATCGCCAAATTGCGGTGGATAATCGGCAGCTAGAGCGTCGTGAGAACGCGCGGCGCAATGCGGTTTCACAATACCCGGTGCATCGGGGTCATCATCCGCGCCCTGGCTCTCGCAGCCCGGCAATTTTCCTTGGAGGCTAAATGCATTTTGCGATCTCTACTACGTGGGGCCCGACGGATGTAACGCGCGGGGCGCTTCCTTTTGTCTTCGCCGCATCGGCCTTGCAGGCGGGCGACACGGTCATGATCATGCTGTTTCACGACGCGGTCACCATTGCCCTCGATGGGGCTTACCAGAAGATGGTTCCCTTTGGTCCGCCGTCGCGATTCGAGGAGATATTTTCCAACCCCAAGGCCCAGGTTTTTGTTTGCAAGCCTTGTGCGGAGTTGCGGGGCATCGAGGAAGCGATGCTGGTGAAGAACGCCATTTTCGGCGGCATGAACGATCTGCATGCGCATGCGTCCCGCGCAGACGCGAAGCTGATCAGTTTCTAGTTTTTTCGGGGCGCTTCGCTAGCGAAGCGCCGTTGCGCCGGCCTCGGGAATTGCAGCACAACTACTCCCGCATTCTCTGGCGGTTCAGCGGAGCAACCGTGGGTACCTTGCGGCGCTTGCAACGATACCCAATGCGCCGGAAAATCTACTGGGCGGCGGCGCAAAACTCGTCAAATGCGGCGATGGCGCTCGCCGCGTACATCAGCGAGGGCCCGCCACCCATGTAGACCGCGACGCCGAGCATTTCGTCGATCTCCTGGCGTGTGGCCCCCAGACCCGCTAGCGCCTTGGCATGAAATCCGATGCAGGGGTCGCAGTGCGAGGCTACGCCCAGCGCCAGAGCAATGAGTTCCTTGGTCTTGGCGTCGAGCGCGCCCGGGGCCAGCGCGGCGCGGCCCAGTGCGCCGAAACTCTTCATCACGTCGGGCGTATTGGTGCGCAACTCTGCCAGCCGACCCGACACCTGCTGTGTCAGGGCGAGGAATCCTGCGGGGTTCGTCGACACGGGCAACTCCTGGCGCGCGCGCTCAGCGCTTGGATGCCGTCATCGGGCATGTGCTCATGCCGAAGGCCAGATAGGCGGGGCAGAAGCGGAACAGCCCGGTGGCCAGCGGCACGATCCCGATGTACCCCCAGATACCGATGACGCCCAGGGCGGCGGCGGTGATGAGTCCGAGACCGGCGGCGACGCGGATTACCCGGTCGATTGTTCCAACATTTGGCTTCATCTTCACTCTCCTTAGATTGGGGCCGGACGCAGCGGTGCATTGTTCCCGTATCCGGCGGCCGGCCGGGTTGATGTGCATATAGTATATGAAAATATATAATATTGTTTGATATAGTGTAAACCTCTGTCCGGGATCAAACTCCCACCGTGAAAGCAACCGCCAAAAAGCCGTCCATGGAACCCGAGATGTTGCGCCGCGCGGCCGCCCAGGCGGTTGCCTCGCTCAAGGTTCTGGCAAACGAGGATCGCCTGCTGCTGCTCTGCCAGTTGTCCCAGGGCGAGATGTGCGTGAGTGAACTCGAGGAACGCCTCGACATAGCGCAGCCTACGCTGTCCCAGCAGTTGGGCGTTCTGCGCAACGAGGGTGTCGTCACCACGCGCCGCGAGGGCAAGAACGTCTACTACAGCTTCGAGAATCCGGCTTTGCTGTCGGTCATCACGGTCCTGTATGGCCTATATTGCCCGATTGGCGCGTAAGGGCAGACCGGGCGGTTCGCGCGGCGAGTTGCCGCGGGCCGTGGCCGCGTCCGTGCCACAGCCGCCCGCCACGGCGGCGGCGCAGCTCGATGCCGGCTTGCAATCGCGGCCGGGCCGCGCGCACGGGTGTCAGTGGGCGGCCTTGAAGATGAGCAATGCGGCCGCGCAGATCATTACCGCGGCGAAGCGCTGTTGCAGCAGTGGTCCGGCGATGCGCGGCGCGATCTTGCGACCTGCCAGCATTCCGGCCAGCGATCCGGCGACAAAGGGCAAGGCAACCATCCACGGCAATGAGCGGCCCATTGTCACACTGGCGATGACGGTGCCCGCACTTGTGAGAGCGATGGTCATCAACGAAGTGGCCACCGCCGAATGCATCGACAATACCGTTGACGCACGCAGTGCCGGCACTATGACGAATCCCCCGCCAACGCCGAGCAGTCCGGACAGGAATCCGGTGGCGGCGCCAATCCCCGAAATAACCATCGCGCATCTTCCGGTCCAGACCAGCCGGCCGGTTGCCTCGTTCGTGTGGCACAACGGACCGCGGGCGGGCTTGCCGTCTCCCGTGACAGCGGCGCGCACGATCCGGGTATCGGCGGGGCTGGCGCGCGCCTGCGCGATCATCCGCAGCGCCACCACGATCAGGACCGCGGCGAACGCGGCGGTCAACCAGGACGCCGGGAGCCGATCGGCGATCCTGAGCCCCAGCGGCGCCGTGCAGCAACCAAGCAGCGCCATGACCATGGCCGCCCGGTAGCGCACATAACTTGCATTCCACGCAACCACAGTGCCAAATGCCGCCGCGGCGCACACCGCGATCAAGGCGACGGGCGCCGCCTGGGTGATGGTCCAGCCCAGCCCAAAAATCAGCAGTGGCACTGCAAACACCGAGCCGCCGGCGCCGGTCAGACCCAGCACCAACCCGACCACCATGCCCAGGATGGCACTCACTTCAACATTGCCCCGCAAGCCCGTCGGCCAAGGCCCGAGCGCACGACCGGATTTGCGCTGCGCTCGCCGACCCGACGTGGTAGATCCGGGAAAGAAGGCGTACTGGATTCATATTCTTTGTAGCGTATAGCATGTCATGGCCAGCCGCAGCGACGGCCAGACATTGCCGTGAGGCAGACCCGCCGGCGCCTGTCGCAGTCAAAGGCTGTCGACAATCAGATCCGGGCAATTACATCCGGAACCAGGCGATTGATCGCCGCTCCGGCGACGAGCAGCCAGAAAAATGTTAGCAGCGCAAGCAGCAACGGTCTTGTGCCGGCATGGCGGATCGCGGCAATGTGCGTCGAGAGTCCGAGGGCAGCCATCGCCATTGCCAGCAGGAAATTGTCGACGGTCAATGTGAATTGATGGACGATCGAACCCATCAAATGCAGCGAATTGACCATGACCACGGCGACAAAGCCGAGGGGAAACCATGGAATGGCCACGGGCGCACGGCGAACCTGCACCCGGCTGCTGCCATGACCGGCGGGGCCCGATCGTTCAAGGCACAGCCAGAACGACAGCCCGATCAGAAATGGCGCCAGCATCATCACACGCACCATCTTTGCGATGATCGCGGTATCTGCGGCGTCCGGGCCGATGGAGCGAGCGGTGGCCACGACCTGGGCAACCTCGTGAACCGTGGAACCAAGGTAAATTCCAAACGTGCGTTCACCTTGCGCGAGAAATTGCCAGTGCGCATTCAGTTGGAACAATGCCGGATAAAGGAATATGGAGAGGGTTCCGAACACAACGACGGTCGCGACCGCCACCGTGACCTGCTCGGCGCGTGCCCGCACGACCGATTCCGCAGCCATTATCGCCGCCGCCCCGCAGATCGCGCTGCCGGTCGCGATCAGCATTGCGGCCCTGCGGTCCAATCCCAACCACCGCGTGCCGGCGAACGTGGCAAAGGCGAAGGTGGACATGAGTACCGCGGCGTCGATCAGGACGCCCGAGATTCCGAAAGTACCGACGTCCTGCAGGGTGAGCCGGAATCCATAGAGGATGACGCCCGTCCGAAGCAGGGTCTGCCTGGAGTAATCGACGCCGGCTGCGCAGCGCATTGCCAGGCCTGGCGCGCGCCGGTATACCGTGTTGCCTGTCGCCATCCCGATGACGATGGCGATCGTCAGTGCGCCCGCCCCGTGGCGCTGCAGCCAGCCGGATTCTCCGAGCCATGTTGCGGCAAGCGCTAGGGCGCCGCACAGCAGCAGGCCTTGCCAGTGCGTCGGCCCTCCGGCACGCGCTGCGCACGGCCTGGGCACAGGCAAGGCGGCAGAGGCGATTGAATTGCGATTGGACACGGTTGGGCTGCATGAAAGGGCGCAGACGCCAATCTAGGACCGCCTGTTATACCTGTCCAACGGGTTATACTGGTAATATCAACCTACTTTATAGCTTATTATCGAGCGTGCGATGGACGTCTTGCGGCTGACGCTGCGGCAACTCCAGATCTTTGTCGCGATCGCGCGGCATGGAAGTACCGCGGCCGCAAGCAGCCAGATCGCGCTATCGCAATCGGCTACCAGCGCTGCCCTCAACGAACTGGAGCGGCTGCTGTCGCTGCAGCTTTTCGACCGGGCCGGGCGAGGTCTCCTGCTCAACGACAACGGACGCACGATGCTCCCCCGGGCGCTTGCCCTGCTCGACGGCGCTGCGCAGATGGAGAAGCAGGGGCTCTCGACGGCCGAGCAGCTACAGTCCCTGCGCATCGGCGCAAGCACGACCATCGGAACCTATGCGCTGCCCCGCCTTCTGGGTGCATTGCTTGCAGGGGCCGGGATCGAAGCGCGAAGCGCCTGGAAATCGACTGTCGCCATTGCCAATACCGAAGCCATAGGCAATGCCATAGCCGGCTTTGATCTCGATCTGGGATTCGTTGAAGGCCCGGTGCGCGCGCCCGAGGTGCGGTCGATTCCATGGATCCGCGACGAAATGGTGGTGGTGGGCGCAACGCCGCAGGCCGGCGGCAATCGTACGGTGACGGTGCAATCGCTTCGGGACGCCGTGTGGTTGCTGCGAGAAGGCGGCTCGGGTACGCGACAGGCCGCCGATCAGGCTTTGCTTCCAAGCCTTCGCTCGTACCGGCGCTATATAGAGCTCGGCAGTTCCGAGGCGATAAAGCACGCCGCGATCCTCGGTCTGGGTCTTGCCTGCCTCTCGCGCTGGGTCGTGGATGACGCCGTCCAGATCGGCAAGCTGCGCATCCTTCGGACCACGTTGCCAAAGGTATATCGTCCCTGTTTCGCCCTGGTGCATCGGTCCAGGACGATCACACCCAGCATGCAGCTGGCCCTGGAGAAATTCGGGGTGAGGTCAACCCGGCAATAAAGGGCTCGGTCGGATGTGCACGGGGCTCGCGCCCGCATCGGCGAAGCGCACGTGCAGGCCCGCAATTGCGGCCAGGGCTGCAACGACCGACCGCTGGCCCCCGGTCATCATGCGTGACCTTCGATGGGATTGCCATAAAGGGGTTTGGCGCCAAAGTGCGTGCTGATCGCGTAAGCCGCTCCGCAGGCAAACATCACGGGGATGGTCAACTGGAACTGATTGGTCATTTCCAGAACCATGACGATTGCCATCAGAGGCGCATGCGTGACCGCTGCAAGTACGGCCCCCATTCCCACCACGGCCATGGCTCGCGCGTCGCCGGCGAGCCATGGGGCCACTGCGGCAACCAGATTCGACATCACGTAACCGGTCGTCGCTCCTACGAACAGGGTTGGGGTAAACACGCCGCCTATCGCCCCCGACCCGGCGCTGATCAACGTGGCTGCCACTTTTGCTGCCAGGACCAGGGCAATCCATTGCCACGCCGATTCGCCCAGCAGCACTTGAGACACCACGCTATAGCCGTTACCCCAAACCTGCGGTAGCGCCGCCGAGAGCAGGCCGACGAATATGCCGCCCAATCCCAAGCGCATCGGCGGCGATTCGATTCTGGCAAATGCGTTCCGCGAGTACTCCAGCATCCTGAGCAATAGCCAGCCGAACCCGCCGCAAATTGCCCCCTCGGCAATTGCCATCCAGGGATTGGTCGCGACAAGCTGTACCGGCGGCATCGTATAGAGCGGCCGCGGTTCGACCCACCAATAGACCAGCGCACTGGAGGTTGCCGCGGCGATCAGCACCGGCACTACGGCCTGGCGCGCAAGGAAACCCAGCGCAAGCTCGAGAACGAACACCACGCCGGCTATCGGAGCGTGGTAGGCCGATCCTATGCCTGCCGCGATTCCGCACACGAGTATTGCGCTGCGATGCTGGGGAGGCAAGGGAAAGACCCGCGCCACCCACGAGGCAAGCCATGCGGCCAGTTGCACCATGGGACCTTCCCGTCCGATCGATGCGCCGGTACTGACGGAGAGCAGTGCCGACAGGCTTCGAGCCAACGTGGTGCGGTCATTGAGCACGACCCGTCCTTCGCGGGCAGCCTCGATATAGTCAATGTGCACCGCGCCGGCGGCGCCACGCTCTGCCCACCGCTTTCCCCAGTAAAGCGCCAGGCCCGCGGCAAGCGCACCGCCCGCGGCAACCAGGATCCGGCGCCACGGCGGGAGCGCCGTCGCAGCAGCGACCAAGCCCCCCGACCGGCCGGTCGCACCGGATTCGATGATGCCGATGATCCAGTGGAAACCAAGCGTTGCCAAGGCAGCCAGCACGCCCGCGATTGCGGCCGCCAGCCACAAGAGGGCGGTCTGCCCGGTGGTGCCCGACGGCCCGGCCGATCCGGCGCCGGAGGTCACGGGCGGGACCATGCGTGCTGCGGCATCGGGCGGTCAGTCTGCATCGATGCCAGCGCCGAATACAAGATACAGACGGGTTCCCTTCATGTGTTCGCTGCTGATCGTCAGTTTCGCGCCGATCAGTTGGGCCTGTTCGCGCATTCCCACCAGCCCGAAATGTCCGGTAATTGCGGCCCCGGTATCGAATCCGGCACCGTCATCCTCTATGCTCAATGCCAGTTGGCCGTCGGCGATATGACGAAGCGCCGCCTTCACATTGTCGGCGTTGGCGTGCCGTTCAATGTTGCGCAGCGCCTCTTCGGCTATCCGAAACACCGCTTCGGCCGTTTCTTCGGCAAAACTGGCCGCAGTGGGATCAAAATCCGCTTCCACGTGAACTCCCGTGCGTTCGGAAAATCGCTTCAGGGCATCGGCAAGCGCGGTGCCCAGTCCGACGTCGCGAACCGGATTGAACCGCATCTTCGTTATGGAGGCGCGAGCTTCGATCAGTCCTTCGTGTGCAACCTGTTCGGCATGCGCCAGTTCTTCCGCCAGCGATGCCGGATCCCGGTCGTGGAGCTTTTTCAGGACGCGAACCTCCGAGAGCATCGCCATCATGGAATGGGCAAGCGTATCGTGCAGATCCCGGGCAATCTTGAGGCGCTCGCGCACGACAGCCGAATAGCGCGACTCCCTGGCCAGGCGTTCGACCTCGCGGGTGCGTGCCACCACCCTGCGTTCCAGGTCTGCGCTCAGTTCACCCAGATTGTCCTTCTCCTTCTGGAGCGCGCCAAGCAGGCCGGCAAAGGCCGAACCCAGCCGGGACACTTCATCGACGCCGCGAGGTACCACGATATGGCTGGCCGAACGCGAACCGACGGCATCGACGGACCGCGACAGGAGCGCCAGCCGCCGCGTCAGTCGTCGTGATATGACCACCCCGCCCAGGGCGGCGACGCCGCCCATCGCCAGGCATACCCAGATAATCTGCGTCCAGAGCCTGTCGGCGCGCTGATCCGCGCGCATCGCGGGCTCGATCAGATGGAATGACCAACCCAATGATCGCAGGGCTCCGTCGGTCTGCGGCTCGATAGCGGCGGCGATGATCATCCGACCGTCGGCGAGTCGCTCTAGGCGCACCGCCGGCGCACCCGCCCCGGCCGCGTCCGGCGGAGCAACGTCCTCGCTAAGGTTTATGGTGCTCAAGATGTCAACTTGCCACGGCTTGCCGACAAACTCATATGGCCCGGCAAGGACAAGTCGATCGCGGTCGAGGACCAATGCCTCCGGGGCGCCTTGCTGCCGAAGCGCCCGCCTCAGTTCCAACGAGTAGGCCTGCAGCCATTCCAAGTTCAAGCGGGCGTTGACCACGCCCGCTATCTTATTGCTGGAGTCGCCAACCGGTACTGCAATGTCGACCGTACGCGCGCCGCGAACGTTGCTGGCGGCCGGATGCGCTTGGGTAGTGCCCGTGCCGTCCGACTCCCCGACCCACGGCGACCGCCGCCCCTGCGAGAACCATGTGCTTGCGGCGGCGTCCCGGCCTTCGTCCTCTCTGCTGGTTGAAGCTACGATGATTCCGGCTGGGTCGGCAAATGCTATCCGTTCCATCTCGGGGTAGGTCGACTGAAGTTCATCGAGCACGGTCCGGGCGGCTTTTGGTGTCCGGAAATTGCCGTCCGTGTGCATGATCGCGGCGATGGTCTGCAGGGACTGGACCCGGGTTCCCAGGGCTTGATCCAGCGTGCTGGACAATTGCTCTGCATCGAGCGCCAGTTGCCGGCAATGCTGCAGCAGCAGTCCCTCCCGGGTCATGCTGCCCAGCCACAGTGCCGCGATGAAGGCAAATCCCAGGGATAGGCTGCAAACCAGCCACGCGACCTTGGTCCCCAGGCTTCGGCGAGGATCAAGTACCCGGACCATCCGCCGGGTCCACCCCAATATTGCGTTGCCGGCCATTACGTCTTCCGGATCCGTGACTTTCGTAACGGCCATCTTATGACAGATGGTTCGTGAACTGTACTTCCGCATGTTGTACAGTCCGCGAGCAGGAATGGCGGCAGGTTGGGGCCCGTAGATGGCGCGTACCGGCGCCCGGCTTGGGTCGTTGCGCGTGGATCCCCGGAAGGTATTCAATTTGGACACGCCTGAAAAAGCAGGATCGCGCATACGCGTGCTGATCGCGGACGACCAGGAACTCATTCGTCGGGGCATGGAATTGATGCTTTCGATGGAAGCCGATATCGAGGTCGTCGGCCAGGCCTGCGACGGCGTCGAGGCGGTGGAAATGACGCGGCGCCTGGCGCCGGACGTGGTCCTGATGGACCTGCACATGCCGCGCAAGGGCGGTGTCAGTGCCACTCGGGAAATTGCCGCCGGCCGGGCCGCGCCCCGCGTTCTGGTCCTCACTACCCTGGATGCGGACGAGACCGTCTTCGAGGCGATACGCGCGGGCGCACATGCCTACCTCCTGAAGGACGCAACCGAGCGCGAATTACTCGAAACGGTGCGGCTGGTCCATCGCGGCGAGTCGGTGTTGACGCCGCAGATCGCGCGCAAGGTCATGGATCAGTTTCGCCGGCTGTCGCCGCGTCCGGACGCCTTGGCTGCGGACGATGGCAAACCGATGCCCACCGTGGCGCCCCGGGACAACGATGCGGCCCGAGGCAAGCCGTTGGACGCGCTGTCGGAGCCGCTCACTGAGAAGGAGGAAAAAATCCTCCAGCTGATCGTCGAAGGCGACAGCAACAAGCAGATTGCCAAGACCGTCTTTCTTGCCGAAGGCACCGTGAAGAATTACGTGAGCCGCATCATGGATAAGTTCCACGCGAATACCCGCACGGAACTGGCGGTCATGTCGATGCGCCGGCAACGACGCCCGTAACGCTGCAAGGGCGTACCCGTGCGTGCTGGGCCAATTCAAAGATTGGGTCAGCCAAGCCAAGGCGCGAGCGGGTGCGCCTCAAAATAGTGTCCGATTGCACGGCCTGAAAGTGACGATCGGGACCATACAAAATGGGCCCGCACATCTAGATTCACTTCATCAGGTGCACGGCCTTGCGCAAGCGCTCGACGCCAATTCCCCGTCGATCGCGTCAAGCCAAGGAGGTGCACCGCACCATGGAGTGCGCGATGAAGAGAAACAGCGGGTCGTTTGGGATCATGGTTCTAGGATCCGTTCTGTACGCGATCGCGGTGCAGCCGGCGGCTGGGGCGGCCGAGGCGCCCGCGCCGCAAGTCAAATCGATTGCGCCGGCCACCGCGTTTGTGCATCCAGCGGCCGCGCTTGCGGCCGACTCCATCCATGAGGTTCGCGCTGCGGTGCGGATCGTCAGCCAGGCGGCGCTGCAGCGCGATTTTGCAAGCAATGGGCGGATCCGGGCGCTCCTTCAGTCGGCGCACGACATGCTGGCGGCTTCCGAGCAGTCGCTGTGTTGCGCTGCGCTGGATGAAGTTGTGCAGTTTGAGGGCGATATCAAGCAAATGGTGGACCGCGTCGACAATGTTTCCGACGCGTGGCAGAACAGGTACGGCGTGACCATCCGCCCGCCCAATCGCGACGAACTCAATGTACTGGCCAAGGAAGGCCAGAACCTGCTGCGCAAGCCCATCGCGCAGGCAGGAGCGGGATACGCGGCCGCATTTGCCACTGCGCGCAATGCCGCAAGCCTGGCGTTGCCACCTGTCGAGCAGGATGTGGTTGGCAGGCGTCATCGCGCGTGGCCTGCGTCGCCCGGCACTCCACAGGCAAACACCTTGCTGTCCTTCAATTTCTGATCGCCCATGGTCGACCCAAACCGCTGCAAAGGATGAGGCATGAAATCCGCGTACACCACCATTTCGGAAAGGCAGGTCACGCGGGATTTCATGCCAGACGCCGCAGACGCGCACGCCCGGGAGGGGCAGCCGACAGCGGAATTCCGGATGTTGAATTCGTCCGAACGACGTTCCGTCCCGGATCCGTCCGTGCAGGCGCGGCATTCATGGATCCACTACGACGACCTTACGTGGATTGTGGTTTCGGACCAGACCGGCCGCAAGTTTCAAGGCGCATGGAACGCGCTGGAATCGAACGACTATCGATTGGCTGAATTCAAGATGCGGGCACTTGCCGCAGACCTCAAGGACTGGGCCGTCGCCTCCGCCGGCGAAATCACGGCTCCGGTCGGTTGGACGCAGAGGCGGGTGCAAAGCGCCTCGTGGCGCATGGCGGCGAGCGCCGTTCGCGCCGGCCTGGCGGCCGCAGGCATTGCGTCCGGAGAGATCCGCACGCTCGAGAACTTGCGGCGCGTGGTTGATCCGGCAACCGTACAGGACATGGACAGCCGTTGGCAATTCGTCGATTCCGCCACCTGGTACCCGCTGTGTGGTGCGACCCAGCGCCACTTCTCCCTGGCACGTCGCGCCGCCGTCATGCAGGACGGGGAAGCCGCATCAGCGCAGGTTGGCAAGGCGGTCGGCTTCCTGCGGCTGGAGGCTGCCCGTGCGGCTGGACAAGCCCGGATCGCACTTGACGCGGCGATCGCGCAAGTGCTGGAACTTGCGAAGGATCCTGAGCCCGGGCGCCGCATCTTTCTGCCGGCTGCGAGCACCACGTTCTTGTCCGCATTGCTCGCGCTGGCTCTGTCACACCGGAATCGCGCGGCCGAATGTTGGCTGCGTGGTGATTGCTACCGTAGCGGCTATGACTTCATGGCGGCGGGCGAGAATCTCGCGCAAGCCCTAGGTTGGCTCGACCCGCCGAACAGCGTGCCGCCTTCCACGGCGCCCATGGAAATCGCGGTGCTCGGCCGGCGCCTTGTCGCTGGCGACGCACCGCGCCGCAGCGATGTCCTGGATGCCATTCAATCGTTCGGGCTATCGGTGGAGAAGTTGCGACGGCATATCGGTCTGGCCTAGCCAGTCATTAGCGGGTGGCACGCCGCTCCCTTGCGGAGGCGCCCGTGCCCAGCGTGAAATCCGCACCGCCGGAACGCGGAATCTGGAGATGATGCAATGAGAAAGCAAGACTGCCTGGCCCTCCCAAGGCGCTGCATCGTTGGAATCGGCCTGGGGCTCTTATGCGCCGCCGCGCCGGCTTTCGCCTACCCGGGCGGCGGCGGTGGGGGCCATGGTGGTGGCGGGTATGCATCGGGCGGACATTCCGGCGC
>Ga0075030_100004166_pt1 | contig 13092 bp, 13 predicted proteins | sample LitLauG_LLR_2012_FD_71393 | JGI IMG/M metagenome (GOLD analysis project Ga0075030, IMG submission 71393) | Freshwater sediment microbial communities from Pennsylvania, USA - Little Laurel Run_MetaG_LLR_2012 | ecosystem: Environmental > Aquatic > Freshwater > Creek > Sediment | place: USA... | reverse complement strand
TCGGGAAACCAGCGCTCACTCCAATTGGCGATCGCCAATCCCCAGTGAACCAGGCGGCCGTCGGACTGGCGGGATAAGGCGGGCCGGTCCGCGGTCATGGAGCTTCAGCACCTTTGGGTCTTGCGATAGATGCCGGACCGCGCATAAACCTCCCCATTATACGCGCGCGGCCGTCTCTTTACTCTTCAACGCGACTTGACGGGTGCGCGGAACAGGAGTTGAACTGCGTGGCTAGCTCCAGTGGGGCAGCCCTTTGGGGCTGCGTTCCGCGCTTCCGCGCGGAACAGCCGGGCCGAAGCCCGGCTCGCACGGCCGAAGCCCTGCCCCACCGCGTCCCTACGATACGAATTGCGTGGAATTCGAAGTTGCGCCACTTTGATGTCGCGCTTAACCGACACCGACTTGACGGACCCTTTTGGATAGGGGAAATTATTAGATTGCACAATCGATTCATGCGCACGATCGCAACCGCGGGCACGCTACTGTTCGCCGCGAGCGCCGCTCCCGCGCAGCAACTGGACCGTCCGGCCAGGATTTCGGGGCATCCGAACTTCAACGGCATCTGGCAGGCTCTGAACACGGCCTATTGGAATCTGGAAGGCCACTCAGTCGAAGGATTAAGTAAAGACTTTTGGCCGCTCGGCGCGATCGCGGTCATTCCGGCGGGGCAGAGCGTTCTGCGCGGAGGAGGCACGGTCCCGTACCTGCCTGAAGCGCTCAAGAAGCGCGACGATAACCGGTCCAAATGGCCCGCGGCCGACCCCGAAGCCAAGTGCTATATGTTGGGGGTCCCGCGCGTCACGTACCACAATCTTCCGTTCCAGATCTTCCAGGGCGATGGCGATCTTCTGATGGTCTACCCGTTCGCCGCCGCGAACCGGATCATCTATATGAAGGATCATTCCGAACTGCCGGTCGATTCGTGGATGGGTAAGTCCAACGGAGCTTGGGAAGGCGACGTACTGGTGGTCACAACCACGTCGCAAAACGGCCAGTCGTGGCTGGATCGAGCCGGAAACTTCGCCACTACCGAGTTGAAAGTCACCGAGCGCTTCAAGCTTCTGGATGTCAACCACATCGGGTACGAAGCCACGCTCGAGGATGCGCAAACGTTCTCGCGGCCATGGACCATCGAGATGCCGCTATATCGCCTGATCGATAACCAGGCGCAACTGCTCGAGCATAAGTGCGTCCCGTTTGCCGATAATCTGCTCTATCACGACCTGCTTCAGCCGAAACAGTGAGCGAGGTCCGAAAATTGGGTACCATAAGAGTGTCACTCGACGAATCGAGGTAAGGAGTCAGGCCATGCGCAGCAGAGTGCTGAAACTTGTCGTGAGCGCCGCAACGCTAATGGCGGTGGCATTGCCCGTGGCGGCGCATCATTCTTTTTCCGCGGAATTCGACTCGACCAAGCCGGTCAAGCTCGAGGGCACGGTCGTGAAGCTTGAATGGGTGAATCCGCATTCCTGGCTGGATATCGACGTGGCCAAAGCAGACGGCGCCGTGGAACATTGGCGAATCGAAGGCGGATCGCCATCGGTATTGCTCCGCAAGGGCTGGAACAAGAATTCGCTCCCCGCGGGGACCAGGATCAAAGTCACCGCCTTTCAGGCGAAGGACGCCTCCTTCCGCGGCAGTGCGCGGGAAATCGAGTTTCCGGACGGCAGAAAAATGGATCTCGGCAGCTCGGCCACTAACGAAGAGCAGCAGAAGTAGTCGTAATCCGTCCCCGCGCATCTGGAACTTACTTCGGCGGCGCCGCGCCACACTAGAGAATGTTGGTATCCAGCGTGGCAATGAATTGAACGCCAGGAACGATCTTCTTCGCCAGGCGTTTGTCGTGAGTGAGAAACAGGTCTACGCGCGCCTCGGCTGCGCAAGCCAGGTGGATGGCATCACCCGAGCTGACGCCTGTCCGGCCTCGAATCTCCGCGAAGATTTCGGCGGTCGAAAGCTTAAATTCGAGCAGGCGCAGTTCCGGCGTGCGAAAAAACGCGCGAACCTTGGATACTTCATCCCACCGTTGTGTCCGGCTAGGACCGGCCAGCACCTCGCCCACCGTGAATACACTGGTGCAGAGGGTATCGCTCCGCTCCTCCATCCGGCGCGCAATTTGGGCCACCCTGGCCTTGAACTCCGGGTGGCCTTCCAAAAGGTAGGCGAAGAGCATGGTGTCCCAGTAAACCAGGCTCATCGCGAGTATCCTTGGCGCTCCTCCCGAATCGCTCGCTCGGCTCCACCGAGTTCCTTGTAAACATCCCTGAGGATGCCTTCCATCTGCCTTAGTTTGGCGTAAATGGATGCGGCGCCGGGCGTCTTAGACGTGACGGTGTTTGCCGCGGAGTCCTGAAACTCGTAGGTGTATACAACCGTGGTACTCGTGCCCGACGGGGGACCGCTCGTCTCGGCCAGGCGCAAGCCGTTCGGCTCGAGGAACTTCGAGCTCTTCAGCGCCGTACAAACGTGGGCAATGCGATTCGACATGCCCAGCTCCTTCTCCACCGTTCCGCACCGAACCGAAAATCGCCCCTGACGGCTGAGGCGGGCTGGTTCGACATATTTCACGCGGACATGTTCTCGGATTTGATCTGAAGTCACGCTCATGAATGACATTTTGACAGATTAAAGTCTTTCTGTCAAGCTGTCTGTATGGGTGTAATTGCCAGGGCGAAATCGCGATCGACGGGATGCTGCGCCTATGGAACACCTGGAGCGCTGGCGAATTGATAGGGCCTCGCCATCGGTGCGGCTCCGCTTGGGCTGGAAGAAGAATGCGCTCCCCGCGGGAACAGAGATCAAAGTCGTCGCCCTCCAGGCGAACGGCGCTGATCGGCGCGAAGTTACTTCGGCGCTTTGGGGTGCGCACGGTCGAAACGCGAGTTCACGATATAGCCGCGAATGGCCTCATTGCCTTCGTGGCAGGCGTACTCGAACATCTGATAGTTGTTGTCCCGCTTCAGCGGAAACGCGACCGCCCAGGGCCTCACTACTACCTCCGAGTCCTCGATCTTCATTTCGAATTCGATCGTATCGTCGTCCGTGCGGGTGAAGCGCTCGGTGATCCGCAGGTTTTCCGTAGTCGGGTTGATCGGGGGAGAACCGGGAACGCCGGCATTGGTCATGTCGGTCTTGCCATTGAAGTTCGTCGTTTCGACCACCAGCGTATTGCCTTCCCAGTGGCCGCGCGACTCCCCTAGCCATTCTTTGACGGACTTATCGAGCGCCGGGCGCCCATCGGTTGGAATGATGCGGACCTCGTGGGCCATTTCGAGCACGATCAGAACATAGCCCGGCGACTGCATGATGCGGATGCCATTGTTGTAGTTGCGCGGCAGCATCGAAACCGGCATGCCGCGCGTGATGCACCGGTCCCAGCTATCGAAGTCGTCGGGGCTGTCGAACACGGTTTGGCCGGGCTTGTAGCTGCCGTGCATCTTTTCATACAGCTCCTTGCCCTTGGGCGTAAGCGCCGGGAAGCGCCCGTTGGGCGGATCGCTCATCAACGATGTCAAGCGCAACACCTGGGTGCCGGAATCGGCCTGCGGTATCGCTCCCGACTCGAACCGTTTGTTACGCGCCTCCGCGCTCTTCTGCGCGGCGGCAAATTCCTCATCGGTCATGAACGGGCGGTCGCCGTACTTCTCCGGCCGCTGGAAGGGCGTGGAGATCAGATGGTTGAGGGGCCAGATGCCTTGCAGATCGGGCTCGCCCCACGGGGTTTTGGGCGGCGTCCATTTCTTGTCGGCCCGTGGCTGTGGCGACGATTGCGCGGCCACCGGTGCGGCTATCAGGCACAGCGTCAGTCCAAAGCCGGCGATCACGCCGCCGAATGCCAGAATCTGTTTCATGATCCGAACACTCCTCACGATCCGAAATGGGATCATATCATGTGATGCCGCAGCGGGCGAAGACCGCCGGCACTTTGGGGTCCGCCCTACAAGGAGGCTTATGAGGATGGCGCTTGGCCTGCTGCTGGCCGTCGCAGTTCTGCCGGCTCAGGACGGAAACGATACCGCCGTGGCGCACTTCGCTGCCGCGAAAGCCGCCGCGGGCGAAGACTTTCAGAATCTATTCGACTTCCAATGCTACGGCCCTGGCCCTGGAGGCCAACGCGCATCGGCGGGGGCGCAACCCGCGCAAGCCGTTGGCCGGGGCGGGGGCGGGCAGCGGCAAGGGCCGCCGGACCGATCGACCTGGTATGCCGAACCGGTGAAGGTCTTTGACAACCTGTACTTTTTCGGCCAGTCCGAGTACGCCGTGTGGGCGATCACGACGTCCGAAGGCATCATCGTCCTCGACACCATCTTTGACTATTCGGTCGAAGAGGAGGTTGCCGGCGGGATGAAGAAGCTGGGTTTGGACCCGGCCAATATCAAATACGCCATCGTCAGTCATGCCCACCCCGATCACGACGGGGGCGCGAAGTTCCTTCAGGAGCATTTCGGCACCCGAGTCATCATGTCGCCGGCGGACTGGGATGTGCTCGACAAGAGAACCACCGGCACGAAACCGAAGCGGGACGTCGAGGCCACCGACGGCCAGAAGCTCACGCTCGGCGACACCTCACTGACGCTCTATATCACGCCCGGCCATACGCCGGGCACCATTTCCACGGTGTTTCCAGTAAAGGACAGCGGGACGCCACACCTGGCGGCTCTCTGGGGTGGGGTGGGGCTCAACCCGGACCGGGAATCCGTTCAGGCCTACATCCGGTCGGCGCAGCGATTCAGCGGCATCGTGAAACAGGCGGGAGCGGATATCATCTTTGCCAACCACACCGATTGGGACCGGTCGAAGATCAACCTGCGGGTTCTGGCCGATCGCGCGCCCGGCAGTCCGAATCCATACATCGTGGGGAATCGAAGGGTCCTGAACTTTCTAAAGGTCGCCGAAGAATGCGCCACCGCCCGCGTAAACGGGGTGAACTGAAGAGGAAACACCAGGCCGGGAGCGCGGCCGCGCTACCAGAGTTCCCGCGAAGCCAGTTGCGCCCCCTCCACGAGCGACTTCAGTTTTTCCCACATTACGGCCTCGGGCACGCGCTGAATATGCTCCACCTGGGCGAATCCACAGTCGGTTCCGGCGATCAGGTTTTCCCGCCCGACCAGCCGGGCGAATCGAATGATGCGGTCGGCCACGAGCCTGGGGTGTTCCACCGTTACGGTGTGGTGAGTAACGACCCCCGGAATGAGTATCTTGCCTTCGGGCAGTTTCAAGGTCTCCCAGACGCGCCACTCATGTTCGTGACGAGGGTTGGCCGCTTCGATGGAATAGGCCCCGGCGCGCACCTTCAGAATGAGGCCGGCTATCCGCTCGAGCGGGGCATCCGCCAAGTGTGGCACATGCCAGCTTCCGAAACAGACGTGGTAGCGAATGCGCTCCTCGGGAATCCCGGAAAGAGCATGATTCAGAGCCTCGATACGCAGCTCCGCCCAGGCCTTATATTGTTCCGGGCCGGACTGCACCAGATGGTCGTACATGTTGGCGAGCACCGCGTCATCGATCTGGACCAGTAGTCCGGAATGGTAGATTGCCAGGTATTCTTGGCGCAGGGCGTTGGCAATGGCATAGATGTACTCCTCTTCGGTCGCGTAGTATTCATTGACGCCGTTGTAGGCGGTGCTGGCGGGAGCGACCGCGGTCAGAAATCCTTCCTCCACGTTGGCGGAGGCAAGCGCCTCCTGGAGCATGGCAATGTTGCGGGCGATGCGTTCGGGGTTTTTGTATTCGACCGGGCCCACGCAGGCCTCCGTGGGGGCGCCGGTAAGGACGTGCGGCATCTCTTTCGCGATGAAATCGGCAAAGCGCTCGCGGTCACGCCCCAACCAGATTAATGGTCGAAGCTGATCACCCCGGATCTCGAACCCGCTGAGTCGTTGCAGCACGTAGGCAGACCAGCTCGATTTTCCGAATTCGCCGTCGTTCACGATATCGATACCCAGGTCCGCCTGCTTGCGGACCAAAGCCGCGGTGGCGCCGCGCAGAGCGCTCTCGTGCGCAGCCTGCTCGCCGGGGTCTTTTTCGGCCGCGCGTGCCAGTTCGCGAAGCTCCGGTGGCCGGACCAGACTGCCCACGTGGGTAGTGAGAATTCGATGCTCGCTGCGTCTCAATCGTCAAACCTCCTGAGTATCACCACCCGCCTAGCATAGCCGGGTTTGCATGCAAAACCAACGCATCGGACCCGTGCGAGCAAAGCACAGAAGTGGAAAATTATGCTTGGATTGACATCATATTGGGCGATGGGATAGAATTCCCACAGTATTTTTGCATGCAAATGTGCTGGCAAACGGGGGAATCGTGAAGGCGGGCAATCGCTGGGAAGCAGGCGCTGGATTGTGGAACGGAAGCCCCGGTGGGGGCGCGGCGCCGGCTGTGCTCTCCCCTCTGGATCAGCGCACTGCGATCTCCGGCTCGCAGCCGCAAGCTCCTCCGGCCGGCCATGAACGTAACCTGCAGGTCATTTCTCGCTCCGCGCCGCGGCGTCTGGTGGGCACCAACATCGATTTGAAGTTGCTGTCCATCATCAACGAGCTTCAGAGGACGCGCAGCGTGTCTCACGCGGCGGAAAACCTGAGAGTCAGCCAGTCGACCATCAGCATGAGCCTGGCCAAACTGCGGAGGCACTTCCACGATCCGCTCTTTGTGAGAACCTCGACCGGCATGGAGCCCACCCCCCATGCCATGGAAGTGTTAACGCTGCTGAACAAGGCGGAAGGGCTGATCCAGTCGGCGCTCGAGCACCATATCATCTTCAATCCAGCCACATCGGACCGGGTGTTCCACCTCTGTTCCACGGATATCGCGCAATTGACGCTATTGCCGGCATTGATGAAGAGACTGAAAGAAGCCGGGCCGCACCTGGAAGTAGATCTCCGCGCGATGTCGGACTCCATTCCCCATCTGCTGGAGTCGGGAGAAGTCGATCTGGCGGTTGGCTTCATTCCTCCGATGGGAGCGGGTTTCTACCAGCAGAGGCTTTTCCGCGATCGGTTTGTGTGTGCGCTGCGTGTGGGTCACCCCAGAATCAAAAGCGAGCTGACGCTCGAACAGTTTGAGGGCGAGACGCACTTGACGGTCGCGACCTCCGGCACCGGGCACGGCGTTGTGGAACGTACGCTTGAGGCCAGGAAGATACGGCGGAAAGTGGGCTTACGCGTACCAAGCTTTCTTGGGATTGCTCCGATTCTTACGAGCACCGATTTTTTGGCGGTCTTGCCGGAACAGCTCGGGCGGTTCTTCGCGAGCACCGGAAAAATGAAGCTGTTGCCGCTGCCATTTGCCATTGCACCCTATTTCATCCTGCAACACTGGCATGAGCGCTACAACCACGATCCCGCCAACGTCTGGTTTCGGAGTCTGATCGCCGAGCTGTTTCTCCAGTAACCCCTCCGATTCGCTGCGACTCACGAGCAGACGGCCGTCGCGGGTCCGCAGTGCCTATCACCTCTTTTGATACGGCCTATCAACTTCGTTCGCTTGACTAATCCCAATTGGTCGCGTCAAAATTGCCAGACAGCCGGCCTCAACTATTGAAACGGCCCCGAGCCTGTGCACGAGAAGGGGGTGTTCGTTTGGCTCGTTCCGCCACCAGTAGAGTAGGCTAGAATATTCCGTTCGAGTCGAATCCAAGATCAATCCGGATTGAGAAAGAGGTCGGAACAGTTTATGAGTCAGCAGAGTCTGGAAGCGCTTTTGATGAAGACTGGACCTGTGAAGCTGCTGCGGAATTCGAGCATTGGCGCCCACGTTTATCCAGGGGTGCCGAGCGAGTATACGAACTGGCGCGATGAGCAACGCGCCTGGCAGCAGACGTGCGTTTTGTTCAACCAGTCTTATCACATGACCGACATGTACGTGGAAGGTCCGGACGCGCTCAAACTGCTCTCCGACCTCGGAGTCAATTCGTTTAAGAACTTCGGTCGTAACAAGGCGAAACAGTTCATCCCTTGTAATCCGGAAGGCTATGTGATTGGGGACGTCATCCTGTTCGGCTTGGAGGACAATCGGTTCAACCTGGTCGGCCGGCCGTCCGTTCACAATTGGGTCCAATACAATTGCGAGACCGGCGGCTACAACGCGAAGTGCACACGCGATGAGCGATCCGCAGCGCAGAAGGGTCCGGTAGTGCGCCAGGCGTACCGATACCAGTTGCAGGGCCCGAACGCAATGAAAGTAATCGGAAAGATCGTTCAAGGCCCGGTGCCGGACGTCAAGTTCTTCAACATGGCCACGGTGAAGATCGCGGGGAGAACGGTGAGTGCGCTGCGTCATGGCATGGTCGGCCAGCCCGGCTTCGAGCTGTTCGGTCCATGGGAGGAAGGCGAAGAAATCAAGGCCGCGATCGTCGAGGCCGGTCAGGAGTTCGGGTTGCGACTGGTGGGTGGTCGTGCGTATGCTTCGAATACGTTGGAATCGGGGTGGATCCCCTCGCCTCTGCCCGCCGTCTACACCAGCCCCCAAATGAAGGCCTACCGTGAGTGGCTGCCCGACACCTGCTGGGAAGCTACCGCCTCGCTGGGGGGGAGCTTTTATTCCGAAAACATCGAAGATTACTATCTAACGCCTTACGATCTCGGCTACGGGCCCAGTGTCAAATTCGACCACGACTTTGCCGGGCGCAAAGCGCTCGAAGAGATTTCGAAAGATCCGAAGCGAACCAAAGTCACGCTGGCGCTGAAGACGCAAGATGTGATGAAGGCGATGGGAACGATGTTCGAAAACGGCGATCGAGCCAAGTACATCGATTTCCCGTCGGCGGTGTACGCCACATGGCCTTACGACCAGGTAACGAAGAATGGCAAGACCATCGGCATCTCTACGTGGATCGGCTACAGCGCCAATGAAGGCAAGATGTTGACGCTTGCGATTCTGAACAATGAACAGGCCCAGCTAGGCAATGAAGTCACCTTTGTCTGGGGAGAGCAACCGGGAACGGGATCAAAGCCTACTGTCGAGAGCCATGTTCAGGTTGAGATCCGCGCGACCGTTTGTCCGGTGCCTTACGCGGAAGTGGCGCGGGAAGGGTATCGTACGAACTAAACCGGATTGCGTGAACCGGGTAGTCTGAGAGCCTGCGATGAGCGCGCGATTTCGACGGCATCGTGGCCGCCTCGCCGTGGGTGGATCAGACGGGTTTCACGGTCGGCTCAATGTGGAATCAGAAAGCGCTCAGCGCGGCGCCCGTCACGCCGGCCAAGCTGGCAATCGTGGGCGAGAAGGTAATGGAGAAATGCGATGCGATCGACGGACTCCGGGACGGCCTGATCGACGACCCGCGCAAGTGCGCCTTCGATCCGGCGCGCGATGTCCCGGCTGTGGCTAAAAACGGTCCGAACACGCCGGAGTTCTTCCGTCTGTTCATGGCGCCCGGCATGGCGCACTGCGGCGGCGGCATCGGTCCGGATGCCACGATCCGATGACGGCGATGATCAACTGGGTGGAAAAAGGGAAGACGCCCGATTCCATGATTGCGAGCCGCGTACTGAGTAACCAGGTGGTGCGCACGCGTCCACTCTGCCCCTATCCGCAAGTGGCACGCTACGCGGGGCAGGGCAGCATCGACGAAGCTTCCAACTTCCGTTGCATGGCGCCTTGACGCGACGCTCGCGGCCCGAGTCGCCGCTCAGATCCCTAGATTCAAATACCGCTTCGCGTTGCTGTAGCAGATGTTGCGAATCATCGGACCGGCCAGGGCGTCGCTATCGGGGAGTTCGCCGTTCTCGATATCGCGGCCGATCAGGTTGCACAGAACGCGGCGGAAATACTCGTGGCGCGGGTAGGACATGAACGAGCGCGAGTCGGTCAGCATGCCGATGAAACGGGAAAGCAGTCCCACATTCGAGAGTGCGTTGATCTGCCATTCCATGGCTTCCTTCTGATCGAGAAACCACCAGGCACTGCCCCACTGCAGTTTGCCGGCGATATGGCCGTCCTGAAAGTTGCCGATCATGGTGGCGAAAGCGTAATTATCCGCGGGGTTCACGTTGTAAACGATCATCTTCGGGAGCGCATGATCGGCGTCCAGGCGGTCCAGGTAGGCGCCCAGGGCATCCATTTGCGGATAATCGCCGATCGAATCGAAACCGGTATCGGGTCCGATTTCGCGGAGCCTGCGGGAATTCGCGCCGCGGTACGCGCCGAGGTGGAGTTGCTTGGTCCAACCCTTGGCCGCATCCAGCGATCCGAAGAAGAGCATCAGGTAGGAGGCGAACTGCTCGTGTTCCTCGGGAGCGGCGGCTTGTCCGTTGCGGGCATTGGCGAAGATCCTCGCGGCGACGCCGTCCGGACAGAAACTGGCGTAGCAGCGTTCGAGCCCGTGATCGGAGAGGCGCGCGCCCATGGAATGGAAGTAGTCGTGCCGCTGGCGCAGCGCGTCCAGGAAGTCCTGCAAATTGCCGATATCCAGATTGGCCGCGGCGGCCAGGCGTTCCACCCAGGGATTGAACATTCCCGGCCGGTGGACGTTGAGCGCCTTGTCCGGGCGGAACGCCGGAAACACGCGCGTCGCGAGCCCGGAGGCGGCCATCGAGCGATGACACGAGAGATCGCCGGTCGGGTCATCGGTGGTGCACACCGCGGTCACGCGAAACTTGTTCAGAATCCCCTGGGCATGCAGCTCATCGGTCTCCAACGCGGCATTGGCGCGGTTCCAAATCGGCTCCGCGGTCTCCTCACTCAAGAGTTCTTCGATGCCGAAGTAACGCTTGAGCTCGAGGTGAGTCCAGTGATAGAGCGGGTTCCGCAGGGTGTAAGGCACGGTGGCGGCCCAGGCCCGGAATTTTTCAAAGGGTTCCGCATCGCCCGTGCAATACCGCTCGTCCACGCCGTTGGCCCGCATGGCGCGCCATTTGTAGTGATCGCCCTCGAGCCAGATCTCGAACAGGTTCTGGAACCGGCGGTTCTCCGCGATATCGCGCGGGACAAGATGGCAGTGATAATCGAGAATCGGCTCGTTCTCCGCAAACTCGTGGTACAGGTGTTTGGCCGTACGATTGGTCAGCAGGAAATCTTCGGTAATAAATGACATAAATTCCAGTTACGCTTGCTGGCCCAGTTTGGGAACCAGCCCATGAATCACTCCCAGGGCGATCAAGTAGAGCGATCCGGCGCAGGCAAACAAGGGCCCGTAAGCGCCGTGCGACCAGTCCAGCCAATAGCCGACCAAAGGCGAAACGAGCATGCCGCCCACGGCGCCGCCCAGGCCCGCCAACCCCACCACCGAGGCTACCGTTCCCATGGGAAACAGGTCGGAGGCGAGGGTATACAGGTTGGCCGACCAGCCCTGATGACCCGCGGCCGCGATACCCATCAACGCCACAGCCAGCCACAAGTTGCCACCCGCGCGGATGACGAACACTCCCGCGGTGGCTGCAACCGCACACAGCAGCATGGCCGTCTTGCGCGCGGCGTTCACGCTCCAACCGTGTTTCAATAGCGCGGACGACAGCCAGCCGCCGGCAATGGAGCCGACGGTGGACGCCTGGTAGACCAAGACGACCGGCAGTCCCAGATTCGAGAGATCCAGGCCGTAGGTGCGGTTCAGAAAACCAGGGAGCCAGAAGAGATAGAACCACCACACGGGATCGGTGAGGAACTTGGCCAGCAGCAGGGCCCAGGCGGAGCGGCTGGCGAGCAGGCGCGCATACGGCACGTGGGCGGCCGGGTGCGGGTCGCGTCCGCTGTGGATGAGTTCGCGTTCGTCCGGCGAGAGCAGCGGATGCTGGTCCGGTTCGCGGAACAGCCAGAGCCACAGGACAACCCAGAGGAAGCCGGTAGCGCCCGTCGCCAGGAAGGCCGAGCGCCATCCGAAGTGCAGCGCCAGGTAAGGGACCACCAGGGGCGCGATGATCGCGCCGAGATTGGCGCCACTATTGAAGAGGCCGGTGGCCAGCGCACGCTCGCGCGCCGGAAACCAGTCGGCCACTGTCTTGATGGCAGCCGGAAAGTTGGCGGACTCGCCAAATCCGAGGGCGAACCGCGCCACCCCAAACTGGGGTGCGCTCCGCACCAGCGCATGCCCCATCGCGGCGACGCTCCACACCACGACTGCCAGCGTATAACCCAGCCGGGTTCCCAGCCAGTCGATCATCCTTCCGGCAAACGGCATCATCAGCGCATAGGCCAGTTGAAAGGCGAAGACGATCCAGCCATAGGACGCTTCAGACCAGGCCAGGTCCTTTTCGAGCACCGGCTTGAGGAGGCCGAGCACCTGCCGATCGATGTAGTTGATGGTGGTGGCGAAGAAAAGCAGGCCGCAGATGTACCAGCGCAGGTGGTGCAGGTGAAGTGCCGATGGAGTCTTGTGGACGGGGGCAGCTAATAGATCCTTCATCGAGTTGGATCCCAGCCATCGAGGCCCGCCAGGAACCGGGCCGGCTCGAAGCGGACGGCCTCTCCGGCACCCAAGCGTTTCGTGTGAGGGTCGCGTTGCCCGGCATGCGCGCCGGCACCGGTGGAGTTGCGCTCGGCGAACAATACCGTCTCCATGTATCGTGTTTCGCCGGGACGCCACTCGCGCCAGCCGGCCGGCTCGATGTGAGCGCCCATTTCCGAATCGAGGAACACCACGGTCGCATACGCGCGCCAGGGGCGGCCCAGCCACACATGGGCCACCCCCGGCTCGGCGGTCAGACGGCATTGGTTAAACACAAAGCCGCTGTCCTCCTCCGAATAGTGCTTCCCCTGGGCGGTCACGTAGCCGCCCTCGTGACGGGTGCTGTGAATCTGGCAGCGGTCGAAGACGGCCTTGCCATCGCCGAAAATGAAATCGACATTGCCTTCCACGTAACAATCCGCGAAATACTGCCGGGCAGGAACGCACGGCTTCCCATCAGGATGGCAGTTCCTGCTGGCGGCGTAAAGCGTATCCTGGTTGCCCAGCAGGCGCACGTGGCGGAAGACGGCCCGGTCGGCGGTCACCGATAGCGCCAAGGCCTGGGATCCCTGGGGCAGTTGCGGATGCGTCGCGTTGAAGTCGTTGGCAATCGTAAGATTTTCCGCGCAAAAATTGTCTCCGCGCACGTCCACGGTGGCGGAGCGGAAGGTGCTGCCGGTGGAGCCCGCACTGTTATCGAAGACAATCACGGTATC
>Ga0075030_100004165_pt1 | contig 13092 bp, 13 predicted proteins | sample LitLauG_LLR_2012_FD_71393 | JGI IMG/M metagenome (GOLD analysis project Ga0075030, IMG submission 71393) | Freshwater sediment microbial communities from Pennsylvania, USA - Little Laurel Run_MetaG_LLR_2012 | ecosystem: Environmental > Aquatic > Freshwater > Creek > Sediment | place: USA... | reverse complement strand
ATACCAAATAGCTCGGTGAACAGCTGGCCGCAAAACTGCTTGGTGCTGGCCGCTTAACCACCAGCGGCACAAGAGCCAAGGCAACACGCTGGCTCAGCACTAGCGAGGAGTTCAGGAGCACTTCTAGCGGCGCAATGTCAGCACCAACACAGTTTGCGGGCGGCATACAGTCCGGCTATGATTGCTGACGAGATGAGTATTTCACGAAAACAACGCATTGAGAACATGGATAATGCTCTCCTGTTATTCTTTGAAGCGATAGGCCCCCAGTCCCTTCGAATGTTCTTCATTAATCGCCGCGACGCTCGGTACGAAGATGTGCTGCCGACTACGTGGATTGACCTTGTTGAGCAAGGTTACATCAGCGATTCGAGAATGCGCCCCTTCGACGTTTTGACGACCAAAGGATGGACAGCTTGCCTGAGATTGAAAGGGATATTGGGAAGCCCTCAATTCGATAAAATTCTAGGAACTTTGTGCGCCAGCCTCAAAGGGCACCTCGACGGCAGAGGTCAATCGGTACTAGTCAATGTCGTCACGGTCGCAAACAACACTAAAATTCCGGAAGCGATGATATCCAACATTATTGACGCCCGGCTTATCGAACTTCTGTTGAATCGGCGTGGTGTTGATTGGCAGCCTAAGATGGAAGGAAAATTGATTATCGTGCCGGGTAACTTCGGCCATGAGCGGCTGTGACCCTCTCGTAAGTCTCGAAGACGTGACCGCACGCCCGGCGAAGTGCAAGATGTGTGAGCGCCGCCGTTTTCACTAAACCTCCCACCCTAACGAGAGAAAAAATACAGAATTGCTGGAAGGGCCGATTGCAGCCCTTCCAGCACCGGGTGGTGGAGCTATTGGATAGCTATGGAGGGGGAAGGATATCTAGTGAAATCGTCCCACACGCCAGAGCTGCGGAGCAGTTCCAGGGAAAGGTCAGAAAACTGGACTTCCCGACCCTCTCGCAGCAACTCGAGTGCCTGGAGATCTTCTTTGCAATAGGAAAGCGTCGCTGGGGAAACGATGCCTGAAGTACCTCGTTTTGTCGGCACGGCCTCAAGGATTCTCCGTCGGAGCGTTGGGATGCAGTCGAATGCGACGCGTTTGACGAGTCGGTAATCATCCTCGTTCACGTCGAGCCGCCCGTCAATCAGTGCCGAGCCCCTCGCCAGTTGGGACAGCTGCTGACTGAGCCGCGTCGGCGCTTCTGGAGCTGGTACATACAACATTTCCTTTGTGCTCCCATTCCTCCTGACGTGAGTCCTAGCCCGTGTGACAAAATCTGCAAGCGCAGCGATCTGATATTGGCGATCCACTGCCAAGATCGGTTCGATATGAGGCAATTCGTCAAACAGTCGGCAAATTGCTGCCTGGAGCTGCTCTCTGGCCTTGGCGCTGTCCTGATTCATAGCGGCAAAAGCGGCCTTTACACCATCCGGTCTTCCCCACCGAATCATCACAAACCGCTCACCAACGACGTTGCGAGGCCGAAGGTAGCGAGAGCGCAGGGACCCGATGCAGTATGGATCATCACGCGAGCAAGAGCGGCGGGCCCGTTCCGCATCGAACCCGAATGGGTGGACCTGTCGGGCGTGACTCTTTCTCTCAGGCTTGAGGTTGGCTCATTGCTGCGGAGCGTCGATGAAGCGGTGCGTGCCTGAGCCCTTTGAGGCCCCGGCTTGTTGGCTTGATCGTCATTTTGGTAGGGGCCCAAATCCCATCATCCAGTCATCGAACATTTGCTTCACTTGAGCCTGTGTCAGATGAGGGTTCCTCGAAGCGAATTCGTTCTCCTTCGCGTTCCGGCGCTGGGACCACTCGCGTCGTTTGGCCAGAATTTCCTGGACGAAGAGCGTGTGTAAGTTCTGTTCAAAATGGACCTCTTCGCTCTCCGTATTCGCCATCATTAGAAGTAACCTTCGCGTCATGAAATCAAAAACGCGGGAATAGGTTTCGAGTTCCTTGGGCGGACCGTCGTGCAAATCCGTGAGGACCCCTGTGTTGCCATCACTCCGAAGCAGAAGGTAAATGGACATCCCGCCACAACCCGATATGCCTTCCTTCACTCCAGCTAACGCGTACGTTGCGAGTGAGACCGCGTCCCGCAGGCACGGAGACGAGAAACCAGGGCGAATCAGATACGCGGCAAGTTCTGCTCCGACACCCAGGCACTGAAAGTCGCGCACGGCATTAATCGCGGTCCGCGTGGTTGCGTACAACTTCGCGCCAGTGCTTTGGGTCCATATCGCGAGTAGTAGCGAATAATCCAGGTTGGCAAAGTCTGGGTGGCTCAAAACATTGCGCCGATACTCGGAATCCAGGATCTGTTCTATCTCGCCAATCGGGTCGGCGGACAGACCTGCTTTTAAGTGCTTCTTACACTTCTCAATCGCGGAGCGTGCGAAAGCCGCACTACCCGCGAGCGCAAAACACACCTTTCCGCCCTGTATCTCAAAGTGGTCAACCTTTGAGTGGTGGGACTTCGCTGCCCACCCGGTGTGTTCTGTGTCGGCGCAAAGAAGGACGCCATCTCGGCACAAAAAGCCAGCTGCTATGGTCATTTGGGTACAAGAATATCATTGGGTACCTACCTCCTCGTCAGCAGCGACAGCCGATCATGGACCACCTGAAGGTCCTGCGGCTGTAGGCTCTGGAGATACCTCTCCGTCGTCTTTACGCTGGTGTGGCCGAGAATCTTGGATAGGTAGAAAAGGTTCCCTCCAGCCCGGAGGTACGACACCGCGAAAGTGTGGCGCAGGGTGTGCGGGGAGCATCGCACGTCGCCGATTTTCAGCCTCACGCAGACCGCCTTGAAATCCCGCTGAAAATTGCGGACGGTCATTTTCGTTCCGCTGCGGGTGCCGAACACAAAATCTTTCGGACACCGTTGGAGCCAGCGGAACAGCAGCCTCCGCAATTCCAGGCTCATCGGGACCAGTCGCTGCTTATTCCCCTTGCCCGTGACCCGGATGAGCATGTTGTTGAGGTCAATGTCCTCACGCTGAATCGCCAGGGCCTCCGAGATTCGCAGCCCTGTGTCGAGCAGTACGCTTGCTAGGGCGTGGGCCCTTGTCTGGTTGGCACCCTTAGGCTTGAATGTCAGCAGTGCCGAAACCTGCGCGGCTGAAAACGTAGCGAGGATTTTCTCCTCTTCCTTCAGATACGACAGGTGGAGTGGCTCTCCAGCCCACTTCCAATAGGCGTTCATCGCGCAGATGTAGGTGTTACACGAAACGGCGGACACCCCTTTGCTGCGCAAGTTGACGATCCAGGTCTTGGGATCGCCTCCGCTATAGACCTGCCATGCCTTGAACGCGCAGTTGTAGTAGGTCAGGGTCTTCGGCGAAACATTCAAGAGGTACTTCCTCTCGTCTAGGAACTCTGAGAATCGGTCCATCGAATTGTGGTAGGCTGCTCATGTGTGTTTTTTCCTGGCTCCCAGGGAACCAGAGGCTCTAAATAGAGGTCCTCTAGCTGTAAGTTATTAAAAACAAGCGCCCGTAGCTCAGCTGGATAGAGCATCTGGCTTCGAACCAGAGGGTCGGCCGTTCGAGTCGGTCCGGGCGCACCACTTCCCTTCATGCCTCGCACGATCCTGATCGATACCGATACTGCCTCGGACGATGCCGTGGCATTGATAATGGCGCTTCGGTCGCCCGCGGTGCGCGTCGCTGCGATCACCACCGTTGCCGGTAACGTCCCGGTGGAGCAGGCCACGCGCAACGCCTTGTACACGGTGGAGCTATGCGGCGCTTCCACGCCTGTCTTCATGGGCTGCGGCGAGCCTTTGACGCGTTCTTTGGAAGACGCGACGTGGTTTCACGGCCAGGACGGCCTGGGCGATCAGGGCTATCCGCCGCCGAATCGGAGCGCGGAAGCCATGCACGCGGTCGAGGCCATGATCGAAACCGTGCGCGCGAACCCCGGGATCGAGCTGGTGACGCTGGGTCCGCTGACCAACGTCGCGATGGCGTTGAAGCGCGCGCCGGCGCTGATCGCGAACGTCGGCCGCTGCCTGATCATGGGCGGCAATCCCTGCTGCGTCGGCAACGTGACGCCCGCCGCCGAATACAACATGTGGGTGGACCCGGACGCCGCGCGCATCGTCGTCCGCTCCGGTTTGCCAATTGAGCTGGTCGGCTGGCAGCTCTGCCGCGGCGACGCTGTGCTGAGCGCGCGCGACATTGAACAGGCGCGCGCGCTCGGCACAGCAACCGCGAAGTTCGCTATCGATTGCAACGCGACCGCGCAGGCGGCGTATCTCCGCCAGACAGGCGAGGTCGGCATTTCCCTGCCCGACCCCGTGGCGATGTCCGTCGCGCTTGATTCTACGATTGCCCTCGAGGCCAGCGATCATCACATCGACGTGGAAGCCTCCAGTGAGCTGACGCGCGGCATGACGGTGATCGATCAACTCAACGCGGCCACAAATGCGCGTAACCGCCACACGTGGGCGCTCACCAAGCCCGCGCGCGTGATCTGGAAGATCGACGTGGCGCGATGGAAAGCCGCGCTGTTCTCCGCCTTAGCCGCCTAGCACCTGTTCCGCCGCCCGCTTGCCTTGCGCCAGCGCTCCCGTGGCGTTCTGATGTCCGTTCAGCTCGGCATGCGCGAGTGCGATTTTCCCGAAGCCCTTTTCGACAATTTCACGCGCCGCGGGCTTGCCATCGTGGCCGTAGTAAAAGCCCGGCGGCTGTAAAATCCGTGCGTGGCCCCAGCGGTTCAGCACGATCCCCGCGATATCGCGCGATGCGTTGAAGCCCGCATCGGCGAACAGATGCGTCATCTGCGCGCGAATCTGGCGTTCGTAATCGGCGAACGGCGTCGCCAGCATTTTTTCGCGGCCCAGATTGCCCTGCTCCGCGGCCGTACGCCCGGGCGTGTAGAGGCCGAGGTAAAACGTCAGCAGCGTGGGCTTGTCCGGGTGAAGCTCGGGACGATACGCGCCCGCCACCATATTCTGGCGGATGTTGCACGACCATCCAAAGCCTCCGCCGAAGTAGCGCACCGCGGGCGCCCCCAGCTTATATAAGAAGCGCCAGTGAGTGAGCGCGACGTTGACGCTCATCGCGGGAGCGTAATGGAATTCGCCGTACGCGGACTGAATCTCGGAGGGCAGGTCGGCCACCACGTGGCGGTTCAGCCATCCAGGCGACGCCACCACCGCGGCGCGTCCGCGCGTGCGATACAGCTTGCCCTCTTTTTCGTACGTCACCGCGACACCTTGGCCATCGTGCTCCACCCGCACCACCGTCGCGTTCAGGCGCATGCGCGTCGGCAAGCCATTGCGGTCCAGTGCGTCGAAGCGCATCGAATGATTCAACACGTCGGCAAAGTTCAGTTCGCCGGGCATCGAATCCGGAATCAGAGACCGCACCAGATGCCGCGCGAACGTCGTATTTCCCCCTGGAAACGAGATCGTCGGACGCGCATTCAGCGAACTCACCAGCGCATGACCCGCGCGCGCACAAACCGCATCGGGACTCGCGCCGCAGATCAGTCCGGTGACCGGTTCGACGAACTTCGTTACCTCCGCACTCAAGCCAAGCTCGCCTTCGATGTACTGTTTATAGGTTATGGAATCGAGATGTCGCCGGACGTCCTCGTTACCCCCAGTCGTCGTGCGCCACTTCATCAGGTCGCGCTTCACGGCGGCGGAAAACGGGGCGCCATCCAGATGATTGGCGAAAATATTGCGCGCCCAGGTGCGGGTCGGTTCGTCAAAGCAGTAGCCGACATCCACCGACGCGTCGCCGATGCCGTCCATATGCGAGTAGTTGTCGCGCGGGATGCGCAGCTTGTTCAAGGACGCGTCCCCCTGCTGCCAGTCGAACGTGCGCGGGATGTTCAGTTCACGGAACAGGTCGTCCATCCGCGTGGCGGAGCCTTCGCGCGGCACCCCGAAATCGTTCGACGCCTGCGGACCAATCAGGCGCACGCCGTTCACCATCAACTCGTTCTGCTTGCAGTGACCTCCGAACATCGCGTGATTTTCCAGCATCAGGCAGCTCTTCGCTCCGCCCGTATTTTTGGCGAAATAATAGGCCGCGCCCAGGCCGCTCAGGCCCGCACCCACCACAATCAGGTCGAAGTTTTCGCGCGTGTCTTCGGCGCGTCCCGTGAATCCACCGTCACGCAGCTTGTGGCCCACGGCAATGTTCGACCATGGATCGCCATTCGCGGCAGCGTAATCGCCCACGCCGGCGAATCCTGTATACGCTTCGCGCGTTTGCGCCGGAGCGGACTGCCGCAGCAATGCCGCGCCCGCGCCCAACAACGCGCCATTCAGGAAGTCTCTGCGAAGCATCTAAAAATTCCTCGAAGACAACGTCAAATCGGAGATCGCGCCCAGCCGCACCGGATCGTTGACAAACAACCCCAGCGCGTAGTGGACGCCGATGGTTAAACCTAATAAATGCGCGCCCGCCATTTGCAAGCCGATGTAATTTTTGTTCGTCACCTGGCTCAAGTGGCAGTTCATCACCGCCTCCCACTCCTGAGCCAGATCGGAAATATCGATCACGATATCGGGCTTGTTCAAATGCTGCGTGATGTTGTAGAAATACAAATTCGCGACGCGATGCGCGGGCAGCGGCTTCAGCTCTTCGAGGCCTCCATAGCGCGCGAAGCGGCAGGCATCGCGCATCAGGCGTCCAGCCGTCGAATGATCCGGATGCTGGTTGTCATGGAAGTGCGGCGCAAGAACAATATCGGGCTGAAATGCTCGAATCTCGCGGGCGAGGCGAAATGCGTTCGCAGGCTTGTATTCCAGGCGGCAATCGCCCGCGAAGTCCAGAAACTCGACCTCCGCGCCCATCAGCTTCGCCGCATCCCTCGATTCTTTTTCCCGTGATTCGGGCGTGCCCGCGCTCCCGGCCTCCCCGCGCGACAGCACCAGATTCTTCACCCGGTTGCCGCGGCAGACCTCTTTCATCAGGATGGGCGCACAGCCAAATTCAATGTCGTCCGGATGCGGACCGACGGCCAATATATTCATCTCGCGCAGACTTCCTCGTAATAATGTTCGTACTGCGGAATCACCAGTTCGGTGGAATAGCGCGTTTCGGCAGCGTGGCGGGCAGCCGCGGAAATGCGTTTATACAACTCGTCGTCGGTGAGGAGCGAAACCACGCGCGCCGCCTGCGCTGCCACATCGCCGACGGGTTCTAAAAATCCATCCACATCGTGCCGGATCAGCTCGGGCGTGCCTCCGACACGCGTGCCGACCGGAGGCACACCGCAGGCCATCGCCTCCAATGCCGCCAGGCCGAAGGCTTCCATTTCGCTCGGCATCAGCAGCACGTGATGCAGCGGAATCAGCCGCTCGACGTGATCCTGCTTGCCCAAAAACTCGACGCGATCGTCGACCTTCAATTCGCGCGCCAGCATCTCACAGGGGCCGCGCTCCGGACCGTCGCCCACCATGACCAGACGTGCCGGCGTGGACTTCAGCACTTCATGCAAAATGCGAATACAATCCAGCGGGCGCTTCACCGGACGGAAATTCGAAAGATGGATCAGCAGTTTCTCATCCTCGCGGCGCTCCGGCGACGGCCGGTACAGATCGCAGTTGACGAAGTTGTGGATCACGCGAATTTCGTTGGTGACGCCGAAAAACTCCACCGTGAGGTCCTGCAGATACTTGCTGATGGTCGTCACGCCGTCAGATTTTTCGATGGAGAATTTCGTGATCGGAAAATAGGAACGGTCTGCGCCCACCAGCGTAATATCGGTGCCGTGCAACGTGGTCACAAACGGCAGGCGCCGCGTTGCCGTCATCTGCTGCGCGAGAAGCGCGGCGATGGAATGAGGGATCGCGTAATGCACATGCAGGAGGTCCAGATCGTAGCATTCCGCCACTTCGAACATTCGCGATGCCAGCGCGAGACAGTACGGCGGATATTGAAAAAGAGGATACGCGGACACCTCTACCTCGTGATAATGAATGCGAGGCAGGCCGGGATCCAGGCGGATGGGATTGGCATAGGTGATAAAATGAACATCGTGGCCGCGTGTCGCCAGTTCCAACCCGAGCTCGGTGGCGACGATGCCACTGCCTCCGTAAGTCGGGTAACAGGTGATGCCGATCCTCATGAGGGCAGGGTAACACTTCGTTCCGCGCAAAATTAGTCCCGATGCTGCATCGCACGATCCACGCCGCACTCCTGCTCGCACTCACCGCCAGCGCGCGCGCCACGGACCTGAGGGACGTCGAATACGCGCACACCGGATACACATCGCTGCGGCTCGATGCGCACATCCCGGACGGCAAGGGTCCGTTTGCCGCAGCGATCCTGGCGCATGGCGGCGGATGGGTGCGCGGCGACCGCTCCAGCGTCGATCCGATCTTTGAACCGTTGAGCGGCGCCGGCATCGCATGGTTCACGGTCAGCTACAGGCTGGCTGCCGATCTGTTGCGCGATCCGCAAGCGTCGGTCATGCAGCTCGGCGCGGCGGAAAAGGACATCAAGCAGGCCATCGCGTTTGTGCGCGCACACGCGGCGGAGTATCGCGTCGATCCGAATAAAATCGTGCTGATCGGCGAATCGGCGGGTGGGCAACTCGTATCCATGGCCGCCCTGCGCCCCGATCCTGGTGAAGGCGTGCAGGGTGTTGTGGCCTTTTACAGCCCCACCGATCTGGCCACGCTGGTGCGCACATCGAGTTGGATCCCCGATTCCATGCGCGGAGCCATTCGCGGCACCATCTGGGACAGCCTCATGATGGCGGAGCTGACCAGGTTTTCTCCCATCACCTGGGCGAGTTCCACCGCGCCTCCGTTCCTGATGATCCACGGCACCGACGATAATCTGATCCCGTTCGCGCAGTCGGAACGCTTCTGCGACAAATTGAACGAAGCCGGAGGACGCTGCGAACTGTACCCGGTCAAGATCGCGGGCCACGGCATGCGGTCCTGGGAATCATCGCGAATCGTGGCCTATAAAGCGCCGATGATCCGCTGGATTCAGCAAGTGCTCGCGCTGAAGTAGCCCCTAACGCCCGGCATCTTTTTTGCCGATACAAGAGCGTAACAAAAACAATTTGGGGGATTGACGTTTTTTGATCGTCCGCATTCGCTGGACTCCCATTTGGGGAGCCAACCGCCGCAAACTGATGCATCAACGCATCGCGCGAAGGTCGAAGCTCGCGCTCGGTGTATTGATGCTCGCGCCCTCGCTGCCTGTGTCGACCATCGCCGACGTTTCGCCGCGTGCGATGCCTCCGCCTGTGGTGGCGCAACCTCACCGGCCCGAGGAAGCCATCGCACGGTTCATGCGCGAGCACGACTTCGCTAAGCCATACAACATCGGCGACATTCTGGAGGCAGCCAACCGCGCGGCAATTCCTCCGTCGATGATCGTGTGCATCGAATTCTACGAAAGCTCCGGCGGAAAGCACTTCGATACGGAAACGAATAATCCGCTGGGTTGGAAAAACGGCGTGGCAGCGTTTCCCTCCGTGCCGGCCGCAATCCATTATGTCTCCCAGGAGCTTGGCTCCGGCCGCTGGTACGCCGGAAAATCCATCGAGGAAAAGTTGCACATGTACAATCCACGGCCCGTCTACGCAGAAAAGGTCCTGGGCTGCATGAACGGATTCCCCGACTAACGGGTATCATGAGTCTCATGACTCGCCGCGATTTGCCGTTGTTCGCTTCCGCTTTGCTCGCCGCCTCCGCCCAGGCGCGGAAGACGGCGCTTTCCAGCCACGCGTACAAGTTTGACGATCTGGTTCTGAACGGCACGTCGCGCGCCGTCTTCGATGGGCTCACGCACTCCGGCTTTCCCGTCGACCTGCATGAGACCGAGCTTGCGCCCGGCGCTGCGCCCCACGCCCCCCATCGCCATGAGCATGAAGAGATCGTGATGGTGCGCGAAGGGACGCTGGAAGTCACCATCGAAGGGAAATCCACCCTGGTGGGCCCCGGCTCAGTGGTTTACGCCGCGTCGAACGATTTTCACGGCTGGCGAAACGTGGGCGAAACCAAGGCACAGTATTTCGTCATCGCCCTGGGCCGAGCGTAACGATTCCCTCCGCAGGGCTATCTTCATGGAAATGCAGAAAGATTGGAAAGGCCGCACGGTCGCCGGATTCGTGTTGGAACGCTATCTCGGCGGCTCGGTTTATCTCACCAGCTACGAATCTCAGCCCGCAGCCATCAAGTTGATCCCGCGCAACCCTGAACAGGAGCTCCGCTGGGCCGAGGCGGTGGAGCTTTCTCATCCAAACCTGATCAGCATTTTCCTGAGCGGCGAAGATGGCGATGTTTCTTACTGCGTGATGGAATTCGCCGATGAAAATCTGGCGCAGGTTCTTCCCGAGCGCCCGCTGAGCGCCGTGGAAACGCGCGACATGCTGCCGCCCGCACTGGCCGCGCTCGATTATCTGCACAAAAAAGGCCTGGTCCATTCGAACCTGAAGCCCTCGAACGTAATGGCTGCGGGCGACCGCTTAAAGCTCTCTTCGGACCGTCTGCGCCGCGCGGGCGATCCGCCTGACTTCGCCGCCGGCCCGTACGATCCCCCAGATCGCGCGACGCTTTCGCCCGCCTGGGACGTGTGGTCTCTCGGTATCGTGTTGATCGAGGTGCTCACGCAGCGCAGGCAGGGTCCACCGTCGAATCTACCGCAGCCGTTCGCCTCCATCGCACACCGTTGTTTGCAGCCGAAGACCCAGGATCGATGGACCGCGGCGGAAATGTCAGCCTATCTGGCCGATCCGGATCCGGAGCCGGAGACGCGGCGTCCCCGGCCGTTTACCGTGCCTCCCGCGGTTTGGGGATTTCTCGCGCTGGCCGCCGTCCTGGTGGGAGGGGTGATCTGGAAGCGCACTGAGACTACAACGCCCGCGCCCGCGCCAGCACCCGTAGTCCGCTCCGCGCAACCCGTGCCCGATGCGCCTGCGCAAGCGCCTCCCGCAGACGAGAAGCCGTCGCGAAAGTCAAAGAAGACCGGGGCGAAAACCACAGCGCCGGCGCAGGAACCGGCGGCCGCGGCCAACGCGAGTCAACCCATGCCGAATATTCTGCCGGAGGCCCGCAGCGGCATTCGCGGACGCGTCCGAGTGTCGGTGAAAGTGGATGTGGACCCATCGGGCGCGGTCACCAACGCGGCCGTCGCGCAGCACAGCGGCAGCAAGTATTTCGACGCCCGGTCACTGGAAGCCGCGCGCCAGTGGACGTTCGCTCCCGGCGCCGCGCCGCAGCAATGGATCGTGCAATTTGAGTTTTTACCCAGCGGCACCAAAGCCACCCAGCGCCGCGTCTCGCCGTGATTTCCACCCCACCGCGGCAGTCCGATCCCTTACATTGAAGATCATGCTCTCGAGAAGACTCATGCTTTTGGCTCCCGCCGCCCAGATCGCTCCTCGCGCCGGCGGGAGTACGGGAAAGATGCCACTGTGTCTGCATCAGTACACGTCGGCAAACGCCGGCTTCCGGGCGTCCCTCGAGGGTTGGGCGCGCGCCGGAATCCAGAATGTGGAGATCACATTTGCGCTGCTCGATGAATTCCTGAAGACCGATAGTCTTGCCGCGGCGGGCCGCGTGATTTCCGATCTCGGCCTGACGCCGGTTTCAGCGGCCTGCGGCGTGACGGGATTGTGGGAGCCGAACCCGAACCGGGCTGCCGCGCTCGACACTCTCAAGAAACGCGCCGGGATGTTCGCGGCACTGGGCTTGGTCAAGATTTACGCCCCGGCGACGACGACCGGGAAGTTCACGCTCGACGATTATAAGGCCGGCGTTCAGAACATGCGCGATGTGGGAGAAATCGTCCGGCAATTTCCGATGGCCGCAATGGTGGAGTTTGTGCGGGCGTCTACGTTCATCTCGACGCTCACCACGCTGCTGAAGATGACCCGCGAGGCCGGCCATCCCAATCTCCGGCCCATGCTGGACTGCTATCACTTCTGGTCAGGCCTCGGAAAATTTGAGGATTTGGATCTTCTCCGGCCGGGTGAACTGGCCCACGTCCATTTTCAGGACGTACCCGATATGCCGAGGGAGTTGCTGGATAACGCCACGCGGCTGATTCCCGGCGATGGGATCTCGCCCCTGGAACGAATTCTTCGAAAGCTGTCGGAGAAGGGCTATACGGGTCCACTGTCTGTGGAGTTGTTCCTGCCGGAGTTTCAACAAGGGGACCCGTACGAAGTGGCGCGACGCATTCGCGGCAAAGCAGAAGCGGTGATTCGCCGCGCCGGTGTCTGATGAGTCAGCAAGCTTCGTGCCGAGAAAGACGACCCGCCTACTTCACGCGCGTCTGACGCCACAGCGTGGTCGGCTCTACGAAGAACACGGCCAGCCCCATGATCGACGCCACGTTCATCGCGATGAACGTCCGAGCCGGCGATGTCAGCCGCTTTAATGGAAATCCCTTGGGCAGGAAGCGGTCGAAAAACGCCAGTAGAAAGAAAGCCGCTTCTGCGCACAGCAGTATCCATTTCACCGGCCCCGACGGCAGCGCGAACGGACCGGCCAACGCCGCAAGCACCGCCCACGGGAGCACCAAGCGTCCACATTTGTGCGACAAAAAATGCAGCCGCATCCGGTTTTTTGACGCGAACAACTGGGGATGCCGCGCGAACGTCTGCCACAGGCCCGATAAATTGCGCAGCCTGCGGCGAAACTCGGTGCCCGCCACCGCCGGATAATCCACCGCGATCGCCGCAGGGTCGAAAATCACCCGGTAGCCTTTGAAAAACGCCATCAGCGGCAGTGCGGCATCGTCGCTCAACGTGTCCGGAGGAATCGGCGCGGCCAGGCTGCGGCGCATTGCGTAGATGCAGCCGGTGGTGTTGAAAATCGAATCAATCGCCGTCTGCCGCTCGCGGGCCCAAAGTTCGTAGCGCCAGTACAGGTCCATATCGGCCTGTTCGCCTGCTTCGCCTTTAATCAGCTTCATCTCGCCGGTGACCGCGCCCACACTTGGATCGGCGAGGTTCGCTACCAGATGCTTTAACGATGCGCGATCCAGCGGCTGCCGCACGTCGGTGAAAAACAGAATGTCTCCAGTGGCGTGCTGGAGCGCGAGATTCAAGGCCGCGGATTTGCCTCCTGGGGGCGCAACGAGAAGCGTCACTCCGCGGTCA
>Ga0075030_100004164_pt1 | contig 13097 bp, 25 predicted proteins | sample LitLauG_LLR_2012_FD_71393 | JGI IMG/M metagenome (GOLD analysis project Ga0075030, IMG submission 71393) | Freshwater sediment microbial communities from Pennsylvania, USA - Little Laurel Run_MetaG_LLR_2012 | ecosystem: Environmental > Aquatic > Freshwater > Creek > Sediment | place: USA... | reverse complement strand
TTTGCCGCATAGGGGATGGCATAGCTGCGGGCACGACCTTTATCAAGCAATCCGACGGAAGCTCAGTTGACGTGTTCGGCCTGAGGAGCGAGGTCAAGGATAAGCTGCAGAAGGGATACTGAAATGGGTATAGATCCGCCCAAAGACGTCAGCACCCTTACCGCATGGGGAGCGATCGCTGGGACGGTTGTGGCCGGCCTGGTGGCTATCGTACAGTCCATCTGCCACTCGATTGAGCGGATCGTTATGCGAGAGAGAAAGAAATGAGTTGGACATGGGAGCAGATCAGTGGACGCATGTTTTCCGACAATGGCGATCTGATAGGAGTCGGCTACTCTGGCTCTGGTGACTACAAGAACAAGCCGGATGCCCAGACACTGCATGATCTCGGGCCAATCCCGATCGGAACCTACTTCATCAGCGCCCCGGAGAACACGGTCACCCATGGTCCCTATGTTATGCCTCTGATGCCAGAGTCTACCAACCAGATGTTTGGACGGAGCGGATTCCTGATCCACGGAGACTCGGTGGTATCGCCCGGATTCGCCTCAGAGGGCTGCATCATTCTGAGCCGGGACGTCAGGCAGCAGATCTGGGAGAGTGGGGACCACGTTTTGGACGTGATTGCCGTGGTCCCTAAGAGCTAAAACTGGTTGATCCCTGGAAACGAGTAATCAAAAGTGGAAATTCGGTCCAAATGCCACGCTATAAGTCGTGTGAGCATATCCGGGAAAGTTGCACCACTGCCCCTCCAGACCCAGGCCCACATTCCCACTGACTGAGTAGTTCAGAAACATTCCCGCCCTCTGTCCCCAGTGAGACTGAGACTGGCCAGCCCCAATGGGAGTTCTGGTGACACCTATGCTCCCGGTCAGGCCAAGCTGAAACTGGTAGCCGTTCAATGTCGGGCTGGCATTCTGCAACCACTTCGAGAACTGAGGAATCACGTAGTCGCCACGGCCACCAATGAAGGTGTAGTCGCCAGAGATCAGAGTGGTCTCGCCTAAGGCAAAGTTCTGGGTAATCTTGATCTTCACATCGCTCTCAGCTCCGGCGATCGATGTCTTGGCGCCGGGTAGGGTGATCTGGTTCAGATTGAAATTGTAGGTGGTCGACGGGAATGCACTTGGCTGGGGAGCTGGAGCCGGCGTTTGGGCCATGCAACCCAAACTGATAATCAGAAATAGAACTAGCAAGATATGCTTCATTTCTTCTCCTTTGGCGAAAGATAACTTTCCCTCATGGTCTGCAATCTGCGGTACTGGGGGCCCACTGCACAGAGGCGTGTTCCACATCTTCTCCCAGAACCGCTTATCGTCTGTGTTCATTTCATCATATACGGGCTGAAGATCAAAGAGAATACATTCGGCTCGGTCTCTGAGCTTGATGATGGGGTTCATTTCCGGTTCCTCACTCTCGACTGGGGAGGCTGAAGTCTCCGCTGAATCCGGTCAATCTCCCCCTTGGTCCGGATGTCAGAATGAGAGATGGCCAGCAGCTCATTCAGTTGAATCTTTAGCTTTCTCTGCCATGGGAGATATTTTCTCTCGGGATTGGATGGATGGCTGGAGAGCATTTCACACCCGAATGTAAATCTTCTTGATATCATCTGCCAGCTTGGCCCGGTACTGGCAGTTGGTACAGTAAATCTCGGTCGATGCAATCAGATACTTAGTGAATCCATTGGCCGGAGCCAGAACCAGCGATCCAGAGCCGCAGTGAGGGCACCTCGGAATCCAGTTTTCACTTGCTTGATTCATGGAACTTTGTGCGTTCCTCATGTTTCGACATAGGAAAGAATTCACGACATTTATGACAGAAGAACTCTCCATATTTCAATGGACGAGGAAGAGCTTCAGTTTCTATCGTCGTGTTTGGATTTAATGGTTGGCTGCTCATTTTCTAATAATACCTCCTGCCCCTCTCCGGTAAACTTAGCTTTTCTTGGAACCTTGTCGAGACAGCCGCAACCACATCTTCCCCTCCGGCAATTCGACACCTTTGGCCGCTTGATCCCGCAGGCATCAACATACGGAGGTTGAAAGTGATTCCCGTCCCAGCAAGGATGACAGAGCCAGTATCCCCTGCTAGGATCGAATCTCAGTGTTTACTTCTTCCAGTCCCAGTCCATTACTTCTTCCTCACAAACCTTCGGTCAGCCTTAACTTCCATCTGATCACCCAGACACCACAAGGTCTTTGGAGGCGTCCTTTTTCCTCCGAATGGATGCCCATGAACTCCGTCCCATCTCTCGAATCCGCATCTTTGACAGATAACAAGATCGAGTGGCCTGCCTTCATTGGAAACTTTCCCGCGAACAATCATGCAGACATGGTGTCTAGACACTCCGAATTTTTCAGCTATTTCCTTTTCGAGAAACTTCCCAGTAGCATAGATCGACACGATGTCATTGAGTTCTTTTATGCTAAGGTAGAACGTCTTTGCGAATCTCGATTTATTCCTACCCTTAGTCATCATGTCCTGAGTGTTGTCTTTGTAACTTCCAAGGAAGAGATGGTTAGGATTAACGCATCTCCTGTTGTCGCAGGAGTGAAGGACCAATACCTCATTTGGGAATTCCCCTTTATGCAATCTGTATGAAAGTCTGTGAGCGGCCACCATTCTTCTTCCCGGCCCAACCCACAATTCCCCATACCCTTGAGAATTGTGGGCTCCAGTCCATACCCAGCAAGCATAGTCGGTTGACTTCGACACCTTATCCCAAAATCTTTCTTGCCAAGACTTTCTAGGATCGTAAGTTTTTGGTCGTCCCATGACCCTAGTATAAAACAGAAACTATGATTGTCAAGTTATTTCCGTCGTCCGTAAACCGCAGTCACCTCCGACCCGGTTTTCCCATTTAACTCTCTCGATTCCACCTTCCCCGAGAACTGGACATTGACCAGCTTAAGGGGGTCGAACTGCAAGGAGCGAGTGACTCCCGCCCAGTCCTGAAGAGTGAGAAACCAGCCCACCTTGATCGAGATCTGGGTGAGTTCCTTTTTGAACTGAGCTTCCATGGCAGCTTGCAGGCCCTCAGCCGGAGTGTTGGCGGCAATCACCTTGTCAGTGGCCACCTGCTGGAAATGGGCTCTGGCCTTGTCGATCGATTCCTCAGAGACTTCTCCTTCAGAGATTGCCTTGGCCACATAATCAGCCTGGATGACTCCCTCCTTATTCCGGGAGGCCTCAGTAAAGGCCAGAGCGGTTGCCTCGGGAGTGAGCCAGAGCTCATGCAGTGTCAGGCTCAGAAAGGCCGTGCCGTCGAAATCAGGGGAATCCAGGGGCGCTCCCCCGAACTCATTCTTCTTTCCCTGCTCAGCGGCCGCCAGAGCCTCACGCGAGGGCTTTGTGGCTGCGACCAGGAAGCTGTGACGCATGGCTCCAGACTTATTAAGCTTGGATGCTTTCTCGACATACTGGAGGATCTTCAGGCCAGACTCCTTCCCACTGCCGTAGGAACCGGGACTGAGAGAAACTCTTTCAAACGTGTTGGTTGTCACTTCTGCCAGAAACGTCATTTTTCATTCTCCTTTTATTTGGTTAAATCTGAACTTTTCTATAATCCCAACTCTGGCAAAGCCTGGGAAACAGGCCATGCCAATTAGGCGACCATAGGACTACCACCGCACCCCAAGGCGGAACTCCCTTCCAACCATCAGGGTTTGCGAACGATACTTTTCTCCTAACGAACCATATTTCGATGGCCTTCATAACGTGATCATGCCACCATGGGGCGTTAGTTCTCCCAGGAAGAAATCCCACAATCGCTCTATCTGATTCCAGCGCTTTCTTTGTCCACATGGAAATCTCTCTTCCATACGGCGGGTTAAGCCATCCAGTACCCACTCCATCCCAACTTGAACTCAGAGAACTCTCGCGTGCAATCCACTTCTCGCACTTTGCGTTACCTTCATCGGCACATAGATCAATGGTAAAATTGAACTTCTTGTTCAATGCGTCGAATATTGGCTGTGGAGTTGTCCAGATCACTTCGTCTCCTGAGTAAATGATGGGATAAACGCTTCCGCCTCTTTCCCCACCTGAAGATCCTGCTCGCCCATCAGTTCGGACGATCCGCTGCCAGTAGCGAAAGACAAACACTTCTCCGCCGCCCGGAGCTGGAGCATGTGATCTGGCCGGTCCCGCCACACCGGGCTACTGGCCACCCTCCATTCCTTCAGGGTCGCCGTATACTCGCACTTGCCATGGGGAGCCACGATGGTGCATTTGTAAGCGACCAATGGTTTGCTTGGATCAGCCGGCTGCCTCTCAAACAGTGGCGGAGATAGATTCTGGCCATTCATTCTGGCCAGCTTCAGTTTCCCCTCGAAGGTCACATTGACCTTGTTATTCTTGGTATTGAACCAGACCTCATTTGAAAACGGGCTCAGTCCCAGCTCGAAGCAGCGGAGGGCAAAGATCATCCCCTGGACCGGGGTGAGGTAATAATCCGGATCGGTCCCGGAGCCCCGGAAAGGAATCGCCACCAGAATCTGTGCCAGCATGGGCGGAGGAATACTCTTCCAGTCAAGAGACTGAATCCCTGATAGCTTTTCCAGTTCCAGTTTCTGCCGCTGGGCCGCCTGGTCAGCTTTGACCAAAGCAGCCCGCTCAGCAGCAGTTTGCAAAACACCAGCTGACTCCAGTTTCTTGAGAACCTCTTGTGCCTTGTCTGAGTTGGTGAGTTCAGCTCCCGGATCTTCCTTGAATGGAACAGAAAGTGCTGCCTGTTCTAGATTGGAAGATTCAGAAGATGGTCGGAACGGACTGTGTTTAGTTTCATTCATTGATCATTCTCACTTTGTATGGGGTAAGGAAATCAATACCACTGTCAAGCTGCCGCGTCAGACGCAACCCAGCCACGCACCAACCCTGACAGTGGAACTCATTTCCTCACCTCCAAGTGCTCAATCCTCTCGACATACTTCTCCATGATTTTGGGCTGCTCTCCATGTAGACAGACATCCAGCATCGGACACTCACCATACTTGGTCTGGCAGAGTTGCTGGGACATTGGCCAGGGCTTCTCCTGTTGATGCTCCCTGACGTAATCCACAATCTCAGCCACCTTCCATGCCAGTTGCTGCTTAAACCTCTCTCGATATGCCTCAGTGGTCACATAAGGCAGATCGATAATCTCCAGCCGGCAGGGCTTTGATTTGTAGCCCTTGATCAAGACTTCCAGATAAACCCTCCGGGGAGCCATACTGATCTGCTGGAGATACCAGTCATAGAGACCGAACTGAATCTCGACCATCTTCCCTCTTTGGTATCCGGTCTTCCAAGGGACTCCACCACTGGCAATCTCTGAGGCAGTCTTGATATCGGGAAGCTCTGGACCGACCATAATCCGATCGATCCGGCCGCAGAGGATCACATCGTCTGAGTATGGATAATGCCACTCACATTCCAGCATCGGTCCCGGCCTTCCGAAGTCCGCTCCCATATCCTGCTGAACTAAAGAGACATCCTGCTCAGTCTGATCGTAGTAGCAGGCCACCAGATCCGGCAGCTGCTCGACCATCTCCATCCATTTGTTCGACTGATAGACATTGTGCTTGATCAGTTCTACCGGGTAGGCGCTGGTGATCACATAAGCATCAGCAATCGCCTGCTCAAACGTCTTACCCTGCCAGAAGGATTCCACAGCTTTGTGGATGGCAGTTCCGTACTGGTAATAGATATTGGGAGCTTTGGTATCCCGGTTGAGGATATAGCGCTGCCGGAAGAACTCGCGGCACTCCCAATCCTTGAGCATGGAGGCGTCGATGTAGAGAGGGAAGTTCACAGCCCGCACTCCTCGATGTAGATTTCCTTCAACATCTCAAAGGTCCGCTCCCAGCACTCATCACAGGTCTGCACCTTGGGATCAATATTATGAAATCTGGTCCCACACTTCCGGCAATTGCGATAGTTCCCGATCATGGGCTCAGCCAGGCTTCGGTTATCAGCACAGTTGTGCCGGCCATCTCCAGAATGAACCCAACCCTTATACTCAATCGGTTCAGTGCAATATCTGCAAGTGGTCATCTAGTACCCCCTTCCCGACTTCTTAATGCTGATACTGACGCGAAGTTTTATGTCTGGATTCTGTCCGACATTAGCCGTCTGGCCAGGAGGAATGGCGCAGGAAGCCTCGCAGCAGTCAGCTAGTTTAAGCAGGGCGATCTCTGCCGGATGTTCAGGCTCTAAAATGAAATGGAGCTGCGCTCCTTCAGCAATTAGATCGATTACCTTCATACACTCGCTTCCTGTTCCGCCTCAGTCCGGGCCTTCGGCCCTCCCTCGGCTAAAGAAGAAATTGAAACTTCAGTTCTGGGCACTCCAGTAGTCCATCGTTTTTCTGCCACCATCTGCACTACCATGCAATCATCAGCAAAGCAGATCTTATTCATGGCGTCCCATACTGACTTCACACAGTTGTCGGTATCCGGTCTCTGGGTATGCCAGTCTCCCTCTTTCAGCTTCTTCTCCCGGGACTTGGGGATACCAAAGTAGAACCGGCACTCCACCCGGGTGGGACCGGAGAACTTTCCGGGTAAGTCCGAGTGACCAGGCTTGTTTAAGTCGGCATTAGGATTTAAGCCTTCAGGTAGCACCGATCCCCGGAATCTGCTCATTCCCTGCTGGGCACACAGAGCTGCAAACCTCTCATACTCCTTTTGCTCGGAAGGCGCATAAGGAACATTAGAGACGAAATAGAGAGACTTTCCCGAGCACTGAGGGCAAACCTCATGGTGACCCATGGTCTGCCTCTGGCAAGCCCCACAACGCAATAGCGGTACGGTCTGGTGACGCTGCTTGCCCTTGGGGGTCTGGGGGATCGTAAATGATACCGAATCAGGCACTGACAACCTCAGTCACAACCGAGGTATCAGTCTTTCTTGGCCGTCCACGCTTCACCGGCTTGGCTTTCTCTTTGGGAGCTGCCCGTTCCAGCAGTAAATAATCCTCCCCCTGTCCGACTACCCTGGCTCCGGAGAGATTGGTCTTAGGGTCAACGAACAGAGCTACTTTTACATAGGGAGATCTCATTGAATTCTCGCTCTCTTTCTCAGGCGACGCTGAGCGTCCCGGTTCTTGTGCTCCGGGCAGCAATATCTCTGTGTTCTGACCTTTGGAAAGAACGGTCTGTTACAACCCTTCAGCCTGCATCGTCTGGATTTCACAAGGGGAACAATAAACGTTTACTAAACCTATGTCAAGAGGAAAATCATTCCTCTACACAATTATTTCCAATCTTTGTTATCTCTTTCCTGGCGTCACGAAGATGATCGCTGGTTACCGCTGGCGCAGGAGAGTGCCCTGCGGGAATATCGGTTTCGTAAGGTGAGTGATCCAGTTGAAATTGCGCTCTGTCCACTGATGTTTCTGCCTTCGTCGTGGCCCTCGCATATCGAGCAACAATTCCAGCAATCCTATCCTTGCGTTTGGCCCATTGGCTTAACCGGTCCTGTTCGCAGGCCCACGTTCCGATTGGGAAAACTTCACGAATAATGTCCTCGGCTATATTCAGGCACTCCATACTAAGTGTCCTAAGTTCTGCCCGGTAGTGACGCTCGATAATCATGGCTCCTCTCTCCACCCACGATTCATAGTGCTGGGGCAGTTGCCAAATATCTTCCATCGCTTTCTTCATCCATTCGTCCGGCATCATTTTCACCTCACCACGTCTTGCGCATGTCCAGTTCCCATCGAATCCAGACCACGGTTGCGGTCATACCCATGTACTTTGGCACCCATCGTCCCATTTGCACGTAGGCCATTTTGGGTTACCTTTCCGGCTCCAGCGTCACCGCGCCTACAGCCTTCTGGAAATCTCCTAACCGGAATCTTAGGTACGTTCGCTTCTTGCCCTCATCCCAAGCAATTTCTACTTCTTCGCCCGAGTCGCACACGTCGATTACCAAAGTTTCTTGAAAGGATGGATCATCTTCTTCGCCGTTGTACCGATGTACCCTGCCCACAAATGAAGCATCCATTTCGTTGCTCATTTCGTCACCTCCGTGCAGCTCCCGCCAGGTTCGTGAACACAGGGATAGGGATGGCGTGCCCACACTTGGCAGTGCTTCCCGTCCGGCGCCTTGTGCTCGCAATACATCGCCTGTGCGGGCTTTCTGATGACGCACCCAGCCGTGAGCAGCAGCAGAATAATTGCGAGTGTGAGTCTTGCACGATCACCGATCTTCATTTGAGTTCTCCACGATAGCGGCTCAGCCTCACGATCGCCAGCACAAAGTCTAGGCGAAGCCGAGTCGCTGTCGCGCAACACTCACTTCAATACGATTGTCGCAGTCTTTCCAGTCTTTGTTTCCAGGTGATAGACCTTCACCGTCTTGCCATCGACATCTTTCTCAAAACCAAACTGCCATTTATTCCAGTGCTCAATCGGAACTGAGTTCATCAATCCGAGCGCAATAGAACTGTGACGGCTCATATAGACGCGGGCAGGCTCGTTGAACTGACCAGAATCAATCCGGCGCAAAAAGTCTTTCAGTTTGGCCTTGTCTGTCATCCCTGCCAACTGAAACTTTCCGTTGCGGGCGACCTTGATAGAGCATTGGCGGATTTCAGGCTTACCCAATGGATTATCTAGTTTGGCCGGGCATCCAGTGGGCGGACAGTTGCAATTCCCTTCCGGACATTCGTCACAGGGGTAATAAGTGAGGCAGGAGTTAGGTTTTGGTTGGTAAAGCACGCAAAATTCTCCACCTTGCAAATGGTAATTGCAGAATGGAGATCCATCCAGACGAACATCGCATACCCAACAAGCATGTGCTGGGGTTGGAATTACGAGCGCAATCGCAACGACTGCGCAGATTGACAGCATGAGTGTGATTATCTTCATAGTGTTCTCCTAGTTTACCGTCACCGTTGCCGAGTCCACTACCAACGTGTGCCAGCAGCCGTGATTGTTACATCCTTTCGTGTAGTGGCCAAAGACGATAGCACTGCCAGAGTAGGGCTGTTTGGTAATGGGGTCGAGAGCTGCCCACGTAAAGTTCAACTCCCCCGGCGAGTTAAAGAAAATCGTATCGGAGGTAATATGCAGTCCACCGGGGCAACCGGTTGATGCTGGATTGCCGCATATGTAGAAGCCCGGTCGAGAGATCGAAAACGTTTCATTGGCTACAATGAACTGCCATGTTCCGCCCTGATCGAGCGGCATTCCATTGCACACATCGGCAGAGCCTGTAGCAAACTGGCAGCTATGCACTACGCTCTCGGTATAGGTTGTGGTTTGAGCTGAGGCTGAGACTGCGAGCATCAGCAAGAGAACGGGGAGGGCAAATCTGTTCATATGTAGACTCCTGTTCAGGATTTGACTGCTGGGGCCCACTAACCAACTACCAGCTCGTACATGCCACGCTCACTCCGTGTGAATCTTTCCGGCTTCCTGCGCATGCAGTTGATCACCGCACTCTCGGTAGCATCGATCCCGCGCTGATCGAGCTTCTTCAGGATCAGATTGAGCCGCACCGGGCCGCCGGCCAGATCGAGCAGTACCAGGGCAATATGATCCGCCAGGTTATCAACAGCTGAAACTGTTTCAGGCATGTGTTGCCTCCGATTCCAGAATGTAGGCCAGTCCATTCACCTTGCCAACTGCCTTGGCCATCTCTTGGCGCAGTAGAAACTCAACCTCATCCTGCGACCCGCATTTTGATACCCAAGCGTCAAACTTCTGGTCCAGTTCCTTGATTGCATCGATCAGATCTTGCGTTGCTCGGTTCATGTCAATCATCTCCTTTTTGTAAATCTTCCTTACTGATATCGAACAGCACTTTTGCCTTCGGACCTCCGTGCAATCTCCAAATCTTCCCATCGAAACTCGGGACTAAGCCGAGATTACAAAGTTGCACACAGGGTGCGAATGGATACTTCCCGCGAGGATGTTTCACGTACTTCCAGACAGGAAGCAGAAAGAATGATCCTGTATAAGCCCAGACCGAAGCCCCGACTGAAGCCCAGACTGAATCCCAAGCCCCGACTGAAGCCCCGACTGAATCCGAAGCCCCGACCGAATCCCAGACTGAAGCCCCGACCGAATCCCAGACTGAAGCCCTGACCGAATCCCAGACTGAAGCCCCGACTGAAGTCCCGACTGAAGCCCCGACTGAAGCCCCGACTGAAGCCCCGACTGAAGTCCCGACTGAAGTCCCGACTGAAGTCCACTTTCGGAGCATGTGTATATACCTCTTCGTGATCTCGGCTGGCGGCTCAATCTTGAATGGATGAACAATCTTCTTCCGCACTAGAATCTTGTCCAACTTCGCTAGCCACTTCTTGTGAGCCTTGTTTGCAGCTTCCTTGTGCTTCTCTCTGAACCAATGCGGAGTGATGGATTGATCGACTCTCAACGTCCATGCATCGGGTTTTAGATAGTTCTCATTGTTCGGCGTTATCTCAACCCGAGCGAATGTCATCAAGGCTGGGTCGGAGGTATCGTCCTTGCAGCTAGAGAGCCAAGGGAAGGTGCAGGACATCTCCAGTAAATCAGTGTGTGAGTCGGTTCCTAGCTTCCACGCGACTCGCGCTTTACGATCCACGATGCAGCTGAACGCTTTGCACATTACAAACCCCTTCCAAAGAGAACTTGTCAATAAGCTCCTAACATCTTCAGTAAACTTTCATCGGATGTCAACTTAAATCCGTTTTCAGATATTGTCAAGTCCTAAATTGACAATTTTTAGAGTAGTGGTATTCTGAGGATGAGCCACCTCCCACGGCTCATCCGGAAAAGGTGGGGGAGCTGGGGCCTCGACCTCCCTGGCTCCCCCGAAAGGTCGGTAACCGTGAGTGACGGTGTTAAGACTTATGCATTTTCTGAACTCCTGAACCATCCCCGAAAACCAGGCACAGATTCAATTATCGAAGAGGGCATTCTCAAAAAGAACTCCCTCATGGTGATCGGCGGCCCTCCCAAGTCCTATAAGAGTTTCATTTCCAATACAATCGCAATTGATCTGGTGGTTGGCCGTCATCTCTTCACCGCTACCAGATCGGAACACGGCCGGCACAGCCATGCCTTCGATGTGCGATCTCCCCAGAAAGTCCTGATCTTCGAGCAGGAGATTGGCGAGGACGACATGGAGGACCGCATCAAGCCAGTATTTGAGATTCTATCTCCAGAGCAGCAGGACCGCGTCAGGAATGGCCTGTACACGCATTCCCTTGACCACAGGCTGCAATTGGACAAGGTGGAAGGGGTTTCCCTCATTGCCAAAGAGATCGAGGCTGTAAAGCCCTCCGTGGTGATTTTCGACCCTCTCATTGAGTTCCATACCTCAGACGAGAACAATACTCAGGCTATGGCTACAGTTTTGCGTAACTTGGATCTTCTCCGAGAGGAGTATAAATTTGCCGTAATCATCAACCACCACGAAGGCAAGGAGACTACCGTCAAGCGGTATGGCGGCGATCGGCTCCGGGGTAACAGTGTGATTTATGGCAAAGGTGATACTTTCCTGACCTTGCGAGTAGCTAATCGGAATGCCTCCATGATCGCCTGTGAATTTACCGTTCGCCGTGGCAGGCCAATCAAACCATTCCTCCTGAAGCTCAGCCCGATCACCATGCGGGCTGACTTTTTAGACTGGGGGAAAGAGAAGAAAAGGGACATTGAAACCAACAAGGAAATTCCCATTCAATAGTTGCGGCGTCAACGGATGATGTATATATATATATACTAAGAAAAAGCGTTGACGCCGGGGTGTTAACTATCATAGTTTGCTACTACTTGGAGGGGCGGCGTCAACGGATTTTTAAATTCCGTTCACGCCGGGGGAATAGAAGGCGAAACTTTTTGCCTCTCTTTTTCGATAAACTGGTTGATGATTTCCTGAATTTGCGTGGCCAGCTTCTCAGCCTTGCGCGGATCAAATACCGCTACTTCGCGGCAATAGGAAGTCGCCAATTGAAAAACTTTCCTGTCATAGTTTCTCATCAGCATTCTCCAGCACTGACCCTCATCGTCAGCTTCTCATCTTTGCGGGATCGCTCAGTATCTTCCAACCAGGCACTGAGCCGGTACAGACCCGGGCTCCCGCATACCGGGCAGCGGTTGCCCACAGCATCTGTCACACACTCGCAGTCTGCACAGTAGACACAAGCCCGGAGTGGAATTACCTGGAACTGACTGTTATCCATGACTGGCCTCGATGATGCCCTCCAGTCGCTCATCATCCAGTTCTGGATAGCTAGCAGGGCAGTCACAGTCTGACGCCAACCCTTCGATAGCTTCCGTCTCAACTGCGGTTTCAGTGATATCCTCGGCGGTCCTCAGCGCATCCCAGCAGCTTGCAAGATGGTAGGCCGCCTCCCTTAGAGCTTCGCGTAATTCCTCACGTTCATCCTTCGATAGTCGCTTCACGATGCCCTCCCCTATCGCGTAGTATGAGCCCAAGAATACCCACCACTCCAAGCGTTATCCACAATTCCATAAATCTCCGCTGCTGCTGCCATCCTACGATGGCCATTCCTGCGCAATAGACGGGGCAGGACGAGCTTTAAGGTCAGTTGGCACCCAAAGTATCCTGCCAGGGCTGGACGGCCTCCCATAACGAACGGTCTAGCGATAGGATTTCCTTCCCATCCATGGGATTGGCGGTTGATATCCGTTCTCCAAGCGTCGATCCCAGTAGCTGCCAGCTGTAGCGTGGTGACGATAATCACATGCTTGCGGGATTCCTGTGCCTTTGCTGTGGATATCAGAATCCCTCCCAGCACCATGACTAGTGCAGCATAGGTGTATTGGCTCATATGCTCCTACGCTTGGCCGCGTGCAGTTTTCTATGGTGAGACAGGCACAGCCATCGCACCACAAGATGATTCGTATAGTCATCATGATGCGCTTCAGTCGGCTCAGCTCCGCAAATTTCACACGGCAAGCGCTTCAACTCGCCACGTTTGATAGAGGCAATGGCCAGACTGCGAATTTTACTCCGCGCCTGTTCCTCTTTGCTCTTATCCCAGCTCCGACTCTTGCAATTCGGGCAAATCTCTGGACGCCGCTCGATGCGTTGCTGCCACTCATGACCGCATCTCTCGCACTTGTGAAAGGTGACTTCCTTTGTGTATGTAACCATGCCTTA
>Ga0075030_100004162_pt1 | contig 13101 bp, 11 predicted proteins | sample LitLauG_LLR_2012_FD_71393 | JGI IMG/M metagenome (GOLD analysis project Ga0075030, IMG submission 71393) | Freshwater sediment microbial communities from Pennsylvania, USA - Little Laurel Run_MetaG_LLR_2012 | ecosystem: Environmental > Aquatic > Freshwater > Creek > Sediment | place: USA... | reverse complement strand
GGTGTGCTTTGTGAATGTAGAAAGCGTCGATCGAATCATTTACTCCATCTTCCAGAGGTTCAATCTGGAATGGAAAACCCGCACCCTCAACCTATTTACACAAGCAGCTTGACGTCACCCGATCACCCGATGCAGTTGCGCTCTTCCCGTCTTCTCGTGCACGATAGAGAGCACGATCCTTTTGTTTCTCACCTTCGATATTTCGGGAGCAGGTTCGCCAATGAGTTCTTTAAGGGCGGCGCGTGCCGCACTGGCAAGTCAAAGTGGTCTTCGCCCGGTGCCTGCGGCTACGCCCGCGGTCCCAGTCCTGGTTATAGTCCTGCTCTTGGCCGGACTCTCCCTCTCCTGCAATAACAGCAACTCCGTCAACCGGACGGGGCCCGACCACAATGCCTATGTGACCCTGCCCTCCACGGGACAGGTTGCGTTGCTGCACGTCGCCGGTACGACCGGTGTCATCACCCTGGCAACGTTGACCCCGCAAGTTCTCGGCGCCACGCCCACTGGCCTGGCGTTGCACCCCTCGAAGAAGTTTCTCTACGCGGTCAATTCCTTCGGCAACTCCATCTCGATTTTCAACATCGCCACAGACGGGACCTTGACGCCCAACGGCGCGCTGGTTCCAGCCGGTTCCAGTCCCAACGCGGCGGTCATCGATCCCTCAGGCAAGTATTTGCTGGTGACCAATAGTGTTTTCGATGGCGTGGTTTCTGTTTTTTCCATTGATTCCAGCAGCGGCGCTCTGTCGCCGGTGGGGACGCCCGTCCCCGCGAATGCGTATCCTACCGGCATTCTGTTCACCCACTCCGGCAAGTTCGTCTACGTTACCAATCCGGGCGAAGGGGCGGTCAGCATTTTTTCGTTCTCGAACGCGGATGGCTCGCTGCAACAGTTGCCGACCTCCCCGGTCCCTTCAGATGCGGGGGCCCTCGGTCTGGCAGTCGATGCGGGTGACAACTTCCTCTACGTGGCGAATCCGTCGGCGAGCAACCCCCTGGTGTCCACCGTCGGCAACATTTCCGGCTTCAACATCGACCCAGGCAGCGGCGCTTTGACCCCGATGCTCGGATCGCCCTTTTACCCCACCGCCGGCAGTACTCAAGGTCCTACCGCGATCACCGTCGATCCCAGCGGCAGATTCGTTTACGCGGTGACCATGGGATCGAGCGACTCCATCTGGTGTTTCGCGATCACTCCCACCAACGGACAACTGGTGGCGGCCACGAACTCGCCCTTTAGCCTGGCTGCCGGCGGTGTTTTCGCTCTCATCGATCCCATTGGCAACTATTTTTATATCGGAGGCCAGACCGGCATTGAGGGTTATACCTACAATCCGGCGACGGGCGCTCCCACGGCTATCGTGGGCTCGCCTTTTTCCACCAGCGCGGGCCCTGGGGGGATGGTGCTCTCCGAGTAACTCGGCCGTCGAATTGGGATTTCAGCTTTGTAATCTTTCATTTGCCGTGTGGCACTTTGGTGGGCAAGATTGGCACCCGCGTGCCATTTTCAGATTCGCGGGCTAGTCCTACATTGCACTTGAGCAGTTCTGGGGGAGGGCTGCCCGGGCGTCAAGGATTCGAAAGAGTCCAGACGCCCGTTTTATTTTCCGATGCCGGCAATGGCCTGCAAGAATGTCATGGCCTGCCGTCCCCGCTAGCAGCATCGGGGATTCTTCTCAAAAATCCAACAAAAAACTTAAGGAGCCCGAAAATGCAAGAGACACAAGTGTCGAAGAAAGTTGTCGCCGTGGGATACCCGCTCGCCCTGGCGCTTGCCGTGGTGATAGTCAGTGGGGTTGCAGCCAGGGCACAGGCGGCTCCGAAGATCCTCGTCAAGCATGTGCTCAGCGGCACGTATTATGACGCCAGTTCTACTGGCGGATCCGCATCCTGCGGCACGGCAAATTGCACCGCAACCATCAATGCCTACACTGAAAGCATCCCCTGCCCGGGAGCGGCCGGCGTGCAATGCACTTACGAAGTCAACATCTCCGCGGAAGCGTATGTCAACGCCAACGGCTCGGATTGTTGTACTGCAGGCGTCTACCAGTTCCTGATCGATGGTGCGATTCCCACCGGCGGGGGAACCAACAACGGCTTTTACAATTGGGCGCAAAACGGGAGCACAGGGGCCTTCACCAGCACTTACAACGTTACGTCTCAGGTGAAAAACACCAGCGCCAACCAGTCGCATTCCATCGTCGTTAACTTCGGATGCTATTCGGAAGCTAATGCGCTGGGCTGCAGTGCAGTTTCAGGCGACGCCATTCCGGGAGGCTTTCTCAGTTTAACGGTCAGAGTGCTCAAACCCTAGGGTAGGACTACTCGTAGAGACGGGGCTTGCCCCGGCAACGGACGCGGCAAGCCGCGTCTCTACGGGATTTCTATCTATGACGCTTAATTTGTGGAAATGGTGAAGTTCACCAGGATCCGGGCCTGGGTTTCCACCGCCTGCCCGTTGATCATATAAGGCTTGAAGTGCCACTGCTTGACCGCCTCGCGGGCGGCAGCCGCCAGAATTGCCGGACCGCTCAGAATCTGCAATTCCTGGATCGTGCCTTCCCGCGAGATCAGCGCCTGCAGACTGACCGCGCCCTGCACTTTCATCTGCCGTGCCAGCAGAGGATAATCCGGCGGCACCGAAACCGTCACATTCTGCGCCGTCAACGGCGAGAGTTGTACCCGGTCGCCGGCATTCACCATCGCATTCGCCGCCGGCGCGGGAGCGCTGGCTACAGGAGAGGTCGCGCCCGAGTCCACATCCACATGGATGGCATTGCTCTTCGCCGGCACGGTGGTTCGGCGGTTTCCGGCGACGACTTCAATCTGCAGCGGAGGCAGCGCGGCGCGCTCAGTGGTGGAGATGAAGGGAGCCTCCTCCGCCGCGGGGGCGGCGGGTTTGCCCGCCTTGTGTTCATGCGCGGCAGCCGCTGGCGCGTTCACAGCGGGCACCGTCGCGCTTGCGACCTTACTCTTGTGGTGAAAGACCGCCTCCTGGACTTCCCCGTCCGGTGGAAACCAGAAATCCCAATCCTTCAGCACCACGGCCACCAGCGCCACCAGCAGGATGCCAAGCGCCATGACCATGCGCTTGCGCTGTGCTTCCGCATCCTGCGGCGAGCGCTGCAAAGGCACCGACCGCTCCAGATGTTCCTCGGATTGGGTTTCGTGTTGGAATACAGGCACGGGATCCTCCTCGAATTCGCGATCGGCCTCGGGGAGTGCTTGCTTTAGTATGCCCCGAATCCCGCGCCCATGCCAAGTAAATCCCGCTTCGGCAGTACCTTTTGTCCTAGTCGGCGGTTGCTCCCAACGTCACTTCCAGAGGTCAAAATCCGGCTGTAACACTCAGAATCCAGCCCCCGGAGGGGCGTCCGCCAATAGCCCGGCGCTTTCAGCGCCGGGGTCCGGAGGAGTCTGTGTCCTAGCTCAAGGGCGAGAAAAAGTGGAACCGCAAGTTCCAGCTAGCCGCGAAGCGGCGGCACAGGAGAGCCCGGCACGTCAGTGCCGGGAAACAGAAGTGGAACAAATCGAGTCCCGCAAGGGACGGCACCCCAGCTATGACCCAGACTCCGGAGGGACATCTGCAGGCGGAACCCGCGCTGAACGGCACGTAGGCTACCACATAGCCTCCGTCCTGAACGCCAACGGTTGCGTCTCAGGAAGGTTTCGGCCCCTTGTAGTCGAGCTTGTCAAGAATGCCGGTGGCGGCATCAAGAATTTCCTTGTCCACCTTGCGATTCGAGGCGATGGCTTCCGCCAGCGGGATGGAGACAATGCTATTCCCCCGCAGCGCCGCCATGTGGCCGAATTCGCCGCCGTGTACCATGTCGATCGCGCCCAGTCCGTAGCGCGTGGCCAGCACCCGGTCGAAAGCGGTCGGCGAACCGCCCCGCTGGATATGCCCGAGTACCACCGATCGCGACTCAAAGCCCGTCCGCTTCTCGATCTCATTGGCCAGGGTCAAGCCGATTCCGCCCAACCGCAGATGCCCGAATTCATCGCGCTCCTGTCCTGCTCCGTTCGGCTCGCCGCCCCCGGAAAACTTCGCGCCCTCGGCGGCCACCACGATGCTGAAGTATCTTCCCCGGGCGTGGCGCTGCCGAATCAGTTCCGACACCTGGTCGATATCGAAAGGAACTTCCGGGACCAGTATGACGTCGGCGCCGCCGGCGATGCCGCTATAAGCGGCAATCCAGCCCGCGGCGCGGCCCATCACTTCCACCACGATCACGCGGTTGTGCGCTTCGGCGGTTGTATGTACGCGGTCGATGGCTTCGGTGGCGATATTCACCGCCGTGTCGAAGCCGAAGGTGAAGTCCGTCCCCGCCAGATCGTTATCGATCGTCTTCGGAACGCCCACCACCTTCACCCCGTTTTTAAAAAGCTTGTGTGCCACCGAGAGCGTGTCATCTCCGCCAATGGCGATCAGCGCCTCACAGCCATGTTTCTTCAGGTTCTCGATGCAGCGCTGCAGGCCACCCTCGCGCTTGTCGGGATTGGTGCGCGAGGTGCGCAGGATGGTGCCGCCGCGCGGCAGAATGCCGCCCACCGACGAGAGATCGAGCGGCATGGTCTTGTCTTCCAGCACGCCGCGCCAGCCCTCCACAAATCCCACAAACTCGTCGTCATAGTGGAAGCTGCCCTTGCGCACCACCGCCCGAATGACCGCATTCAGTCCAGGACAATCGCCGCCGCCCGTGAGCATTCCAATCTTCATCGCCTGTTCCTCATCTGATTTCCGGCTAAGAGTATGAATGTCCCCTGAACGGATGCACTCCGCCCGTAGAGCATAGGTCCGTAAGCCGGATGTATCAGGTTATCACGCTGCTTACTGTCCTCGCGGAGTGACAGCCGAGCGCACCTCGGCATTCTTTAGTTGTTAACTGGCAATTGGCCACTGATCACTGGCAACTGCCCTGCTACACTTCCCTACATGCGCGTCCTCGGCATCGACTGCGGCACCGAGTACACCGGATACGGCGTAGTCGATCTTCTTTCCGATGATCGCAACGATGATCGCGACCATGGCCGAAACCATGGTCGCAACCACGATCGCCTGGTCTGCATCTGCTGCGGCGCCATCAAGGTTTCCCCGCGTGATCCCATGCCCGCACGCCTGTCGCGCATCTCCATCGGCCTGCAGGAACTCATCGCCCGGCACCGCCCCGACCGCGTCGCCATCGAAGACGTTTTCTATGCCGCCAACGTGAAGTCCGCCCTGAAACTCGGACAAGTGCGCGGAGTAGCCATGCTGGCCGCCGCCTCCGCCGGACTCGAAGTTGCCGAATACTCGCCGCTCTCCATCAAATCCGCCGTGGTCGGATACGGCCGCGCCGAAAAACATCAGGTCCAGCAAATGGTCGCGCGCCTTCTGAACCTCGAGCAGGTTCCCGAAACCCCCGACGCCGCCGATGCCCTCGCCATCGCCATCTGCCATCTCCACACCGCAGCAACGCAAGAACGCCAGGCGAGTTAAGATTTCTCCGCGGTAGAGACGGGGCTTGCCCCGTCTCACTCCGCCCGGAGACGCGGCAAACCGCGTCTCTACAGAAGATGCGCTTTTAGAGCCGGTCACCCCGCATCCCCCGAGGTTACCTTCGTCCTCGTCCTGAATCCGCCCTGCACCGTGTCACTCGTTAGGGCAGAAAGGGCTGACAGGAGCCGATTCTCAGGGTATTCTCATTAAGCAATCCAAATGAATCACGCGCCTCCGCATCCAGAATGCAGCGCGAAAATTGAACACTGAGGAATCCATGGGCCCTTCCCGTCTCGCATCCGCCGTCGTAGTCACGCTTGTCCTGTTTTCATCCGTCATGCACGCCTCTCAGAACGCGTCCTGCACCTTCGAAACCTTCTCCGCCCCCAACGGATACACTTTGAGCGAGGTTGGCGGAGTGAGCGACGATGGCACGGTGGTTGGCCAGTTGATCGACAACAGAACGCAAGCCTTGGTGGCATTCATGCGCTCGCCGAGCGGTGCCTTCACCGAGTACGCAGCCCCCAACGCCGGCGTCACGTGGCTCTACGGACGCAATGGCAGCGGCACCAACGCCGGTTATTACCAGGACGCCAAGAACCCGCAGAACATTCACGGATTCATGCTGCAGGGAAGCAAGATGACCGTCGTCAATTATCCCAAGGCCGCCAATACCTGGCTGTTCGATATCAATCAACTGGGAACCGCAGTCGGCAGCTCCAGCGCCAGCCCTTCTCTGACCAAGGGATTCATGCTGACCAACGGCAGCTTCACCACCATCGCCTATCCCGGCGCGGTCGCGACCTACGCCATTGCGGTCAATGACAAAGGCGCGGTGGTCGGCTCCTACGCCACCGATAACAACCACGGCTTCCTCTGGGAAAACGGTACTTTCACCACCATCGATCACCCGCAGGCCAAGTACGGGACCTCTCTGAACGGAATCAACAACTCCGGTGTCATTGTGGGCAACCGTCTGAATGGCGATCGCGACTTTGCCTTCCTGTACGAAAACGGGGTCTTCAAGTACGTCGTTTACCCTGGTGGCGATTTCACCCTGGCTGGCGGCATCAACAACAACGGCGTGGTCTCCGGCCAGATCCGTTTAAAAGGCACCAACACAATCGGCTACACCGCAAAGTGCCAGTAGGCTTCCACCGAAGAACGCGCAGGGACGGATGCCTTCGTCCGTCCCACCCAACACAGGCTGACTGCTGACTGCTGATGCCTGACTGCTGAAGGCTTGCCCCTTGACACTCCTCGCCACCATCCCCAATCATTACAGCGGCCCATGCTTCGTCCATTTCAGCTAGCCTGCCTGCTCGTCTTTTCTTCGGTCCTCTCCTATTCGCAACCGGAAGCCGCGCCCTTGCTTACGTTCTCCGTAGATTTCCCCGACTCTCAGCCGGAGCACTACTCCATCCGCATCCAATCCGACGGCCCGGCCCACTACCAGTCGAAAGGCCGTCTGTCTGCCGATTCCGACGAGAGTGACAATTTCGATTTCGACTTTACCCTGGCCGCCGAAACGCGAAAGAGAATCTTCGACCTGGCAGCCAAGGCGGGGTATTTTCAGAAGGACGTCGACTCTCGCCACAAGGGTCTGGCTTTTACCGGAGAGAAGACGCTCAGCTACAAAGATGCGCGGCGCAGCGGTGAGTCCACCTACAATTACTCCGCTAATCCGGCGGTGCAGGAATTGACCAGCTTGCTGCAGAACCTATCCGCCACCCTCGAATTCGGACGCCGCCTCCAATATGATCACCACTACCAGAAACTGGCGCTCGACGAAGAACTCAAGCGCATGGAGGAAATGGCCCACACTCGCCAGTTGACCGAAGTCGCCGCCATTCAGCCCATCCTCGACGAAATCATCGCCGACCAGTCGGTGATCAACGTGACCCGAGCCCGAGCCCAACGCCTGTTGGAGCGCCCCGCCGCTCACTGACCGTTTTCCGGTAGCGATGGGGCTAGCCCCGTCTCCCTCCCGTCTGGGATGCCGCAAGCAAGCCGCCTATCGACAGGGCATCAAGCGCCCCAATCCCCGCTTGACTTAAGCGCCGCAAGCTCGCATTGTTAGAGGACACATCGTTCAGGGAGCCATCCCGGGAGAAGTATATGTCGATCGCAAGACTTGGAAAGATGCTCGCAATCTGTGCCGCCCTCGCGGCGGCGTTTCTGGTAGTCCCGGCGTCGGCAGAGTCGAAGGCGCGCATCGTCCGCTTGAGTGAAGTGCGGGGCACGGTACAGATTGACCGCACCACCGGCGACGGCTTCAGCAGGGCCTTTCTCAACCTGCCCGTGATCGAGGGCGCCAAGCTGAAGACGGGCAAAGACGGCCGCGCGGAAGTGGAATTCGAAGATGGCAGCGCCCTGCGCCTCGCGCCCGACACCGAGGTGGGCTTCACTCGCCTTGCCCTCGGCAATAGCGGCCAGAAGCTCAACACCGTGCAATTGATCTCGGGCACTGTCTATGCAGATCTGCACCCGAAAAAGACCTACGATAAAGACAAGAGCGGCGACCAGTTTCAGCTGAACTTTGCCCGCGAATCCGTCGCCGTCCCTGAGTCCGCGCACTTCCGCCTGCAACTTGCCGAAGCCACGGCGACGCTCGCCGTATTCAAAGGCAAAGTGAACGCCACCGCGCCCGCCGGACAATTTGACGTTGCCGAGAAGCACACCGCCACTATCGATCTTGCAAAAGACAATCTCGCTAACGACAGTCTCGCCAATGACGATCCCGCCAAGAAAAACGGTTTCCTGATTGCCAAAAATTATGAACCGGAGCCCTCCGATGCCTGGGATCGCCAGCAGACCGACTATCACGATCGCTACGCTTCCACCGCCGGTTCCAGCATCTCGTCGCCCTATGCATACGGCATGAGCGACTTGAATTATTACGGCAGCTTCATGAGCGTCCCCGGCTACGGCAACGTCTGGCAGCCCTACTTTGCCGGCGCCAACTGGAGCCCGTATCAGGACGGCGGCTGGGCTTTCTATCCCGGTTTTGGTTACATGTGGGTTTCGGGCTACCCCTGGGGTTGGATGCCCTACACCTACGGCAACTGGGCCTTCGCTCCTGGCTTCGGATGGGTCTGGCAACCGGGCTACTGGGATTCGTGGTATGGATTCCCCCGCGTTGTCAACCCGCCGGTAAGAACCAGAGTGCCGACCGCGCCCACGACCGGCCAGCGGACGGTGATGGTGGGCCAGGGCCTCGCGGCAAATCCAGCCTCGGGAGCGCCGAGTCGCCTGACCATCAATCCCGATTCCGCCGGCTACGGAGTACCGCGCGGATCGGTCAAGCACCTCGATCACGTAGCCAAAACGATGGCGCAGACTTCTCGCCCCGTCGTAGTCGCCACAGTCCGGTCGCCCACCGCAACGGCCACCGGTTTCGGTGCCGGTCCGACTTCAATGCGGGGCGGGGCTTCCGCACGGACTCCGATGGGCGCGCCGCCGCGGTCGGCTGCGCCGCGTCCTCACTAAAGCGGCTCATCCGGTGACGGCTCGTGTGGGGACGGGCGCCTCGCCCGTCCAGCCGAGCGAAGCTCGGCAGCCGCCTGCAGAAATGAGCATTCGCGCGGGTATCGGTCCCTACTCGACAATGATTCCCGCGTAACCCACCACCGAATCATAGTCGCCCGAGACCTCGCCCGAAGTTGCATACTTCACTAGCGTCGCCGAAGTCGCTCCCAAAAGCTTGGCAGAGGTCAGCATGACAATCGTCGGCCCGAATCCGCACATGCTGATGTCTTCGTTCAGCACCACTTCCCACAACCCGCGCGCATCCAAGGCCAGCACGCGTTCAATTGCTTGGCGGTCCTTGCTGCGAGTAACCGTGTCGGACTCGTAATGGTTCATGTCGCTGGAGGCCACGATCAGTACCTTTTCTTTTCCGTCCTCCTCGAGATCGCCAATCACAGCCGCCAGCGCCTCGCCCAATCCGCGCAGCACATCAAAATCGTTGGTACCAACGGCAATCGGAACAATCTTCAAGTCCGCCCGCCGCGCCTGCAGAAAAGGAAGCTGCACTTCGATGGCATGTTCGCCGCGGTGCGCCGCGCCGTCCTCTTGCAGCGCACGGAAGCGGCCGAGCAACCGGGCGCCCAGGTCCGCATCCGCCGCCACTTCGCCCAGCGGCGTCTGCCACGCCGTATCCACCATGACCGCCAGCGGCCGCCCCTTGCCCGTATGATTCGGGCAGAGAATCACGCAGCGTTGGGGAATTTGGAGCCGAGAATACACCGCCCCCGCGACGCCGCCGGAGTAGATATATCCCGCATGGGGAGCGACGCACCCGATAGCGGCAATGCGCTCGGTCACGACCGAAGCGTTTGCCGGAGAAGTGTATTTTCGAACGTCGCGCAGCAGCTCGTCAGCGCGCCCCGGATAAAACCGGCCGGCAACCGCGGGAGTTCGCAAAGCGAAAGTCATGAGAAACTCGTGTGGCAGCAGTTCGTGTGGCGCGTGCATTCTTGCCCGCGAAAAGTCAGCGCCAAAGACAAAGCGGCAGTTCGTGTAGCGCGGGCACTCTTGCCCGCGAAAAGTCGGCGCCAGTAATTCTGCCGGCGAGAATTTATGAACGACCGTCGCCCAGTGCGCGGAACAAAGCCGCCGTCCTCTCCAAAGGCAGCGCTTCCGCCCGGATCGCAGGTTTCACCCCGCTCTTTGCCAACGCCGCCCGCAGCAAGCCTTCCTCGTACCGCGTCTTCAGGTTATTCCAGAGCGTCTTGCGCTTCTGCCCAAAACAAAGTTTGAGGAACGCGATGAACTCGGCCTCTGGAACCCGCAGCGCTTCCAGCCGCGGCTTGATTGTAATCCGCACCACACTCGAATGTACTTTGGGAGGCGGAGAAAACGCCCCCGGCGGAAGCGTGAAAAGCTGTTCAACCCGCCCATACAACTGCGCCGTCGCCGATAGCAGGCCATAGTCGCGGCTTCCCGCCGAGGCCGCCAGGCGGTCGGCAACCTCTTTCTGCACCATGATGACAATCGTCGAAAAATAACGGTGATACTCCAGCAGCCGCAGCAGAATGTCGGAAGTAATGTAAAACGGCAAATTGCCGACCACACGCGCCGGATCGGGCGCAAAATTCAGCCCCGTACGCAGGCTCCCCGGCTTCGCCCCAAAGACCGTGTCCAGTTCGATCTTCAGGATATCTCCTTCGATGATCTCAACATTCGGATGCATGTTGAATTTCATCCGCAGCTGTGCCGAAAGCACGCGGTCCAATTCCACCGCGATCAGCCGCCGCGCCTTCCGCGCCAGCAGATCGGTGAGGGCGCCGCGCCCCGGTCCGATCTCCAGCACGGTGGCCTCGGAAACATCGCCCAGCGCCTCAACGATGCGCAGCGCCGCCGCATCGCTGGCCAGGAAGTGTTGCCCCAGTTTGGGCTTGCGCGGACTCGTTGGTACAGTTGCGCCCTTGGGCACGTTGACCCCTCTCTCTTTCCGGCTTTAGACTGAAGTGAATTTGCAATGGGTAATTTGTAATTTGCAATTGAAAAATAAACAGTTCATGGATTTCCAATTACAAATCGCAAATTACAAATAGCCGCAATCGTCATCATATCGTGAGCGAGGCCAACCGGCTTCTCGCTCTGGAGGCTTCATCGCAATGCATATCGCGTTCGCGGCATCCGAGTGCGTTCCCTTTTCCAAAACCGGAGGGCTGGCCGACGTAGTCGGCGCCCTCCCGCGCGCCCTCGCCGCTCTCGGACATCAGGTGAGCGTCTATGTTCCTCGCTATCGCCAAACCAAACTCACCGATCCGCAAACCGTAGTCCGCAGCATCACCATTCCCTTCGACGACAAGTATCGCTTCTGCTCGGTTGTGACCGCAGGCACCAACGCGCCCGCCGGTATCAAATTTTATTTTGTGGATTATCCGCCCTACTACGACCGCGAAGCCCTCTACGGCACCCCCGCCGGCGACTATCCCGACAACGCCGAGCGCTTCGCACTGTTTTCGCGCGCCGTGCTCGAAGCCGCCAAGGTGCTGGGCGTGCCGCAGGTGTTCCACTGCCATGACTGGCAGTCCGCGCTCGTCCCCGTGATGTTGCGCACCCTCTACGCCGAGGACCCAGCCTTTCGCGATGTCGCCGCCGTGTTCACCATCCACAACATGGGCTACCAGGGTTTGTTCCCTCCCGATACTCTGGCGCTGCTGATGCTGCCCTGGGAACTGCTCGCCATCTCGAAGATGGAATTTTTCGGCCAGGTGAATTTTCTCAAAGGCGCGCTCGTGTACTCGGATTACGTCACCACGGTCAGCAAGAAATACAGTCAGGAAATTCAGACCACCGAATACGGCTTCGGCCTGGAAGGTGTGCTGCGCGATCGCGCCGCCACCGTAACCGGTATCCTGAACGGCGTGGACTACGACGAATGGAGCCCGCAGGCCGACAAATTCACCGCCGCAAAGTATTCGCCGCAGGATCTGAGCGGCAAGCAGCAATGCAAACACGACTTGCTGCAAGCCTTCGGAATCGCCAACGTCGACAGCAAAATTCCGGTCATCGGCATCGTCTCCAGATTCGCCGCGCAGAAAGGCTTCGACCTGATCGCCCAGATCATCGACCGCCTCGCCCGCGAAGAGATGATCATGGTCGTGCTCGGATCGGGCGACAAGCTGTACGAAGAAATGTACCAGCGCCTCAACAAGCAGTTCCCGAACAAGATTGCCATCAAGGTAGCCTACGACAACGCCATAGCCCACAAAATTGAAGCGGGCGCTGACATGTTCCTGATGCCCTCCAGATACGAGCCCTGCGGCCTGAACCAGATCTACAGCCTCAAGTACGGCACCATCCCCATAGTCCGCGCCACCGGCGGCCTCGACGACACCATCGAGCCCTGGGACGCCCGCACCGGCAAAGGCACAGGCTTCAAGTTCACCGACTACACCGGCGAGGCGCTGCTCGCAACCATCAAACAAGCGCTGCTAGCCTACCGCGATCCATCCTCATGGCAGACACTAATGCGCAACGGCATGGGCCGCGATTTTTCCTGGGGAGCGTCCGCCCGCGAGTACGGCAAGATCTACGAGCGCGCGCGCCAGGCACGGGCCAGCGCCGACGCAGCCGCAGTCTCGGATCTGAAGAAAGAGCCGGTGCTGGGCTAGCGTCGTCGCCAGCGGCGAGTCTTGAGCGGACCGATTTCACCATTCGAATCGAAACTTATGTATAATCCGCCGATGCAACGAATACCCTGGAGCACAATTGCGCTCGGCTCGCTGTTGCTCATCGCGGCCCGCTCCACAGGAGGACAGGAAGTGAAATCTCCGCAACCCGAAAAGTCGAAGCCGCCAGTCAAAACGGAGCAGCGCGGGCGCATCCTTGGAATCGGCGGTGTCTTCTTCAAATCCGCGAATCGCGATCAGATGCGCGAATGGTATGCGAAGCATCTTGGACTCGCTGACAAAGGCCAGGGCGCAATGCTTCCGTGGCGCGAACACGACGACCCGCAAAAGGAACAGGTTACAGTTTGGACCGTTTTTTCCGCCTCCACTAAGTATTTCGATCCCAGCCCCGCACCGTTCATGATCAACTACATCGTGGACGATATGGATGCTTTGCTCGACCGCTTAAAACAAGAGGGAGTAAAGATCGACGCCAAAC
>Ga0075030_100004161_pt1 | contig 13102 bp, 7 predicted proteins | sample LitLauG_LLR_2012_FD_71393 | JGI IMG/M metagenome (GOLD analysis project Ga0075030, IMG submission 71393) | Freshwater sediment microbial communities from Pennsylvania, USA - Little Laurel Run_MetaG_LLR_2012 | ecosystem: Environmental > Aquatic > Freshwater > Creek > Sediment | place: USA... | reverse complement strand
CGGTGTGCCGCCGGACGGCGCCGCCGTGGTGGAGCTCGACGAACCGGACGAGCCGCACGCGGCGAGGGCGGAGCCGGCGGCCCCCGCCAGCACCACCGCACCTCCCGCCTTCGCCCCTTGGGACAGGAAGGTACGACGGCTGATCTCGTGCGACTCGGTCACTCGTGTTCCCCCATGTGCGTCCTGTGGGTCGCAGTGGTGCGACCCCCCGTACTGCCCGTCCGTACCGGCACGTCATCGACGGGGCCCTACCGGACCGCCGATGCAACCCCCTCCGACGGCTGACCCCGACTCTGCCACAGCCGTGGACGGTCGTGGGCGCACGTTAGTTCCCGTGCCGCCTTCGGTCCATGGTCCGTCGCCCCGGCACAGAGGGTCCCGGACCGTCCGTGCACACGGCACGGCGGGCGGCCTGGGTACCATGCCAGCCATGGATGCCCCACCCACCGGCGCCGCCCCGACGGCGGACGAGGTGCTCGACGGCGCCCCGGCCGGGGACGCCCCGGACCGCCCGCCCCGTGCGTCGGCTGCGCCGGGGCGGGCCGCTCCGGCACCCGGTGCGACGCCGGACACCATGGAGCCCGACCCCGAGGGGCCGCCGTTCGGACGGGTCACCGTGGTGCTGCTGGTCGTCGGCGCCACCCTGGCCGTGGCCGCCGGTCTGGTGCTCCGGTTCTGGACCCGGTCCGACCTGTGGCTCGACGAGGCCCTGACCGTCAACATCGCCTCCAAGCCGTTGCACGAGCTGCCGTCGTACCTGCGCCGCGACGGGGCGCCCCCGCTGTTCTACGGGCTGCTCCACGTGTGGATGGGGGTGTTCGGACGCTCGGACGTGGCGGTCCGGGCGCTGCCCGGGGTGATCGGGGTGGCGACCATCCCCCTGGCCTGGGTGGCCGGACATCGCCTGGGCGGGCGGCGCACGGCGTGGGCCGCCATGCTGCTGGTGGCCACGTCGCCCTTCGCCGTCCGCTACGACACCGAGGCGCGCATGTACGCGCTGGTGGCCCTGCTGACCGTGTGCGGGTTCCTGGCCGTGGACCGGGCGCTGTCCGCCCCCCGGGCCGGCAACCTGGTGGCCGTGGGGGCGGTGGCCGCCCTGCTCCTCTACACCCACTACTGGTCGATCTACCTCCTGGGCACCACGATGCTGTGGCTGGCCTTCCAGGCCTGGCGGGGCCGGCCCGAGTGGCGGCGCGGGGCGCGGGCCGCCCTGGTGGCCGCAGTGGTCGGCTGCCTGGCCTTCCTGCCGTGGGTGCCGACGTTCCTGTTCCAGTCGCGGCACACCGGGACCCCGTGGGCCACGCCGGCGAGCTTCGCCGCCATGGTCAGCGCGGTGGCCTCGTTCACCGGCGGCAACACCAGCCAGGGCCGGGCCCTCGCCCTCCTGTTCTTCGCCCTCGGCGGCCTCGGGCTGTTCGGGCTCGCCACCGACCGGCTGCACATCTCCCTCGACATCCGGTCGCGGCCGCTGGGCCGCCCGCTGGCCGTGGTGGTGCTCGGCACGCTCGGTGCGGCCATCGTCGGCGGGTTCGTGACCAGCAGCGCGTTCGACGCCCGTTACGCCTCGGTGGTCTTCGTGCCCCTGCTCCTGCTGGTGGCGATCGGTGTGGCCGTGTTCCGCGACCGCCACGTCCGGGTGGGGGTCCTGGCCGTGGCCGTGGTGCTGGGGCTGGTCGCGTCGGTGCCCAACGTGGTCACCAACCGGACGCAGGCGGGCCAGGTGGCGGCGGCCGTCACCGCGGTGGCGCGGCCCGGTGACGTGATCGCCTACTGCCCGGACCAGTTGGGCCCGGCCGTCGCCCGGATCCTGCCGGGGGGCACCTACGCGCAGGTCACGTTCCCCCGGGGGACCGGCCCGGCGTTCGTCGACTGGGTCGACTACGCCCGGGCGGTGCACGGGGCGTCCCCGCTCACCTTCGCCGACCACGTCGAGTCGCTGGCGGCCGGCGGGCACCAGGTGTTCGTGGTGTGGTCGCCCGGCTACCAGACGTTCGGGGTGCGCTGCGAGGGCATCGTCCAGACCCTCCAGGCCGACCCGGCCTTCACCCACACGCAGCTGGTGGTGGGTGACTCGAAGACCTTCTTCCAGCCGATGTACCTCGAGCGGTTCACGCCGACGGGGTCCTGACCGGCGTGTCCGACGGGTCTCCGGGCGCCCCGGTGCCGACCGGGGCGCCGGCGGGGGGGACGGTGACCACGGTGGGGGCCGACCCGGTGGCCCCGGCCCGTCCCCGTCCGGCGGCGGGCCCGGCGGCCGCCCTCGGCCGGGCCGTCGTGCAGGTGCTGCCGGCCTGGGTCGTCGCCCGGGTGGTGGTCGCCCTGGCCCTGGTCGTGGCCCGCACCGGCGCCCGCACGCTGCGCCCGGGCGATCCGGCGGCACTGGCCCGGGCCCACCAGGGGCTCCTCGGCTGGGACGCCGGGTGGTACCGCTCGATCGCCGACCACGGGTACGCGGCGGCCGGTCGGGAGTCCCTGCGCTTCTTCCCCCTGTTCCCGCTGGCCGGGCGCTGGCTCGGGGACGTGCCGGGGGTGGGCAGCGGTGTGGCGCTGGTGGTGGTGGCCAACGCGGCGGCGCTGCTGGCCATGGCCGCCCTCTGGCTGCTCGTGGCCCGCGACCTGGGCGACACCGCGCTGGCCCGTCGGTCGGCGTGGCTGCTGGCCCTCGCCCCTTCGGCCTACGCGCTGGTGCTGGCCTACGCCGACGCCGTCCTGCTGCTGTGTGCCGTCGTCACCGTGCTGGGGGTGCGCACCGGTCGCTGGTGGTGGGCCGCCGCCGCCGGACTGGCGGCCGGGCTCGACCGTCCGGTCGGCGTGCTGCTGCTGGTGCCGGTGGCGGTCGAGGTGTGGTCGACCCGTCGGTCCGCCGGCGGGCCCGGCGGCTGGGCGGGACGGGTGGCCGCCCTGGTCGCCCCGATGGCCGGTGCCGGCGCCTACCTGGTCTGGGTCGGCCACCGCTTCGGCGACCCGTGGCTGCCGCTGACCGTCCAGCAGCAGGGTGGCCACCGGGGGCAGCTGACCGTGCCGCTGCGGGCCATGGTCCGGGACGTCGGGGACGCCCTGCACGGCCACCACGTCGGCAGCGCCCTGCACGTGCCGTGGGTGGTGCTGTGCATCGTCCTGGTCGTCGTGGCCTGGCGCCGGCTCCCGGTCAGCTACGCCGCCTTCGCCACCGCCGTGCTGCTGGTCTCGTTGAGCAGCACCAACCTGGACTCGTTCGAGCGGTACGCCCTCGGGGCGTTCCCGCTGGTCATCGCCGCGTCCACCGGCACGGCCAGCCGTCGGGTCGAGGTGCTGGTGCTGGTGGTCTCGGGGCTGGGGATGGCGGCCTACGCCACACTGGCCTTCCTTGGCGTCGTGGTGCCCTGACCCCACCGGGGACGATTCCTCGTCCGGGTGGGGTGAGCCACTATCCTCGCCACCGCAGGGCTGGTCCGACATCCACCCCCGGCCCCGGCCGGACCTGCCCCGTGGGAGGCGGGGCCGGAAGGACCGGGCCCGACGGATCGGGGCCGGTGCCCCGCAGCTCGCCTCACCCCGGACGGCCCCCGACCACGACGGCGCCGCCACCACGAGAAACGGATCGCAACCCGCATGGCAACACCCCTTCACCCCGAGAGCGCACCGACGCCCGAGCGACCGGTCCTGGTCATCGGGGGCGGCCCGGCCGGCCTGACCGCCGCCTACCGGCTCGCCCAGGCCGGCGACCCGGTGGTCGTCGTCGAGCAGGACGACGTGCTCGGCGGCATCAGTCGGACCGTCGAGCGCGACGGGTGGCGGTTCGACATCGGCGGGCACCGGTTCTTCACCAAGGTGGTGCCGGTGGAGGAGTTCTGGCACGAGGTCCTGCCGCCCGAGGACTTCCTGCTCCGGCCGCGCATGAGCCGCATCTTCTACGGCGGCAAGTACTACGACTACCCGATCAAGCTCGGCAACGCCCTCTCCAACCTGGGCATCGTCGAGGCGGTCCGCTGCGGACTGTCGTTCCTGTGGGTGCGGATCCGCCCGCCGAAGGACCAGTCGACGCTCGAGGGCTACATCGTCTCGAACTACGGCTGGCGGCTCTACCGGCACTTCTTCAAGACCTACAACGAGAAGGTGTGGGGGGTGTCGGCCTCCGAGCTGTCGGCCGACTGGGGTGCCCAGCGCATCAAGGGCATGTCGCTGTGGAACGCCGTGTGGGAGCCGATCCGCTCCTCGCTCGGGCGCCGCCGGGACCGCAGGTCACAGGTGACCAGTCTGATCGAGGAGTTCCAGTACCCCAAGTACGGGCCCGGCATGATGTGGGAGCGCTGCGCCGAGCAGGTGGAGACGATGGGCGGCGAGGTGCGCATGCGGACCTCGGCCACCCGGGTGCACGTGGAGGACGGCCGGGCCGTGGCCGTGACGGTCGGGCACGACGGAGGATCCGAGCGGGTGCCGGTCAGCCACGTGATCTCGTCGATGCCCTTCACCGCCCTCGCCCGGGTGGTCGACCCGCCGGTGCCGGCCGAGGTGCTGGCCGCCGCCGACGACCTGCACTACCGGGACTTCCTGACCATCGCCCTGGTGGTGCCGGCCGACCGCGGGTTCCCGGACAACTGGATCTACATCCACGCCCCCGACGTCGAGGTCGGCCGCATCCAGAACTTCGGTTCGTGGTCGCCCTTCCTGGTCAAGGACGGCCGCACCTGCCTGGGCATGGAGTACTTCGTCTTCGAGGGTGACGAGCTGTGGTCGATGGCCGACGAGGACCTGGTGGCCCTCGGCACCAAGGAGCTGGCCCACATCGGGCTGGTGGACCCGGCCGACGTCGAGGCCGGCTACGTCGTGCGCATGCCCAAGGCGTACCCCGTGTACGACGACGCCTACCGGGACAACGTCGAGGTGATCCGGCGGTGGTTCGCCGAGCACGCCCCCAACGTGCACCCGGTGGGGCGCAACGGCATGCACAAGTACAACAACCAGGACCACTCGATGTACACGGCCATGCTCACGGTCGAGAACATCCACGGGGCGGACCACGACATCTGGTCGGTCAACGTGGAGGAGGAGTACCACGAGACTGCGGACGCCCGCAGTGGGGCCGGCCCGTCGTCGGGCGGGACCGGGCGGGACGCCCCGATCCTGCCGCGCCGAGCCGGCTGAGCCGGGCCGGGTGGACGCTCGGGGGAGGGGGGACCGGTGCGACCCGGCGACGACGGGGTGACCGGCCCGGCCGACCCCGACGGCATGGGTGACTCCGGCCTCGACCTGATCCTCGACGAGGTCGACACCGTCGTCGAGCCGATCGCCGAGTCGATGGCGTTCCAGCCGGCCATGGGCATCGCCGTGGCCGGCGGCCCCATGGTCCCCCTGCCACCGGACGAGCCGGCGCCGGGTCTGGTCGGCTCGGACAACACGGTCCGGGCCGGGCTCCGCCAGGCCGGTCCGGTGGCGCTCGCCGGCATGGCCGTCAACGTGTCGGCCGCCCTGGTCGTCATCGCCGTGGCCCGCCTGCTGTCGTCGCAGGCCTACGGGGAGCTGGCCCAGCTGCTCGGACTGTTCTTCATCCTGTCGATGCCGGGCTCCGCGGTGCTGGTCGGCGTGGTCCGACGGGTCACCGGGCTCCAGACCACGGGCCAGGCACACCTGGTCCGCAGCTGGGTGGCACGGGTGCACCGGATCTGCCTGGTCGGCCTGGCGGTCGAACTGGTCGTCGTGCTGGCCCTGCAGGGGTGGATCGCCCGCCAGCTCCACCTGCACTCGGGTACGGCGGTGGTGCTGATCCTGATGGCCGCCGGGGTCTGGATCCTGCTGTGCGTCGACCGCGGCCTCCTGCAGGCCCACCGGAGCTACGCCGGGCTGGCCGGCAACCTGTTGGTCGAGGGCGGGTCCCGCACCGTCCTGGTCCTCGCCCTGGTGGCGTCCGGTGCCGGCGTGGCCGGGTACGCCCTCGGGGTGCTGGTGAGCGAGGTGGCGGCCACCGCCCACGCCCACTGGCTGGCCCGCCGGGCCTGGGAGGACCCGTCGACCGCCCCGGTGGTGGGCGACGGCCTGGCCGGGGTCGGCGCAGGCTCCGCCGAGGAGCTCCTGGCCCGTCGCAAGCTGCTGGCCGACGTGTCGGCCGCCTTCGTGGGCCTGGCCCTGCTCGGCCTGCTGCAGAACGTGGACGTCATCCTGCTGGGCCGCCTCGACCACGCCCAGGTCGGGCCGTACGCGGCCATCTCGGTGGCCTCCAAGGCCCTGGTGTTCGGCGCCCTCGCCCTCGGTGCGTACCTGCTGCCGGAGGCCACCATCCGGTGGAACGAGGGCGGCCACGCCATCCGCCAGCTGGGGGTCACCCTGCTGTTCCTGTCGGTGCCGGCCGCCTTCCTCCTGGCCATCGCCGTGTTCGTGCCCCGTCAGTTCCTCACACTGGTGTTCAGCGCCCGGCTGGCCACGGCGTCGAACGCCTTCGCCCCGCTGGTGCTGGCCATGATGTGCCTGTCGTTCACCGTGCTGGTGACCAACTACCTGTTCGGCACCGGCTCCCGGTGGATCGTCCTGGTCCTGGCGGCCGGGTCCGGGCTGGCCGTCGTCCTGGTGACCGCCGCGGGGGGCCACCCCCTGTCGACGGCCTGGGCCGACCTGGTCGTCCAGGCACTGCTGGCCCTGGCCATGGGGATCGCCTTCGTCGCCATCCACCGTCGCCACCGCGGCCAGCACTGGACCGCCCGGTGGGGCTGGCGGCGCATCGCCGGTCGGAGCTGAACCCGGGGCGTCCCGAGGGGTCCGCCGAGGGGGTCCGTCCGGCGGGACAGGGCGACGGGGTACGGGTGGCGGGCTTCAGACGACCGGACCCGGGGTGACCGGGTCCACGGCGGAGTCCACGGGTGACTCCGAGGCGGCCGGGTCCGCCGACCGGGTGTCCCTGCGGGCCCGGGCCCGCAGGACGACGTCGACCACCCCGTCGGCGCCCAGGAACACCACGCCGGCCCAGGCCCACCGGCTGGCCGTCCCGAACGACTGGGGCCACGCCCCGTTGTCGGGCACACGGGCCTGGCCCTGGTGCACGGCGACCCAGGCGCCGGCGGCGGCCACGCAGGCCACGGCGGCGATCGCGAGGACGAACCGCAGCCGGGGCACGAGGAGGACCACCAGCACGGCCACCCCGACACCGAGTCCTGCCACCGGTGAGGCGATGGCGGCGGCCACCGCGCCGGCCAGCACCGCGGCCACCACCGACGCCACCACCGAGGCCCGGGGCCCCTCGGCCCCGAAGGGCACCTGGAGCCGGGGGGCGCGGTCGGTCGCATCGGCGGGCGACCCGCCGTCGACGGCCTCGTCCACGGTGGGGTCGTCACCCTCGCCGGCGTCCGTCGACCGGCTGTGGGCGTGTGCCCGGCGCCGTCTGCGCCGGACCGGCCAGCAGGCGAGCACCAGGCACGCCACCAGCGACACCGCAGACACCAGCACGGCCAGGTTGGCCGTCCGCTGCGGCGCCCACACCACGGACACCTCGAGCGAGCCGTCGTGGACGTAGGGGGCGACGGCGGCCGGGTCGACCCGCCATCCGTTGGCGAAGGCGTCGACCAGGACCGGTGCACCGAGCGACGGTCCGCCGGTGACGGTGGCCGTCCACCCCCGGTTGATGGACTCGCCGAGGATGAGGGTGAACGGCGTGGACCCGGCGGTCGTGGGGACGTCGTGGACGGTCAGGCGCATGGAGGTGGCGGTGGTGCGGTCGACCGTCACCCGGGGGGAGGGGGCGACGGCCACCGGGGCCACAGCGTCCGGGCCGGCCAGGGGCATGGCCGCGCCGCCCGGTGCGGAGTCGAACACCAGCTGGTCGACGTCGTAGGCGGCCACCCGGCCCACCGCCGAGCCGATGGTGTGGTCGCCCGGGCCGAGGGTGAGGCCACCGGCGTCCGGACCGCAGAGCGAGATGGTCAGGGCCTTGCGGTCGAGGGCGTCGGCGGTCGACCCGGTCACCTGCACCCACAGGGGGGCGCCGTCCACGGTCAGCAGGTCGCCACGGCACGACGTGGGCACGTCGGCGGGCAGGGGGGCGGCGGTCACCCCGGGCAGGCCGACCTCGGCGATGGCGACGGGGAAGGCGATCGGGTTCTGCGAGTAGTAGTCGAGCGTGGTCACCAGTCGCACCGCGTCCACCGTCACCGTGACGTGCCGGCCCACCAGCGTGGGGAAGGTCAGTGGTACGTCGACCACCGCGCCGTCCACCGACGAGTCGGCCAGCGGGGGGAGGTCGACGGTGGCCCGGCCGGACTCGGTGGACACGGTCAGCCGGGTGGGCACCGAGTGCCGGCCGTCGGCCACCACCTGGAGGTCGAGGTGGTCGAAGGTCAGCGGCTTCGGGAGCTCATAGTGCAGCTGCTGGCCGACCTGGTGGGCGGCGCCGAACCCGGGCTGCCACACGGTGGCAGGGTCGTGGTCGAGCGTCGCCATGGCGTTGGCCCGCAGGTCGTTGTTGAGCCGGCCCACCGAGTAGGCGACGACGCCGGTGTAGTCGGAGCCCGGGCGCCCCACCACCCGGTCGATCTCGTCGTCGGCGATCAGCGGGGACACCCGGGCCTGGCCGGTGAGGGAGAAGGTCCGGGTGGTCGGCAGCCAGAACGTCCGCTGCAGGGTCGGCTCGGGGTCCGAGCGGGGCGGCGTGCCGGCCACCCGCAGGCGGTCCATGACCAGCAGGAGCCGGTCGGCGGCCGACGCGGTGCCCGCGGAGCGCAGCAGGTCCTGGGGCATGGAGACCGTCTCGGCCACCGACACCCCGGGGATCCGCACCTCGGCGAAGCCGACCGAGCTGCGCGAGCCGACGGGTGAGGCCGGGTCGTCCACCGCCACGCCGGTCACCGTGATGCGCAGGGTCCGGAACGTCCGGGCCGGGAAGGTCACCGTCTGGCCCGCCGGCGTGCGGGAGGCGGGGCCGAGGGCCACCACCACGGGGTGGGCGCCGTCGAAGGTGAGCGTGACCCGGGTGAGGTGCCGGTCGGGGTCCCCGGTCTGGGGCTGCACCAGCTGGAGCGAGTCGGTGGTGTGGGGGGCGTCGAGGACGACCTGCCACCACTGGCCGATCTGGTCGGCGAACGAATTGGTCAGCCAGGCCGTCTGGGGGTTCCCGTCGAGGGCGGCCGACGGGCGGTCCTCGGGCAGGTAGGTGATGGACGAGCCGTAGGACGAGGCGGTCACCGACGAGACCCCCTGCAGCACGGTGGTGGTCTGGGCGTCGGCCGGTGCTCCCGGGAACAGGTCGAGCGGCGCATCGCTCGGGTCGGCGGTGTCGGGGCCCTGGGCGGCCGTCTCGGTGTAGCCGGTGTTCTGGTTGAGGGAGTTCCAGCGGTACCCCTGCTTGCGGTTGGAGTCGGTGACCACCAGGACGGCCGGCCGGGCCAGCACCTCGGCCCGCAGCCGGTGGTCGGTGTCGAGGGTGCCCGAGTAGACGATGGAGGGATTGCCGGCCAGCAGCCCGACCGACGAGGCACCGACCACCCCGTTGGCGCTGCCGGCGACCACCAGCGGGAGCGTCGTCGTCTCGGTGCGGACGATCGGGCGCGGGTCGGTCACGGTGTAGGACACCAGTGGCGCCGGCCAGCCCGTGTTGGGCGGCAGGGCGAGGGCGGCCTCGTCCACGTGGGGGAGGAGCGACACGTTCGGCCGGGGGGCGCCGTACGACACCGGGTCGGTCAGGCCGGGCGGCGGCGTGGCCAGCTGGGCGGCCAACACCTGGGGCTGGGGGGTGTCGTAGCGCTCGTAGGCCTGGTCGTACTGGACCAGGACGTCACCGGCGTCCAGCAGTGACGACATGGGCGCCAGCGTGTTCCAGTCCATCACCCCGTCCTGGATCGGGCCGTCCACCGCCTCGAGCACGTCGGCCGTGGGCAGCGACCCCATGATCTGCTGCTCGTGGGTGACGAACGGGCGGGTCATGAGCCCCGGGTAGACGGTGTCGATGGTGTCGCCCCAGCGTTGGGCGCCGAAGTTGTTGCCGGGGATGGCGAACAGCCGGGTGCCCGGGTGGGCGCCGTTCAGCGCAGCGGCCGCCTGGCGGACGTAGTCCGGCGGCACCGCCGGCTGGGTGAAGCCCGCGGCCAGGATCTGTCCCGACCACAGCGGGGTGGAGGCCCCGGCCACCGCCACCAGGGCGAAGGCCCCGATGACGAGGCCGGTGCGCCGGACCCGGCGGCACACCGCGCTGACCCCGGCCCCCAGGAAGAGGGCCAGCGACAGGATGACCAGGGGGGAGGCCCGATCGGTCGAGCGCATGGCCAGGCCGGCGGTGGTGTCGACCATGATCTTCTTGATGATCGAGCCGACCCCGGACGGGTGGTCGTAGGGGTTCGGCCCGACGGCCATCACCATGCCCACCACCGTGAGCAGGATGAAGTACGTGCGGTAGCGCCACCGGGCGACGAAGGCGGCCAGGACGGCCAGGACGGGCACGCTGAAGCTGAGGGCGATCAGCGTGACGTTCTGGGTGTACTGCACCGAGTTCTGGGTCCACGCACCGGCCCGGTCGACGCCGTAGAAGTACCAGTAGCCCAGGCCGCGGAGGATCTCCGAGGCGAGCGAGGCCCCGCTGGTGGCCGGCACCGTCTCGGTGTACTTGAGGACGTTGACGCCGTAGGCCGCCTCGATCTGGAGCCCCACCGCCCACCACACCGACACCAGGACGACCAGCCCGGCCACCTTCCACGCCACGCCCCACGCCGTGCGCCACGTGGCCTCCCGGGCCACCCACACGGCGTAGGGGAGCCACAGGGCGGGGGCGATGCCCACGTAGAGGATGGAGCTGGCGTTGATGCCGCTCACCAGGGCCACCACCAGGGCGAACAGCGCCGGGTAGCGCCAGCCTCCCCGCCGCAGGGCCAGGATCACGAAGGCCAGCAGCCACGGCAGCCCGGCCCACGGCATCAGGATCACCGAGATGCGCCCCGAGTACTGCAGCACGTAGGGGGTGAACATGAAGGCCAGGGAGGCCACGTAGCGGCCCGGGCCGGACAGGCCCAGGACCCGGCAGAGGTAGAGGGCGCCGGCGCCGGCGGCGTACAGGAGGCAACCCATCCACAGCCGTTGGGCCACCCACAGCGGGACGTGCAGCTCGGCCAGCACCCAGTAGAACGGCCCCATCGGCAGCAGGTAGCCGATGTTCTCGTGGGTGACCGTGCCGAGCCCGACGTGGGGGTCCCACAGGGAGATGGCCTGGCGGACGTAGCGCCCGGGGTCCAGGTAGAGGTAGGTCTTCGTGTCGTCGGTCACCTGGCCCGGCTGGGACGCCAGCATCGGCACGAAGGCGAACAGGGCCAGGACCAGGTAGTCCACCCAGGTCCGCAGTGCACTGGGCGACCGCAGGCGGGCGTAGAGGGAGCCGTCCCGGCCGGTGTCCCGGTCGGTCGGCCCGGCGGGGGAGGGTTCTGGTTCCGGCACGAGTGGTCGGTAGTGTAAACAACCGCAGCGCCGGGGAAGCAGCACGTGCGCCCGGCACGTCCACGGGGAGTCAGATGAGCCAGTCAGCGCAGCACCGGGGGTCGACCGGACGGTTCCGATGAGCGCCGCCCACGTGCCGGCCGGGTCGGCGGCCACCGCCGACCGCAAGGGTCGCCAGCTGACCGGTGAGCGCCCCCAGGAGGGCGTGACCCCGGACTCGCTGCTGGCGCTGCACGCCGCCGGCTACCGGACCGTCATCGAGCGCCTCGGCGACGGCAGCGTCCTCGACGTGGGCTGCGGCCAGGGGTTCGAGTCGGCCCGGTTCCTCGCACCCGGGCGCCGGGTGGTCGGGGTCGACTACAGCGCCGAGGCCGTCGAGCTGGCCCGGCGGAACCACGGGGCCGCCGGCCTCGAGACGGCCCAGATGAACGCGCTGGCGCTCGGCTTCGCCGAGGGCGGCTTCGACTGGGGGTGCTCGTCCCACCTGATCGAGCACTTCGACCGGCCCGAGGGCCACGTGGCCGAGCTGGCCCGGGTGGTGAAGGACGACGGGACGGTGTTCTTCCTCACCCCCAACGCGCCGGCCGACTTCGAGAACCCCTTCCACATCCACCTGTTCGAGCCGCCCGAGCTGCGGGCCCTCCTGACCAAGTACTTCCACGACGTGACCGTCCAGGGGCTGGACGCGGTGCCGCACGTGAAGGCGGACTTCGCCGCCCGGAGGGTCAAGGCCCAGAAGGTGCTGAAGCTGGACTTCCTGGACCTGCGGCACAAGATCCCCCGGTCCTGGTACATCGGCTTCTACACCCGGGCCCTGCCCGTCGCCTACCGGCTGATCGCCCGGGGCGACTCGGGCGGCACGACCGGGATCACCGCCGACGACTTCTTCGTGACCGACGACCTCGACACGACGACGATGGTGCTGTTCGCCACGGCCTCCCGGCCGCGGCGGGCCGCCTGAGCGGGGCCCCCGTGCGCACCGTCGGGCTGACCGGCAACATCGGGGCCGGCAAGTCGACCGTCGCCCAGCTGCTCGTGGCCCACGGCGCCGCACTGGTCGACGCCGACCAGGTGGCCCGCCAGGTGGTGGAGCCCGGTGCGACGGCCTACCAGCCCCTGGTCGACCGGTTCGGCACGGACATCCTGGACGTCGACGGGCGGATCGACCGACCGGCCCTGGCCGCCAAGGTGTTCGGGCACCCCGAGGAGCTCGAGGCCCTCAACGCCATCATCCACCCGGCCATCGGGGTGGCCATGATCGAGGGCAAGGACGCCTACGCCGGCACCGACCGCATCGTGGTCATGGACATCCCGCTGTTGAAGGACTTCCACCGCGAGATGCTGGCGCTCGACGCCGTGGTCGTGGTCGACGTGCCCCCCGAGGTGGCGCTCGAGCGGCTCACGACCCTGCGGGGCATGCCCGAGGAGGACGCCCGGGCCCGGCAGGCCTCCCAGCCGACCCGGGCCGAGCGGCTCGAAGGGGCCGACTTCGTGGTCGACAACTCGGACGGCACCGAGGCCCTGGCGGCCGAGGTGGACCGGGTGTGGGCCGAGCTGCTGCAGCTGCCGGACCACCCGGCGCCGGCCGACCAGGCGACCGCCGGGTCCTGAGGGGGCGCCACCCGAGGGGCGGGACCCCGCCCCGGGCCCCCGGACACCGGGCCGCCGGGGCCGGTGGCACACCCTCTCGGTACCATCGACGACGTGCCCCCCTTCCAGGTCG
>Ga0075030_100004160_pt1 | contig 13103 bp, 11 predicted proteins | sample LitLauG_LLR_2012_FD_71393 | JGI IMG/M metagenome (GOLD analysis project Ga0075030, IMG submission 71393) | Freshwater sediment microbial communities from Pennsylvania, USA - Little Laurel Run_MetaG_LLR_2012 | ecosystem: Environmental > Aquatic > Freshwater > Creek > Sediment | place: USA... | reverse complement strand
TTGGCGCTCATCAAGAACGCCATCAACCAGGGCCGCGATTGCATTGATAACCTCGCGAATAAAGCTGCTGCACTCGGCGGAACACGCCGCTCCCCGGAAGTCCTCGATGTTCTCATTGTGGGCGCCGGCCCCGCCGGAATCAGCGCTTCGCTCCGCGCCATCGAGAAAAAACTGAATTATCTGACCGTGGACGAAGGTGAAATCGGCGGCACTGTCGCCAAATATCCCCGCCAGAAATTGGTTTTGACCAGCCCCGTGGAATTTCCGCTGCACGGAAAGTTTAAGAAAACGGAGATTTCCAAGGAAGAACTGATCGAGTTCTGGCACAAGGTCATCGGACGCGTGGATTTCAAATTTCGCAAGGGTGAAAAGGTGGAAGATATCAAGAAAGGCGAAGACGCCATTTTCACCGTTATCACCACGAAGAGCCAGTATCGCGCACACGCTGTCATTCTAGCCTTGGGCAAAAGCGGCAGCCCACGCAAACTCGGCGTCAACGGTGAGGACCTGCCCAAAGTCATGTACCGCCTGATCGAAGCCGATCACTACGTCAATAAGCGAATCCTCGTCGTCGGTGGTGGTGACAGTGCCATCGAAGCCGCCATGGGTTTGGGACATCAAGTTGGCAATCAGGTCACGCTCTCCTATCGCAAGGAGGCCTTCAGCCGCATAAAGGAACGCAATGCTCAGCGCATCCAGGAATCCATTCGCAAGGGCAAAGTCAAAGTCGTTTTCAACTCCATTCCCACGGAATTCAAGGAAAAATCTGTGATCCTGGATGTCAATGGCAAACAGGAAGAGATTCCCAACGACTACGTCTGGATCTTCGCTGGGGGTGAACCGCCCACGGCCTTCCTGAAGAAAATAGGCGTCGGTTTTGGATTGCAGGACCTTACTTCCGCCGGAGCGCGAGAAGTGAAAGCCGCAAAAGAAGCTACCCTGGTTCACGCCTGATTTGGGGCTCCGATTAGCCGCTCTACGCTTCTCGGTTTTCTTCCGCATTCCAGCAAATGCAGGCGTCAGTTTCAAACTGAACCATTTCCGCACTTTCGTTCCATCGCGGCATTCTGCTCACCCGTCCAGTAACGCTCCCTGATGCGAACTCGATTCTTTTCAATCATCTAGCCGGATTGGGGGCTTAAAGGGTGGACACCCGCGTGCCTTCCTCATGCGGGGGGAATCCCTTGTTCTGCCTCAAGACCAATACCAGGGAATCGACGCGAACCTCGGCATCTATGATCGTGGTCCTGGTGCGTTTTGTGCTGACGCTTTCTCTACTCACAAATCCAATCTTGCTTGAAGCCCAAGTCGCCACCCCTGCCGAAAACCGCGCGAAAGCCAATTTTCTCAGCAAAGTACCTAGCTTTGTCGAATGGCCAGAAGAATCATTGCCCTCAGGACCCGCCCCTTTTGTGATTTGCATTATTGGCGATTTGTCGCTCGGGCTCCCGCTAGGAGAATCCGTACGCGGTTTAACTCTTCATGCAAAGCGTGTAGAAGTTCGCGGTGTGCGCACAGCGCAGGAAATGCGTTCCTGCCACATCCTGTTCGTCAGCCGGTTCGAGCGGAGTAGATATGACCGTGTGCTGGACTCAGTACGAGGGCAAAATGTCCTCACGATTGGGGAAACGCCAGAGTTTCTCGAGGCTGGTGGGATTGTGAGTTTCTTCGGGCAACAGGGAACAATTCAGTTTGATGTCAATCTGGCTGCTGCCAACAAGGCGCACCTCAAGATCAGTTCGCGGCTACTCATTCTGGCGCGCCACGTCGTTAGCCAATTGGAGGCCGCCAAGAGCTGACATGCCGATCCGTCCCATTTGCGAACTCTCCCTCCGTCAACGCTTGTTGTTTTTGACCATGCTCACGAGCGGCATCGGAGTATTACTGGGGTGCTTGGGTTTCCTCGCTTACGACATGCATGTGGCCAAAGAGTATAAGGAAGAGGACCTGCGTTCGCTGGCGGACCTCATCGCCACAAACTCCACGGCAGCTCTAGCGTTTGACGATGCCATCAATGGGTCAAAACTTCTGGAAGCCCTAAGTACGCGGGGTCAAATTCGCCTGGGAGTTCTCTATAACCCCGACGGATCTTATTTTGCGTCTTACCTGCGGGCCGACCTGAATGGAAAAATTCTTCCGCCTGCTCACTCCCCGGAGGGAATGGTCTGGAGCAGCAACCGCTTATCCTGCTCTTTGCCGGTCCATCTCGAAAATAAAACGTTGGGATGGCTCTACCTGGAATCCGATATCACCGATCTGCGAGAACGGCTGCAGCGATTCGAGCAATTGACCGCGCTCATCGCTTTGGTAAGCCTTCTCGTGGTCTATTTGCTTACCGCCATGTTGCAGCGCGGCATTGCCAGGCCAATCCAGAACCTTGCCGCTATTGCCCGTTCCATCGCTGCGGAGAAATCCTATTCCCTTCGCGCGCCGGTCCTCGCTGGGCGGGAGCTCCGGCAGCTCGGTGCAGACTTCAATCACATGCTGGATGAAATCCAGAGGCGTGACGCTGCACTGAACGAAGCGCGGGACGTTTTAGAGATCCGCGTCGCCGCTCGCACAAGCGAACTGGAGATGGAGGTCAAGGAGCGAAGACATGCGGAGCAAGAGCTTCAGCAACGAACAACCTTTTTGAACACTCTGATCACCAACAATCCGCTGGCGATCGCCGTGGGCGGGCCTGACGGAAGACTGGAACTTGTAAATCCTGCCTTCGAGAAACTCTTCGGTTATCCAAGCGAGGAGGCCATCGGGCGGAGAATTGACCAGCTGCTCTACCCTGGCAGCTTGACCCGTGACGAGATGGATGGGCGTCTGCTGAGAGTGAAACAGGAAACCATCCACGAAACCGTGCAGCGCCGGAAGAAAGGCGGACGGCTAGTGGATGTTGAGGTGCACGCTGTGCCCTTGTCGCTGGAGAGCGGAGAACAGAATGTGCTGGCGCTCTATCAGGACATCAGCGAACGAATAGAAGTACAAAGGGCATTGCAGGAAAGCGAAGAGCTTTTCCGCACGGTAAGCGCGGCGGCGCCGATCGGAATTTTCTACACCGACGCAACCGGGAAAATTCTCTTCACGAATAAGCGATGGGAAGAGATGACCGGCCGCACGGCACAGGATGCCATGAGCGGCGGCTGGGCAGATGCGGTCCACCCCGAAGACCGGGAAGTCGTGGAAAAACTCTGGGAGAGTGGTTTTGCCCTTCAAATAGAACTGAAAGACCAATGCCGGTTTCTCACGCCAGAAGGGCATGTGAATTGGGTGCAGTGGCAAACGAGAGCCCTGGTCGGACGGGATGGGCTCTTGCAGGGCTATGTCGGAGTAGTCGAAGACATCACCAAGCGCCGTGCGGCGGAGCAGCGCCTGAAGGAAGCAAAAGAAGCCGCCGAAGCCGCCAGCCGCGCCAAGAGCGAATTTTTGGCCAACATGAGCCATGAAATTCGCACTCCCATGAACGGCATCCTGGGCATGACCGATCTCGCCTTGGACACGGAACTTGGGCCTGAACAACGCGAGTACCTGGAGATGGTGCGATCCTCGGCAGAATCCTTGCTCGGAATCATCAATGACATTCTTGATTTTTCTAAAATCGAAGCCGGTCGGCTCGATCTTGAAAGTATCGCGTTCTCTCTTCCGGATTGCATCGAGAGCGCTCTGGAGCCTCTTGCCGTCCGAGCCCAGCAAAAAGGTCTGGAAATCACCTGGGCCTTGCAGGGAGATATTCCCGAATTCCTGATGGGTGATCCTACCCGCTTGCGCCAGATTCTTATCAATCTAGCGGGCAATGCAATTAAGTTCACTAAGCAAGGGGAAGTTAGCGTGCGGGCCGAGCGCCTGCAATCGAAGGACGGATTGATCCCCATCCGTTTCTCCGTATCCGACACAGGAATGGGCATCCCCAAGGATAAACAGCAGCAAATATTCGACGCTTTTTCCCAAGCGGATTCCTCGACCACTCGTGAATTCGGTGGTACAGGGCTCGGGCTCTCGATTTCCGCGCGTTTGATCCAGTTGATGAAGAGCGAGATCGAACTGGAAAGCGCACTGGGGAAGGGGAGCACGTTTGCCTTCACGGTGCCATTTGTGGCGAGTAGCGCCCCTCCGACAATGCCGACGATAGCCCATCCCCTGGTGACGAACCAGAGAGCTCTTGTCGTCGACGACAACGAAATAAACCGCAATTTGTTGATGCAGGTTCTTCCTCCCTGGGGATTCCAAACGAACTGCGCCGCGAGCGGCGTGGAAGCCCTGGAAATGTTCAGCAAAAGCCTGGAAGAGCGCGCGCCCTTCTCTGTCGTGCTGCTTGATCAAAACATGCCCGGAATGGATGGATATGCGGTAGCTGGAAAAATCCGTCTCCTGGCCAGGAAAGAACAGCCAGTCATCGTAATCTTATCTTCCTCACCGGCCTCGGTCGAGCCCGCGTTTCTAAAAAAGCTTGGCATAGAACGGACTTTAATTAAGCCACTGCGCCGCTCGACACTCTATGAAGCGATTCGTCAGGGCCTGAAGCTTCCCGTTCTTTCCGAAGAGACTCATGCCCCGCTTGCCAAAAAGGAACAGGCCCGCGCCCTCCGGTTGCTGCTTGTGGAGGACAATCGCGTCAATCAAAAGCTGGCGATGCGCCTGCTGGAAAAGATGGGGCATCGTGTCACCCTCGCCATCAACGGCAGGGAAGCGCTCGAGCTATTAAGACACAATTCTTTTGACCTGGTTTTGATGGATATCCAAATGCCCGTGATGAGTGGTGTCGAGGCCACGCAAAAGATCCGTGACGGGGAACGCCAATCCGGAGGCCACATCCCGATTATTGCCATGACGGCGCACGCCATGGCCGGAGATGCGGAAAAATACTTGTCGGCTGGAATGGACGGCTACGTTTCCAAGCCGGTGCGGACCGGTTTTCTTCGTGCGGAGATCGATCGTCTAGCCCAGCCACCCCGCACTGCGCCCCTGGAGACCATCCAGCAGGAGGAAAAGTACATGCCTAACGCAATTATTGATTTCACGGAACTCTTGGCGCGCGTTGAAAATGACCGCGAACTCATGCGGGAACTCTTGCTTATTTTCAAAGAGGAATTTCCTCGGCATCTTCAGGCCTTGCGTGTGGCCGTGGATTCCACGGACGGCGATAAGGTGGCGACCGAAGCGCACACCTTGAAGGGGATGCTCTTGAATCTGGCTGCCAGCCCGGCGGCGGGCGCGGCCGCGCGCCTCGAGCAATTGGGTCGCACCCGAGAAGTGACCGAGTTCCAGGACGCTTGCTCTTCCTTCGAGGACATAAGCAAAGAGCTCCTGTTGCAGTTAGACACATGCGTAGCCGAGGTGTGTGGATGAGGATTCTCATTGCTGACGACGAATTGATGTCCCGGAAGCTCCTCCAGAAAACCCTGGAGCGCGCCGGCTACGAAGTGATCGCGGTAGAGAATGGCCGCCTGGCCGTGGACCAGTTGTGCCCCGCAAACGGACCAAGGCTGGCCTTGTTGGATTGGGTGATGCCCGAATTGAATGGCCCGGGGGTCTGCCGCGAAGTGCGGAAGAGAAAAGAGCAATCCTACGTTTACATGATTCTGCTGACGTCCAAAGAGTCAAAGGAGGACGTTGTTGCAGGACTCGAATCCGGCGCCGACGATTACCTGACCAAGCCGTTTGACCCCGAAGAGCTGAAAGCGCGCTTACGCACCGGCTTGCGAATCCTCAATCTCGAAGATCACCTCGTCGAGGCACGCGAGCAGATGCGCTTCCAGGCCACTCACGACGGGCTGACGGGTCTCTGGAATCGCGGCATGATTATTGATCTGCTGGGGCGCGAACTCGCCCGCTCCCTGCGCGAGCATTTCTCAACCGCGATTCTGATGTGCGACCTGGACCACTTCAAGGGTGTGAACGATACGTACGGGCACCTTGTCGGCGATGATGTCCTGCGGGAAACGGCCAAGCGCTTGCTTGCCTCCGTGCGATCCTATGATTTCGTCGGCCGGTATGGCGGTGAGGAATTCCTGGTGGTCCTCAACAATTGCAATCCATCCCACGCCCTTGCCCGCGCCGAGGAGATTCGCAAAGCCATTGCTCAGCGGCCTGTTCCCTCCTCCCGTGGTCCGATTCCCGTAACCATGAGCCTCGGGCTTCTGCTAAACCAGGAGTGGGGCCGCCGGCCGGTTGAAGAACTCCTTCACGAAGCCGACGCAGCTCTGTACGCGGCCAAAGCGGCCGGTCGCAACTGCGTTAAAATCGCGAGTCCTAACTCGCAAACTGCCGATGCCGACTTACAAACTCAGGTGCCTGTCCCGGTGCGCCGCTGATCCTAAGTCAGCCTTCGCACCCTCCAAACTTTCCCACTCCGCCAATTCTAAGCGCTCTTCGTTCCTGGTTTCGACTGTCCCATCATCTGTCGCATCGCCGCCGAAGATCCCGGCGCGCGTTTTTCTCGCCAGGCTTCCAGCCGCTTGCAAGTCTCTTCAATGTTTTGGAATAGATGGGGATTTTTGAATGCCGACCGCCATGTGGGAACAATCGATCTCATGCGGTCCCACACCACCCAAATCTCTCCATTGCTGTCGAAAAACAATTCGTCGTTGATCAGCCCGCGGTTGACGATCCCCGCGACCATGTCCCAATAGCTGATCACCATCCTTATATACGTATTTTCCTCACTGCCCTGCGGATACTTCTGCATCATCTCTTCCGGAGATGCCGGATGAAAATGTTCGACGAACCAGGCGCGCGCCTGGCGCAGGCGCGCTTCCCGCCGCATATCGTACAAGCGCAGCATCAGGTTCACTTCGTCGTAGGTTATCTGGGCCACTGCCGGACCTCCTCGCTCTAACTCGTCCCGTCTGATTGGAGTGCTTCTTGCGGGGAATGAGAAACGCCTGCTAGTTCGATGCGCTGCACGCTCGATAGGGGTATACCCTGCTTTTGGAACTCGAGCTGGATGCGCCGCCGCAATTCACGAGCAACCTCATCCTGCCGGGTCGGCGCGGTCCGCACCTGCAATCGCACTGTCGATGAATTGCGGTCAAAGTTTTGCACGCCAAGAATCCGCGGCCCATCCACCAGAGCTTGCGACCAGGCTGGATCCCCCCGCAATGCGGCCGCTGCTGTTTCCAGTGCCTGCAATGTTTTATCAATCGGGCTTTCCGGCGCAAGCGACACATCCACGAAAGTCTGCGACCAGTCACGGCTCAGGTTGCTGACCGTGCGGATCTCTCCGTTGGCGATGGTCACCAGCGCGCCGCGCGCGTCGCGGATCACCGTGCGCCGCAGCGTGAGGTGTTCCACCCGGCCGATGTTTTCGGCGATTTGAATCGTGTCTCCGACAACGTACTGGTCTTCCAGCACGATGTAGAAGCCGGTAATCACGTCGCGCACCAAAGTTTGCGCGCCGAAACCTATCGCGAGGCTGGCCAGTCCCGCCAGGGTGACCGCTGGCGTGATGTCGATATTGAACTCATGCAACGCCGTCAGCAGAGCAACGGCCCATACCACCTTGCTCCCCGCGCCGTAGAGCACGCCTGCCAGTGTGCGCGTCTGCTGCTCGCGCAACTGGGCCGTGCGGCCTTGTCCCGAGGCCTGCTTGATGATCAGGTTGGTCAGCGCGCGCAGCAGCCGGTTCAACACCAGTGCAATCACAAGGATTCCGGCTAGATGGAGTGCGTTGGAGAGATTTGCATCCAGCCAGTGAGTGATGGAACTAGGCATGATTTTTACGAGAGGGGGAGTATAACATTGGAAGTGCTCCGAGGAACTATTCTCCACGTCGGCGTGGAGTGAGCGGATACAAGGGGGCCCGTCCATGGAATCAAGACGCAAATTTATCAAAGCCACGCTTACGGTGGGATTGCCTGCCGGAATTCTCGCGCTGCTACCCGTCCCACAGGTTCGCGCCAAGCACCCGCAATCCCCCCAACAGCCGAAGGATGACGATACACGGCCGCCCAAGCTTGATCCCAAACTGATCCTCGAAGCCAATCAAAAGGAAATCAAGAAAAATGTCGAGAAACTTTTCGACCTGGCGAGCGAATTGAAGGCCGAGGTGGAAAAAACCGATTCCGTTCAGGTACTTTCCATGGCCATGCTGCGAAAAACAGAAGAAATCGAAAAACTCGCTAAGGATATAAGGACGCGCGCGAAAGGCTAAGCCCATCTGGCCGCCGCGAATGCGCCCTAGCGCCCGCGATTCATACCGGATAGAATGTATCAATGTTCGTTTGAGTTCCTGCGCATTGCTCTATCGGTAGGAATCGACGAGCGCCGACTGCGCGCCAGTAGCTCAGATGGATAGAGCATTAGCCTCCGGAGCTAAGGGTCGGGGGTTCGAATCCCTCCTGGCGCGCCATTTATTCCAAGTCCAAACAAACATACAGTGGGTTACGGAATGTACCAGCTGGCATAGGTTGCCAGCCCTAACGCTAACACCACCCACCAGAGCACAAGAACCGTCCGCATCCAGCTTTTGTACTTGGTGAAGCGGAATCTCTCGGGCAAAATGCGCGTCCCCGCAGACAGCAGAATGTACAATCCGGCGACTTCCGTTATTGTTCCGAGCGCTGCATGCGCCGTCGCCAGCGCGTAATGAGATTTCCCAAGTTTGAGCGGAATCTTCGGAATCACTCGATCACGAAAAGAAGGGAGCATGGTGAACAAGATCACCGCAAGGTTTAGGAGCACAATCGTTGACTGGCACCAGGCGTGCCATCGGTATCGCTGCCGGCGCGCGAGCAATGCTCCGATGAGCAGCGTCAATCCCATGGCAATCTCCAGGAGAAGTGTCAGGTTGGCATAGGTCGGAGCCATGGTTCCGCGGAACCCTCTTTTCGTAACACCGCCGCGGCGCGTCTAGCCGGGCCCGTTCACGCCACTCAGAAACCCGCCCAGATGCCCTGTCAAGCTCACCAGGATCACACCAACCGCTTCAATCGGCAGGCGAAACGCGGGGAGAGATCTCTCGGGATGCCGCCGCGCACGCCAATGAATCCAGGACACGAGCCAGATCAGCAGACTTGAGATCGAACCCAAAAGCAGGTGCATCAGCAGAATCCCTTTCAGCTTTTGCCCCTCCAGAGCCCATTGCCATGCCGCCATCCCGGTTGCGGCGACTGGCACGGTGGAGACTGCCGCCATCAGCAGATTGAAATATGCCGCAGTAGCCAGCGCACGATTCTTCGTCCACTGTCCGAGATAATCAAACGCCACGGCCGCAATGAATAGCGCAATTGGAAAGTGAACCAGCACCACGTGCTGCGCGTGTTTGGCCAGGATCACCGCTTTGATGTCGAACGGATTTACGCTCATTGTTCGTTCACTTGACTACGACCTTGCCGGTCATTTTTGGATGGATGGAACAGAAATAGGGAAAACTCCCCCCTTGCGTAAACGTGTAAGAAAACTTCTCGTCGGTATCCAGCACTTTGGACTTGAACAGCTTGTCCGTACTCACGACAGTGTGGGGGATATCGTCGCGGTTCGTCCACGTGACGGTGGTTCCCACTGCCACGGTCAGCTCCGCAGGCCCGAAACTGAAGTTGTCGATCTTTACTTCCACTGTTTCGGGTTTCTTCTGCGCCCGGACCGTGAAGTTTCCTCCCGCGCCCGGCCCTGAAATTCCTATTCCCAACACAGCCAATAAAACAACAGTAAACACACTTCTTCTCATGACCCTTCTCCTTCTAGTTTTGTTTGGGGCAGAAACTAGAAGCCATCTCATAAATGGTTTGGCCGTCTCGGAATTGCTGTCTTTTCAATGGTTTGGGGCGCCCAAAAACTATTTATGAGATAAGTTCTAGTCTAATTTAGACTAGTGAAACTCCTGTTTGCGCTTGGTCGTTTTCACGCCAGCGAAGAATCCACCACCGCCAGCGCTTGCTTGCCTTGGACGTAATTCACGTCCGTGATGCCCAGGACGCTCTTCAGTTGCTCGGCCGGCACCTTCATTGGCCCGGGTGAATCCGCCTTGCCCGGAGCCGGTTGCGGAAATGCCGTGGAGGCCGCGGTATGAAACGTCACGTTTCCTTCCACCTTTTGCATCGTCTGGTGAATGTGCCCGTTCAGCACCGTCACCGAGCCGAACTTCTTCAAGTACGCCAGGGCCTGGGCGCTGTCTTGCGTTCCCCATCCCCAGTCCGGATACACGGACCACAGCGGAATGTGCGCGAACACCACGACCGGCGTGCTGTGCTTCAGGTGCTTGACGTCCTCTTCCATCCATTCCAATTGTTCGTTGCCCAGCGTGCCCAATCCACCGGCTTTCAGATTCATCACGTTCACCAACCCGATGAAGTGCACTCCCTTTTTGTCAAAGCTGTACCAGCCCGATCCCTTCGCACCTTTTCCGTAGCGTTCCAGGTACTGCTTGCCGTCGTCGTTGAGCACATCGTGTTCGCCCGGCACAAAAAACACATCCCTGGCGCTCGCGCCCTTTAGGATCTGGTCCACCGTGTCAAATTCTTCCGGCTTCGACAGGTGGCTGATGTCCCCTGTATGTAGCAGGAACTCCGGCGGTGTCGCCAAGCCATTGATTTTTTCCACCGCCGCTTTCAGTGTCCCAACCACGTCCGGATTGGCGGCTTTGTTGAATCCCATGTGGCTATCGCTGATCTGCACGAAGCTCAGCGCGCCCATCGCATCCGGTCCCAATTCCGACATTCTGCTCAAGCTGTAGGACTTCAGAACGCCACCCTGCATGACGCACAGCGTGCCCGTTCCTGCCCACGCCATGCACTTCAAGAATCCCCGTCGGTCGATCCCGTCATGGTTGTGATCGTTTAGGAGCTCATCCTTCTTCTTATCGGTCATCTATGTCCTCTCCGTCTGCAGCTTCTTTCATCATTCCGCTCTCTGGTGTTGCGGAGCGAGTGCGGGCCTCACTATCATTTGCATTTGGAATCGGTTCAATGGACTGGCGGTCCTCTTACTCTTAAATGAGGGTCCCCCGCTAACTGATTCTTGTTAAAAGGTTTACGCGGCGCTCTCTCCCGGCCTCGAGTTTCGGTAGTCCTTGTCCGGTGATACACTCACCTTCGATCGAGGGTTGATTCTCCATGCGAGAAGAGAAACAGGTTGGCGGCCGGCTCCATTTTGGGGTCTTCGAACTGGATCTTCGCTCCGGAGAACTGCGCAAGCACGGCCTGCGAATTCGCCTTCAGGAACAACCCTTCCAGGTCTTGGCGATGCTGCTGGAGCAACCCGGCGAGGTCGTAACGCGCGAAGACCTTCAGAAGAAGCTGTGGCCCGCGGATACTTTCGTCGATTTCGATCACGGGCTCAACAAAGCCATCAACAAGCTCCGTGAAGCCCTCGGCGATTCCGCTGAGAGTCCCCGTTTCGTCGAAACCGTCGCCCGGCGCGGCTACCGCTTCCTTGCTGAGGTCAAAATCGCAGATTCGGCCTCTGCTCGCGCCTCGGGACTCGCGACTCAGCCTCAACGTCCCGAAGACGCTCGTACTCTCCTGCAGAGCTCTCGGAATTCAGCAGCCCCAAAACGGCATCTGCCTGCATTGGCGTGGAAAATTTCTGTATTCGTGCTGCTCCTGCTGACAGCCTCTCTCGCCGCATGGAGGCTTCATTTCTGGAACAGCCCTTCCCCTGGCATTCGTTCCTTGGCCGTCCTTCCGTTGGAAAGCCTCTCGAATGATCCTTCCCAGGATTTTTTCGCTGATGGCATGACCGACGAGTTGATTTCCGACCTCGGCCAGATCAGCGCGTTACGCGTAATCTCGCGTACCTCTGTAATGGCGTATAAACATACCCGCAAGCCTCTTCGACAGATCGCCCGCGAGTTGAACGTGGACGCCGTCATCGAGGGCACCGTGCTTCGTTCCGGCGATCAGGTCCGCATCACGGCTCAGTTAATCGATGCCTCGGCGGACAAGCACTTGTGGTCCCAAAGCTACGAGGGAGAATTGCGGGATACTTTGGCGCTCCAGAGCAAGGTGGCAAGAGCGATCGCAGATCAAATTCAGATCAATTTGAATCCAAGGGAACAGGCCGCTCTGAAAAGCGCAAAAGTCGTTAATCCACAAGCCTATGTCTCGTATCTCAAGGGACGCTATTTCTGGAATAAGCGGTCAGCGGAGAGCTTGAAAGTTGCCCTGGCGTATTTCAATCAAGCGATCGACGAAGATCCGGCGTACGCGCAGGCTTATTCGGGCTTATCCGACACTTATGCCTTGTTGGGAGACTGGCAATATGCGGTGATGACCCCTAAGGAAGCACTTCCCAAAGCGAAAGCCGCAGCCATCAAAGCTCTGGAACTGGACAATGCCCTCGGCGAAGCCCATAACTCGCTTGCCTTTTGCCTGGACGGTTTCGACTGGAATTTCGACTCTGCCGGCAAGGAATTCCTGCGAGCCATTGAATTGAACCCCGGCTACGCCACCGCTCATCACTGGTATGCGTGGCATCTGGCTCTTTTGCATCGCTATGACGAGGCTCTTGAGGAAATGAGAAAAGCGGAAAGCCTTGATCCTCTCTCGCTCGTCATTAACGCCGATTTGGCGGAGCTTCTTGCCCTCGCGCATTCTTATGACGAATCGATACAACAGAGCCGCAAGACCATCGAAATGGATCCGAATTTTGGTCTCGCGCACAATCACCTCGGCCAAGCCTACCTTCAGAAACACATGTACAGTGAGGCGATCGCGGAACTTGAAAAAGCGGTCCAGCTTTCCGGCGGCGGCCCTACCTGCATGGCCAATCTCGCGCGCGCTGATGCCGCGTCAGGCAAAAGAAGCGAAGCGGAAAGACTGCTGACCGATCTCAAGAAGCGCTCCAGTCCTGGCTATTCGCATGGTTCCGAGATTGCTGTGATCTACGCATCTCTCGGGGATCCGGACCAGGCTATGAATTGGCTAGAAAAGGGCTTCGAGGAGCGCTTTAACCCCGGCGTCCTGCTCCGGCCGGGTTTCGACCCGCTCCGCTCGGACCCACGCTTCCAAGACCTTACACGTCGAATCGGCCTCCCCCCATGAGCCCGAAAACGGGAAACTGCCCGTTGCCGTCCAAACTGCGAACACTAGCTTTGCAAGGATCTCAAGGCCACTTTGCACGAGCGCATCGGGCCCCAGCCAGTTCAGCGCCCATGATATTCTTTCCCTGGGAAACCC
>Ga0075030_100004159_pt1 | contig 13106 bp, 15 predicted proteins | sample LitLauG_LLR_2012_FD_71393 | JGI IMG/M metagenome (GOLD analysis project Ga0075030, IMG submission 71393) | Freshwater sediment microbial communities from Pennsylvania, USA - Little Laurel Run_MetaG_LLR_2012 | ecosystem: Environmental > Aquatic > Freshwater > Creek > Sediment | place: USA... | reverse complement strand
AGAGGGGCTCGCCGTCACTACCATCCCGGCGGCGTCGCTGACTTGATTGACTACCCCAGAGATCTCATAGGTGTAGGTTTTCTGGTCACCGTAGCTAACGGCAGTGGTCGGATTTCCCCGATAAACGGGTAGCTCTGACCGCCAGGATACGGTCCGTCTGTCCCTGCATTCTCCAACGGCGCGTTAGCATACGCCAACCCATCCTTGGGTGACGTGTCACCCTATGAGCCCGCGCCAGCGACCTGTTCTTTGTCGTTCATTGTTACCGCTCGGTCGGGTTGGATTCACCAGCCCTCGCGCTCCTTTCTAGCTTGGATAATCTCGCTGAGTGGTTTGTCCTTTAGCGCTTCGGCCAGCGGCTTCGGGAGGAAGCCAAGATGAACTTTTCTAGAGTACTGGTCTGTCAACTGAGCGTTGTATTCTTGCACTTTCCTGAACGCTTCGCGGTCGCCAGTCAACAGAGGCGACGCATATTCCAACGTTATAACAGCCAATCTCCTGACTCCAATATCAACCTCGCGGAGATTGCTGGCGGAAAATGTTGACCACCATGAGTCCCATGTTTCCAAAGGATCAAATTCCTTCGCTTGCCGGTCTCCCAAAAGCTTCCTAAGCTCAGCGGGCATCAAGGCAGGGGGAACCAAAACCGGTAACGCCACTTTTAGTTCGTAGACTGGAATCCGTGCCTCGGTCTTTGGAAGACGTTCTCGGCTCGGGAATAAGGCGCGCCAAAATTCCCCGCCAGCCTCAGCGCGGCCCGGCTCGGGTAACATTCCGAATTCGACACCGAGTTCCCCGCCAAGACGGCGATAAAAAACATTGACGAGAACCTCGGAAGACTGATAGGGGATCTGTTCGGAAGTTGCCGAAAGTGGCCGAAACCCAAACCGGCCCTCAAGGAAGCGGAAGGACTCTTTCGTTATTTCGATGAAGTGAGACCACAACTGTCTCCGTGCTGTAGAATCCTGGTTCATAGGCCGATCGAAGTCCTATGGCTTCACCCATTGCCAGAAACCATCTGAGGCCTGCTGGAGTTTCCATCCGGCGTCCTGCAAAGTCTGTCGTTCAAGGCTTAAGTATTGGCTGGTGATGTCCAAAAGATTCCCGGTTGTGTCGACGCTCAAGTCTCTGATGGGTTTTCCCCAACTCATTATATTTTACAGGATGCTCTGGTTTAGAGCCCAAGTGTATGCCGCTTGGGGCAACTCCATGAGTTTCGTGCCGTTCGGTCCAAGAGCACCTTGCAGAGCTGCGCCACTGCCGATTACGTACATTGATCCCGGCCCAGAAGCAACTTCCAGGGCGGCAATTCCACCGGCCGCGCTGGCATAATACACACCAGCGGCATATGCGCCTGCACCCTCAAGTGCAACCGAGGTGGCCAGCCATTGCCCCCAGAATTTTCCAGTCGCTAAGAAACTCGTCTGGTTGTAGACCAGGCCGAGTATAGCCCTAGCTTCCGGGCTTAGGCCGTCATGGATTTCATTCGTATAGCCACGTTTCCAGCCTGTTCCATCCCATGGCGGCGGAGCCCCTCCGTAACCATCCGAACCCCCTCCAGGGCCAACCTGTCCCATTAAGCCGGAGACGGTTATAGAGGTAACATCAGGACACTCCGGGCCGCCATCGGCATAATTAGAAGTTCCCACTCTGCACGAGCCCGCGGGATCATAGAAGTTTACAGGATCTCCGCCGGCGTACCCATACCGATTCCAGCTTCCGGGGTCGGAAGGATCGGCTGTCGCCATGCCACCCGGGTCCGGCGTCTGGAACGTTGCCGAATACATCAGAAGTGCTGCTCTTCCACTTGTTGGCCGCATCCCAAACCTGCGTCATATTGCCGGGGTAGGCATACCTCGTCACGCTGGTATCGGGCGCCGTAACGGTGACCGGCCGGCCGCTGGCGTTCGGCCGCCCGGATTCGCGCGCTTTGGGGCGTATCGCCCACTCGGAAACAGGTCACCTGACCGCGGAGTCTTCCCATGGAATTACGCGGCGAACGCATGCGGCCCGCATCGCCGTTAGCCGCCAAGCAGCGGACCAACGGGTGCGGAGCGCGGCTTAGGTGGCGACCGTTTAGAATCAATGGTGGAGTTGCCAACTACTTCGATTCCCTGCAGATCGCCTGAATGCGGATCGCATAAGGCTTCCTGGCCGTGACACAATGACACTAGAGCTTTCATGTCCAGCACGCGAACGGCGGCTCCCGAACTGCTCCGGCAACTGGGTTTCTTCAGTTCGACGGCGCTGGTGATCTCGAACATGGTGGGGACGGGCATTTTCGCCGCCACCGGGTTCATGGCCGGGGATCTGGGGAGCGCGGGCCTGATTCTGGCATGCTGGGCGGTGGGCGCGCTGTTCGCAGTGGCGGGCGCGCTGAGCTATTCCGAGCTGGGAATTAACTTCCCGAGTTCCGGCGGGGAATACGTCTATCTCACCCACGCCTACGGACCGGAATGGGGATTCATGACGGGGTGGGTCTCGTTCTTCGCGGGGTTCTCGGCGCCGATTGCGACTGCGGCGCTGGCCTTTTCGGAGTATCTGGGGTTTTTTTTCCCCAGCCTCGAGGCCAAGGCCGCCGTGGTGATCGGATCCGGCACGTTTTCCCTGCGCCTGGGCCGGGGCCAGTTGGTGGCATCGTCTCTCATTGCCGCGTTCACCATCTTGAACTGCTTCGGCGTGGGCCGCGTGGCCAAAGTGCAGAACGTCCTCACCTCCACCAAGCTGGTGGTGATCACGGCCTTCGTGGTGATCGGGTTCGCGGTGGGCAGCGGAGACTGGGGGCACTTCTCCCAACCGGCAGTGCGCACGTCTACGGTCAGCCTCCCGGCACAATTCGTGGTCAGCCTGCTTTTTGTGATGTTCGCTTACAGCGGCTGGAACGCAGCCACGTACGTCGCCGAGGAGGTGCGGCGGCCGGAGCGCACGCTACCCGCTGCGCTCGCTACGGGCACGGCGATTGTGGCGGTGCTGTTCCTGGGACTCAATTTGATTTACATTTACTCGACTCCGCTCGAGAACATGAAAGGAGTCATCGCGGTCGGGAGACTGGCGGCCTCCAACCTGTTCGGCCCCAGCGTGGCGGGCCTGTTTTCAGCCTTGATGGCCCTTTCGATCGTCTCGACCGTGAATGCCGAAGTGACCATCGGCCCACGCGTGTATTATGCCATGGCGAAAAACCGGGCATTTTTCAGCGGCGCAACTTCGGTGCATCCGCGCTGGCACACGCCCGTGGTGGCGATTCTCAGCCAGGGGCTGTGCGCCATGCTGATGACCCTCACGCCCTTCTCCGAACTGCTTCTCTACATTGGGATGAGCCTCACGCTGTTTACGGTGCTGTCGGTAGGGTCGCTTTTCGTCTTTCGCCGCCGGCGGCCCGGCTGGCAACGGCTGCGCGCGGTAGATTTCGCGTGGCCGCTCATCCCGGCGGCTTACATCACGGTGGGGGTGATCATGATGGTTTACGGAGTGATCACGCAACCGAGAGCCTCGTTGACGGCGTTCGCGACGGTGGGCGCGGGCGCATTGATCTATCACTTCGGATTGAAGAGGCAGACCTGATGTTGCTGCGGATGTACGCATGGATCGATAGCACGCCTCTCAGCATAGCGTTGCGACACTCGCGAGTGGCGGTCCCGATTATCGAAACGATCCATCTGCTGGCTATTGCTCTGGCGGTGGGCACGATCCTGGTGATCGACCTGAGCATCCTCGGCGTGGGAATTCGGCGGCAGGCGGTTCCTAAAATCACCAGCGAACTCGCCCCTTGGACCGGGATTGGCTTTGGCGCAGCCGCGGCAACCGGGCTCTTTCTCTTCTGGTCCGAGGCTGCCAAGATGTCCTGCAAGCCGATTTTCTGGGCCAAGCTCGCTCTGCTGGCGATCGCATTCGCTTTTCATTTCACCGCCCACCGGAGGGTAACGGCTACGGCGCTTCCCATCGCTCCCGGCCGCGAACGGGTGACGGCCGGCGTATCGCTGGCGCTCTGGTTTGGAGTGGCATTCGGCGGAAAGGCCGTCGGGTTAATTGGATGAGCCAGTCGCTTCTGGCGGCTTTTCAGTGGCTGAATGACACCCCAGTCGGGGCAGGAATTCGAGAATCGACCTGGTGGTATCCGGTTTTGGAATCGGTCCATTCGGTGGGGATCATCTTGGTACTGGGAAGCATCTGGATGCTGGACTTGCGCCTGTTGGGCCTGGGCATGCGGAGCCAGCCGGTGTCGCGCGTGGCCGGCCGGCTGTTGCCGTGGACTTGGGGAGGCTTTGCCTTCCAGGCTGTGAGCGGGTCGCTGCTATTGGCGTCGGAGGCGGCGCGCGTTTACCATATCGCGTATTTCTGGATCAAGATGGGGTTGCTGCTGTTGGCCGCGCTGAACGCCCTGACCTTCCATGCCGGCGTCTATCGCCATGTCGTAGAATGGGACGACGCACCGGCGCCGCCATTCCGTGCAAAGATTGCAGGGGCGCTTTCGCTCACGCTCTGGGTGGGAGTCATCGGGGCCGGACGGGCCATCGGATACGTGCTGTAACTGGCACGGATCACAGGTTCAAAACCAGCGGCTGGATGCGAAAGCTTTTGGTGACTTCGTCGCGGAACCAGCGCCGCACGCTGAGCGTGGCGTCATGGGTCTCTTCGTCGTGCGGTCCCAGGCACACGGAACACTCCCGCACGCCGGGACGACCTCCGGCGGAAGGCACGATCACGGTGGTTGCGGCAAGATCCAGAAAATTATCGCTCATCTCAAAAGTTCCTCCGATCTGAATTTAAGGAGCGGGCCCCGTGGACGCTGAGCAGCTACGGGGCCACCGTTATCGTCGTCACTTGTGGAGAACGCCAGTCTGGGCCGTTCCTATACCACTCATGTTGCACCAGGTGAGGGGAGCGCGAAAAGTGCCAGACGTACCGGGACCGGTACTGTGGCGGGGTGACGGCAGTTCGCGGTGGAGGAGAGTCTATTTCTTGTTCAATTTGAGATTGATGACGGCTTCCTTGCGCGAATCGAAGGAACTCAGCATCTTCGTGGGGCTGGACGCGCCCTGGTAGTCGGCTTTCAGTTCGTAGTCGACGTCGGGGCTCAAGCCATGGAAGTAATAATTGCCATCTTCCTTGGTAATGAACGACCGGATTTGCAGAGTCTTGTCGTTTTTTAGCTGGACCACCGCACCCGAGACCGGGCTATCGTCCGGTGCGTTGACGCTGCCCTGCACACTACGCGTGTTACTGTTCTCGTCGCCCTTATTCTTTTTCTGGGCGACCGCCACGGGGAGAGAAAGAAGAAGGGCGAAGGCTACAAACATCCAAATCCGCTTCATAGCACCCTCCGCTCTACCCAGACGCAATGGGCGGCTGCTCGGTTGCGTCATTTCCAATCCTCGTCTTCTTCCTCTTCTTCATCCTCGAGGAAATCGTCATCCTCTTCCTCTTCTTCTTCGACCTCCTCGGCCGATTCGACTTCTACCGGATCGGTTCCCACCACGCGCAGGTCCGCGCCACACTCGTCGCAACTGATGGTGTCACCTTCGTCAACGTCTTCCTCATCCACATCGATTGTGCCTTCGCAAACCGGACACGTGACCATCGGTGAATCCTCCCGAAATAATACCTTTATACGACAGTTTCGCAGGTTTGCAACCACATAAACGAGGTTCTCCGGCCTGGTCTTCCCGGACTGCTCCTTGTCGCGCGTGGGCGCGCGCCGTCGGTACGGGTTGTCAGCCCGGCCGGCGGAATCATTGTCCGAGCCTCGTTATAATGAAATAATTCATGCACCAGAAACGGAATGAGAGTGTGGTGGACCGGGATCCACAGGAAACGGCGGAATGGCTGGAGGCACTGGATCAGGTTATCGATGAATCTGGTCCGGACCGGGCGGCGTATCTTTTGGAGGAACTGTCGGACCGGGCGCGGGCTAATGGCGCGGGGCTTCCAAACCTGCTCAATACCCCTTATATCAATACGATTCGCCCCGAAGACGAGCTCAACTATCCGGGCGACCGAGCCGTGGAACGGCGCATCAAGAGTCTGATCCGGTGGAACGCCATGGCCATGGTGGTGCGGCAAAACAAGTACGACAGCGGCATCGGGGGCCATATTTCCACGTACGCGTCGCTGGCGACCCTCCTGGAGGTGGGTTTCAACCACTTCTTTCACGCACTCTACGGCGATCAACCGGGCGATCTGGTGTATTTTCAGGGGCACGCATCCCCTGGGGTGTACGCGCGCGCCTTCCTGGAAGGCCGGCTGACGGAGGAGCACCTCAAGAATTTCCGGCACGAATTGCGGGAACATCCCGGATTATCTTCCTACCCGCATCCCTGGTTAATGCCCGATTTCTGGAGCTTCCCCACGGTCTCAATGGGGATTGGGCCCATCAACGCGATTTACCAGGCGCGCTTCATGCGGTACCTGGAGAACCGCAACCTGATTCCGGCCACGCCGCGCCACGTTTGGGCGTTTCTCGGCGACGGGGAAATGGACGAACCGGAATCCATGGGCTCGATTACGCTGGCCTCGCGCGAGCGGCTGGACAACCTGATCTTCGTTGTCAACTGCAACCTGCAGCGGCTGGATGGCCCCGTGCGGGGCAACGGGAAAGTAATTCAGGAACTGGAAGCGGCGTTTCGCGGCGCCGGTTGGAACGTGGTCAAGGTGATCTGGGGATGCGACTGGGACGCGCTGCTGGCTCGCGACACGACCGGACTGCTGCAAAAGCGCATGGGTGAGGCGGTCGACGGCGAATATCAGACCTACATCACCAAAGATGGCGCGTATATTCGCAAGAATTTCTTTGGGAAGTACCCGGAACTGCTCGAACTGGTATCGAAACTGAGCGATGAAGACCTCATGAAGCTGCGGCGCGGCGGGCACGATCCGCGCAAGGTGTACAACGCCTATACGGCGGCGGTACGGAGCAACGGTCTGCCGACCGTGATCCTGGCCCACACGATTAAAGGCTATGGCATGGGCGAAGCGGGCGAGGGACGCAACATCACGCATCAGCAGAAGAAGCTGAACGAGCAGGAAATCGCGCATTTCCGGTCGCGTTTTGAGATTCCCATTCCCGACGAAGCGGCGCGCAACGCGGCGTTCTACCGCCCGCCTTCCGACAGCCCGGAAATCGCCTACCTGCACGAGCGCCGGCGGCAATTGGGCGGGTACATGCCGGGGCGAACGGTGCCGGCCAGCACCATCCAGGCGCCGCCGCTCGAATATTTGAAGGAATCGCTGGAAGGCTCCAACGGGCGCGAGGTTTCCAGCACCATGGCGTTCGTCCGGGTTCTGACGCTGCTGCTGAAGCATCCGGAGATCGGCAAGCGCGTGGTGCCGATTATCCCGGACGAAGCCCGGACCTTCGGCATGGAGTCGTTGTTCCGGCAGTTCGGCATCTATGCCAGCCAGGGGCAGCTTTATCAACCGCACGATGCGGAGATGTTCCTGTACTACAAGGAATCCAAGGACGGGCAGATCCTGGAGGAGGGCATTACGGAAGCGGGCTCGATGGCGTCGTTCACGGCGGCGGGCCTGTCGTATGCGAGCTACGGGGTGGAGACGATTCCGTTCTTCATTTACTACTCGATGTTCGGATTCCAGCGCGTGGGCGACCTGATCTGGGCCTTCGCGGACGCGCGCGGCAAAGGTTTTCTGTGCGGCGGAACGGCCGGGCGCACCACGCTCGCCGGCGAAGGGCTACAGCACCAGGACGGTCACAGCCTGGTGTTGGCCAGCACGGTGCCCACCTGCGCCGCGTACGATCCGGCGTATTCCTACGAGATTGCGGTGATCGTGCAGGACGGCATCCGGCGCATGTACCAGGAGCGGGAAGACCGTTTCTATTACCTGACGCTGTACAACGAGAACTATCCGATGCCGCCGGCGCCGAAGGACCTGGACACCGAGGGCATTCTCAAAGGCATCTACCGCTGCCAGCCGGCGGAAAAGGGCCAAGCCCGGGTGCAATTGTTCGGCAGCGGTCCGATCCTGAACGAGGCGCTGCGGGCGCAACAGATTCTGGCGGAAAAGTACGGGGTGGCGGCGGACGTGTGGAGCGTCACCAGCTATAACGAACTGCGCCGGGAGGCACTGCGGGTGGAGCGCTGGAACCGTTTGCATCCCGATCAGCCGGAGCAGACGCCATACATCGTGCAGGCGCTGGCCAAGGCCGAGGGCCCGATCGTGGCGGCCACCGACTACATGAAAGTAGTGGCCGACCAGATCGCGCCATGGCTGCCGGGCCGCATGGAGACGCTGGGCACCGACGGGTTCGGGCGCAGCGACAACCGCGAATATCTGCGGCGGCATTTCGAGGTCAACGCCGAGTCCATTGCGGCCGCCGCGCTTTCGCGCCTGGCGCGGGACGGGAAGTTCGACGGGAAGAAGGCCGTGACGGCACTTGCCGAGTTGGGTATGGACCCGGAAAGGGCCGATCCGGCGCGCGCGTAGATCCGCAGTCGACCAGATGCTAACGGGTCAACGTGTTGCTGCCGTCGGTATGCTGGTCAGCGGGGCGCTGGCGGTGCTGAAGCTGCTGGCCGGTATTGCTGGCCACTCGACTGCCGTGGTGGCCGACGGCCTGGAATCGGCGGGCGATGTTTTTGCTTCGAGCTTCGTGCTGCTGGGACTCACACTGGCCGCCAAACCGGCCGATCAGGACCACCCCTACGGTCACGGCCGGGCCGAGATTCTGACGGGACTGCTGATCGGCCTGGTGCTGGCGGCCGGCGGCGCGCTGATTTCCTTCGGCTCCGTGCAGCACCTCGGGCAACCGCGCATTGCGCCGGCTGGCTATGTGATTTGGCCGTTACTGATTTCTCTGCTCGCCAAGTCGGGACTCGCGACTTTGAAATTTCGCTACGGGGCACGGCTGCAGAGCGCTGCCCTGACGGCCGATGCCTGGAACGACATGATGGATACGGTATCGGCAACGGCGGCGCTGATCGCGGTAGGACTGACCCTGCTGAGTCCGGTACGCTTCCTGGATGCCGACCGGTACGGTGGATTCGTAGTGGGGTTGATCGTCGTTCTGACTGGGGTGCGGGTATCGCGGGACACGGCGCTGCAACTGATGGACACGATGCCCGACGAACACCTGATGAGCCTGATTCGGGATGCGGCCGCCACCGTCCCCGGCGTGGCAGGAGTGGAAAAGTGCTTCGCGCGCAAGACCGGCCTGCGCTATCACGTGGACCTGCACTTGGAAGTCGACCCGGAGATGACGGTGCGGCAGTCGCACGAGATCGCGCACGAGGTGCGGATGCAGATTCGCGAACGGCTGACCTGGGTGGCGGACGTGCTGGTGCACGTGGAGCCGGCGCAATGAGGCCGTCACCGGTGACGCGGTGGATTCCGGCTCATGCCGCGATGGTCACGCGCTGGATGCCGATGAACTCCAAGTCCTGCGCCGGCGCGCCCTCGACTTCAAGACATAACTCTATCGCTTCGCGAATGCGGAGCATGACCTCATCAAGAGATTGCGCCTGCGTATGGCACGCCGGAATTTGCGGAACCGAGGCTACGTAGTAGCCCTCTGAATCGCGCTCAATAACGACATCGAACTGGCGTGCCATCGGATATGTCCTCGACTCCTACGCGGCCAGGCTAAGACGTCTTCGCCGAAGCGCAGCTTGAACCTGCGGTCACGATCAACGGCAGGCTGGCGGCCGTCAGGCGCCTCGCGTACGCAGCCGCTGATTCGGGCTTGCTCAGCCCGGGTCTTGCTGCTAGCATCCGCCGAGTCAAAGGATCGAAGAATCTCGGCGTTCGTTTGGGCAACTGGCTCACGGCGGATCATGTGGTCCCATCGAGTCTGTGCTCGTCGAGCATAAATCCGGCGGACGAGCCGCCGGCGTTCGAGCGAATGGCCGCCGGCGGGATGCTGGAGAACTGGTAATCCGCCTGCGGGCTCTTCAGACTTGCTTTTGCTCCGCCACCGCGATGCGGGTCTGCGCGCGGGCCAGAGCCGCTAAGGCGCCGGTCGCGTCCCCGATGCCGGCGGCTTGCTGCTGGGCGCGGCGCAGAGCGAGGCGGGCACGTTCGACGTCGATTTCCTCGGCACGCTCGGCGGCATCGGTCAACACGCGGACGTGATCGTCGAGTACTTCCAGGAACCCGCCGTGCACCGCCAGGACTCGCACCAGCCCGTTCACACGGTAGGTGAGGGCGCCGGCGCCCAGCTCACTCAGCAGCGGAGCGTGACCGGGCAGAACCCCCATGTAGCCGTCCTTGCCGGGAAGCTGCACTTCGCCCACCTGCTCGTGCACCATCTGGCGCTCGGGAGTCACCACCTCGAGGTCGAGAGAATTCGCCATTTTCAGCTCCTCTTCAAAGCCTCGTGGCGCTCCAGCACTTCCTCAATCGTTCCCTGCATGTAAAAGGCCTGCTCGGGAACTTCGTCGTGCTTACCTTCCGCAATCTCGCGGAATCCCTTGATGGTATCGGCCAGCTTGACGTACTTTCCGGCAAAGCCGGTGAACTGCTCGGCCACGTGCATCGGTTGCGAGAGGAAGCGTTGAATCTTGCGCGCGCGCGACACGCTCAGCTTGTCCTCATCGGATAGCTCGTCGATTCCGAGAATCGCGATGATGTCCTGCAGGTCTTTGTAGCGTTGCAGGATCCCCTTGACCATCTGCGCCGTATCATAGTGGTCCTTGCCGATGATGTTGGGATCGAGAATGCGCGAGGTGGAAGCCAGCGGGTCCACCGCCGGGAAGAGGCCCATGGCTGCAATGTCGCGCGAGAGGTTGGTGGTGGCATCCAGGTGGGCGAAGGCAGTGGCGGGAGCCGGATCAGTGTAATCGTCGGCGGGCACGTAGATGGCCTGTACCGAGGTGATGGAGCCCTTATTGGTCGAGGTGATGCGTTCCTGCAATTCGCCCATCTCGGTAGCCAGATTGGGTTGATACCCCACGGCCGAAGGCATGCGCCCCAGGAGCGCCGAAACTTCCGAGCCGGCCTGCGTGAACCGGAAGATATTGTCAATGAACAGCAGCACGTCCTGGCCTTCTTCGTCGCGGAAGTACTCGGCGACGGTGAGGCCGGTAAGTCCTACGCGCAGGCGGGCGCCTGGCGGCTCGGTCATCTGGCCATAAATCAGCGCGCACTTGGACTTGTGGTAGTCGTGGGGGTCGATGACGCCGGATTCCTGCATTTCCAGCCACAGGTCATTGCCTTCACGCGTGCGCTCGCCCACTCCGGAGAAGACTGAAACACCGCCGTGCTTCAAGGCGATATTGTTGATCAGCTCCATGATGATCACGGTCTTTCCCACGCCCGCGCCGCCGAACAGGCCGATTTTTCCGCCGCGCAGATAGGGCTCCAAAAGATCGATGACCTTGATGCCGGTCTCGAACATCTCCAGGCGGGTGGACTGCTCTTCGAACGAGGGCGCGGGGCGGTGAATCGAATAGAATTTCTTGGCGTTGACCGGGCCCATCTGGTCGACGGGTTGGCCGATCACGTTGAGCACGCGTCCCAGGGTCTCCGGACCGACCGGCACCTGGACGGGATGCCCCAGGCTGAGGGCGGGCATGCCCCGCACCAGACCTTCGGTGGGCTGCAGGGCAATGGTGCGGACGCGGCCTTCCCCGATGTGCTGTTGCGCCTCGCAAATGATGTCGATGGGCTGCGGAACGTCAAAGCCTTCGCTGGTAATCCGGATCGCGGTGTGAACGAGGGGTATTTGTCCTTCGGGGAACTGGCAGTCCACGGCCGGCCCGGCTACCTGGACGACGCTACCGACTACCACTCCGTTGGTTGTTGTTGCCATAATCTCCTACTGCGCGGCAGCGCCGCTCACCACTTCAATGATTTCCTTGGTAATACTGGCCTGGCGCACGCGATTCATGTAGAGCGTGAGCTTTTCGATCATCTCCTCGGCATTCGACGTGGCCGCTTCCATGGCGGTCATGCGGGCGGCGTGCTCGGCCGCGGAGGATTCCAGCAGCGCCCGGAAAAACGCCATTTCCACGTACCGGGGCAGCAGGGCGTCCAACATTTCCGCCGGAGGCTGTTCGAAAATATAATCCACCGGCGCAGCCTGTTCGGGCAGTTCCACCGGTAGGATCCGGGTCAGGGTGAGCTTCTGCGCCACCACGCTCTTGAATTCGTTGTAGAGGAGGTAGACGGCGTCGATTTCCGCGATGCGGTACATCTCCATGGCCTTGCGGGCGATGGGCGCCGTGTCGTCGAAGCGCGGTTTGGCGGCCAGGTTGATGGAATCGCCGGAAACGCGCGCGGCGCGCTTGCGGAAGAAGTCCCGTCCCTTGCGGCCGATCAGTTCCAAGGTAACGGTGGCTTCGGGGTGATCGAGGATAAACCGCTGAGCGCCCCGGATCAGGTTGCTGTTGAAGGCGCCGGCCAGGCCCTTATCGCCGGTGAGCAGGACCAGCAAAATGTGGTGGGGCGGCCTGTGCGCCACCAGCGGGTTGGCGCCGGCATCGGGATCGACTGTGGCCGCGGCAGCGACGTTCGCCAGCACTTTTCCCAACAACGTGGCGTAAGGCCGCGCTGCGATTACGCGGTCCTGCGCGCGACGCAACTTCGCCGCCGAGACCATCTTCATGGCCTTGGTGATCTGCTGCGTGTTCTTCACCGAGCGGATCCTCCGGCGAATGTCGATCAGGCTAGGCATGCGCCGCGCCCTTAGGGCCTCCCGAGGTCTGCTCAGCGACGAATCGCGTTTTGAATTCTCCAATCGCCGATTTCAGCCTGGCGCGCAGGTTGTCATCCAGGGCTTTCTTTTCCCGGATTTCGTTAAAGATATCGCGGTGCGCGTTCTCGATGAAGCGATACAGCTCTTCCTCGAATTTGCGGCACTGCTCCACCGGCAAATCGTCGAGGAATGCCTGCGTACCGGCGAAGATGATCGCGATCTGTTTTTCCAGCGGGAGCGGCTGGTATTGGCCCTGCTTGAGAATCTCGACGAGGTGTTTGCCGCGGTTGAGCTGATCGACGGAAGCCTTGTCGAGGTCCGAGCCGAACTGCGCGAAGGCCGCCAGCGCGCGGTATTGGGCCAGTTCGAGCCGCAAGCTGCCAGCGATCGATTTCATCGCCTTGGTTTGCGCGTTGCCTCCCACGCGGCTCACCGAGATGCCCACGTTGATGGCCGGCCG
>Ga0075030_100004158_pt1 | contig 13108 bp, 8 predicted proteins | sample LitLauG_LLR_2012_FD_71393 | JGI IMG/M metagenome (GOLD analysis project Ga0075030, IMG submission 71393) | Freshwater sediment microbial communities from Pennsylvania, USA - Little Laurel Run_MetaG_LLR_2012 | ecosystem: Environmental > Aquatic > Freshwater > Creek > Sediment | place: USA... | reverse complement strand
CGTCGCGGTCGGCGGAGCGCTCGTTGAGGCCGTCGACGCCGATCTCCAGGCCGCGCAGCGCCTTCTGGAACGACTCCTGGAAGGTGCGGCCGATCGCCATGACCTCGCCAACCGACTTCATCTGCGTGGTGAGATGGTTGTCGGCCTGCGGAAATTTTTCGAAGGCGAAGCGCGGGATCTTCGTGACCACGTAGTCGATGGTGGGCTCGAAGGAGGCGGGCGTGGCGCCGCGCGTGATCTCGTTGCGCAGTTCGTCGAGCGAGTAGCCGATGGCCAGCTTGGCCGCAACCCGCGCTATCGGAAAGCCGGTGGCCTTGGAAGCCAGCGCCGAGGAGCGGGAAACCCGCGGATTCATCTCGATGACGATCATCCGGCCATCGCCCGGGTGGACGGCGAACTGCACGTTCGAGCCGCCGGTATCGACGCCGATCTCGCGCAAGATGGCGATGGAGGCGTTGCGCATCACCTGGAATTCCTTGTCGGTGAGCGTCTGCGCCGGGGCGACCGTGATCGAGTCCCCGGTGTGTATGCCCATCGGGTCGAGGTTTTCGATGGAGCACACGATGATGCAGTTGTCGTTGCGATCGCGCACGACCTCCATTTCGAATTCTTTCCAGCCGATCAGCGATTCCTCGATGAGCAGTTCGCGGGTGGGCGACAGCTCGAGGCCGCGCTGGCAGATCGCCACGAATTCCTCCATGTTGTAGGCGATGCCGCCGCCGGTTCCGCCCATGGTGAAGCTGGGGCGGATGACGGCCGGGAAGCCGACCAGTTCCTGGACGGCCAGTGCCTCGGGCAGGGAATGCGCCACCGCCGACATGGCCGAGGCCAGCCCGATGCGCGACATCGCCTGCTTGAATTTCTGGCGGTCTTCGGCCATCTCGATGGCCAGCGGCGAGGCGCCGATGAGCTGCACGCCGTGGCGTTCGAGAACGCCGTTGCGGTGCAGGTCCATGGCGCAATTGAGCGCGGTCTGGCCGCCCATGGTGGGCAGGATGGCGTCGGGCCGCTCCCGCGCGATGATGCGCTCGACCACCTGCCAGGTGATGGGCTCGATGTACGTGACATCGGCCATGCCTGGATCGGTCATGATCGTCGCCGGATTGCTGTTGACCAGGATGACGCGGTAGCCTTCCTCGCGCAGCGCCTTGCAGGCCTGGGCGCCCGAATAATCGAACTCGCAGGCCTGGCCGATGACAATGGGGCCGGCGCCGATGATGAGTACGGAGGAAAGATCAGCGCGGCGTGGCATGGGACTCAGGCGGCTCCGGAAGGCGGCGGGGATGCGAGCTGCTGCTCGATCAGTTCGATGAGGATGTGGATGACCTTGATGTGCAGTTCCTGCACGCGGTCGGCATAGCGTCCGCCCGGCGTGCAGATTGCCAGGTCGGCGTGCAGCGCCAGTTCGGAAGCGGTCCGGCCCGTGAGCGCGATGACGGCCATCTTGCGCTGGCGCGCCTCGCGCGCCGCGGCAAGCACGTTGGCACTGCTGCCGCTGGTGCTGATGGCCAGCAGGACGTCGCCAGGCCGGCCGTGGGCCTGCAGGTAGCGCGCGAACACCTGCTCGTAGCCAAAGTCGTTGGCAACGCAGGAAAGGTGGCCGGCATCGGCGATGGCGATGGCCGCATAGCCCGGACGGTTGTTGCGGAACCGGCCGGTAAGCTCCTCGGCAAAATGCATGGCATCGCACAGCGAACCGCCGTTGCCGCAACTGAACGTGCGGCCGCCGGCGGCCATCGAACGGGCGATCAGCCCGGCCGCGCTGTCGATGTTCTCCAGCGTGGCGGGATCGGCCATGAGCGCCGCCAGGGCCGACGAGGCCTCCGACAAGGCTGCCAGTATTTTTTCGCGACTCATCAGTGAACCTCCGCGGACCGGGCCGCCACGAGTTCGACGAAACGATCGAAGAGATAGGCAATGTCCTGCGGACCCGGACTGGCCTCCGGATGGCCCTGGAAACAGAAGGCGGGCCGGTCGGTGCGGCGGAAGCCCTGCAGCGATCCGTCAAAGAGCGAAACGTGGGTAATCTTGCAGTTGCCGGGAAGGCTGCCGGGGTCTACCGCAAATCCATGGTTCTGCGCGGTGATCAGCACCCGCCCGCTTTCGAGGTCCTGGACCGGATGGTTGGCACCGTGGTGGCCGAATTTCATCTTCATCGTGCGGCCGCCGGAAGCCAGGCCGAGGATCTGATGCCCCAGGCAGATGCCGAAGGTGGGCAGGCCCATATCGACCAGCCGGCGCGTTGCCGCAATGGCGTAATCACACGGCTCCGGATCGCCGGGACCATTGGACAGGAATATGCCGTCGGGGCGCAGCGCCAGCACGGCGTCGGCGCCCGTGTCGGCCGGGACGACGGTCAGGCGGCAGCCGCGCTGCGCCAGCATGCGCAAAATATTGCGCTTGATGCCGAAATCAAAGGCCACCACGTGATATTTGGGGTTTTCCTGGCGTCCATAGCCGGCTTCGCGGCGCCATTCGGCCTGGTCCCAGCTGTAGGCCTCGCGAACCGACACCACCGACGCCAGGTCGAGGCCGCTCATGCCAGGGAAGGTTCGCGCCAGGGCAACGGCGGCCTGGGCGTCATCGCCCACCACCACGGCCCCGGCCTGGGCGCCCCCGTCGCGCAGGCGCTGGGTCAGGGTTCGGGTGTCGATGCCGCTAATTGCCACCACGGAGCGCTCCACCAGAAAGGATTGGAGGTCCCGCTGGGAACGATAATTTGACACCCGCAGCGGCAGGTCGCGGATCACCAGGCCGGAGGCAAAGACGCCGCCGGACTCGTCATCGTCGTCATTGGTGCCAACGTTGCCGATATGGGGATACGTGAGCGTGACGATCTGCCGGGCGTAACTGGGATCGGTGAGGATTTCCTGGTAACCGGTGAGCGAGGTATTGAATACCACCTCCCCGACTGCGGTGCCCGGGGCCCCGATCGATACCCCGCGGAAAACGGTTCCGTCGGCGAGCGCGAGCAGCGCCACGGGGCGAGAATTATCGATCAGGCTGGGCACCGATGCTCCTGGAGGACGACAGCGCGGCAGTTGCGCAAACCGGCACCCCCAACCTGGGAGCACAATATGCGCGACGCTGGGCGCACGATCCGGCTAACGCCGTTGCTCGCGGCGGCGCTTGCCCTGGGCACACGCCTGCCGCGCTTGCTTGCGCGCACCTGCCGCCACATAAAAGGCGGGAGCGCTGGTCAAACCCTAGGATTATAGCGGCCCTGTTAATGTTTGACGAATCTGCCGATAAACCGCCCCGGCGCACGCCGCGCCCAACCGCACAACGCGCCCGAAACGGCCGGTAAAACTGCGCTGAGACCCGATGCTGCTGCTTCCGTACCGCGATTCGTCCGTAGCACGCAGCCTGCCCGTGGTTACAGGTCTGATCGCGCTCGCCTGCGTGATCGTGATGTTCGGCTTCCAGGACCGGGATCCGGCGCGGATTCAGGCAGCTGTCGAGTTCTACCGCGACAGCGGCCTGCAGCGCATCGAGATGCCCCGCTACCTGGCATACCTGGCGGAGCGAACCGATCCGGAGTCAGCCGAGCGCCTGCACCTGCTGCAGGGCACCCCGGCCAAGTCGGACTTCGCCCGCCAGCTCCTGGAATCGGACCCGCGCTTCGTTGCCGAGCTGCACGCGCACCGCATCGTGAAGGAGGACGATCCGGATTTCACCAGCTGGAGCGCCGACCGCCAGCGCTACGACGAACTGGCGCACGCCAGCGTCCAGTCGCGCTACTCGCTGTCGCGCGCCGACCTGGCCCAGCCATGGCGGTTCGTCACCTATGCCTTCCTGCACGGCAGCGTGGCGCATCTGCTCGGCAACATGCTCGTCCTGGTGCTGGTCGGGCCGTTCGTCGAGGCGGCCATGGGCCGCCTGCGATTCGCACTTTCCTATCTGGTCGGGGCGGCGGCAGCCGGAGCGCTGCACATCGCCGTATCCGAGGCCGGCGTGATCGGCGCCTCGGGCGCGATCGCCGCAACCGTCGGCATGCTGGCGGCGCTGTACGGAACGCGCAAGGTGCCGGTCTTCTACTGGCTCATCATGATGGGCACCGCGCGTATTCCCGCGCTGGCGCTGCTGCCGGTCTGGCTGATCAACGAAGGCTATCAATGGTCGCTGCAGGCCAAGGGCCCGCTCGCGGGGACGGCCGTGGCCTACGGCGCCCATGTGGGCGGGCTCGTTGCCGGCGCACTGCTCGGATGGCTGCTGCAGCCCGCGCCGGCGCCGGCCAAGCCGGCCCGCGGCGGCGCGCCGGCAACGCTCAATGGCCGCAAAGAGCCGTTGTCGACGCTGGCGATCCAGGCCCAGGACGCCGCGGCTCGACTGGACATACGCCGCGCCACCCGCCTGTATCACGAACTGGCCGAGCTCGAACCCGAACGCGCCGAATACCTGAGCGGCTACCTGAACGTGGCATTGCTCGGCGCCGATGACGAGGCAGTCAAGGACGCCGCCCTGCGCTTGCTCTGGGCAAAGTTCCGCACACCCACCGATGAGCTGCGCAAGACGTTCCTGCAGCTCACGCAGCCCAAGGTACTCAACGCGCTGCCCATCGACGAACACCTGCGCCTGGCCCGGCGCCTCGTGCGCTTTCGCGAAGACGCCGCCGCGCTGCGCGTCATCGATGCCGTCCTGCGCGACGACCACCTGCGCAGCCTTTACGGACGCCAGCTGGCCGACTGCCTGCTGGGCCTGTTCACGGCATATTCGCGCCATGGCCTGCACCGCCAGTCCGAACAGATCAACGCCCGGCTGTCGACCTATTTCCCGTCCGCCGAACAGATCGGCGGCGTGGCGCCATCCAACCGCCCGCCGTCGACCATTCTCACGTCGCTTCGCCCCACGCTCTCACAGATTTCGCTGACACGGCCCGACTCGCGCCTGCCGCCGGCGACGCGTTCCGAAAAACTGCGCGGCTGAGGCGACCCGCCGGGCTGGCCAGGAGCTGGACCTGCATGCGTGCCACGCTGCGCAGCCCGCCGGCATGCGCCATTGCGGGTATTGCCAGCGCGCTTACGCCGTCTTTGTCCCGCCATCGTGCGCGCTCACGCGGGACGGCGCCATCACCGGACCCACCACTGTCGCTGGATCCGCCACTGTCGCGGGCCCCGGCACAGTCGCGGGTCCCGGCACCGTCGCCGGTCCAAGGCCGGAACCGGGGGCCGCGAAGCGCGCCAGGTAACGGCCCGCTTCGATTGCAGCCGGGCTGGTGGCATAGTTCTTGTTGACATGTTCCAGGAGGCGCCGCGCTTCCTTGGCATGATCGGCCTGCAGCATGATGCGCGCGCCGATGACGTAGACATCGGGAATCTTCGGATGCCCCGGATAACGGCGGTCAAAGCCGCGGATAAGTTGCGCCGCCAGGTCGGGCTTGAGCGCGTCGATGGCTGCCCCGGCCAGCTGCGGCAGCCGGCCCACGTCGTGCGGCGTGAATTCGGGGAACATCGCCCTCGTCTGCTCGTAGAGCGCGAGCGCCTCCTGGAAGTTGGACTTGGCCAGCAGCAGTTCCAGGTAGCGATCCGCGTGCGCCTCTATGGGCGGCCGCGAGCCCTCATGGAGCAGCAGCTTGTGCATGCGCACATGCAGCGACAGGTCGTTGGGCCGGTTGCGCAACTCGTCCCTGATCAATTCCATTGCTTCACGGAATTCACCGGCTGCGATCAGCTTGCCGACCATCGCCTCGCGCACCCGCCGCTCGTGCGCCGTCGCACCGACCGGTCCGCTGCGCTGGGCCTCACCCGGTCCTACCACGTCGATGCCCAGGACCGCGCTGTACTGGTACATGGCATAGCCGATCAGCGTGCAGGTCAGGACCAGGAAGTAATTGCCGACCAGGGTGAAGACGAAGACTGACGCGCCGACGTAACCTCGCACCGCCGCCAACCCCGCCTGGGCCCCCTGCGCACCGGCCGGATTGGCAGCGGCGGCGCCGGTGCCGCCCAGGAGCAGGCCGATTGCCTGCCGCGAACTGATGGAGAGCATGAAAAGGAACAGGCACAGCAACAGGTAGGGCGGCCCGATCCGTGCAGCCGTCTGGAAACAGCGCGCCGGATTGACCGCATCCGCGAAGCTGTCGGTCATGGTGAGCACCATGACCGAGGCCGGCAGCAGGAGCGCAAACGCCAGCAGCGCCACCACCACCAGACCCTTGGGCAGCAGCAGCACGCCCATCAGGCTGATGAAAACCGGCACGAACACCAGCACCAGGAACATCTTGACCGGCCGCCACCAGTTGGGCTCGTCTTCCTGCTGCGGATACTTGCGCGAATCGAGGTATCCGACCGCCGTGCGCTCGATCACCAGGAAGCCGAACCGCGCGATGTAGAGCGAGGTGCCGACCCAGAACGCGAAGATCATCAGGCCCCAGCGCAGCGGGGCCGACTGCAGCTCGGGCAAACCGAGCCACACGACCAGCGCAAACAGCGTCGTGGCAGCGAGATTGCGCACCAGCGGCGGACGCTGGAGGGGAAACATGAACATGCTCGGCATGCGCTGCCAGAACGGGGTCACGGCGGGCGCGGGCGCGGCCGGCTCCTCACCAGGCAAGGTTCCGGGGGCCGCCGGCATGGAATCGGGAGCGGCGGCGGCAGGCGGTGGTACGGCAGCGGGCATCGCGTTGGTCCCCAGGCCGGATCTGCGTTGTTTCGGCGTCGGGACGATAGCAGGGAAGACCCCCGGCCTCTACTGACTTCGGCTACTCGGCGCGCCGGTCCAGCATGGCCTGCGCGATGGTGTTGACGTCGGTGTATTCGAGCTCGGCCCCGGCCGGTACGCCGCGCGCAAGGCGCGTTACCTTGAGTTGCGGATCGCGTCCGTGGACGAGCTCGGAGATGAAATGGGCGGTGGCGTCACCCTCGGGGGTGAACGAGGTGCCGATGATGAGCTCGCGTACGACGCCGTCATTTGCGCGCTCGGCCAGCTTGGCCAGATCGATCTCGCGGGGGCCGATGCCATCGAGGGGCGAGAGGCGCCCCAGGAGCACGAAGTACATGCCGCTGAAGGCCAGCGACTGTTCGATAACCATCTGATCCGCGGGCGACTCGACCACGCACAGCAGTCCCGGGTCGCGGCGCGGATCGGCGCAGGTCGAGCAAATCTCGAGTTCGGTGAGCGTATTGCAGCGTGCGCAGCGCCCCACCCGCTCGGCAGCGGCAAGCAGGGCCTGGCCGAGCACCACGGCCAGGTCGCGCTCGTGCTGCAGCAGGTGAAAGGCTATGCGCTGCGCCGACCGCGGCCCGATGCCCGGCAGCCGCTTTAGCGCTTCGACGAGGCCGTCGAGTGTGCGTCCGAGCTTCATCAGCCGGCTATGGGCGACCGGGGTTCAAGCGCTGCACGCAACCGGCGCGATCACAGGAACGGCATCTTGAATCCGGGCGGCAGTGGCATGCCGGCGGTGATTGCGGCCATGCGCTCCTGCGAGGCCTCCTCCGCCCGGCGCACGGCATCGTTGAAGGCGGCTACGACGAGGTCCTCCAGCATTTCACGGTCTTCGCCCAGCAGGGTGGGATCGATGCTGACGCGGCGCGCCTTGAACTTGCAGGTGATGGTCACCTTGACGAGCCCCGCGCCGGACTGTCCCTCAACCTCGACGGCGGCCAGTTCATCCTGCAGGCGCTTGACGTTTTCCTGCATCTTCTGCGCCTGCTGCATCAGGCCGGCCAACTGGTTTTTCATCATGGAGTCGCTCGCTCGAGGGGCAGGGGTGAAAGGACCGAGGCGACCTCAGGCCTCGGGCGGAACCGGGCGGATGGACCGCGGATCCACCGAGGCACCGAAGGTGTCGATCAATTCTCGCACGAACGGATCGGCGTAAATGGCGTCCTCGGCCTGCTGCTGCAGCACGGCCCGGGCCTGCTCGCTGCGGCTGGCCGCCGTCACGCCGGACACCACGCCAACGTGAATCGACAGGCCGACAGGCCGTCCAAAATGCTCGGCCAGCGCCGCCCGCAGTCGCGCTTCGCTGCCGGCCTCGAGCAAAGCCTTGACGGGCACCCGCAGGGTCAGGTGATCAGCCTCGTACGCGACGAGTTCGCTGCGCAGCGCCAGTTCCCGCGCCAGTCCACCCAGCTTCAACGCCACCGCCAGCGCCGGCCAGTCGAGGTCGCTGCGCGAAGCCGCGCGGCGGGTCGCCGACGGCGCAGGCGCGGGCGCAGGCGGCCCCGCCGCGGCCGGCGTGGCGGCCGGCACGGTGCTGCGCGGCGTGGCAGACGAAGCGGGTGGCGCCAGGTCCGGCGCCGGAGCCCGGGCCGGCTCGCGCCACTGGGTGGCCGTGCGGGGCGGCCGCGTAGCGGCCAGGGCCACCTTACGTCCCGCCTGTCCCGCGGAGGGCGCTTCAGCCTCGGGGGCAAAGGCCAGCATCCGCAGCAGCGTCATGGTGAAGCCCGCGTATTCGTCGGGTGCCAGGGACAGGTCGTTTCGGCCATGCAAGGCGATCTGGTAGTAAAGCTGTACCTGCTCGGCCGGGATGCGCGCACCCAGGCGCCGAACCTCGGCGGCGTCGGGGCTCTCATCGGCCGAATCGGGCACGCCCTGCAGCAAGGCGATGCGGTGCAACAGGCTTGCCAGGTCGCGCAGCGCCTGCGAAAAAGCAAGGCCGCGCTGCGCCATTTCGTCGGCCAGTGCGAGCACGCGCGCCGCCTGGCCATCGGCAACGGCATCGAGCAGTTGAACCAGGACGCTCGAGTCGATGGAACCGAGCATCTGCTGCACGCTCTCCACGGTGGGATGGCCGGCGCTGAAGACGATGGCCTGGTCGAGCAGCGACAGCGCATCGCGCAGGCTGCCGCGGGCAGCCTGCGCCAGGGTGCGCAGGGGCAGCGGATCCGCGGGAAGCCCCTCGCTGTCGAGCACGTGGGCGAGCCGTTCGACGATGGCTGCCGGCGCGACCTGCTTGAGATTGAACTGCAGGCAGCGGCTGAGCACCGTGACGGGAATTTTCTGCGGATCGGTGGTTGCCAGGATGAACTTGACGTACTCGGGCGGCTCTTCCAGGGTCTTGAGCATGGCGTTGAACGCATGCGAACTGAGCATGTGCACTTCGTCGATGGTGTAGACCTTGTAGCGCGCGTTGGTGGGCGCATAGGCGGCGCGCTCGAGCAGCTGCGTCATTTCCTCCACCCCGCGGTTGCTGGCCGCATCCATCTCGACGTAGTCGATGAAGCGGCCCGCATCGATGGCCGTGCAGGCGGCGCAGACATTGCAGGGCGTGGCGGTGATATCGCCGGTGCCGTCGGCTCCGACGCAGTTCAGGGCCTTGGCCAGGATGCGCGCAATGGTGGTCTTGCCCACGCCGCGGGTGCCGGTGAACAGGTAGGCGTGGTGGAGGCGACGGCTCTCAAGCGCATTGGTCAGCGCGCGCACCACGTGGTCCTGACCGACCAGGGCGGAAAAATCGCGCGGACGCCATTTGCGCGCCAGGGCCTGATATGACATGCGGGAAAACCTCGCGGACTATCAATTGCGGGCCCGCGCGGCGGGCAACACCGGCAAAGAGGCGAGCCCGATCCTCGGCACTCGTGGAAATCCGCTATGGCTGCTTCGTTCCCGACCTGACCAGGTTCACAGCACCACGATGCGAGGGGGCCCGCCGGAAGGAATCTTAGCAGCCGCTGGGCCGTGGCCCCCGCGCTGCCCTGCGAACGACCCTGCCGGGCAAAAGGCGCGAACCAAGATCCGCCTAGGCAGCAGCCTCCTGCAGGTACGGATAGTCGGTATAGCCGGTTGCGCCTTCGGAGTAGAAGGTGGCGGGCTGCGGTTCGTTGAGCGGCGCCCGCTCCCGCAGGCGGCGCGGCAAGTCCGGATTGGCAATGAACAGCTTGCCGAAGGCGACCGCATCGGAATTGCCCGCATCCAGGTCGGCCTGCGCGGATGCGCCGTCAAAGCCCTCATTGGCGACAAATACGCCGCCGAAGGCGCGCTTGATGGCGGGTCCGATGCGGTCGGCACCGGCGTGTTCGCGCGCGCGCGTAAGCGGCGCCATGAATACACGATTGGGCAGGAGCAGGTCTCCCAGCCAGATGGGATCGAACAATGACGTCATGGGGGGCTTTCAGGAAATTTCGCGGCTCGTACCGTCGGCGGCAATCAGCAGCAATCGTAGCGGCTTTCGCATTCCGGTGCGCTGCAGCACCTGGGCGTAGCGGGCGATCTGGGCGCGATAAGCGGGCACCACATCGCCGCTCGCATCGCTTCCCAGGCGCCACTTGTAGTCGAGGATCCAGCACTCGTGTGCAAACTCGACGAGGCGGTCGATGCGCAGTACCGAGCCGTCGGCATCGATGAGTTCGAGCTCGTTATCGGCGCGCAGCGCGCCGCTGCCGGCCGGCGTGTCCTCGGGAACCAGGCGAAAGTAGCGCTGCAACTGGGGCGCTGCCTGGATCCGCGCGGCCGCTTCAAGGGCCTCGACCGCCTGTGCCTCGCTGAGGGCAAAGCGCCGCGACAGGCGCGCCGGCGTCCAGGGCGCCAGCACGGTGGCGCCGCCATGCACGGGGGCGTGTTCCAGCACCGCGTGCCATGCGCTGCCCAGCCGCATCTCCTCGGTGCTGGCCTGGCCCGCATCAATGGCCGCAACGGCGCCGACGGGTCGCGTTGGCCAGAAATCGCGGAACCTGCGGACGGTGGCCGGCGGTTCGGACACCGGGCCCGGAGCAGGATCGGCCGGCGGCAGCGCTGCGGCGACCTCCGGACCGAGCGCGGCGGCGATGCGTTCGTACCAGCTGTCGGGCACCGCGAAAGCACGATCAACGCCCGAGACGATGAGCACATTGCAGGCCCGCGTCATCGCTACGTAGAGGAGGTTCCAGTCCTCCTGCACGCGCTGCGCCTGATCCAGCGCGACCCAGTGCGCACGCGCACTGCCCAGTTCGCTGTAGCGGCCGACCAGCGAGAAATGTTCCGGTGCGGGCTGCTCCGGTGGCCAGCCCACCAGGGCCTCGTTGCGATCGTCGCGCGCTTCGCCGCCATGGGCATCGGCCAGCACCACGATGGGCGCTTCGAGTCCCTTGGCCGCGTGGATGGTGAGCAGCCGCACGGCGTCTTCGCCGGCGGCCAGGCCCTCGTCGGCCTCCGAATCCTGGTCATCGCGCAGCGCCCGCAGTTCGGCGAGAAAACGCGGCAGGCTGGGAAACCGCCCGGCATCGAGCGTGAGCGCCAGCTCGAGCAGCGCATCGATATTGGCCTGTGCCTGCGCCACCGCTGCGGCCGGGGCGGCCGCCGCATAGGCGCGCCGCACGTCGCCCTCGAAAAGCACCGCATCGAGCAGGTCATGCACCGGCAGCACGCCCACCCGCGGCAGCCAGCCCGCCAGCAAATTGCGGGCGCGCGCGAGGGCGGCACCCGGCGCGGGCAGCTCCAGCAGGTGCGGCCACCATGCCCGGCCATCGGCGCGGGCCAGGTCCAGGAGGTCCTCATCCGCGCAATCAAGGAAGGGGCTGCGCAGGACGCGGGCCAGCTGCAGATCGTCGCCGGGATTGGCCAGGAATTCGAGCAGGGCGACCAGGTCTTCAATCTCCAGCTGATGCAACAGGCTGCCGCGGCGGGCGCTCAGGAAAGGAATTTGCGCCTCGCGCAAAGCGCGTTCCAGATCGGCAAGGTGGGTACGCCGCCGCACCAGCACGAGCACGTCGGACCAGCGCGCCGGCCGGACGGCCCCGTCGTCGGGAACGGACAGGCCGGCCACCGCCGCCCGGATCTGCCCGGCGAGGGCGCAGCCTTCGCGGTAGTGCTCATCGTGCACCTGTTCGAGGCGCGACTGCTCGAGGACGTCGCGCAGGGCAGTGCCCGGTCCAGCCGCCGGCGCCGGCGTACGGGCAATGCGCGGCAACAGCACGAAGCGGGCCTGGCCGCCGGGATCGGCGGCCAGCGTCGCCTGCTCCTGATAGAGCGGATTGGCCCCCAGGAAGACCCGGTTGTAGATATGGACCAATGCCGGCGCATTGCGCCGGGTAACGTTGGTGCGCAACGAGGCCGCACCGTAGTCGCGGGCGAGATGCTCGCGGGCCACGTCGAAGACCCGTGGTTCGGCGCCGCGAAAGCGGTAGATCGATTGCTTGGGATCGCCCACCAGGAATACGCGCGGCCGGTGGGCGTCGGCTTCGTAGGAGCCCAGCCAGGACCGGAGAACCTGCCATTGCAGCGGATTGGTATCCTGGAATTCGTCAAGCAGCAGGTGGCGGTAACGCGCATCGAGCCAGGTCTGCATGTAGGCGGCAATGTCCGGATCGCGCAGCAGGGCGTGGGCATGCCATTCGAGGTCGGTGAAATCCACCGAGCCGGCCGCCTGCTTGCGCTGCTGAAAAATCTCGAGCAGTCTCTGCCCGCAGTCCAGCCCGTCGCGCGTGAGCTGCAGCGCATTCCATTCCAGGCGGCCCGCCTGCGCGCAGCGCAGGGCATCGAGTATTGCGCCGTGCGCAATCCGCTGCCGGGCCTGCAGCGCGGGTTGGCCGGCAAGGTAGCGCTCGACGAAAGCGGGTGATGCCCGTTCGCGCGGGGTGCCGGCCGCGGTAAGGAAGATCCTGCCGAGCGTGCGCAGCGCGCGATCCGCGGCCGCGCCTTCGTCGTCCGTATCGCTGTCGCCCGCGTCGCGCGGCCGCGCCCGGGCGTCCAGCCAGTCGGCAAGTTCCTGGACAAAACCCTGCATGGTCTTCGTCGGCTTGGGTACCGCGCGCCAGCACTCCAGCAGGTCCTGCAGCGCCGTGAGCAGGACGCCGCGCAACACCACCAGTGCCGGATGGAGGTCATCGCGGCCCAGCTCGGCGCTGAGCTGGCGGCGCATCGCAGCTACGGCACGCTGCTCAGGCTCGGGTGCACGCTCCGCAAAGCACCACCAGTCGGCGCGATGTTGCACGAAGTTGCGCAGCAGCCTTTCCGTGGCGTCATCGCCCACGCTTTCGGTCAGCCGCTCGTAGGCGCCGAGGCGGGCGGCCGATGCCGGGTGCAGGAGTTCCGCGCAAAACGCCTGCCAGGCCTCCCCCAGCACGGGCCCGTCCTGCTCGAGCAGGACCGGCGCGTAGCCTGCGCCCGCCTGCAGGGGCGCGCTCTGCACGAGCCGCCAGAACCAGCTGTGAAAGGTTTCTATGGCAATGGCCGGTTCGGCGGTTACGAC
>Ga0075030_100004156_pt1 | contig 13111 bp, 11 predicted proteins | sample LitLauG_LLR_2012_FD_71393 | JGI IMG/M metagenome (GOLD analysis project Ga0075030, IMG submission 71393) | Freshwater sediment microbial communities from Pennsylvania, USA - Little Laurel Run_MetaG_LLR_2012 | ecosystem: Environmental > Aquatic > Freshwater > Creek > Sediment | place: USA... | reverse complement strand
TCTTTAGCCTTGCCAATAAATGGCTCCGGTCGGCTTTTCTCCGCGCCTTCTTGCCATAAAGAATTCCAAATGTTGCCACGCACCAACCTAAGGCTTACGGCAGTTCAAGCGTGAGCGGGCCGGACGCCGGATGTGCCGCGATGAATCGATTCGCGCCAATCGACGACTCCGGAGCCTTCCGCTGGCTTGGGGCGGGCGGGTGCTCTCCTTCGAACGACGGGCGGGACATGCTCCAGGACAGTCTGGCCGGGTGCAGGTAGAAGCTCGCGGCCGGATCTCGGTGCACTCCGTTGCGCGCCACCACCACGGCGGGGTGGTCGCCAAGGCGGGCGGCCGGTTCGGCGCCGTCGTCGGCATGTGCGGCCGACAGCGCCAGCGCCAGGGCAATTGCATACGGGACAATGGCTCGGTTCGTTTTCATGTTGCGTCCTAACTTGACCAAATAAGTATGAATTATAGATTGTTGCGCCGCACTACGAAAGTCCAATTTATCCTGATGTCGCATCCAATGATATTTATTTATACTTGATAATCATATGCTTATGAATTTGAATCGTCATGCTGCAGAGCGCAAATCTTCGTTGAGAATGTGAATGTCAGCAAGCACTTACACCAACTCATCGACCGAAAAGGATGAATGAGTTCGAGCGATGCCTGCGCGTAGCCGCCGCGTAAGCTGCGTCGGCAACAGGCTGAACGGCAGGGTCCCATGGCTATCAACCATTCCCTTTTCGGACGCGCGACATCGCTGACGCTGGTTGGCCTCGGTTTGGCGACCGCGGCCTGCTCGGTGCTCGATGCCGCCGGCACCGCGGTCGGAGCCGCCGCGTCCGTGGCGGGAGCGGCCGTCAGCACGACCGCTTCGGTGGCCGGCACCGTCGCCAGCACCACGGCCTCCGCAGCCGGCTCCGCCGTCAAGGCCGCAACCGGGTCCGGCTCCGACACGAAGGCCGCGAGCGGGTCCGATGCCAAGGCGGATGCCGCCAAGCCGTAGTCGTTGAGTGCGCCCGCCCGCGCGGGCGATCGCTCGGCACCCCTGACCGCCGCCCCTTTCCACGAACCCGGCTCCGGAGATCGGGATCTCGCGCGGCTGGAGTCTGCCTTGAACCGAAAAGCGGGAGGAAGAGAACGAGGGGGCTGGGCAGGCCCCCTCGTGCTCCCCCAGCCGATGCGATGAACGAAGGTTCATGGTTCGCGTGCGGCATCGCTCGACTCCATGCCGTCAGCGCTCCCCTCCCACCGGAAGGGGAGAACCGACAACCGTTGCGCGTCTCAGAAGGCGCTACATTCCGGCTGGTGAGTCGCCCGGCCGTTGTCAGAGGGGCGCCCACGATGTCAAATATCCATGAAAAACAACGGGCTGCCTTGCGGGAGAGCGGATGGGACAGATCACGGAGCTGCTCGTCCGTGTCAACGACGGCGATAAGATTGCTCGTGATGCGCTATTCGCGCTGGCATACGGCGAACTGAAGAAACTGGCGCATGTCCGGCTGTACCAGGGCGGGCGCAGCGACATGCTGGATACGACCGCGCTGGTGCACGAGGCGTATATCCGGTTCATTCAGTCGGCGCAGCTGCGCTCGGAGGACCGTCGCTCCTTTTTCGCGTTCGCCTCGCAGGTGATGCGAAACGTCATCGTCGACACGGCGCGGGCGCGCCTTGCGCAGCGCCGCGGCGGCGGCGTCACCGAGCTGACGCTATCGACCCAGATGCTGGATCACCTGTCCAGCGGAGAAGAAGCGATCCTGGAAGTGCACGAGGCGCTGCTGCTGCTGGAGCAGGCCGAGCCCAGGCTCGCGCAGCTGGTCGAAATGCGCTACTACGGCGGCTACTCGGAGGCGGAAATCGCCGAGACCATGGGAGTTACCGAACGCACGGTGCAGCGCGATTGGAGCAAGGCGCGCCTGCTGCTGAAGGCGGCGTTGCAGCGCAGCTAGCGCCCGAAGCTGGGAGCGCTGAAGGGGCGGCCGGCCGGCTTGTCGGTTTTCAAGCCCGGTTCACGTCCTTTCGAAACAGGCGCTGTGTAGGTCGATGGCTGTGAATCCCGCCGAACTTAAAACGCTGAGCCGCCTGCTCGATGAGGCGCTGTCCTTACCCAGATCCGAACGTATTGTCTGGCTGAGCTCGCTGCGCGGCTCCGACGCCGGGCACCGCGCCACGCTGGCGCAGTTGCTGGCGGAAGCGGAACGCCCGGACGACGGATTCCTGACGCGGCCCGGAATCGGCCATCTGCAGCAAGCTGCGCCCAGCCCGCCGAGCGAGCGGCCCGGCATGCAGGTCGGCCCGTATCGCCTGGAGCGCCAGATCGGCTCCGGCGGCATGGGCTCGGTCTGGCTGGCGCAGCGTGTCGATGGCGCGCTGCAATGGACCGTCGCGCTGAAGCTGCCGCATATGAGCTGGGCGCCGACGCTGAATGCGCGGCTCGCGCGCGAGCGCGACATCCTGGCGCGGCTGGCCCACCCGAACATCGCGCGGCTGTACGACGCCGGCTCGGACGAACACGGACGCCCTTACCTGGCGCTGGAGTTCGTGCAGGGCGTTCCGATCGACGAATACCTGCACCAGCATGCGCTCGACCTGAACGAGCGCCTGGTGCTGTTCAAGCAGGTCGCCGGCGCGGTCGCGTACGCGCATCGCCACCTGGTGGTTCACCGGGATCTGAAGCCGTCGAACATCCTGGTGAGCGCCGATGGGGTCGCCCATCTGCTGGACTTCGGAATCGCCAAGCTGCTGGGCGACGAGGGCGAGGGATTGACCCAGCTCACCCGGGCGGCCGGCCGCATGCTGACGCCGGGTTACGCCTCGCCCGAGCAGATCCGCGGCGAGCCGATCACGGTGGCTTCGGACGTCTACTCGCTGGGCGTGCTGCTGTTCGAAATGCTGACGGGCACGCGCCCGTTCCGCGTCACCGGCGCCTCCGTGACCGAACTGGAGGCGGCCGTCACCGAGGAACTGGCGCCGCTGGCCAGCACGCGCGTGGCGGCCAGGCCCACGCAGCGCAAGCTGCGCGGCGACCTGGATACGATCCTGGCCAAGGCGCTGCGCAAGGAGCCGGAGGCCCGCTACCTCACGGTCGATGCGCTGATCGACGACCTGGACCGTCACCTGAACGGCGAACCGGTGCTGGCGCGACCCGACAGCGGCTGGTACCGCGCAAGCCGCTTCATCAGCCGCCACAGCGACTACGTGGCGCTGGCGTCGGCCGCGCTGGTGGCGGTACTGATCGGGCTGGGCGTGGCGCTTGGCGAGGCCAATCGCGCCACGCGCGAGGCAAAGCGCGCGCAGGCGCAGGCCGAGCGGGCCGATGCGGTGCGCGATTTCGTGATCGGGTTGTTCGACCTGAACCGCGACCCGCACAACACCGATCTGAGAGAGCTTCCTGCCGATGCCCTGATCGAGCGGGGGGCGCGGCGGCTCGCGGTCCGATACCAGGATCGACCTGCGCTGCGCGCGGAAATGATGGGCATTGCGGGGACCATTTTTGCGGACATCGGAGATGGCCCGCATGCGGCGGAAATGGCAACCGGGCAGCTCGCGGCGCTGGGGTCCTCCGGCGCCAACAGCGCCGAGCGCGTGGAAGCGCTGCGTGTGCTCGCGCGCGGCCAGACCCAGGAGCTGCGTTACGACCTGGCCGAGGGCACCCTTGCCCAAGCGATCGGGGAAGCCGCCTCCCTGCCGAACCGCGAGCGCGCCGCGCTGAACACGTCGCTGGCCCGCATACAGTTCGTGCGCGAGAACGATACGGGCGCGCTCGAGCATCTGGGCCGGGCCGAGGCGCTGCTCCAGAGTGCCGAAGACCGGCGTTCCATTGCCTACGCCGACATTCAGTTCGAGCGCGCCCGGTCGCTGCTGCGGGATCGCAAGGACCCGGCCGCCGCGCGCGCCGAGTACGAACGGGCGTTGCGCCTGACGCAGGAATTGAAAGGTCCGCTGTCAGCCGAATCGGTCGCACAACGGCAGCTATTCGCACGCAGCCTGTTGCAGTTCGGTGAACTCGATGCCGGCCGCGCGCTGTACCAGGCGCTGCTTGACGATCTGCGCCGCGCGTATGGCGACGACGACCTCGATGCGACGTCACTGGAATTGAACCTGATCGAGTATCTGAACTGGCGCGATGCGTTGCCGGATCAGGGCGTGGCCCGGATCGAGCAGCTGATCGCACGACTGGATCAGAAAGCTACGAGCGTGCCGCCGGCGATGCGGGCCCATGCGGACCTGGTCGCGGGCGCCGCCTACCGCCAGCGCGGGGAGATCGATCGGGCCGCACCGTTCATGCGGCGCATGCTGGCGATCCTGACCAATCGCCTGTATGCCTCGTACGATTCCCCGACGGCCCCGGCGCGCACGCCCATCTTCGGGGTGAACTACGAGGCTCTGTACCTGTACGCCCAGTGGGCCGACGACCGCGGCGAAACGGAGGAGGCGACCCGGCTGTGGGATGAAATCTACAATGCGCGACAGACTGCCCTGGCAAGCCGTGGGATCCGTTCCGACGCTGTCATCGACGCGCAAACCCATGCCATACGGTCGCGCATCATGGCCGGCGACTTCAAGTCGGCTGTGCAGCGGCTGGCCAGCGTCAAGTCGCAAATTGCTGTCGGGCGGCCCACGAGCTTCTCCATCCATTGGGATCCCCATTGGGAGGCGCTGGCCCTGGAAGCATTGTTGATGACCGAATCGGCGCGATATGCCGAGGCGAAGAGGCTGATCGGTGAATGGAACGCGGCAATCGCTGACGGTCGGGCCAGGAATTTCGAGGTATTCACCTTCTGGCCGGTAGGATTCATCGGCCTGAATGCCGTGGTCGAATGCAACACCGGTCGACCGTCATCCGGACTGGCCGCGCTGCGCGCTGCGCTCGCGAAAATCGAAGACCAGTTTGCGCCGGTCAGCCCGATTGTCGGGTCGCTGCGCGCGCGCGCCGGACTGTGTGCGCTGCAGGCGGGAGACAGGCAGTTGGCGTATCAGTACCAGGCGGCCGCGCGGCGGGCCTTCACCGCGCAGCCATCGGTCAGCAGCTTTTACAAGAGGCCCTGGGTCGAACTGGAACGCAAGCTCGGGCACCAGCAGCTGGCGGTCCGGTAATCGAGCAGGCCTCAAGGCTTCAGCTGTTTGCGCTTCTGTTGCAGCTCTTTCACAGCCGTTTCGAGCTTCTCGATTACCGCATCAATCTCCTCGACGCTTTCAGGTTCCGGGATCGCCTGCCGAAGCGCCACCTCGCGCTGCGTCACGGCTTCCAGCGCGTCCGTCAATTGCCGCTTCAACAGACGAAGCTCGTGCTCCGATTCACGGCCCGTCAGCACCGGGCGCGCCAGCGTCGCCGGGCAGGTTTGTTCCATGAAAAATGTGATCGGGCAGGTCGGCTCCGCAACTGCGTGTGTCGCTCCTCCGCATGCAATTGCCGTGACCGCGCATGCGACAGCACCCTGGCCTGCATTGGGGACCGCAGGAACGGCAACCGGCGCAGCCTGGGGGCGCTCCGGCGTCGCCGCGCACCAGCCCGATTCCAAGCTGATGACGAGATCGCGAATCCTGAACTTGTTCATGACAGACTCCTCCGCGCACTGATTGCTTGCTGCACTGGCGTTCGCCAAACCGACAGACGGAATTCGACGGCCGGACCCGACAACCTGCAGGGACGCCTAACCGAGCGGCTCGAACAGCGGCATCGCAGCCACATCGGGCGTCTGCAGTTCCTGCGCGAGCAGCGCGACGCCCATCGCCCCCTTGTACAAGGCGTCCCGCAGAAAGTGTGGCGAGCTGTCCGACGCAGCGCGCCTCGCGCACGACCGCGCGCGCTGCAGCCATTGCTGCGAACCCGTGAAGCGGTGGACGGCCAGCATGGCATAGCCGATGCCGCCCTGGCCGCAGCACAAGGTGCCGACCGGGATTTCGCTGCCCCATGCGCTGATGGCGGCACGCTCGGCAAGCTCGCCAAATCGGCTCTCGCCGAGCGCCTGGTGCGCCAGCGCATACAGCATCGCGTAGCCGGCCGAGCCGTTGCACCACCCGTGCATGAACGAGGATCCGCCCCGCTCCACCGGCCAGCGCAGGCCGGCGCCTTCGGGCTCGGCGTATGAAGCCAGCTCTTCCAGCTTGGCGCACACGGCAGGGCCCGGACTGCGGCCCGTGGCACGCGCCCAGCGCAACAACACGAACGCCAGCCCGGCCCAACCATGCGCGATGCCCAGCGTCGTCAAATGCACCGACGATTCGATCCGATCCGATTCCAACAGATCGATCAGTTCGTGCGCCAATTCCTCGCCGCGCGAGCGCACGGCCATCAGCTCGAACGCGGGTAGATCCGGGATGGCTTCGACCAGTTCGGCGCAGCCGAGCAAAAGACTGCCCTTGCCCAGCACCGCATCGAGTCGCGACATCCGATCGATGCTTTCGTTCGAGCCGCGCGAATACTCGACGAAGGCTCGCATCGCCGAATTGGCCGTGCCGGCGTCGGATTGGGCGGCCGAAACCAGGGCGCGAACGCAGTGCAAACCCGCGTTTGAATGAAATAGCGAGCGCTCGCCAGCCGTGTTGCGCTCGATCTCCAGGCCGGGGTTGTAAAAGGCATCGTCCGACCCGGCCAGCGCATAGGCCTTCTGCGACCACAGATCGGCCAGTGCCAGCAGGCTCGGATCGTCGCGCCGCTGGGCGATCCGCAGCAACGCGTAGGCGATGCCGCCGGCACCGTAGTTGATCGAAGCGCGTGGGGGCTCGACGCGACCATCGCCAAGCACTTCGCCTCCGAGTCGATAGCGCTGCAGCGCCCGCTCAAGCAGGGCGGCTTCCTGGGATTGCTCGCGCCCCCTGGCCGATGCCACCGCATCGCGCGCCTGTGCCTCGGGCAACAAGGCGCTCAGCTCGCGCTGCAGCGAGCGCAGGTGGGGAAAGCGTCGGTTCGGTTCCTTGTGCAGCGCCCGGCGCAAGATCGCCTCGAGCTCGGGCCACGACGGCACCCGGCGTGCTTCGAATGAAACCGGCTCGTCCTCGGCGATCTGCCGCAACAATTCGGCGCGCTCCAGGCTCCAGTCCAGATAATGAACTCCAGTCCAAAGCTGGTACAGCACGGCGGCCACCGAGTACTGCTCGGCGGCGCAGGTGACGGCCTCCGGCTGCTGGCTGCGCAGCGAGCGCGCGAACTCGGGGTCGAAGTAGAACGGAATGCCGCCTCGTGGGACCTGGGGGTCCGGCGCAGCGATATCTTGCGCGAGCCCGAAGTCGATCAGGCGGACGGATCCCGATCGCTCGACCAGCACGTTGCGCGGGTGTACGTCGCCGTGCAACAGCCCCGACTCGTGAACGTCCGCAAAGGCGGCCGCAACCTGCGCGCACAATGCAAGAAGCCGGCTCTCGCTACGTGGCTCGTGCCGCCCGCGCACCGCTTCGGCCGCTGCCAGCGCATCGGCACCCGCTACCCATTCGGTCGCCAGCCCTGCGCCGGAATCCAGTCGAATCAGGCCGAACACCTTCGGAGCACGGGCAGCGCCGATCCGGTTCAGCACAGCCGCCTCGCGCTCCAGCATCCGGAGCGCATGCTGGCTCGGAGCGCGATAAAACTTCACCGCCGCATACCCACCCGCCTCGTCGCGCGCCAGGAACACCTCGTTATCGTTGAGAACCTGGACGCATCGGATCAGCCGAAATCGGTCGACCACGCTTCCGGCGTCGAGCGCGCCCTCGATGCGGCTGGCAGCATCGCTGTCTGCAGGAACCAACAGCTGACCACGGTACAGCCGACTCAACAGCGGGTAGGCCTGCTCCAGGGTCGACTGCGGATCAAGACCCCGTTTGCTCGCGAAACCCAGCACGGCATCGACGATCCGCGTCGGCGTGCGGAAGTGCTCCAGCAGGTCGGCGCTTTCCCTGTCGATGACGCTCGAAGGAGTCCGCGAGCACTGTCGGGTGATCGTGAAGTCCTGGTCGGACGCATCCAATTTGGCGCGCACGGCCGGGGGCAGGTCCGGGACGGGAGTGATCTGAACGTCCGGGGGCAGTATCAGGTCGCCGTCGATGCTCACGTGACCTCCCGCTCAGTACCGACGGGCCCGCGCCAGATCGCCAGGTTCGGATTCCAGGTGACCGGATCGATGCCGTCCAATTCGATGCGGCTGCGCAGAAACGAATGCACGTCCGCCCCGCCCTCCTTTGCCGCCGAAACGCAGACGGCGATTCGGCCGGTCAACCATTGCCGCCAGCTCTGATTCTGCTGTGAAGCCAGCACCTGCTCGAAACGCGGCGGGTCCATTGCCCAGGACAGGAGTCCGTCCGGGTCGATCGGCGCAGTGAACGGAACGCCGTGTGGCACTGCACCCGGCGCCGAGGTCAGGATCAGGTCCGCCGCGCGTTGCAAGGCGTCCAGGCTTGGGAAATACGCGACCAGCTTGTCGGGCCGCAGAACTCCGAAAGCCCGCCGGCCCAACTTGAATCGCGTGCACGAAACCTTGGCGAACGCCTGCACGGATGCTGCGAACACCCCGGGCAGATGCTCCAAGGCAGGGCTCACATACAACTTGTATGGAAGCGCCCCGTCCGCCGCTGCGCTGCGCCACGCGATCCAGGCGTCATCGACCGGTTCGCTGCGCCAGCGCGAACGCAGCAGGCGCGCGACGTCGTTGCCCTCGAACAGAAAAGCGAGCAGCCCCTCGTCCGTCGCGAAGCGTCGATGCACTTCGGGTCGGCCCGGCGCGGCGTTGAAAAGGTACAGCCGCACCGCCAGTTCACCGACAGAAACGAGCTCGAGCGCAGCGGCGTAGTCGATCGCGTCCGCGCAGAGCCGGGACAGCCGCGTGGTCGGGGCCACGCTTTCCCGATTACCGAACTGTGACAGAGCGGCTGCGCCCGAAACGAACTGCCCGGACTGCTCGATTTCGAACACTCCATCCAGGATCAGCGAGCGCAGTCGCTCGGGTGCATGGCTTCCGAACAGGTTCCCGAGCAGATGAGGTAGATGCGCAGGTTCTCGCAGCGCCAGGAACAGCAGCGCCGCGTCGCGCGAGACCGACTTCACCGGGAGAACAGAGCCCTCGGGCGGAACGAGGATTCCAAAAAAATCGGAATCTTCGCTCAGACTCCGGAACGCCTCCTGCTCGTGCGTCGCGAGCGCGTCGTACGCAACGAGGCGGAAGCGCGGATTCGAACGGAGCCGGGCTCCGCACAAGTCGATCATCTCCACCGAATTCCGAGTCTATGCGCCGACTCCGAACCGCGAGTCATTCGCCCGCGTCACGAGGCACCGATCGGGCGGTCGGCACCGGTTGTCGGGCGCCTACTCCCCCTCGAAACCGTCCTCGACCTGCTCGGCCGCGCGCAGCACCGCGCGCGCCTTGGCCTCGGTTTCCTGCCACTCCGATTCGGGCACCGAATCGGCCACGATGCCGGCCGCCGCCTGCACGTACAGCACGTTGCCCTTGATGATGCCGGTGCGGATCGCGATCGCCAGGTCCATGTCGCCGGCGAAGCTCAGGTACCCGACCGCGCCGCCATAGATGCCGCGCTTGACGGGCTCCAGCTCGTCGATGACTTCCATCGCGCGCACCTTGGGCGTGCCCGACAGCGTGCCGGCCGGAAAGGTGGCGCGCAGCACGTCGAAATTGCTCATGCCAGGCCGCAGCACGCCTTCGACGTGGCTGACCAGGTGCATCACGTGCGAATAGCGCTCGATCACCATCTGCTCGGTCACCTTGACCGTGCCGGTGCGCGCGATGCGCCCGATGTCGTTGCGCGCCAGGTCGATCAGCATCAGGTGCTCGGCGCGCTCCTTCGGGTCGGCCAGCAGCTCCTCCGCCAGCGCCGCATCCTGCTCGGGCGATGCGCCGCGCGGTCGCGTGCCGGCCAGCGGCCGGATTGCGACCACGCGCTCGCCCTGGCGCGTTTCGGCGCGCACCAGGATCTCGGGTGAAGCGCCCACCACGTGGGCGTCGCCCAGGTCGTAGTAGTACATGTACGGGGACGGATTCAGGGTGCGCAGCGCGCGATACAACGACAGCGGCGCATCGGCGAACTGCTTGCTGATGCGCTGGCCGATCTGAACCTGGAACACGTCGCCCGCCTCGATGTACTGCTTGGCGCGGCGCACCGCGGCCAGGTAATCGGCGCGCGCGAACTCGCGCTGTTCCGGACGGCGCACGCTGGCGCGCGTGTGGGGCGGCTCGACGTGCCGCGCCAGGTCGGCGCGCAGGTCGCGCAGCCGCTCGCGCGCGCGCGAATAGCCTTCCGGCTGCGAAGCGTCGGCGTACACGATCAGGTAAGCGCGCCCGGTCAGGTTGTCGATGACCGCCAGTTCCTCGGTCAGGATCAGATGGATGTCGGGCAGGTCCAGGTCGTCGCGCTTGGCGCGCGCCAGGCGCTTTTCGATCAGCCGCACCGTGTCGTAGCCGAAGTAGCCGGCCAGGCCTCCGCAGAAGCGTGGCAATCCGGGCCGCAGCGCCACCTTGAAGCGCGACGAGTAGCGCTCGATGAACGCGAGCGGATCGCCGTGGTCCTGCTCCACCACCCGGCCGTCGGTGACGACCTCGGTGCGGTGCCGGCCGCCTTCGCCGCCATCGATACGGGCGCGCAGCACGGTGCGGGCCGGCACGCCGATGAACGAGTAGCGCCCGAAGCGCTCGCCGCCGACCACCGATTCGAGCAGGAACGAATTGGCGCTGGAGCCGCGGCTGCGCGCCAGCTTCAGGTACAGCGAAAGGGGTGTGTCCAGGTCCGCGAAGCTCTCGGCGATCAGCGGAATCCGGTTGTAGCCCTCCTTGGCGAGGGCGCGGAATTCGAGTTCGGTCATGATCGCGGGGAGCACCCGATCAGGACGTCGCCTGCTCCAGCCAGTGGGCCGCGTCGATCAGGCCGGGCAATATAGCATCGACCCCCGGCTCGTCCGCCAGCGAGGACACCGATGTGCCTTCGTTGTAGCCCGTCTCGACCAGCACCACCCGCACGCCGGCGGCGTGCGCCGCCAGCACGTCGTTGTGCGAATCGCCGACCATCACGGCCTGGCCCGGCGGCACGCCCAGGCGCGCACAGGCCTTCAGCACGATCTCCGGGTGCGGCTTCTTGTGCTGCACCTCGTCGCCGCACACCACCGCGTCCAGCAGCGGCGCGAGCAGCGCCTTTTGCAGCAGCGGCAACGTGAACTCGCGCGGCTTGTTGGTCACGCAGGCCAGGCGCCAGCCGCGCTCGCGCAGCCGCGTCAGGGCCTGCACGACGCCGTCGAACACGACCGAAGCCTCGCCGTTGACCGCGTGGTAATGGCGCACGAACCCGGCGCGCGCCCGGGCGAAGCGCTCCGGCGCGACCTCGCCGTCCATGCGCTCGGTCAGGGCGCGGTGCACCAGCACGTCGGCGCCCTTGCCGACGTACTGCGCGATCAGCGAGACCGGCAGCGGCCGCAGGCCGAAGTCGGCCCGCATCCGGTTGGCCGCCTCGGCCAGATCCGGTGCGGTATCCATCAGCGTGCCGTCCAGATCGATCAGTACGGCACGCAGCCGCTCGCCCTCGCTCATCACGCGCTCCGGATTCAAATGCTGTGCCGGCGCATCGCGTTGCGGCGCGCCTCGGCGATCGCGTTGCGCATGGCGCCGATGGTCGCCTTGTAGTCCGACGACCCGAAAATGGCCGAGCCCGCCACGAAGGTGTCGGCCCCGGCCGCCGCGATCGCGCCGATGTTGTCGACCTTCACGCCGCCATCGATCTCCAGGTAGATCGAGCGGCCGGTGGACTGGGCCCAGGCGTCGATCCGGGCCCGGGCATCGGACAGCTTGTTCAAGGCCTCGGTGATGAACGACTGGCCGCCGAATCCCGGGTTGACCGACATCAGCAGCACCAGGTCGAGCTTGTCCATCACATGGTCCATCCAGCCGAGCGGCGTGGCCGGGTTGAACACCAGCCCGGCCTTGCAGCCGTGATCGCGGATCAGCGACAGCGTGCGGTCGACGTGGTTCGAGGCCTCGGGGTGAAAGGTGATCAGGTTGGCACCGGCCTTGGCGAACATCGGAACCAGGCCGTCGACCGGCTCGACCATCAGGTGCACGTCGATCGGAACCTGCACATGCGGGCGGATCGCCTCGCAAACCAGCGGGCCTATCGTCAGATTGGGAACGTAATGGTTGTCCATCACGTCAAAATGTATCCAGTCGGCGCCGGCTTCGACCACGTCGCGAACCTGCTGCCCGAGGCGAGAAAAGTCCGCCGAGAGGATCGAAGGCGCTATTCGGAAGCTAGAATCCATACTTAACCCTCCATTGTTTGCCGGGATTTTATGGGGGCCGCACCCGACCGCAACCGATGCCCAGATACCAGTTTACGATCACCGTCGCACCACGCTTCCTGGCCGAGCAATCGGACCCGGAAAACGACAAGTATCTTTTCGCCTACACGATCCGGATCGTCAACAGCGGCGACATAGCCGCCCAGCTGCTGTCGCGCCACTGGATCATTACCGACGCGCACCAGCACGTGGAGGAAGTCAAAGGGCCGGGCGTGGTCGGGGAGCAGCCCAAGCTGGCTCCGGGCGAGGCTTTCGAATACACCAGCGGCTGCCCGCTGCCGACCCCGCACGGCTCGATGCGGGGCAGCTATCAGTGCGTGGCCGCCGACGGCACCGAGTTCGAGGTTCCCATCGCCGAGTTCCTGCTGTCGATACCGCGCACCCTGCATTGACGTTCACACCAGGGCCAGTTCCAAGAACAGGCTCAAAGGATCTTCGCGGTAGCCACCGAATGGCGCGCGGCGCCGGAACCCGGCCCGCTCGTACAGTGCCAGTGCCTCGGGTTGGTCGATGCCGGTTTCCAGCCTCAGATGGCGCAGGCCGCGCGCGCGCGCCTGCGCCGTCAGCGCAGCCAGGATCGCGCGGCCCACGCCGGTACCGCGGCAGGCGGGCCGCACGTACATGCGCTTGAGCTCGCCATACTCGCCGTCCCGATCCACCAGCGCTCCGCAGCCCACCGCATCGGCGCCGCGCCACGCCATCAGGAAATGGACCTCGGGCCGGCGCAACGCGTCGACCGGCACCAGGTGGTTGCTTTCGGCCGGATACAGCGCCTTCAGGTACTCGTCGAGCTCGTCGATCAGCGCACGCGCCGGCGCCGCGGCCGGGTCGCTCGGTTCGATGCGCAGCATCACG
>Ga0075030_100004155_pt1 | contig 13112 bp, 12 predicted proteins | sample LitLauG_LLR_2012_FD_71393 | JGI IMG/M metagenome (GOLD analysis project Ga0075030, IMG submission 71393) | Freshwater sediment microbial communities from Pennsylvania, USA - Little Laurel Run_MetaG_LLR_2012 | ecosystem: Environmental > Aquatic > Freshwater > Creek > Sediment | place: USA... | reverse complement strand
GACGGCTGCGTGGATTATTATTCGCACCGTTTTTATTGGGGCGAGCCGAGGCGCGTGAATTTTCATGACCTATGGCGCAATCGCGATGAAGTGTTCGACGATGGCTCGTATTTAACCGAGCGTATCGGCGAGGAGGCGGTGGCGTTTATAGAAGCGAATCGAGCGCGTCCGTATTTCCTGTACACGGCGTTCAACGCCGTGCATTATCCGATGCACGCGCCGAAAACATATCTGGCGCGGTTTCCGAATCTGCCACCAGAGCGCCGCATGTACGCGGCGATGCTGGCGGCGGCGGACGATGCCATTGGCAAAATGGTCGCGGCGCTGGAGCGCACGGGCCAGCGCGAAAATACGCTCATTTTCTTGCTCGGCGACAACGGTGCGACAACCGAGAAGCGCGCGGGATTGAACCAGAACGCCGCCATAGCGGGACGCAACGCGCCATTTCGCGGTTACAAGTTCAGCACCTTCGACGGAGGCATGCATGTGCCCGCGCTCGTCAACTGGCCGGGCAAGATTCCGGCGGGAAAAATCATCGATCCGGTGCTGATGACGGCCGACATTCTGCCGACCGTTTGCCACGTCACGGGCGCGGCGGTTCCGTCTGATCGAACGCTCGACGGACGCAATATTTGGCCGGTGTTGACCGAGGGCGCGGCGTCCCCGCATGAGTTTGTGGCGTGGGCGGAGGGTCCGCAACTGGCGATCCGCAAGGGCAATTGGAAGCTGGTGCTCAACGGCATCGCCCACGACGGCACGCCCGCGGGCGAGAAGCCTTTAGAGGGTGAAGACTCGGTGTTCTTGTCGGATGTCAGCAAAGATGCCGGCGAATCGAAGAATCTGCGCCGCGCGCATCCGGAGATTGTGGATGAGCTGCGGACGGTACTCGAGAACTGGCGCAAGCAGGTCGGCGCTAATTAGCGCGGGAAACGCGTCGAATACGCTTCCAGATACTTCAGGCCGCTGCCGGTATTGTAGATCACGATGCGCTCTTCGCGCTTCAAAAATCCGCTGTCGAGCAGTTTCTTCAGCGCGGCGACGCACGCGCCGCATTCCGGGGCCGCGAAGATCCCTTCATCGGCTGCGAGTTCGACACCTGCCTCGATCATTTCCGCATCGCTGACGGCGACGCAGGTTCCGCCGCTTTGCCGCACTGCGTCTAAAACCAAAAAATCGCCCAGCGCCTTGGGCACGCGCAGCCCGCTGGCGATGGTTTCGGCGTGCTCGAAAAACTCGCTCTTCTTTTTGCCCTCGTTAAATGCCTTGACGATCGGCGCGCAGCCTTCGGCCTGCACCGCGATCATCTTCGGGCGGCGGGAATCGATCCACTCGAGCGCCTCCATTTCGGCGAACGCCTTCCACATGCCGATGAGGCCGACGCCTCCGCCGCAGGGGTAGAAAATCACGTCGGGTAGAGTCCAACGGAACTGCTCGGCCACTTCGTAGCCCATGGTTTTCTTGCCTTCGATGCGATAGGGCTCCTTCAACGTGCTGACGTCGAACCAGCCTTCCTCATCTTTGCGCGCCATCACGATTTTGGCGCAATCGCTGATGAGGCCATCGACCAGCGTCACATGCGCGCCTGCTGCACAGCATTCAATGTAATTGGCCTGCGGAACGTCCTTCGGCATGAAGATGTGCGCTTCGATCCCGGCCGCCGCGGCGTAGGCAGCCATGGCTCCCGCGGCGTTGCCCGCCGATGGAATCGCCACTTTTTTCACGCCGAGTTCCGCGCACATCGATACCGCGCACGACAATCCGCGCGCCTTGAAACTGCCGGTGGGATTGACGCCTTCGTCCTTCACCCACAAATCGTCGGCGCCGATGCGCGCTCCCAATCGTGACGTACGGACCAGAGGCGTCATGCCTTCGCCCAGGGTCGTCATGGCAGCCGGCTTCGACACAGGAAGCACCGGAGCGTAGCGCCACATGCTCGTCGGGCCGCTGGGAATCCATTCGCGGTTCCAGCCTTCGCGCAATTTGTCCAGGTCGTAGCGGACCAGCAGAGGTCCGCTGCATTCGGTGCAGAGATTATGAAGTTGTCCCGCCTCGTGGCGTTTTCCGCAGGCGGCGCATTCCAGATGAGTGATGGTGGTCATGAGTAGATTTCTTCGAGGATTTTGCGCAACTCGGCGCCAGGGTCGGATGCGCGGGTGACTTGCCGGCCGACGACCAGGTAATCCGCACCGTTGGCTATGGCTTCGCGCGGCGTCGCGATGCGCTTCTGGTCCGCCGTTGCCGCCCCCGCCGACCGCACGCCGGGGATGACCAGTTTCATGTCGGGCCCTGTCAGCGCGCGGACGCGCGCCACCTCCAGGGCTGAACAGACGATGCCGTCCATGCCTGCTGCTTTCGCCTGCGAGACGCGGCGCTCGACCAAATCCGCCATGTTCAGCGCGTAGCCGTCCTCTCGCAGGTCGCCTTCATCGAAGCTGGTGAGCACGCTGACGCCGAGCAGCTTCACCTCGCCGGCGCGCCCCGCCACTGCCGCTTGCATCACCTGCTTCACGGCGTGCACCGTAAGGAAATCTACTCCCGCCTTCGAGATCACCGCGACGGCGCGTTTCACGGTCTCGCCGATATCGTAGAGCTTCAGGTCGAGAAAGACGCGCTTGCCGCGGCCCTTCAGTTCGCGTACAAATTCGGGGCCGGCGGAGGCGTACAGTTCCAGGCCTACTTTATAGAACCCTTGCGCCTCGCCCAGCGCGTCCACCAAAGTACGCGCCTCGGCGGCGGAAGGAACGTCCAACGCAATGATGACCGGATTATATTTCATATGACCCGCAATGGCCTTGCCTGCCGTTCGAACACGCGCCCGATGCGGTAGGCCGCCGGGAAAGCCTTCTCGAACGCCTGGGCGTCCGGTTCGGGCAGGGAAACCAACAATCCGCCGGAGGTCTGCGGATCGTAGAACAACTCGTCAAACGGGGACGCGCCTTCGATGCAGGAAGCGACGAACTCGCGATTGTTGGCCAGGCCTCCGGAGAACGCCTTGGCGTGCATGTAGTCCACCGCGCCGTCGAGGAACTGCACCAGTTTCGAATCGATCTCCAACGTAACCTTGCTGCCGATGGCCATTTCGCGCGCGTGGCCGAACAGGCCGAAGCCGGTGACGTCGGTCAGGCCGTGGACTTCGAGCGGCTCCAGCGCCTCGGCGGCGGCGCGATTGAGCGTGGTCATCTGTGCGATGGCCGCGTCCACGTGAGCCTGTTGCGCGATGCCTTTCTTAAGTGCCGTGGAAATCACACCGGTACCGATCCTCTTGGTGAACATCAGCACATCGCCCGCGCGCGCTCCGGTGTTGGTCTTAACGCGGTCCGGATGCACGGTGCCCGTGATGGCGTAGCCGAACTTCATCTCCGGATCGTTCACGCTGTGGCCGCCCAGGATCACGCAGCCGGCTTCGTGGATCTTCTCGGCGCCGCCCTTGAGGATTTGCTCCAGGATCGCCACCTCATTCCCGGCAGGCCATGCGAGGATGGAGAGCGCGGTAAGAGGGCGTCCACCCATGGCATACACGTCGCTAAGGGCGTTGGCGGCGGCGATAGCACCGAAGGTGTATGGGTCGTCTACAACGGGGGTAAAAAAGTCTACGGTCTGGACGATCGCCAAGCCGGGTGCGACGCGGTAAACACCGGCGTCGTCGGCTGTGTCGAACCCCACGAGGATATTCGGGTCGGCCACGCGTGGAATGCGCGGCAAAACCTGATCTAAAATGCGCGGACTGAGCTTGGAAGCGCAGCCCCCGCCCTTCACTTGGCTAGTGAGTTTCGCGGTCGAGAAATCGGACACGTTCTTTCAAGTGTACAGTGGGCGGGGCTCAAATGCAGCGTGAGCCGGGCCACCCACGTAGACCCGATTTATGCCGCCGCAATTTCCTTAACTTTATTCTTGCTGCCCGGCGGACGGCCCCGCCGCTTAATGTTTGACATCCAGGCCGGCGGGCGGCCGCGGCGCTTCGTTCTCCCCTGGGACAGACGCTCCAAGGTAATAATCGCTTCCTCAATCTGCTCACGTTCCCGGCGTAAATCCGCCAACATTTTCAGGACGTCCATCGACTTTCCCCCTTCCCTCGCTCGACGCAACCGGAACTCGCTGCTGCCTGAGGTCCGTTCTGGAAAAAGAACGTTTCGCGGATCAGCGCGTACCGTTGCATCACAAGCATAAACCCTTGTTTAGGGGAATTTCAAGAGTCTTGTTCTGAAATCAGAACAAAAAGGTAAAAAATATTCCCGAATCGTGCAGAACCCGCCGAGGCGGCGTAAGGGAGCGTAAATTATGCCCGTCTCAGGCCGACAGGCGGCGCTTCCAGTGGAAATAGAACGGCAATCCGGCGATAATCAGCACCAATCCTATCCCGGATTCACGCGGTGAGTTCAACAGCGTGGAATAAAGGAGCGCCGCGGCGACGAATACGAAGAAAATTGGAACAATTGGATAGCCTGGGACCCGGTACGGCCGGTACATATCGGGTCGCTTCCTGCGTAGGACGATCACCGAAGCGGCGGTCATGCCATAGAGAATCCAACTGGGAAAGATTACCAGAGTGGCCAGTTCGTCGTAGCGCCCGCTCAAAAGGATGATGGACGACACCACGCCGAGCAGCACGATGCCGGCTCCTGGAGTGCGGAAGGTGGGATGGATGTGGCTCATGCGCTGGAAGAACAGGCCGTCGCGCGCCATGGCATATGGTACGCGGGAGCCGGACAAAATGGACCCATTCAGCGCGGCGAAAATCGAAATCATGGCCGCGACGCTGACGACCGATGCACCGCGGTTTCCCAGCACGCGCATCATCGCCTCCGCTGCGACACGAGGGGTTGCGGCAACCTCCGATCCGCGGAGCACGTAAAAATACGCGAGGTTCGTGAGCAGGTAAATCGCGATCATGAGGCTGGTGCCGATCAGGAGGGCGCGCGGAAGGGTCTTCTGCGGATTCTGGATCTCCGAGCCCAGCATTCCGGCGTTATTCCAGCCGTCGTAGGCCCACAGCGCGGCTACGAGAGCGGCAAAGAAGCCCGCCACGCCGCCCGGATGCGCGGGAATCGTTTCTGAAAAATGAGCGTAGCTGCCGTGACCCCAGGTGAGCCCGGCGACGATCAACGCGGCGATCAGGGTGAGCTTCACCGCGGTGACCGTGATCTGCACTTGGCCGCCGAGGCGCACGCCCAGGTAATTCACTCCGGCCAGGAAAAGGATCAGCGCGATGCCGGACAGCTGGCCGTATTGAATTTCCAGCAAGCCACCTTCAGGGCCGATGTGCAGGGGCACGGTGACAAATGGCTTGGCAAGATTGGGAAAGAAGAAAGCCACATAGTTGGCGAATCCGGTGGCCAGCGTCGCGATGCTGGCGGTTTTTGCCACCCAGGTTTGGGTCCACCCGTAGATAAATCCCCAGAACGGGCCGTAGGCGGCATTCAGATACACGTATTCACCGCCCGCGCCCGGCATGGCAGCGGAGAGTTCGGCGTAGGTGAGCGCGCCGAACATGGTCAAAATGCCCCCGAAAATCCACACGCCGAAGACCAGTTCCGGCGATCCGACGGAGCGGACCATTTTCGCGGGCACGATGAAGATACCGCTACCGATGGCGGTGCCGATCACGATGGCGATGGCCGCCCACAGCCCTAATGCGCGGCGCAGCGATGGTTGTGAAGTGGCCTCAGACGAGTTCGTTTGCAGAAGACTTCTCCCTCAAAAGAAATGATGCGGCGAGACCGGTCGCAAACGTGGCGGAGCTGCCTATGAGAACGTACCACGTCCATGCGATGGGGGTGAAAAAACGGATGTAGAGCATCAGCGCGAGGCCCACGCCCATGGCAATCATCGCGGCGTTTTCCTGCACGCGCTTGGTCAGCAGGCCGAGCAGGAACACGCCCAGCAGCGATCCATAAATGATGGACGCGATCGACAATCCGGCTTGCAGCACGCTGCCCCAATGGCGCGCGATCAATGCGACTCCGAAGAGGATCGCGCCCCACAGCACCGTTGCGTAACGGGCGCGCGTCAGCCAGAGGGAATCGTTGGTCTCGGTGGGCGCAAAAGGCTTCCAGAAATCCATCACCGTGGTGGACGCCAGCGAATTCAGCGCCGCGCTGAGGTTTGACATTGCAGCAGCCAGAATCGCCGCGATTACCAGTCCTGCGATGCCCACCGGCAAGTGTTGCCAGATAAACAGCGGATAGATCTGATCGGTGACCTTCGGCGTCTGCCAGCCATTATCGGAATAGAGGGTGAACAGGCACACACCAATGACCAGGAACAGCGTGAACTGGACGAGGATCACAGCCCAGCTTGCAAACAGCGCCGCGCGGCTCTGACCTTCGGTGGGCGCGGCGAGCAGGCGCTGCACCATCAACTGCTCCGTGCCATGGCTGGCGGTGGTGAGGAAACATCCGCCGATTAGTCCTGCCCAGAAGCTATAAGTGCGGGTGAAAAATACCGCCGGTGGACCGAGTCGGAAATCGAAGACCTGGAATTTGTGTAGCGGCTCGGCAAGGGCCGCGACGTGAGCCCATCCTCCGTTGATGGTGTGGATCAGAATGTAGAAGCTCAGCGCCGCGCCGATGACGTATAGAATCATCTGCACCACGTCGGTCCAGATGACGGCGGTGAGGCCTCCTTCATAGGTGTAGACCAGCGTGAGGCAGACGATCACCACGATGGACGTCATCTCGCCGGTGCCGAGAATGATCGAGATGACGATCGAAATGGCGAAGACGCGCACACCTTCGGCCAAAGCGCGGAGGACCAGAAATGTTCCAGCGGTCATCTTACGAATACGCGGGCCGAAGCGAATGCGCATCAGCTCATACGCGGTGTACATCTCGCCGCGAAAATAGGCGGGAAGAAAAAGCGACGCGATCACGATGCGGGCCAGCAGGTATCCGAAGACCACTTGCAGGAATCCAAAATTGCCTTGGAAGGACAGCGCCGGAGTACCGATCACGGTCAGCGTGCTGGTTTCCGCCGAGACGATCGATAGCGCGATGGCCCACCAGGGCGCGGTGCGTCCGCCCAGAAAATAGTCTTTCAAGGTCTTCTGCGACTCTTTGAAACGGGTGCCGAACCACGTGATTCCGGCGAGGTAAACGACGATGACTCCCAGGTCTGTCCAGCGCATCTTAACTTAAGTCAGCATAATCGATTCCGGGAACATCTTCTTGCGCGTTGGTGTCCAATGGGGAATGAGCCGCCGGTTGCGGGTGCGAGCCGCATTCCGCTATACTCCCCGAAGTACCAAATTCCCGGAAAGGTTCATGAGCTTTCGAGATCGGGCGAGAACGTTGTCATTTCTGTTGAGGGCAGGCGCCGCGACCATGGTCGCCGGAGTTTCGCTCGTTGGCACCATGACGCCCGCTGCCCAGGCTCAGGAAAAGAAAAAGCCCGATTGGAAAGACCCCGCCGAGTACGACCTTTATAAGCCGATTTCGCAGACGCAGGATCCGAAGATCTGGTTGGACGCGCTGGATAAATGGACCAAGCAGTATCCGCAGAGCGATTTAGCAGAGGCCCGGCGGCAACTTTATTTAGAGACGTACCGCCAGCTTGGCCGCACTCGGGACGCGTTTCGCGCCGCGGCCGATGTGCTGCGCGATAATCCCAATAATCTGTTCGCGCTCTCGACCATCGTCGGAGGGATCTATCAAATAGATACGCCAAGCGCGGCGGACCTCGATTTGGCGGAGCGTGCGGCGACGACGATTCTTGCTAATCTGGACGGAATCTACGCAAAAGAGAACAGGCCGGAGGAGATGTCGGACGCCGATGCCGCGAAGGCCAAGCCGGAAATGAGGTTGTTCGCGCAGAAGACGGCGGGTTGGATCGATTGGACGCGCAAGGATTTCGCGCGCGCCGAAGTGGAGCTGCGCAAGGCGATCGAGCTTGACCCGAAGCAGGGGCAAGTGATGTACTGGCTTGCGGATGCAATGATCGAGCAGAACAAAACGCGCCCGGAAAAACAGGCCGCGGCGCTGTACTGTTTCGCGCGTGCAGCTGGCTACGACGGCGCGGGAAGCCTTCCTGCAGCGGATCGCCGGAATCTGATGTCGTACTTGACGGCGTCCTATGCGAAGTACCACGGCTCCGAGGAGGGGCTGGCGGATTTAGTGACGGCCGCGAAAACAAAGCCATTGCCGCCCGCTGGGTTCGAAATTCGCAGCGCGGCGCAGATCGCGCGGGAGCGGATCGAGGCCGAACAGATGTTCGACAAGACGCATCCAGAGCGCGCGTTGTGGAAAGATCTGCGCGCCACGCTGACCACGGAGGGCGGCGATACATATTTTGAAACCAAGATGAAGGATGCACTCGTCCCTCGTCTCAAGGGCAAGCTTGTGTCCGCGACGCCGGCCGTGAAGCCGAAAGAGTTAACGCTGGCTATTGAAAATCCGGCGGGCGATGTAATATTGAAGCTTGACGGCTCACTTCCAGGTAAAATGGAGCCGGGCGGGGAACTCGAATTTGAGGGTATCGCCAGGAGCTTTACCAAAGATCCGTTCATCGTGACGTTTGAAACGGACAAGGCCAGGCTGACAGGCTGGACCGGCAAAACTGAATCGATAAAGAAAAGTTCGAAGAGTACGACCAAGAATAATTCACCCGAGTGAGGCTCACGTGACCTTTTTAAGAACACATAAAATCGCAATCGGCTGCATCGCCCTCGCGGCCTTCGCAGCAGCACAGACTCCTCCGGCTGCGCCGAAGTTTAAGGATGACAAGGAACAAACCGAAGCTATCGCGGCCAATACCGAAAAGGACCCGAAGGCCAAGCTTGAAAAGCTCGATAAGTGGAAGGCAGATTATCCGGAGACCGAGTACGCGGTGCCTCGGTTGGGTGTCTACTTCCAGACCTACGGCGAGCTGAAGATGTTCCATGAGCAGATTCAGGCAGCCCAGCAGCTCCGCAAGAACGACAAGTTAATCAGCAACCTCGACCTGCTGCGGACGATTTTCGCCGACTACGCGCAGATCAAGCCGCCGTCCGCTGAAGATACCGCGGCGTTGACGGATGCAGCGCAATACATTATCGATCATCCGGATGACGTGTTCTCGGCGGCGAATAAGCCGCAGGGCCAGACCGATGCACAGTGGAGCGGACTGAAGCCAGTGATGGTGGAGTACTCCGAGGCTCAGCTCGACGCGGTGGCGGAGGCAGCCGGTGCCGGCGCGGTCATCGCGCGGTTGAAGGCTCACCCAGGCCGTACGCCCCTTAATATTTGGATGGGGCAGAAACTGCTCGCAGATGCCAAGAATGGACATCCTGAAGTGCAGTCTGACATGCTGTTCCACTATGCTCGCGCGGCCGTTTATGAAGGACCGGGCGCACAAGACGCGAAGAACCGGGGCCAGTTCAAGACGTTCGTGGACAAGGGCTACAAGACGTTCCACGGATCGATGGATGACGTGGATAAGCTGTATGCTGCCGCGAAGAACTCGCCTGTGCCCGACGGCTATAAGATTCTGAGCACGGTCGATATCGAGATGCAGAAGCAGGGCGATCACGATGCCTGGTGCAAGGCGAATCCTGGCCCGTGCCTGTGGACCGACGTCAAAAAGCAGCTTACCGGGGACGGAGGTGCCGCCTATTTCGACCAGGTCAAGGATTCGACGATTCCAGGAGCTGCGATTCCAGGCCTGAGCAAGTTCAAGGGCAAGATTGTGGAGATGGTTCCTGCGATGCGTCCCAAGAAGCTGATCCTGGCTGTCGAGAAGGAAGGTGTTGCGGATTGCACGCTGTTATTTGAAGCCGCGCTGCCTGGCAACATGGAAAAGGGCTCCGAACTGGAGTTTGAAGGCACCGTGAAGGAATTCGCGAAGGAGCCTTATATGCTGACGCTGACCGTCGATAAGGAGGGGCTGGTGGGCTGGACGGGCAAGAACGCTCCGGCGCGTCCGGGTGCTCCGAAGGCTCCGGTCAAGAAAGGTCAGTAGTCCAGAGCAAAAATTGCTTCACAGGGGCGGCGGGTCTTCGGACTCGCCGCTTTTTTTATTTTGCGGTTCGCGTCCGGCGCGGCGCAGGGATTCGCGGAGCAGATACTCGATCTGCCCGTTGAGGCTGCGGAGGTCGTCGTCGGCCCAGCGGCGTACGGCGTCGAGGACCTCCGCGTCGATTCGTAATGGATAGTTCTTGCGCACTGTGGTTTATCCAAAGGTTATTCCAGCCCTTACGGACGGGGCTGCGAGGTGCGCCGCTCTTAGTGATACATCGTCCCCGTGTTCAACACTGGCTGCGCGGCGCGCTCGCCACAGAGGACCACCAGGAGATTGCTGACCATCGCGGCCTTGCGCTCCTCGTCGAGGTGGACCGTGCCTTTCTGATCCAGACGCTCCAGCGCCATCTCCACCATGCCGACGGCTCCATCGACGATGCGCGTGCGGGCGGCGACGATAGCCGATGCCTGCTGGCGCTGCAACATCGCGGCGGCGATTTCCGGCGCGTAGGCCAGGTGACTGATGCGGGCTTCACTCACTTGCACGCCGGCGACGGACAGGCGCTCCTGAATCTCTTCGCGCAGGTGCTGGGCGACCTCCGCCATGTTGGCGCGCAGCGACTTCACGCCTTCCACATGCGCGTCGTAAGGATAGAGCGCGGCCAAGTTGCGGAGCGCGGCCTCCGATTGCACCTTGACATAGTTTTCGTAGTTGTCCACCTGGAACAGGGCCTCGGCCGTATCGACCACGCTCCATACCACGACGGCCGCGAACTCGATCGGGTTGCCGTCCAGGTCGTTCACTTTCAGCTCCGCTGTCTCGAAGTTGCGGGTGCGCAGGGAGACGACCTTCTTGCTGTAGAACGGATTCGCCCAACGCAATCCGGGGCTGCGTTCGGTGCCGGCGTAGTGCCCGAACAGTTGCAGCACCACGCCCTGATTGGGGGCGACGCCGAAGAGTCCCTTGAAGCAGATGATATCGATGATCATCAGCAACGCCAGTGCGACGATGACGACGGGTTGCTCCTGGCCGGGCTGCGCGAAGTAGATAATCCCCCCGAAAGCGGCGGGGAGAATGAGAATCATCAGCACCAGATAAGCAAATCCGGATGCCGTGTTACGCTGTTTCTCTTTCATGTGATCTCCTTGTGATATCACAATGCTATCACTGGCCCGTCACACGTCAAGAGCATTTACAAATTGACCGGCGGAACCGCCGGTCCCACCTGGCTCAGAAATGGGGTAGGGCAGGCGGTTGCGCCCGCCAAGTGGCTGAAACCGCTACATTTTGTAGCGGCCGAGGTCCTCGTCGTTGAGGCCCTCCAGCCATTTGCGGACTTCTTCGTTGTTGCCGACTTCAGCCACTGCGGCGACGCTTTTGGACGTTTTTAGCACCGAATCGTCCACGAATATGGGGCAATCGAGCCGCAGAGCGATCGCCAGTGCGTCGCTGGGGCGCGAATCGACCGAGATCATTTGCCCGGCGCGCTCCAGCCAGATGACGGCGTAGAATGTGTCGTCCTTCAGGTCGCTGACGACGACCTTTTTGACGCCGGTTTCGAGGCCGAACAGCAGGTTGCGGATCAGGTCGTGCGTCATCGGCCGCGGCGTCGGCATTTTTTCAATTTCCAGCGCGATGGCGTTGGCTTCGTAGATGCCCACCCAGATGGGAAGGATCGAGCTGCCGTTGACGTCCTTGAGGACGACGATGGGCATGTTGGTCACCGGGTCCATCATCAACCCGCGGATTTTCATTTCGACTTCCATGCGTTCCTCCCGTTTGAATTCAGTTTACACACTCGCCCACCAGCGAGTTCGCACCGGCGCGGGTGACACGCACATCCACGTATTGGCCCAGTAGGTCGTCGGCGGAGGCGGGGCGCAGAAAATTCAGTGTTTTATGCTGCGAGGTGCGGCCGATCCACTGGCCTGTGGCCTTGTTGAAGCCTTCGACCAGGCATTCCTCGACGCGTCCAACGTAAGAGGCGTGGCGGCGCAGTTGGATTTCGCGCTGCATGTCCAGAACAAATTGCAGGCGACGCGTTTTTTCCTCTTCCGGGATCTGATCGTCCAGCGCGAGCGCGGGCGTATTGGGACGGCGCGAATATTTGAACCCGAAAAGTGCGTCGAATTCCACTTCTCGAAGCAGCGAGAGAGTCTCTTCGAAGTCCGATTCCGTCTCACCGGGGAAGCCGACGATGATGTCCGTGGTGATGGCGATGTCGCGGCGCGCGGCCTTCATCCATTCGATACGGCGCATGTACTGATCGCGAGTATAGAGGCGCCGCATGGCGTCCAGCACGCGCGTGGAGCCGCTTTGCACCGGCAGATGCACGTGATTGCACAGGTTGGGATTTTCGTCGATCGCGTCGATAATCGGCTTGACGAAATCGCGCGGGTGCGACGTGGTGAAGCGCACGCGGCGGATGCCTTCCACGCGGCCGACTGCGTCCAGCAACTGCGCGAAATCCCAGCCGGTGGGCGAAGGATCACGATAGCTGTTGACGTTTTGGCCCAGCAGTTGAATCTCGCTGTAGCCCGCGTCCGCAAGCCGCCGCGCTTCGTCCAAAACCGAGGTGCTGGTGCGGCTGCGCTCCGGTCCGCGTGTGAATGGGACCACGCAATAGGCGCAGGATTTGTCGCATCCTTCGATGATGGTGATGTAGGCGCGATGCGGATTCTCGCGGCGCGTGAGTGGCGTATCGAACGTATCTTCCGTATCAAGGCTGAGTCCGGTGACGCGCTTGTTGCCGGTTTCCAGTTGCACCAGCATCGCGGGCAGCTGGTTGTAGCTGGCCGAGCCGCACACCATGCTGACGAAGGGCGCGCGCTCAAACACGCGCTCGCCTTCCTGCTGCGCGACGCAGCCAAGAAGCACAATTTTCTTATCCTTATGATTGCGCTTGAACTGCTGCAGGCGATTGAAAACCTTCTGCTCGGCCTTGTCGCGAATGCTGCACGTGTTGTAGAGAACGAGCTGCGCTTCTTCGGGCGTAGGGACCTGGGAGTAGCCTTCGCCGATGAGCGTGCCGATAACTTTTTCCGAGTCGTGGGCGTTCATCTGGCAGCCGAAGGTTTCGATGTAGAAGTTTTTCACGCCTATACTTATTGTAAGGGAAGGTAGCCGCGCTCCCCAAGTCGTGCGTCACCAGCCCGCACCGTCGAAAATCAGCCCCAAGTGGC
>Ga0075030_100004150_pt1 | contig 13123 bp, 39 predicted proteins | sample LitLauG_LLR_2012_FD_71393 | JGI IMG/M metagenome (GOLD analysis project Ga0075030, IMG submission 71393) | Freshwater sediment microbial communities from Pennsylvania, USA - Little Laurel Run_MetaG_LLR_2012 | ecosystem: Environmental > Aquatic > Freshwater > Creek > Sediment | place: USA... | reverse complement strand
GGTATATGGTGTGGGGGTAGTAGTGGTGGTGATGATAATTGTTACTATGATGAAGGTGATGATAATGAGAATAAGAATCTGTCACCGAGGGCGAAGTCGTGGGTGGGTGGAATAAGAACAGAAGTGATATGGATATACGTATTTGTGGGGATAAGTATTTCAATATATGTATTATTCGGTGAGAATGGGAGGGTTTATGTATGAGTGTTTATATGGGGATAAGGGAGTATGGATGAGTGGTTAATCTGCGACGAGGCACCAGCAGAAGAATAAGACTGCGATGATGCAGAAGTAATCTGGGAGAGTTATCATATGAAGAGGTATTTTCGTTCACCAGAAGGGAGGGTGATGAATCGGTTGCGTTTACGTTTTTTGTAGGTGGGTTTGGGGTAAGTTTTTTCTGGTTTATTGGCTTCGACTTGGAGGGTAATCCAGCAACCTTCACCACCACAACCGCAGTGAAATTGATGAACGCCTTCAATCTTTTTACCTTCCCTTTTTGCCCGAGCGTGGGATACGTCTGAGTCACGTTTGGCGGCTGACATATCGGTTGGGGTGAAGAAGATTCTTCCGTTGGTCATTGCTCGTTTGCGTCTGATGTGTGGGTTCATATATGTAGATGCGTATGGTTAAGAAATAGGTGTTAAGAATTCGAGGATTGTATCTGGGTGGACACGTCTGTTATGTTGTTCGATACCGATTGGTTTGGTGCCGTGGTAGTTACCGAGGCGGGAGAGGGTTACGGTATTGGTGCGAGTGGTTTGGACGTTATGGCTTACTGCGTCATAGAGTGCGTGACCGCCTTTGATTCTGAAAGTGTCACCGTCATGGCCGATGCTATCCCAAGCGGTTGCTGTTCGGGTGACTTTCCAAATGGGTTTAGCAGACATATATGGATACGTATTTTAGTTTTCAATCACCGACAAACCGAGGGCGAAGAAGGCCATTGAAGCGACGGCTAAGGTATGGGAGGCATCTGGTTGGATGTTGAAAATGAAAGGGAATACGGCAAAGAATCCGCCGTAGATGAAGAGACGTGTGCGAGAGAGTTTCATATATGTGGATACGTATCAGGTTGATTGAGCCATTTGTTGGCGTATGTATGTGAGTGCGTTTTGGAGTTGTTGATTGATATTGGTATCGTCTTCGAAGAATGTGGTGGGGGTTCCTTCGGGGTTGGTGACGATGACTTCGGCGTAGCCTTGTTGGATTTCGATGGTGATTTCCCAATTATGGGGGAGTTCGTAAGCGGCTTGGTTGATGAGTTGGTCGAGAGTTTTTTCTTTTGACACCGCAGGAGAGGACAGGCTTTTGAGGGCTTCTTCAAGGCCGCAGTCACAGAATTCTCCATCTACGTATATGTTGCCCGGGGAGAGATTGCAGAAGGGTTTATGAGCCGAGTTTCGAATCCATTTTTCGGCAAGGGATGGTAGGTTTGCATTCATATTAGTTTTTGTTCATCCAGTTCACCAGCACAAAGAATGATATTAAAATGACACCGCCGAGAAGGAAGACCGAGGCAAACTGACCGATGGCAATTAATACATTCATTTGAGCAAGTGTGCGGGTGAGAGAGTGGTGATGAAGTGGTAAATCCAGACAGAGAAGTCCCACAGGCACCACCAAGCAAAGGCTATGATGGCAAGAAAAATGATACAAAAGGCAAGGGTAACGAGTTCATACATTTCATCGGATAACAAGACATCTTCCACAAACCATTTCCAGATTGCCGCACGGTTTTGAACGATGAGTCCAATAATGATGGCGAATACTAAGGCACCGATGATAGTGCGGATGGCGTAGAAAGTTGTCATATGTTTATTTGCCTTTTGTGGCTAAATATATTAATTTGGCACCGAAGCCTGCGAGGAAGAGTCCGACAATGACCGACAGGCCCGAGGCAGTATCGTGGACCGTGATGCCCCAATGGATGCAGGGAAAGGCCAAGAAGATGAATACCAGACCGACGAAAATGGAGAGTGCTTTCATATATCAATATGTGGTGGTAATTCTGGCGGGAGTGATTTCAAATTCGTCACCGTCTTGGTCACAGACCATATAGCCATCGTCTGTTATGTCCGTGACGGAGGCCCAATAAATGCCATCCACGAGGATTTCGGAGCCGATGGATAACGATGGGTTGGGGTTCATTTTGATAATTGGTCAATCGTTATATTCTCGGTAAGAGCGAGAATGTCATCAGCATACCACTTCATTGGTTTACGAATTGAGGATGCTCCTTGCCTGCGAATGTAATCGGCAATCTTTTTACCCATAGCCTTTGCGGCATTCAGTTGAACTTCTCGCAAGTGAGCCAAATATCGCTCCACGCATTCTTCTTTTACCCGAGGGTCCATCGTTGGATTTACGATGAATTGGGGGAATTCTTCATTCCATTGCTCCGCTGCTTTGATTGGATATGACGGATTCATTAAATAAACAAATGGTATGCGAAGACGACAAAATCACCGACGCTGAGAATAGTGAATATCACAATTGAAGCCACACCTGCCATGTATAGAAAGAATAACAGCATGGATAAAACACATTTACTTACCAAGCCAAAAGCTTTTGGGTAAATGAACGGAATGAGTGCCAGCAATAAAAAAACGACACCGCCGTAAATGAGTGAGAATGTATGCATAAAGCGTTGGTGGGTTATAAACTAATCAAATGATGTGCCCAGTCAAAGAAGTTGGTGATGCAAAAAATGGCTACGCCCACGATGACGGAAAAAATACACATTGCAATGATAAAAACGAGAAAAACGTGAATGGGGCAGAATATCTCCACGATTGTATCCCAGATGAAGTGGCGGTGAATGACTGCTAAGATGAGCAGAAATAACAAAATGGCACCGCCGACGATGATTGAGAGAATGTGCATAGCGTTTTATAGTTGCGGGTGATTTTAGCTGGCTTTATTCAGGCGTGCCCAACGGCGAGCTTCCTTCTGGGTGAGGAATGTCACCGTGCCATTGCGTTTGGTTTCGATGGCGAAATTGGCGTTGGGATTGCCGAGGATGGGCTTGATGGTATGACCGTTGACGACGAGGGTGTCAACTTTGGTGGATGTATTGGTGTTTGCGTTCATATTTTTTGTTTGGTCGAATTGGATGGTGATGGCAAATTGGTCTTTCATAATACAGCTAATGTAGCACAGGCTGACGGTTTGTCAACGGCGAAAAATCGTATTTTCCATAAAGTTGTCGTGAGATTCAATATGATGTTCAATCTGCTGAATTAGGCTTTTGGCTCCTTGAATGCCAGCATCAATCGAATCCTTTTCTCGTCGAGTAATGGCCTTGGGCCGAAGAGATTCCAAATGTTCAATACCCGCTTGCAGGGCAACCAAAGTCCCTCCGCTCACAGTGCCCGCTTCGAGTTCAAGTTTAAGATATGGTGTCATATCCCGTTATTATAATACGGGGCCGAGAATTGTCAAGGAGTCAATACAACCCTCGGAGTTTGCGGTCTTGGGCGTGGTGGGCCGCATTTATCTTTCGGATGGCCTCCGAGCGTGCCGTTGGGCCTCCCGCATTCATTCCAGTTGAGTTAAAGCGATTGGAAAGCTTCTCGGCTTTGCGAAGTTGTTCCCGCTTCCATTGGTCGTTTTGTTCTTGTGTCATAATGCTGTTATTATCGCACAGGTTGAGAGAATGTCAAACACTATTTGGAAGCGATTTGCCGAAGGTATTCAGCAATATCGAATAAAACACGGGTGATTTTGTATGCCCAATAAACAAATACCCATACATAGGCCAGAGCCAATGTGCCGACGATACGGGGATGAGTAGCAACGAACAAATACCACGAGTCGGAAACACTTGTGCCATTATCAGATGCGGAAACGAATTTTAATTGAAGAAGCACTAAAACAAATGCGATTAAAAACAGAACGGCGAAGAAAAGATAGATTGCCCGAGCAAAGGACAGCACAAACTTATAGGGAGACGCAGCACCGGGTTTAACTGCATTGACATCAAAGTAGATTGAATACAATGGCGTAAAAATAGATTTTAGCACCGAGAGAAACGACCGCTTTAAATCAGGTTCGGGCGTGAGATATGTATCACGGTTGCACGACGGGCATACGATTTTGGTGTTCGCAAGCGTGGCATCATGTTCAATTTTTTGTCCGCAATCAGGCCATTGACATTTTGATTTCATATGCCGCTAATATCGCACATAACAGACAAATGTCAAATGGAAACTTCGATTTGACAAATGCGTTGGGTATGCTACATTGTCGGCATGAACATTTATTGTGAATGGAACAACGACATCCTGTTGGTCAAATGCGGAAAGAACACCATTGCGAGCGTGATGCTTGTCAGTGACGAGCCTTGCTTGACCTTTATGGAAGGGGCCAATGCTTCCTTGACGTTCGGTGAGATTGAATACATCATGGACAACTGGTCAAATATGCCCAAGTCTTAATTCTTACCTCTCGGTGAGAACGTCATATACTTCGTGCGGTTCTTGAGTTTGGTTTTCCAATCAGACTCATATTGTTGAATATATCCATATTGGTTCCACGCCGCCAGCCTATCCATATAGGCGAACGTGGCGAATTTGTTTGCTTTGAGTGCAAATGTGGATGCCTTCTGTTCCGACTTCAGCATACTTTTCGTCACCTTCTTGAGTCTGCTGGCAGCGTATAGCTGACATTCTTCATTTGGCCCCTGCATAACAATATGCCCGACTTCGTGGAGAGCTTCGAAATAGGTTCGTTTGTTATTAATAATAGGAATGAAGATGGCTCTGGCACTGACGAGACAAAATGTAGGAGTTGGGTTATTATCCACAATAATGTCTTTTGAATCATCATAGGAAGTCGCCATGTATAAATAATAAGGAATGCCCGTGTAAAGGATGATGCGGTGCCGCCGACAAAGGTTCGTTATATGCTTGAGGTATTTGTTCATACATTTCACCGAGGGGCACGCTTCATTTTTCCCGTGGTAGGGTCGAGTTTCCAGCGACGGTCATGAAAGTAGTTCAGGTAGTCTTCGGGGTTCTTATGAATGCTCCAATGCTTGATGAACTTGCGGGCATCGGTGGGATTTTGAAAAAAGATAGAGAAGCCGATACTCTCGGTCGAGTTATACTCGTCACTACCGACCGCCCAACATTGGGGCGGATAACCGCCGTCCTCAATTTGCCACTTGAGAAGCTTCCGGTCTTTGACGTTATCTTTCAACCATTGAATAACTTCGGGTTTGAGACGAAAGGTGCTGTATTTTCGAAAAGGTATTTCCTTGCCATTATCATATGGAACTTCGTCAACGAGCTTTTCCCAATCGGGAGTTTGTTTGCGTTTATAGACATCTTCAAGTTCAGCAAACCGTTTAAGTGAAACGATGACACGGCAGTTATACTGCCCGCCCCAATTAGAATCGGAACACCAGCAATGGTTGATTAAGACATTCATAGAATCAGTGTTTGTATGCCTCATACAGGAGATACCCAATGACTGAGATAATTCCTACAAAGACAATGATGGCAATAAGGATATTCATAGTTTTTCCGGGTCAAATCCACGAGCACGCAGATAGCTGTCAACGGCATTCAAATTGATGCGAATTGAGTTTCTGGACAAAGCAAAACGCTCGCCCATGAGAGCCAAGTCGGCTTCCAGTTTATGGAAAAACTTATACAAATCTTTACACTCTTGGTTGGATAGGCGATTGCCCACGTCAAATTTCTTAATAATTTCTTTGGTCATAAATCAAGGTATCCTTCGGGTATGTATTGTGGTTTACACGAGAGAAAGAGTTCACGAAAGTATGCTTTGGTGCCTTCGATACCACCGTGGTCTTCAATAAACTTATGACCCCAAGCAGTAATCACTTGTTGATGCAATTTGGACTGGACTCCGTGAAGAGATTTCTTCTCGGCATTGGTTGGTGGGGGAGGAATATCCGCCTCGGACTTATAGCCAGCATCAGCCATCAAGCGGGCATACTTTTCCGGCGTGAGGCGATTAAGCATATCATTCCCTTTGAGGTATCGGAGAGTATAGGATGATTTCTCTTGGTCAATGCGGACACCTTGCGGATAATCAACTTTATACACCGCTTGGGTTATGGTCTCGACTTCCTCATGGCAGTCAATACATAAGAGAACGCACCATTGCCGAGCACGCCCTTTTTCTGAGACCGGAAAGAGTTTTCTAATGACGTGGGGAACAACGTGGTGAAGGGTAAGATTTTCCTGAACCCCGCAGATGACGCATTTGTTTTCGATGATGGCGATTTCATAAGCTTGTGGAATACGTTCCATCTTGGCCTTGAACGTGAGTTGAATGGCCCGAGGATAGCCTGTTGGCGGTTTGACTTCGGTGGCTAAATTCTTTTTAAGATACCAATTCACCCGCTTACCATTGAGTGTGCAAAGCGGCTTGCCCTCTTGTGACAACACCAGAGCATTCGAATAATAATCCGAATTGGCAAGGCTGCGGGAACGACTCATACGAGAAGTTTGTTTTTAATAAGCTTGCAATGCTCGCATTCGGGGTTCCCCATCAAAACATTAGGATAACACCACTGGTATTCAGCTTTGGGCGAGAATACGGTTCCACACAAGGCCCGACCCTTCAAGACAAGGTGAGTCTTGCTCCCACTGCGTTTGCTGCCGGGAACACCAAACCAACCGATGGTGATGTCTTGAAGGTTCATTTTTTATGGAAGTGACTGATGACGGTCATTGGGAATAACAATATATTTGTCGCCAACCTTCGCCCAACGCTGCACACGATGCCATCGCCAAAAGAAAATGATGCCCCGACGTTGAATTTCCCAAATGCGTATGTCATCAATAAGGTAGGTGACAATACGAACATCATTGATTGTTAGAAAGACCGATAGGTTGGAATTTTTTCCAGCCATCAGGTCTTTCATTTGGTCGTCAGTTGGGAGGGCGTTCATTTTTTTTGTTTTCAATGGTGAGAATAATAACAGATACTCCAAGGAATATCGCCCAAACAATGACGAAAACACCGTATTTGATGGTTTCAATCTCGGTGGTTGCCGCATTCAGTCGTTGAAAGTTTACAACAACCAAAAAGAGCGAGCCGATGATGGCAAGAATGTTTAATATAGCGTTCATACCGACAATATAGCACATGGATTGCAAATGTCAACCCATTGTTCAGCTTGCAAAACGATTTCACCGCCCAACCAAGTCGCTCCACGATTGATGACGACTTTGCCGTTCGGAGTAATTTCCACGGTTTTAACGTCAATGGTATTCATTTTCAAACAAAGACGAGGGCTGATAATATCACCAACAGCGATGTTTTTTGCACGTTTGATTTCGCCTGCTGCCTCGGCACGGTTGCGTTCTTTTCTCGCACAAGGATAGCAATCGCCGTGGGGTGTCATTGGACGACCACACTTGTCACAATTCCAATTGCCAATAGCGTTCATATACTACCAAATATAACACATCCGAAGGATTTGTCAAATGCTATTTATGACCATATGAAAGCTCTATTGAAACGATTGGATACCATCATTGAACTTTTATTGAGTGACCGAGAGGAACGCAAGCGGGAGAGAGAAGAAAAAGAGAGTGCCGAGAATGAAAAGCGGCTGATTGAGTATGCCAAGGCAAATAATAAACAATTGCCAGCAGGTAATTTTGCAAATGGCCGTGATGCTTCCAGTCGTCCAGTCCATAGTGATGGAGACTTGGTGCCCTTCGGATTGAATCAACGGGATAAAGCCATCCTACAAGACTTTTACGACCATTAATAGATGGGATGGACCCAACTTTGGGAAATAGCATTCTGACTGACAACTAAAGTTGTTGTCCCGGCATTGGTGGAAAGACTTGCCCTATAATAATCCCCATTAGAAATGTTTTGTAATAACAAGTAAGGCTTCGACATATCAATGATAGCACCGTTGCTACTGGTTATGTATGCTTTTCCGTATGCTGATTGACTTACTACAAATGTTGCGGCTGGTGCGGTGCCTGTAAGATAAACAGCATAAGCATTACCATCGGTTGAAGCTATAAGCTGATAAGGATAGTTTTGATTATAATAACTCGTGCCATCGGAACCAGTTGGAAATGCAAGAGCAGATTGACTTACGAAGGCTACGACCGAACCCGCAGAGCCAGAAGCAGTTGCAACATACCATTTGCCATCGGTGGCTGATTTTAATACGAGTTGACCGACGGCGAAACCTGCCCCAATGCCATCATCGGTGGCTACGTTGACAAGATAACGTTTTCCATTTGATACTACTGTTCTTTGTTGCATATTGATAAATATGCGTCCACGCATCAAACAGACTCAATATCCATCCTTTTCATCTTGTGTCTTGTTATCGTCATTGTCATTATCGGGCAAGTCTATTAGTTTTATTTTAGGTATCCATTTGCCTCTGACCCCACCGCACCAAGTTTCATTGAATGAACACGGAGAAATGAATGCTTCATCCCAATGGAATAATGATTTCTGAAAGCTTTCCTTCGATGGATACTCCATGATTGGATAGGGAAGGTGTGGCATTTTCACCCACAACGGAATGTTTGTAAACAAGATGTTATCTTGTGGAAACAAATGATGGACCTTGTATTTAGGACAATAAATTCTCCACCGTCGCCAAAGCCACCAACTTAGAAAGTCTTTCATATGTGCTTTTAGTCATCATTATCGTCGTATTCTCCACGTCCGAGGTCATTAACATACCAGCATTCGGCGAATAGACGAAAACTGAGGAATACGAAAATCCAAAATATGTTCCGTATTTTTTTCATGGTAAAGTATGTTTGCAATATGGGCAGCAAGGTTTCTTCCCCGAAAGCACCGCATCCAGTTGGTTGAGGTCAATGATGCCTTCGTGAGCACAATGTTCGCAAATGAAACTCTGAGGTTTTTTCTTTTGAACAACGGTGCAGAAAAAATCTTCGCCGTATTTGCATCCATGCCGCACACAGCAATGCTCCGTATGAACATCCTTCTCCGACCCGGGAATGGTCCACGGCATAGACTTAGGCAACACCGTCTTTCGCTTGCGGAGTTTAACTGGGTTCTTCATTGCCATCCCTATTTATTTTGAACCGCTGCATTCCAATGTAAGCATAATCTTCGTCAATGAATCCTTCACTTCGAAGATATTTGACCACGGTTTCTTCGGTATTAACCTGATTTGAAGTCACTTCATCAATATCGTCGGGTATTTTCTCGACCAAGGCAACAATATACAATCTATCACCGACGTAAACCTCAATCTCCCCACAATCAACCCTTGCCCATTTCTTTGGGCGGGGCAAATGATTTTCGAACGGAATCGAACAAATAAGTTCATTCAACTCCTGATTCGTCAATGTATTTTCGTTTTGCACAGGTTACAAATATCGGTTAGCCATAAACCAGTGTTTATTGTTAAATTAATCGTGTTCAATGCCCATGATGTATCTCTCTGGCCAATTTCTCAGCATCTTTCGATGGATTCTTCATATCAGTGCTTGTTTGTTTCAAGCACCGACACCCGCAGTTCGAGGTCGGAAATACGTTTGACGAGGGGTTGCATTTCAGCTTGCACTTGTGCCTGATAGCTGAACTTGTAATGAACCCACCGCTCAAATCGCCAACTTCCATACGAGAGAGCACCGATGAGCACGAAGATGAATAGATATGTGATGAATTTCATATGTTAAATGTTATTCTTGCCGATTCGTTCTGCATTCTTACGCCGTTCGGCGGGGAGGTAACTGATGAAGTAATAGCTGAATGGGTCGAACAAAATGTAAGAGATAATCATTGCGAGAGCACACGGAACCGAGAATAACGCAATGACAATGGAAACAATCAAGCCGAATATGGCTATAAACCTAAAACGGGAGTTGTCGGCAAAGTATGTCTTCCAGAATTTTTTATTCATAGCCACAATATACCACAAGTTGAAGATTTGTCAAATTGAAACTGAGTTGTTATTTGTGGGAGAGTTTACGGATGGTTTCGGCTTTGGTGTGGATATAAATGTTTACTTCACGGGCATGTTCTCCGTATGCACGCAGAAAGCAATTTTTACGAGCATATGCAATCAGACGGGAATTGATGTCGCATAGGGCTTTGTAATCGTCCGTCGCTTCGGCTTCGATTCTGAATGCTTTCAAGGCATCGTGGATTTTACCTGATTCGTAGGCAAGCCCCCACATGGACAATATCGCAAGAGCAAAGAAACCAACGATGACCAAGTAAAAAACGATGGTGTGCATCATAATAGTGATTCGAAATGGTTGATGTAGTTATAGTGGTCCACCTTGGCATAATCAGTGTCGAAGGCGTAGGGGCATAGCGTGATATACACGACGTTGAAGAACACCGAGAAGAATATGCCAAGGATGAATCCAAACAGCTTCCAAGCTAAGACGACATGGTTCATATCCAGTTGCCAGACTATATTGCCTCAATCAAGGCAATGATTTTCTTTTTGAACGCCGCCACCTGATTGTGGGACATCAAGTTTTTGATGTCTTCACGAAATTGTTCGGTCGTTGTGTTAGCCAGATAAAAATCCAAGTCAGCATCGGAGCCAGCAAGGGCTTGTTCTAAGTCATTCATACGACCAATATAACATGATTCGATAAAAAGTCAAATGCTATTTCACACAGGATGAAGATGCTGCCACTGAGTTCCACATATTAAGAGTAAAAAAATGGCAAATACCATCGAAATTAACCCGACGAGGAAACAAACTTGTTGAGTGTCGGGACGCTTATCCAGATAGGCAAGGAAAAACCCCAAGAAAGCTAAAAACCACGCAATAATCATGCCAAAAACAAGAAATGGATTCATATGTTTATTTTAGAATTCGTTGGATTTCCAGAACAAAATGGCGGCTATGACGAATATGACCACCATCAGCATAAAGTTTTTGACGTGGACACATCCATCATAGATGGGATACCCCGCAAGAGCAAGGGCCACCCCAATTAAAAATGCAATTATCCACCACCAATGTATTTTTGTCATAAAGTTATTCCTTGGGGTCCAGCCATTCAATCGCATTGGGGAAATCCTCTTCCCACATGCGGAGAGCAGAAAGCATCAATAAGTCATCGGTGGTGTCGTTCGCAGTTCCATAAACGTTTTCTGCATTATCAATGCCCCTATGGAAAAGACACTTCGGGAATTTGGCGGACCCCTTCGCCAACTTCTGTTCGGCAAAAACTCCCTTGACAAAAGCATACCAAATGTTCACGCCACGATTTTCGGAGATAAGACGATAGAGCATCGTGCCGAGCGGACAATCCATGCCCTTACGCATATAAGTGTGGAGACCAGCGGAGAGATTCGCTTCATCTTCGGTAAGCGTTGAAGCAGGAACAGCATCCCCACGAAACTCGTTGACGTGGCGAATACATTGCGTGGCGTGTCGCAGAGCATCCCAAACGGAATGTCCACTGATGGCGTCTGCCAATTCTTTCATGGCAATGGATAAACTGAAGATGTGATTGCGTTTCAGTTCTTGGTTACGCAATGTCTCAAAAAGTTTGTATTCGGGTTTCATATGTAGAATGTTCTTAAATGTAACACAGACCTATAAAAAGTCAACGGCCAAATCCATCTTTCTCAGGAGGGATGACCAATGGTTTAAGCTTCAACGCTTTAGCCTCTTTTATGAGACGGCGAAGTTTTCGCTTGCGACGGAAACGCTCCATCAAAGTTCGAGTGAAATTCATAATTTTACAGGGGGTGGACCCACCCCAATTTTAGTCACACCGATTGTCCCCCTATCGGTTAAGTCTGCTGCACCTGAGCCAAGGAAGCACAACAGACGGACTTTCCTGTTACCGTAGAACGGTTGGCTCAAGATTTCATAACCATGTCCGCAGTGACGTTACCACCCACGTTGCCGCAAGTGCAAGGGCCATTTGCTTCCACATAACCTCGGACACTGCCGCACGTCACGGGACCGTCAGCTTCCACGTTGCCACCCACCTCGCCACAAGTCACGGGGCCGTCAGCTTTGACATCACCCTTGACATCACCCTTGACAACCACGGGGGAGTCAGTAGTAACGGACAGGGGGTCACCCGTGATTTCCACACGAACCACACCAGTTAGCCGCTCGCCCGATTGCGGCATACCATCAATGATGACTTCACCATTGATGATACTGATACTATTCTTGCCCGTGTAGGTTTTACCGTTGATGGTGATGCTGCTCATAGATTTGATTGTGTTTTTCGTAACGTTTCCGAAGTTCAAATCGGGAGAAGATAAGATACGTAGCCAATCCATCATAACATTATTGTTTAAGGTAAGTGACAATCCACGCAATGCCAAAGGCAAGTGTGCCGAAGCCACCGAGGCCATACAACACAGCAGCGATGATGTGCGTCACGATGATGTTGCGGGGACCATCGTCACCCGAGAAAAACCGTTTGGATGTCGTTGCGAGGTTGACGAGTGCCACAATGAGACCAAGAATGGCGACTCCGAGACAGATGAAGAATAATACTGGTATGTTCATATTGATATAGATGTTAATGATTGAGGTATTGAAAGGCACCGCCTTTGATGTAGATGAATAGAATAAGGGCGAGAGAGAAAAGAAAAATTCCAGCAGTAGTTTTGGTTTTTTCTCCGTGGCGGTAAAAACCAGTCACGGTTCCGATGGAAGTCAAACATAGCCATGTGATTTGAGGCCAATGAAAAACATTGAAGAATCCGCATAAGTATAACAACACTGCGGAAACCAAAGTCCATCCTAAAAGGCGGAAAAGGTTTACTTCCCGCTCCTTGTCAATTGCCAACAGGGAAGGAGTCCACATGATGCACAGAAACACGATGAATAGAATTGGATATATTGTCATATGCCTACAATGTAACACAAGTTTGGATTTTGTCAAATGGATTTATTTGGGCCAGACTCGATTCAATAAATCGTCCCATTCCTGTGCCCGAGTGCGATATTTTTCCGCAGTGACACCGAGAGTATGCCCTGCCATCGTCATATTTCCATACAACTCTTTTGGAATTTCATCCGCCATCTTCTGGTTGTATGCAATCAGAGCCATCACTTCATCAATCGTAAGTTTGGCATCCGCAATTGTTGGAATGTGGTTCTTCATATTTATTTCTCTTTCTTCTTAGCCGC
>Ga0075030_100004149_pt1 | contig 13124 bp, 13 predicted proteins | sample LitLauG_LLR_2012_FD_71393 | JGI IMG/M metagenome (GOLD analysis project Ga0075030, IMG submission 71393) | Freshwater sediment microbial communities from Pennsylvania, USA - Little Laurel Run_MetaG_LLR_2012 | ecosystem: Environmental > Aquatic > Freshwater > Creek > Sediment | place: USA... | reverse complement strand
GGCGCTCGGGGAACCTATGAGATCGGGCGGACGGTAAGCGCACTTCACGGTGCAGGCGCACTCGTCCCGGCCGCAGACACCCCGTCGCCCTGTCCCTGTTTGCGAGATTAGCCCGTCAGTTGCGCGTGGTCGGTGCGTTTGCGCACTGATGGGCAAACCTCTAAGGAGGCCGCCGACACGCAGAGGAAGCTCCGACCCGCAGGCCGAGGCCGGCAGGACCAGCCCAACAGGAATATGTCCCGCCCTTACCAGTCGCGCAGTGGTTTCATGCGCCGGTCGGCACCATGGCGGCGATCACGGAGAAAGGGTCGTTGGAGGCGGGGGTCGGAATCGAACCGGCGTACACGGATTTGCAGTCCGATTTCAACCCTTGCAAATCAAGCACTTACCCGATTGCCCACCAGTTTGCCACTCGCCGCGTCTCAGAACGACGCCAGCACGGCGATTCTATCCGTCCGAGCCATACCTCGAACATTCGCCGCCAGCCCCGAGCCTCTCACCAGACCGTGCAGCCGCCGTTCCTGAACGAAAACCGTACTTCGCTGTCGCTGCGTGTCGTCAATACGTACCGCGCACCACCGTCGCGGAACCACGCAATGCCCTTCGCCTTTCGCGAGTAGTAGCCAGTAGTTTCTTGCGTGTCGTATTGCTTGTAGTCGTCAGAAATCACGACGATGTTCGGATTACAGCCGTGCGCATCAAACATGTCCGGGCAGATGCCGTTTTGCCGGCCGTGGTGTGATGCGACAAGGACGTTCACGCCCGCAACGGCATTCCGGAACGGTGCGTAGGTTCTCAACATGTTATCGAAGCCCTTGCCCTCCATGTCTCCGGGGAACATAAATTTGATGCCCCTGATGTTCAGCAGTGCGACGAGGCTCAGGTTGTTCTCGTCGTCAAAGTAGGGATAGGGATTCCAGAACCAGCTCAGTTCGACCCCCGGGATGACCGGCGGCACCTGCGCCCATTGCATGTTGCGCCGGATGGCAAGCACCTCTGCCAGCGCTTTGATGCCCGGCCCTATGCCATCCTCGGTCTTCAAATGCACGATGGTTTCCGGAGCGATAGTGGGGTTGCCCAAAATGCAGCCGATGCCAATCTTCCGCGCGTCCAAGTCCGGAAATCCGGACATGTGGTCTTCGTCGTAGTTGGTGACGATGAGGAGGTCAATCCACTTGATGCCGAGGCCCTGCAGGTGCTGGCCCGGATACCAGGGCCCCCCGTTGAAGTTCACAGCATGCCCGCAGTCGATAAGCACTCGCTTGACTCCCGTCGGCGTAGGAATCGTAAGCAACGCGCACTGGCCATGGTCAACGTCGAAGATTTGAAGGAAACCGTCTTGGAGCACAACGGTCATGCTTGCTTCTCCTCGTTCCGTTTGGCGAAGGCCCACGAGGTGAACACCTCAAGTGCGAAATGCCGGTAGAACTTGAGGTAGCGCAGCGTCATGCCGAGGCTGACTGCGAGCGATATGCGAGCCCACAGCAGATGCTCGGCCGGTCCATTCGGTCGCAAATATGACCAGTAGAGGACGACCGCATCCACGAGACCGACCAGCGCCGTGTTGCGGCAAAAGCCGTAGAGGTTCAAAAAGTTGTCGAGCCTAGCGGCAACCGACGGCGTATTGCGGCCGTAGACGTGGGCAGGCCAAAAGAGTGCCTCTCCAGGCCGTTTAGGCAACAGGGGTTACGCGAGCGAATCGAGAAATTCTGGTCCATCAGTTCCAGCCGATTTCACGAGGCCGGCGAAAGGCAGACTGGACCTTGTCGCATTCGCCTATCTCTACGCCGTAGCCCTCAAAATAGGTGCGCCACTCGCGCACGACTGTGGCGATACGGCCGATGATGGATTTTGCTTTCGGCGAATTCAACCCGAACATCGGCGCCGCCGCTAATGCGTTATCGAGAGTCGCCAGGCGCCCCCGAGGCCCGACGCCAAGATGCAAGTAGCGCTCGAGCGCAACCTGGGGCTTGGGGACGACATCGTACAGCGGGCTCAAGCGCCACCCTGCCTGCGCCGCATCCCAGGTAAACGCGTGATTGCGAAGATGGTCATCGTCGTTGCTCACGAGGATGTTAAACACCATTCGTGCAAACAACTCCGCCCGGTCCTCTGCAACATGCCCACTCGCACCGTGCTCGTTCATCGCGAGAGCAATGTCTTGGTAGGACGCGGTGCGCGATTCCGACTCGTCAAGGCTAAGCAGCGTCAGAGCGCTAACGACCGGCAGGCGTGCCCACCCTTCGTGCAGGCTCGTTCGGTCGAATCGTTCTATCAGCATGACGCGCCGCCCATCCGGCAGGGATACGACATCCGTCGCCGGCACTCGCAGTCCGCATTCGCGAGCCAACTCTAGGGTCGCCCTTTCAACGACCGGTATGTCGAATGGGTCCCCGAGAGCCGGGAACTTCGCGATGAGCTGCTGCTTGTCACGCACGACGACGGCTTTCGGGCGAGCGCCCCCCATGCTGGGTCCGGCGTCGAAAAGCTTCTGAAGGGCAGGCGGAACCGGCTCGCCGCGCTGAACTCGGTCCGCCGCATCTAGCAAATACTGCAGCTCGGTGGCCGGCACCAACAGACCCTCGCTCTCTTTGTCGGACAGGGCTACCCGGAAATCCAATGCACCGAAGCGGTTGGACCCGGCGTGCAGCATGTAGGTGGATTCCGGCAAGCTGTTTGCAGGCGCCTGCAGGCGATTTTCAATGACACGGCGACCCCAGGCGTCAGGCATTGCATCGCGCACCGCTCCGAACATGGTCAGTCCGTTGCGTGGCTCCATCCTGCGCTGGTCACCAGACACGGCTCCGCGATGCGGCAGGCTGACCGGGTCAATCGGGATTGCGTTCGGACGTTGCAGATAGCGACGGCCATAGCCGAAAGTCGACGCGAGCACGCGAACGCTCTCCTCCACGAGGAAGAGGTCGCCCGCAGGTACGGCCTGCGTTTCATCGTGGAGGTATGCAAAAACGTAGCAGCGGAATTCAGAAGTCATATTTATCGCTGGCGCCAGGATGCGGCCTTCTGGCGCGCTTTCGAATCTCGGAGCTTCGCTGAGCTTGGCCGAGCGCATCCGCGCTCGGGTCTGCAACCCGGTCCAACTGGGGCAACAGCGATGCGCTCTCCAACGCCGACAGCCAGCCCGTAAAGCTGACGGAGGAATCTCCGAGCTCGATGCGTGTCAGGGTGCGGCGCCCTATGCGAGCCCGTTCGGCGAAATCAGCTTGCGTGAGGTTGCGCGCCAGACGTGCAAGCCGAATCGACTGTCCCAGACGCTGGGCAACAGCCTTGGCGGCTGGACTTGCAAATTCGGCTTCCTTGCGGCGCATGGCGGTACTCCGACCACTTCTCGATGCGGCGGAGTGTGCCATATTTGGCTCATTATGTCAATATATTTGCGCCTTATTTGGCTCCTTAAATCTATAGTGCGCCATATAAGGCTACTATTTCCCATGAACATATCCGATGCCACCCTCCCCCGACATCGAAGCTCAGGCCTGCGCCTGTCCGCAATGCCGAAAGGAATAAACCTCCTTCGCTGCACTGGGCATGGACCCCGATATCCGCCCTCCAGAAGCACCTGCGACCGGGAAAACCACCCTCCCCCCGTCCCTCGCCGGGCTGACCATCAATGCGGCGCAGTGCGCTGAGCTTCTCTTCTGCAGCCAGGCGGCTGTCGAAGAGCTTGCGAGCAGGGGCGAACTGCCGGGCACCAAGTTCGGCCGTGGTTGGGTATTTCTTACCGAGCAGGTCGTCAAAGTGCTGGGGAAACGCTGCATGGAAGAGGCGGACAAACGACGCGCGCGCAGTGAAGACGCCGTCGTGCCTTCCACGAGAAGGGCTGACCGCCTCATCGTCTCTGCCCCCAACCAACGGCGACCAGCAGGTCGTAAGCGGCGCCCCTTGCCAACGCTCGATTAGCAAGGCAACACAGCACTTCTGGGGCGCCAACCTCGCGGTTGGCGCCCCGCTTGCTACCCCAGAAACTCGGCGAGCTCGGAGCCACGCAGGCTCATGTACCGGCGAAGCATGCGCGGGTCCTTGTGCCCCGTGATTTTCGATATCTGCACTGCGTCGAGCCTGGGTTTGCCCGGCGTTTCCAGGAGCACCAAGCGACAGGTCGCCTCGTGCCGGGTGTCGTGGAAATGGAAGTCCGGGCAGCCCGCCTCTTCGAAGATTTCCGCGTAGGCGGCGGAGATATCGGCGCTGACGCTGTCGAGGACCTCCTCCGACAAGTCACCGTTCCAGAACGGAAAGAGGAGCTCCTTCGGGCTGCCGGACATGCGTGCCAGCACCTCGGCCATCAAACGCAAGATGGCGGAGCTCATCGGAACCTCGCGCGTGTCGCCATTTTTCGTGCGTTTCAGGAAAATCGTCTTTCGCGGCAGGTCCACCTGACCGGCCGACAGCGTGTACATCTCGCGCAGCCGCATGGCAGTGCCCAACGCGAGCAGGAACATGACCAGCATCGCCTGACAGCTCGACCTGGCCGCAACGTCCTGCGCGCCGTCGATACGACGCTGCAGGCAGTCCAAAACCGCCTTCTCCTCTTCGACCTTCAGGCGCCGGTCCCTTTCGAGGTCGACCTTGGGCTCCAGGCCCTTGGCCAGAAGCAACTGCGCTTCGGCTTCGCTATATCGCGAGTAACCCGGCTCCAACTCAGGCAACGGGTTCACGGCGAGCATGCCCGGGTGGTAATTGCAGACCCACTTCAGACACAGTTGCAGGGCGCCCTTTTGCTTGCGGATGGTGCCGGGGCTGCGATGGTGCTGGATTTTCTGGGCGCTGACCCAGCTTTCTGCCCACGCGTAGTCGATGACGCGAAGCTTGGTGGACCCGATGTCCTTGCGGATGGTCGCCAGCAGCGTCCGGCGGCTGCGAGGCATGTCGCGCGAGGCAACGTATTGGTCGATGGCTCCGGCGACGTCGTCGAAGTCGAACTTCGCCTTCGGCTGCAACTCCTCGGGCACGATGCCTCGCTCCAGCGACCGATGGAGGCGCTCTCCGTATTGGCGGGCCTCGGCTTCATTGCTCAGGGTCGCATAGAACAGCTTTGGCAGGAGCTTGTGTTTGACGCGCAATTCGGCGCCGGGACGGTTCGGGCGGGTTCGGACGAATATGGGCACAGCATCTTCCTTTCGTAAGGTTGATGCTGGCGTCTAGGCTCCGGACTTTAGCCATCGGACAACGGTCCGAAACATGGGTGGCAGAGCCACCAAAACGAGGTGGCACGAGGCGGTTCGAGGCGGTTTTCGCGGGTGCCGTGTTCCGAAAAATTTCGGACACGACCGCGCTAACCCCTTGAATTACCTACACGCGGTGAAGTGGGAAACTGGAGGCGGGGGTCGGAATCGAACCGGCGTACACGGATTTGCAGTCCGCTGCATGGCCACTCTGCCACCCCGCCGCGTGCCCGCACGTGACGGGCCGACACAGCAAAAAACGGGGAAGCCGTTCAGGGCTTCCCCGCTACTGTCCTGGAGCGGGAAACGAGGCTCGAACTCGCGACCTCAACCTTGGCAAGGTTGCGCTCTACCAACTGAGCTATTCCCGCGCGGTGGCGATTATAACGTGTCCGAAAAACCGCCTGAATCCGCGCCGTACCCGACGGCTGCTAACCCGGCTCGTCCAGGTGCGGCCAGGCGAGCTTAAGGTAATTGAACATCGAATAGATCGTCAGGACAGCCGCCAGGTAGATCAGCGCCGTACCGATCGGCCGTACATCGAAAACCCCGAACAGCGGGTCATGGAACAACAGCACCGGGATAGCGATCATCTGCGCAACGGTCTTGATCTTTCCCAGCGGACCGACCGCAACGCGGCTGGCCGCCCCGACCTGGGCCATCCACTCGCGCAGGGCCGAAACCGCGATTTCCCGTCCGATGATGACCAGCGCGACCAATGCGTCCACGCGCTCGAGCCAAAGCAGGACCACCAGGGCGGCGCACACCATCAGTTTGTCGGCAACCGGGTCGAGGAAGGCGCCAAGCCGCGTGGCCTGGTCGTAGCGGCGCGCCAGGTAACCGTCGAACGCGTCGGTGATCGCCGCCAGCGTGAAGAGCGCGCAGGCGGTGATGTTCTTTGTGGATGGGGCGATCAACCCGTCCGGCAGGTAGAACACTCCCACCACGAGCGGGACCATGCCGATCCGCGCCCACGTGAGAATCATCGGCAGGTTAAGAGGCCTCGCCATCTGGAACCTGTTCGGCGGGTCGCACCGTGCCGTGGATTTGCGAGTGAATGTCCTGCGCAAGCTTACGCGAGATGCCCCTGACCGAGGCAATATCATCGATCGAGGCGGCCATCAGTCCGCGCATGCCGCCGAAATGCGACAGCAGGCGCTGGCGGCGCACCGGCCCGATCGCGTCCAGGTCCTCCAGTTGTGACACCTTGCGCGCGCGGGATCGGCGCGCGCGCATTCCGGTAATCGCGAAACGGTGTGCTTCGTCGCGGATCTGGGCGATCAGCATCAGCGCCTGCGATTCACCACCCAGCACCAGGTCAGCGCGGCCGTCAGCGAACACCAGCGTTTCCAGCCCGGTCTTGCGTTGTTCGCCCTTGGCCACTCCGACCAGGGTCGAAACGTCCAGTCCAAGCTCCTCGAAGACCTGGCGTGCAACTTCCACCTGTCCGTGCCCGCCGTCGATCAGCACCAGTGCCGGGGCCGCACCCTCGCCACGCGCCACCGGCTCGTATCGCCGCGTCAGTGCCTGGCGCATGGCTGCATAGTCATCTCCGGGCGCCACGTCGTCGATGTTGAAGCGCCGGTACAACGCGTTCTTCATCTGGTGCCCCTGGTACACCACGCACGCTGCCTGGGTCGCCTCGCCCATGGTATGACTGACATCGAAGCACTCGATGCGCAGCCCCGCCGGATCATCCGTCTCCAGGCCCAGCGCCTCGACCAGCGCCAGGGTCCGGGACTGCTGCGACCCGCGCTCCGCCAGGTGGCGAGTCAGGGCCAGTCGTGCGTTCTCTTGCGCCATTTGCACCCAATGGCGACGCTGGCCCCTCATGGCCGCATCGTGCAGGCCCACGACCTGCACCGCGTGGTCATTGTTCGCGAAGGCCGCTCCGAGTTCGCCGGGGCCCACCTCGGCGGCGACCAATACCAGCGCCGGTGCCGGCTGAAGCAGGTAATGCTGCGATGCGAACGCCTCGATCAGGTCCGCCGCATCGGCGCGGCCCTGCTGGGTGGCGGCGCCTATCGGAAAATAAGGCCGGTCGCCCAGATGGCGGCCTCCACGCACAATCGCGAGGTTCACGCAGGCGCCGTCGTCCTCGGTTGCCACCGCGATGATATCCACATTGACGTCGCCCGCCTGGCCGCTCATGTCGATCGATTGCTGGTGCTGCACCCGCGCGATCGCGGCCAGCTGGTCACGCAGCAGGGCCGCGTCCTCGAAGCGAAGCGCCGACGATGCTTCGTTCATCCTGGCGTCGAGCTCCGCCGCAACGTCCTGCCCGCCTCCGTTCAGGAACCGCAGCGCGCGGTCCACGTCCTGGGCGTAAGCCGTGGCGGAGATCAACCCCACGCACGGACCGCTGCAGCGGCCGATCGAATGCAGCAGGCAGGGGCGCGAGCGATGGCTGAAGACACTGTCCTCGCAGGTTCGCAGGCGAAACACCCGCTGCAGCAGCTGTATGGTCTCCTTGACGGCCCAAGCGTTCGGATAGGGACCGAAGTACCTTGCGCGGCGATCGGCGGCGCCCCGGTAATAGGCCAGTCGCGGATAAGCATGATCGCTGAACTTCAGGTATGGATAGGACTTGTCGTCGCGAAACAGGACGTTGTACCGCGGCGCCAGCGACTTGATTAGGTTGTTTTCCAGCAGCAGGGCCTCGGCCTCGGAGCGCGTCACCGTGGTCTCGATCGCTTCCACCCTCGACAGCATCCGCTCCGTGCGCGGGGCCACCCGGCGTCCGAAGTACGAGGCCACGCGTTTGCGCAGGTCGCCGGCCTTGCCGACGTACAGCACGGTGCCCTGGGCGTCGAGCATCCGGTAGACGCCCGGCAGATGCGGCAGCCTGCCGATCAGGGCCTTCGGATCGAACGGCGATGTGGGGGATTCCTTCAAGGCCAGCTGCTGCAGTCGCAATATAATGAGCGGTTTTTGCCGCCGGGGCCGAACGAATTGTACGTTGACGCCTGCCGATCAATGCTGCACATCGGTGGCCGGCGCGGCTGACCGACCGGCCATGACATCCGCGGATCCGTGGGTACTGTTCGAAGACATGCACGCGGCGGACGGCCGCGGCGCCCGGCATTACCGCGGACTGGCGGGGACCGCGCACTGTGTCGACGCAGCCAGCGTCGAGCCTTTCTTCCGGCAGATCGAAGCCTGGCACCTGGCCGGACTTTCGGTTGTGCTGGCCCTGGACTACGAATTCGGCAATCTTCTCGAATCGGGCACTGCGCCGCCGCCGGCCGGCCGCACCTGCGCGCAGGCCCTGGCATTTCGCGCTTGCGAAACTGGCGCGCCGGGCCAGGTTGAAGAATGGATCGGGACGGTTCGGCGGGGTGAACCTGGCACCGGCCCCCAAGCGAGCGTCGAGGCCGCATCGTTGTGCCCACCGGCCGGTATCGCCGATCTGCGGGCACAGATCGACCACGACGAATACCGGCGCCGCTTCGAGCGCGTTCATCACTACATTCGCGACGGCCACACCTACCAGATCAACCTGACTTTTCCTCTACGTTTCCGCTGGTTCGGCGATCCACTGGATCTTTATCTGCGGTTGCGGCGCCGCCAGAGGGTTTCGTACGGCGCCTACCTCGAGTTGGAGGGACGCACGCTGGTCTGCCTGTCACCGGAGCTTTTCATCCGGTGGCAGGGTGATCGGATCGAAACGCGTCCGATGAAAGGGACGCGGCCGCGCGGAGCCGACCGCCAGGAGGATTTGTTGATCGGCCAGCGGATGAAGGACGATCCGAAGTCCCGCGCCGAAAACCTGATGATCGTCGACCTGCTGCGCAACGACCTGGGGCGCATTTGCGAAACCGGCTCGGTTCGGGTCGACAGCCTGTTCGATATCGAAACCTTCGACACGGTGCTGCAGATGACCTCGACCGTGAGCGGGCGGCTGCCGCGCAACACGGGGTTGCCCGCCCTGCTTCGCGCGCTGTTTCCCTGCGGCTCGGTCACTGGTGCCCCGAAACATCGCAGCCGGCAGATCATCCAGGAGATCGAGGCCCGTCCTCGGGGCATCTACACCGGCTCGATCGGATACCTGGACCCGGACGGAACCTTGTTGCTGAACGTCTCGATCAGGACCCTCGAACTGGAAGCCGACGGCAGCGGCACGCTCGGCATCGGCGGGGGCATCGTCGCCGATTCCACCCTGCTTGACGAATGGGAGGAATGTTTCATCAAGGCGCGTTTCCTGGTCGGCGCCGATCCGGGTTTCAGTCTTATCGAGACCATGCTCGCGAACATCGCGGCCGGGAACGATGCCGATGACGCGGCGGCAGGCCTGCCGGCCGGCGGCATTTTCGATGTCATCCCTGATTCGATTCCATTGTGGCCGCTGCACGCCGAGCGACTGCGTCATTCGGCCGAGCACTTTGGCTTCAGCTATGACTGGGGCCGTATCGCGCGCGCGGTCCAGCAGGAACTGAACCGCCTCGCGCCAGGGCGGCACCGGCTGCGCCTGCTGTTGGACAAATCGGGCCGGCCGACGCTTTCCTCGCAGGCACTGTTGCCCATGGCGACGCCAGGTGCGCGGCCGCGCGCGGGTCTGAGTCATCAAATCATTCGCTCCGACGCCTGGCACCAGTCGCACAAGACGACCTTCAGGCCCCTCTATGACGAGGCGCTGCGCCGTGCCGAACGGGAAGGTCTATGGGACCTGCTGTTCTTCAACGAGAGGAACGAACTGGTCGAGGGTGCGCGCAGCTGCGTCCTGCTCAGGCTGGACGGACGACTCCTCACCCCGCCGCTGTCCAGTGGTGCTCTGCCCGGGGTTGGACGGGCGCGCCTGCTGGCCGATCCGGCGCAGGGCGTGCGCGAGGCAATCCTGACCCGATCGGATCTGGCTCGCGCCGACGCCGTGTTCCTGTGCAATGCGGTCCGCGGTCTGTTCGAAGTCGACCTCGCCTGACAGGGCCGGTCGGCCTGGCGTGACTGGTCGAGCTGACCGCGCCGACGGCCCTCGACGGACCGCCGGCTGGTCGGGTTACTGCATGCTGGATCGTTTTTCGAGGTCGCGCAGCGCTGCGCGATAGACCGGATCTTCCCCGAGGCGCTCCGGGCAAGGCGCCGGAGCCTTGGGTTGCAGGCGGCGCAGCCGCGCATCGAAGTGCTTCCCGTGCGTCCAGGTCAGTTCCTGCAGCAAGCTGTCGCAGCCGTCCGGGTCATTGCAGACCAGGATGAAATCGCAACCGGCGTCCAAGGCTGCCGTCGCCCGCTCGATCAGCGGCCCTGCGACCGCGGCTCCTGCCATCGAGAGATCGTCGCTGTAGACGGCACCCGTGAATCCAAGGCGGGTCCGGAGGATATCTTCGATCCAGCGGCGCGAGAAACCTGCCGGATGCCGGTCGACCTTGGGATAGATCACATGGGCCGGCATGACCGACGCCAGGCCGATCCCGAGCCATTCGTAGGGCGCCGCGTCCTGATCGAGAATCTTGCGCAAGCTTCGCTCGTCGCTCGGGATTTCGTGATGGGAATCGGCGCGGGTCCAGCCGTGGCCGGGGAAGTGCTTGCCGCAACAGGCCATGCCTGCCTGGGACATTCCCTGGATCAGATGGGACGCGAGCATCGTCACCACGCGCGGATCCGCATGCAGCGCACGATCGCCAATCACCTCGCTGCGGCGCCAGTCCAGGTCGAGCACCGGTGCGAAGCTCAGGTCGACGCCACGGCTCCTGAGCTCGGACGCGATCACGTAGCCGGTCGACAACGCGGCGCGGCAGGCCGGCAGCACGCCTAGATCCCAGGCCTGGCCGAGGTGCGCCATCGGTTCGATCCGCGTGAAACCCGTCCGAAAACGCTGCACCCTGCCGCCCTCATGGTCGACGCAGACCAGCAGAGGCGGATCGCGCAGGGACCTGATCTGCGCGGTCAGCTCCCCCAACTGGCGGGGCGACTCGAAGTTGCGCGAAAACAGGATCACCTGCCCCACCAACGGGTGACAAAGGCGCTCGCGCTCGCGCGCCGATAGCGCCGTGCCCTCGATGTCGACCACAACCGGCCCCAGCATCGCTGCCCCTAATCCACCCGTTCGGCGACGGCGTGCGCCACCGCGATCTGCTCCAGGTCCGATACTGTGACGTGCAAACGCAAGTGGCGCTCTTGCAGGAACGCGGCCAGGCCGCTGTGCGCCAGCGCAATCGGCCGACCGCCGGGCTCATTGACGATCTCGACGGCGCGCCAGCTCATCGGCTGGCGCATGCCCAGGCCGACCGCCTTAGAGATCGCCTCCTTTGCGGCGAAACGTGTCGCCAGGTAAGTCAGGCCACGAGACGCCGATCGGCGCCGGCGCGCCTCGAACACAGCCAGTTCCCGCGGTCCCAGTACGCGCATGGCGAAGCGGTCCCCATGTCGCCCCAGGGCCGCGGCGATGCGCGCGATCTCCACCGCGTCGGTTCCGATGCCGAAGATCAATTCAGCTCCCTGGCCATGGTTTCGGCGCCTCGGATTTGTGCCAGATACAGACCCACCGTCTTCGCCAGTCCGAACTGCAGTGCGTCGGCAATCAGGGCATGTCCGATCGACACTTCGAGCACACCCGGCACCGCCGCCAGGAAGGGCGCCAGGTTGTCGCGATTTAGGTCGTGCCCGGCATTGACACCGAGTCCGACCGACAATGCGGCGCAGGCGGCGTCGCGATAGCGCCGCAGCACTGCATCCACGGCCGTGCCCCCGGCCACATGGGCACGCGCATAAGGTTCCGTGTACAGCTCGACGCGATCGGCACCGATCGCACGCGCCGCCACGATCGTCGACGCGTCGGCGTCGACGAACAGGCTGACGCGGCATCCGAGCGAGTGGGCCTGCTCGATCAATGGCCGCAGCCGTTCTCCATCGGCCCGCAGATCCCAGCCGTGATCCGACGTCGCCGCCGCGGCCTCGTCGGGAACGAAGGTGCACTGGCGCGGCCGCACCGCGCGGACATGATCCATCAGCTGATGCAGCGGATTGCCCTCGATGTTCAGTTCCGCCTGCGGCCAGGACGATGCAAGCATGCCGGCGAGCGCCGTGACGTCCGATGGGCGGATATGGCGCTGGTCGGGGCGCGGATGCACCGTGATGCCGTCAGCGCCGGCTTCCAGGGCCCACTGGGCAGCCAGGACCGGGTTCGGGATATCGAGCGTGCGCGCGTTGCGCAGCAGGGCGACCTTGTTCAGATTGACGCTGAGGCAGACCATGGTTTCGGCAAAAAATGGCTGGAAAGTCCACGGCAACCGAGCCCGCCGCGCATCGACGGGCGCGGGGTCGCGATCAGGACATCGATCGCAGATCCATCAGGATGCGGCGTGCATTGAGCGGCTTGCCGTCCAGATGGTAGCCGATCAAGCGCCTGAGGAAGTTGCGCGCCGCCGTGAGCGTACCGGGCTCGGTGAAGTCGCGCCGTGCCAGGGCGATCAACGTCCCGCCCTTCAATGCGTCCGGATCGGCGGCATCGGCCGCGCGCCTGAAGCCGAGCTCGAAATCCGCCTGGTAACAGGCGTCCGGATCCACCAGGCCGCCATCCAGGCAGGTGTCGAAAGACGGCGCCACCCCGAGTTCGCGCAGCAGGTCGAGCTCGAAGATGCGCAGCGTCGCCTCGCGCTGGTCGTCGTGACGCGCCAGGCCGGCCAGGGTACGGAAATACGAAGTGAAAAGGCCCGGATGCGGGTCGCCGCGCGGCAGCAAGCGAACCAGCAGCTCATTCAGGTAGAACGCGCTGAGCAGCCCCTCGCCGCGCAGCGGTGCCAGCCCACCCTGCCACTCGGCCCGCAGCAGGGACTTGAGTTCTCCGCGGCCCGACCAGCACACCGATAGTGGCGAAAACGGCATCAGGATCCCACGGTATTGCGAGGTCGGACGCTTGGCGCCGCGGGCAACCAGCGCCATGCGGCCATGATCGCGGGTGAAGGTCTCGATGATCGCACTGGTCTCGCGCCAGGCATATGTGTGCAGCAC
>Ga0075030_100004148_pt1 | contig 13127 bp, 13 predicted proteins | sample LitLauG_LLR_2012_FD_71393 | JGI IMG/M metagenome (GOLD analysis project Ga0075030, IMG submission 71393) | Freshwater sediment microbial communities from Pennsylvania, USA - Little Laurel Run_MetaG_LLR_2012 | ecosystem: Environmental > Aquatic > Freshwater > Creek > Sediment | place: USA... | reverse complement strand
GTGATCGGCGCAATGCGATATCCACGTTCTGTCAGGAATTGCTCTGCTTGACGCCGGGTTAGCAGATCGCGGCCGGTATCGAGATAAGGGTGGCGGAAATAGCGCAGCTTCATTTTGTGGGCTGCTATCAACAACTTGATCACGCTCTCGCCCTGGATTACGTCGTCTTCCCAAGCCTTAAGCCCCACCTGGTTCAGAGATAAGTGGCTGAAGGTGTGATTGCCAAGTTCAAATCCGTCGTCCAGCCACATCTGGAGAGCTTTAATCCGCTCATCCACTTCACCCGGCTTGTAGAGCTTTTTCTCATTGACGAAGCCGACAACCGGGACCTTCTGGTCGCGCAGAGTGCCAAGCAACTTTGCAGTCATCGCTGTGATTTCTGCGGCTGGCAAGCGATCGGCCATGCCCGAGGGAAGATCGTCGATGGTGACAGCTACTGCGCGATCCGGTTTTGGCGTGCTCTGTGAATTCGCGAACGGAAGAAAGCAGACAAAGAGCACAGCGAGAAGAACGGTGGTCCGTTTCAAGAAAGTCCTCCGACTGAGGAAGAAAACTTCGGAACGGGGTATTAAAGCACACGGCGCTGGACCGAGTGATTCCACTTTCATCCTGTGAGGTTAGTCGATGACAGCTAGTCGTTGGTCGGCGGCATTCTTGCGTTGAAAGGTGGGACCGCGAAAAATCCGTGCCCGGACTTGCGAGCGGCGAACGACCGGTGACCCACCAACTCTCGGTCAAAAACTGCAACTTGCCACGTTGTTATATAATCTAACTAACTGGTTAATTAAGAATGGCTCGCCTCTTGCATCACCGAAACGCACTTCATCGGATGGGATCCCGCGGGCAGCCGGAAGAGAGCCGTGCTGCGATCCTGCAGGCTGCTGCCCGCGAGTTTGCCGAGCACGGCATCGCCGGGGCGCGAACCGACAACATCGCTCGCGAAGCCCGAGTGAACAAGGCGCTTTTGTATTACTACTTCCACGACAAAGAGGCGCTTTACAGTGCGGTCCTGGACGAGACCTTTGCGGGCCTGAAGAATACTGTCTTCCAAGTGCTCGACAGCAGCCTCGCGCCACGCGACAAAATGCTCGCATACGCGGGCGCCTACTTTGATTTTCTGGCTTCGAACCAGATGTATCCTCGCCTGATCCAGCGGGAGATGATGCGGGCCCGCGAGGGAGATTCGCCGCACATCGACAAGATCGTCAAGAACTACTTCCGTCCGATTTTCGTCCGGTTGAGCGAATTGATCCAGAAGGGGGTTGCCGACGGAGAATTCCGCCCGGTCAATCCAACCCACTTTGTCCCTTCCATGGTCGCGATGATCGTTTTCTACTTCAGCAGCGCGCCTACGATGCAGAAGATTGTCGGATTCAATCCGTTGACGCCGGAGCGCATCGCCGAACGCCGAGCCTCCATCCTGGACTTTATCTCGGCGGCGTTGTTCCGGCCCAAGCACGATGTCATGCAAGGAGCACGCTCATGAGTGCGCGTAACCGATTTTTTATCCTTCTGGGCATCATTTTCGTGATTGCCGCGACCTATTACTACTTCTCGACCGACCACTCGCGCGATCTGGTGCTGATCGGAACCGTCGATTCCAACCAGGTTATCGTGAGCGCGCAGGTCGAAGGCCGCATTCAAAAACTGCTGGTCGATGAGGGCACGCCGGTGAAGGTGGGAGATTTGATCGCGATTCTGGATTCCTCGGAATTGCGGGCACAGGAGGCTGCCGCTAACGCCACGATCAATAGCATGCAACATAAGGTAGCTGAGATGCAGCACACGGAGCGCTCAACTGCCGGATCGACCTCGAGCGATGTGTCGAACGCGCAAGCAAAGCTGTCATCGGCCAAGGCGCAACTGGAGCAGGCGAAAGCGTCGCTGGCTCGCGTCGAGAGTGACAGTCGCCGCACGATTGCTCTCGCGAAGGCGGGAATCGCTTCCGACCAGGAAAGAGTGCAGGCCGAGACCAATCTGCAGGCAGCGCAAGCCACCGTACAGGCCCAGCAGGATATGGTCCGCGCCGCGGAAGCTGATTTGAAGGCCGCGACCGCGCGTACCTACCAGGCAAGCGCTGCGAAGAGCACCGTGGCGTCGACCGAAGCCGATCTGAAAAATGCCATGGCGCTAAAGAATCAGGCTGCGGTTCGGCTCGGCTACACCAACGTCTATGCGCCAATTACCGGAACGGTTTCCGTGCGGGCCGCGAGGCAAGGTGAGGTGGTCAACATCGGCGCGCCGATCGTGACCATCGTCGACCTGAACGATACCTGGGTACGAGCGGCGATCCCGGAGACTTACTCCGACCACATTGGCCTTGGCGACTTGATGCGCGTGCGGCTTCCGGGAGGGACGATCACCAGCGGCAAAGTCTTCTTTAAAGGCGTCGAGGGCGACTTTGCCACGCAGCGCGATGTTAGCCGGCGGAAACGCGACATCAAGACGATCGTTCTGAAAGTTCGTCTCGACAATCCCAAGGGTGCGTATGTGCCGGGCATGACGGCGGAAGTACTTGTGTCGCCCCAACAATTGAATGGCACCGGAACGCAGAGTACGGCCGCTGCGGAGCAGCAACGATGACGAGCCGGGCCAATTCGAGACCGAACGGCGGGGCATCAAACGGGGAACGCGAGAAGCCGGTTTACGATCTGGCGGCGCCCTCAGCGATCACGGTCGAGCACATCGTCAAGAAGTATGGCGACTTCACCGCTGTGGATGACGTTTCGTTCGATGTGAAAGAGGGAGAGATTTTTGGCTTGCTGGGTCCGAACGGGGCAGGGAAATCGACACTGATTCGGATGATGACGACGCTGATCCCGATTACCGCGGGCAAGGCGCGCATCGCCGGACATGATGTGGAGAAAGAACCAAATGCCGCGCGGCGGATGATCGGCGTCATTCCGCAGGCGCTCACGAGCGACCTCGACCTGACCGTCGAGGAGAACATGAATATTTACGCGAAGCTCTATGACGTTCCGGCGAAACAGCGGAAGACGTCGATCGAGGAGCTTCTCGAACTGGTGGACCTGACCAAGTGGCGGGATGCGCAAACGAAAACGCTTTCCGGCGGGATGCGGCGGCGCCTTGAGATTGCACGCGGGCTGGTGCACCATCCGAGGATTTTCTTTCTTGACGAGCCGACCACGGGGCTCGATCCGGTCTCGCGGGTCGCGGTGTGGGAGATGCTGGGGAACATTAAGGCGCACCGCAATCTGACGATCCTGATTACGACGCACTACATGGACGAGGCCGACCGGCTCTGCGACCGCATCGCTATCGTCGATCATGGCAAGCTGGTGGCGCTGGACGCGCCGATGGCCCTGAAGGCGAGTGTGCCGGGATCGAACGTGATTGAGGCACAGTTTGAAAATGCGCCGGAAGATTGGGAAGAAAGGCTGCACAAACTCGATAGCGTCACGTCGGTGCAACACGAGGGTGCGGGGATGTTTCGCGTGCTCACGAGCAATGGTTCGCGCACCACGACCCAGTTGGTCGAAATGGCCGTTGGGGCGAACGTGCCGGTGAAATCGTTGTCGGTGCAGAATACGACGCTGGACGACGTCTTTGTGCACTACACGGGACGGCAGCTACGCGACGAACTGCAAAAGTCGTACGCGTTCGTAATGCCGCAGAGGCCCGGGCTGCGACCGTAGTCCCTGTGATCCTCTGTGTTCTCTGTGGTGCATCGGTTGAAAGATTCAACCACTGGGGATACAGAGGGCCACAGGGTGAACCGTTGGGAGTAAATCCATGAATCGCATGATGGCCATTGTCGAGCGCGAGATGCGCAAGTTCTTCCGATCGCCGGCGTTGATGCTGGCGTCGATGATCTTTCCGCTGGTGCAGCTGATCATTCTGGGGAATGCATTCGGCGGGAAGATTCGCGATGCGAAAGTTGCCATTGTCGATCAGGACGGCGGCCCCCAGGCTCTTAGAATCCGCGAGGCCTTCGATTCCGTGCGCGCCAACATTCGGACTTTCGTCCCGATCCCCTACGACGATGACAAGCAGGCGGTCGACGACGTGCGTAACGGAAAGCTTCAGGGCGCGGTGATCATCCCGCCGCAATATTCGCGCCGGGTGTATGAAGAGAACCGTCCGCAGATTGCGGTGGTTGTCGACAACAGCGACAACTTCATGAGTTCGGCCATCGAGAGCGAACTGACGGAGCTGACCAATACTCTCAATCAGCCGACGGTTTCGCCACGGATTTTGCAGCAGACGGCGCTCGAAATCGTCGAACTCTATCCTTATATCGAGTATATGAAGTATCTGCTGCCGGGGTCGCTGGTACTGGCAATGTTCGTGTCGGTCATGATCGGCGGAGGCATGCTCTACATCGACGACAAGGCACGCGGTGTGCACGAAGGCTACCTGGTCACGCCCATCACGAAGCTGGAACTGGTTCTCGGGCTCAACCTCGCGGGCGCGATTAAGGCTGTGATGACCGGGGTGATCATTGTTGGGATTGGTTCGTTGTTGGCGGGGGTCGGGACGATTTTTAATCCGCTGACGATTCTGGGTTTGCTGTGCATGATCGTGCTGACGTCGCTGGCCTTCAACACGATGATGTTTCTGCTGATGGTGCGCATTGAAGATCCGCTGGTGCCGCGCGCCATGTTTGGCATTTTGAATACGCTGCTGTTCTTCCCCAGCGGATCGGTATATCCGATCCAGGCTTTTCCCGCATGGCTGCGAGTGATTGCCAAGGCCGATCCGTTTACCTACGCCGTGGATGGTTTCAAATGCCTGTTGCTGAAGGAGACGGCGTTTTCCGCGGTTGCGGGCGACATGCTCTTTCTGGCGATCTTTGCGTCCGTGACGCTGGGGATTGCGATTCCGTTGTTTAAGAGAACCCTGTAGGGATTTGGTAATTGTTTCATTGAGTAATTGGGAAATTGAGCGGGCAGGCAGAGGTTAGCAATTAACCAATTACTTCAAGTTCTCAACTGCAAAATTTCCCTGGAACTTTTCTCCTCTCCCGTTTGTCCGTTATCCTAGAGAGGTATGACACTGCTCGATGCGAAAGAGTTTGATGAACAGAAGGCGCGCACGCGCCGGACGCGCATTATTCTGGTTGTTGTCGTAATCATTATTGTGGCCACCGCGCTGTGGTGGTTCCGTTACTGGCCGCAAGAGCACATTGTGGGACGTTTCTTTGAGGCCGTCCAGAAGCAGGATTACAAGACGGCATACGGTATCTGGCAGCACGATCCGGAGTGGGAGAAGCATCCCGATCACAAATCCATCCACGACTATCCCTTTGGCGATTTCTATCGCGACTGGGGCCCGGGCGGCGAGTGGGGTCTGGTGAAGACCTACAATGTGTACGGCGCGAGCAAATGTCCCAGCAATGCAGGGACCCCGGTGAGTGGAGTCGTGGTCGATGTCATTGTGAACGATCGCACCCAGCACGCGCAGCTGTGGGTGCAAAATTCCGATCACACACTGAGCTATCCGCCTTGCGAACTGATCTTTCGCTGAGAGTGTCGTCGTTGGCCAGCGACCGGGGGACGAGCGATCAAAGACTGACGCTATGCAGGAGTCTTTGCCAGCGAATCCAGGCTCTTGGTCAATGTCGCATCATCGCTGACGTTCAGTGCAGTCTTTGACCGGTCGATCTGTCGCATCAGTCCCCAGAGAACTTTTCCCGGCCCGACTTCGATAAAGGTTTCGACGCCTTTCGCAATCAACAGCCGCACGCAGGGATCCCATTTGACCGAGCCGGTCACCTGGCGGATGAGGGTATCGCGGGCGCGAAGATCATCGCTGATCAATTCCGCATCCACATTGCACGCGACAGGGTAGACGGGCTTCTGCATCCTTAGTTTGTTGAGGTCCGCCTCGAGCCGGTCTTGCGCAGGCTTCATCAAGGAGCAGTGGAAGGGTGCGCTAACCGGGAGCAGCTTGGCCTTCTTCGCGCCGCGTTCGTCGGCGAGCTTGGTGGCGCGCTCAACGGCGGCGGTATTGCCGGAAATGACGATCTGTTCAGGCGAATTGATGTTGGCTGCCTGGCAAACCTCGCCCTGCGCGGCGTCGTAACAGACCGCGCCGACCTTGTTCGGATCCATGCCGAGGATTGCCGCCATCGTTCCTACGCCCACCGGCACGGCTTCCTGCATGTACTTGCCGCGTTGGCGGACGGTGCGCACCGCGTCCGCGAAGGTGATGGTGCCCGAGGCCACGTGGGCGGAGTATTCCCCAAGGCTGTGACCGGCTACGTAGCTCGGTTTGGGGGTCCGCGTTTCCAGCACGCGCAGTGTGGCGATCGACACCGTTAGAATCGCGGGTTGCGTGATCTCGGTCAGCCGAAGCTGGTCTTCGGGACCTTCGAAGCAGACCTGGGAGAGCTTGTAGCCCAGCGCGTCATCAGCCTCTTCGAAGGTGCGGCGAGCTTCGGGATACTTTTCCGCCAGATCTTTACCCATGCCCACGGACTGTGAGCCCTGGCCAGGGAAGAGTAGAGCGATGGAATGGTTGGAGTTCGTCATGATTATTAAGTACCGTGCCAAGCCCGCAGTGCGAGGGCAGGGTGCCAGCGCGACAGCCGCCGAGGACGGCGGCGCTACCTAACTCGGTTGCGCGACTGCCGGTTCCGCGTGTACCGGCTTTAACGCTGCCAGTCCTCGCTCAATGGATTCGTTGATCCGGCGCTCGGAAAACTCGGCCGCCACGCGGACCGCATTCTTCATCGCATTCGCATTCGACGAGCCGTGCGTGATGATGCAAACTCCCTTTACGCCCAGCAGCGGCGCACCACCGTACTCCGTATGGTCGAGCCGCTTTTTGAAATCCGTGAACGCACTGCGCGAGAGCAGTGCTCCAACTTGACGCGTAATCGTAGCCTTGAGCGATTCTTTCAACGCCGTCCGAACCAGGTTCGCTACGCCTTCAGAAATTTTCAGTGCGACGTTGCCCACGAACCCATCGGCGACGATGACATCCACCTCTCCGCTGTAGAGATCGCGGCCTTCCACGTTGCCCACAAAATTCAGCGGCAACTGCTTGAGCAGCTGAAATGCCTCGCGAGTGAGCTCGTTGCCCTTGGTTTCTTCTTCACCAATGGAGAGCAATCCGACCCGGGGAGCAGCCTTCCTACCAAACATTGCACCGAAGTACACATCGCCCATGACGGCGAATTGCTCAAGATTTTGCGGAGTGCAATCGACGTTCGCTCCAACGTCGAGCAGCATTGCCGCCGTGCCCGGAGCGGTGGGAAAGACCGCCGCGAGCGCCGGACGATCTACCCCCGGCATCGCACCGAGTACGATCTTGGCGGTGGCCATGGCTGCGCCGGTATTGCCCGCGGTCACGAAGCCGTGGGCCTGGCCTTCGCGCACCAGGCGCAGGCCGACGCGCATGGAGTTGTCGCGCTTGGCGCGGATCGCCTCCACCTTGTCTTCCATGGTGATGTATTCGCTGGCGTGGACGACTTCGATGGGGAGGTACCCAGCCCCACGGTGACGTTCCAGTTCGGCCTTGACGACCGTCTCGGGACCGACCAGCAGCACACGCACGCCGAATTGACGCGCGGCTTGAATCGCCCCCTCGATCTCAGGTTTGGGCGCCCGGTCTGAACCCATCGCATCCAGCGCAATCACGCTAGGCATGGTGTGTAGGAGCTAGCTGGCTTCTTCGACGTCGAGAACTTCGCGTCCCTTATAGTACCCGCACTTCGGGCACGCACGGTGCGGCATCTTCTTCTCGTGACAGTTGGGGCACTCGGAAAGGCTGTGGGCCTTCAAGGCGTCGTGGGCACGCCGGGTTGAAGTGCGTTTCTGGGAGTGTCTACGTTTTGGATTAGGCATGGTAAGTCAATTCCTCTCGCGGGGCCTCACGGGCTCGCCGCTTGAAAGCTGTCAGCTGAAAGCTGACAGCCTCTCTTCAGTGGTTCAACCGGCTGCGTACTTCTTTCAGCGCTGCCCAGCGCGGATCTTCCACTGGAACCTCGCAGGAACATTGTTCCTGATTCAGATTCCTGCCGCAATGCGGGCATAGCCCCTTACAATCCTCGCGGCACGTGACCTTCAAGGGCAACGCCAGCAGAACCTGCTCGCGTAAAACATCTTCGAGCAGGATGCCTTCGCCCTGATAATAGCCGATTTCGGCCTCAGCGTCGGTCACGGAAAGCTCGTCGCGTCCCGCATCGACGCCCAGCGGCCGGTACAGCAAGTCAAACTCACGGGTGACTTCTTGCGGAACCTGCTCGAGGCAGCGTGCGCACTGCAACTCCAGACTCGCCTTCAAACGGCCGCGAAGCCGGATATCCTGGATAACCTGATGCTTCCCGTGATGCTCCTCAACCAGTTCGGCCCGCCCAGACGTTGTCAGCGCAGTACTCTGCCGAAATTCGCTGCCCAAGTCGATGACACCGGGCTGAAACGCCTCTTCAAAATCGAGCGGCTGGCGTTCCAAATCCTTGATGTCGAGGAACATAGCGAAACCCCCGCGGCATTCAGCCCATGCGGCCCGCGGAAGCACGCCGAAGAGGCGTAAGTACCGCAAGGAACAAGACTTAGGATAGCGTCCGAAAGCCGAAAGTGTCAAGGAAAGAGGCTCGCATCTGACCTAGGGAAATGCTAGGATATTCCTAGGAGTTTCCTATGGCAACGCTTTATGTGGAGAATGTGCCTGATGATCTGTATAAGGCCCTCAGGAAACGAGCCAAGGATAACCGCACGTCGATGGCGGCGGAAGTCATCGCTCTGCTGGAGCAGTGGGTTCCGACCGAAGCGGAATTAAGACGACGCAGACGTGCATTTGATGAACTAGCCAAAATTCGCGCTACCCCTCCTCCCGGTCCGGGACCATTTCCGCCAGCTGAGGAGATGATCCGCGAGGACCGCGAGCGGTGACCCCGCTCGTCGTCGACGCCAGCGTCGCCGTGAAGTGGTGTGTTCATGCTTACACTGAGCCCTTAGCGCGCGAGGCCGAGGACCTTCTAGCCGCGTATCGTAGCGCGGAAGTGCAGTTCGTCGTTCCTGATTTGTTCTGGCTTGAACTGGCGAATGCTCTCTGGAAGGCGGTGCGGAACCAGAAGACGAATATGCAAAACGCAGAGCGGAGCCTGCTCCTCGTGGCCGACCTAGAGATCCCGACGATGCCAACGTTCGATCTGGTGCCGCGAAGCCTGCAGTTGGCGGCTGGAAATGATCGGACCGTGTACGACTCTGTGTACCTCGCATTGGCCTTGAGGGCGAATGCTGACCTGATCACGGCTGACGAGCGCCTCGCCAACGTCCTCGCCGCCCGCTTCCCGGTGAAGTGGCTTGGGGCTTACTAGACGCTCACTCACCCAGCCTCAATAACTCGAGGCCCCGCGCCGCCGACTCTTCGAAAATTATTCTTTTCTCGAGATCGATCGTGGTGTCTTTCAAGCGTCGGGGGATGAACCATGCGAGTGCAGCCACGGGAAGCAGTTCCAGCATTCGCAGGGGTTCGCGCAACGCTGAGGCCTCGAACTCCGCGGTCGAGCCCACATAAATCAGAAATCCAAAGCAGAACGCGATCAGGATCACGATGGAGTGCTGCTTGAACACCGGCATGCTGCAAGTGAACGGAAGCTTACGGAATCTCACCAGCAGGATGTTCGTCAATAGAACCGTCCATATCACGACTAGCAACGTATGAAGCGTCGCGACCATAGGCCCTTTCAGGTAAACGTACAGGCCGAACGTGATCGCCGCGATCCAGGGCAACACGAAAACCAGGATCACCTTCCTTGCCAGCGGTTCGCTCTCCTGCCGGCCGGCATCGACCATCAGCCGGAAAACCCAGTTCGCGCTCAGTTCCACTGGGATCTCAAAGACCAACCGCAAACCCACAATCAGGAGGAACGTGAGAGTGAAAGGAATCGAAAGAGCGTCCACTGATAGCGCCGCCTCCCGCACCGACTTCGCGCCTTCATAAGCGTTCATCATCGCCTGCGATGCGAGAACCAAAGCCAGGCCCGCGACACCAGTCAGTACCAGCCGATGAGCCTCGCTGCGCAGCAGAGTTCTTCCGACAAATCGAAATGATGCTTTCTGAAAAGGACTCCGCAACACGAAGCGATCCAGCAGCAACCCCATCCGCGATGTGCGCCACTTGCGGTACTCGGCTGCGCTTTCCGACATTTCCGCAATACGCACAAAATATTTTCGATATCCGATTACGAACATGGCGAGCGCGAGGAGGATGACGAGTGCGACTCCGGGAAGGCAAAGCCTCGCTAATTCCGTAAGAGCCGGACTGGCGCGTCCGCGCAGCAACTGGCAGAGCCCCACGAACCAGCACGATGGCATCAAGAAGGTCCACGCCGGTGCCGGTCCCTTTGCTCGCCTCAACAACTCAGGCACCATGAAGCTGGTGCAGAGTAGCGCCACCAGATAAACCACCACGATGCCCCGAACGTACGTGGAAATCCTCCGAAACAACTGCGGCGGAAGAACAGCCATCAGCAGCCCGAGCACCGAGAATACGGCGAAGAAGACAAACACACTCGACAGCACCACCCCGAGCGCATGCACCGCCGCGAACTTCACAAAGAAAAGAAAGTGGCTTTGCGCCGCCGAGACCACCATAGGAAATAGGACGCAGGACGCGGCGTTTACGTCCAGGGCCACCAATCCCACCAGAAACAGTACAGCGAGCAGGTTTGCCAGGAAGATGGTCCGCGTGGAGATGGGCAAATGCACCAGGTTCATGTAATCGCGGCGATCCGGAAAGATCGAATCCCAGCGCCATACCGCGATCGCGCCCGTTACCGTCATCGACAGTACGATGAAAAAATATTCGTCGGGAAAGGCGATCGACAAGGTGTCGACATTCGTCTGGCCGCGCAGCCACTGCAGCAGGCTGCCGTACTTGTCGAACAGGAGAATCGAGACGAACCCGCCCGGCATTGCCAGTAACGTGAGCACCAGCCCTACACCCAGATCAAGTCCTTCTGTATCGGTGTCTCCTCCGCCACGGAAGATTCGCTCGACGAACAGGCGCACGAGCCTGCCAAACGGGCGCCCCTTGTAGTAGTCCCAGTTGTACCGGATTGGATCGGTAAGCAGGCTCATGCAGCCTTCATCACGGCGACGATGTCTTGCGCGACGCGCGTGGTGTCTACATCGTCAACCAGGTGCAGGAATGTGTTCTCGAGCGACTGTCCGAGAATCTGTCCGATGTTTGCCACGGTGTCATGCGCGATGACCACGCCTTTGCGCAGAATCAGAACATCCGTGCAGACCTTCTCCACCACTTCGAGTACGTGCGAGCAATAGAAGACAAGTTTTCCTGCGCGGCCCAACGCCTGCACGAGATTCTTGAAGATCAGGGCAGACGTGACGTCCAACCCTGAGAGCGGCTCGTCGAAGATAAAGATTTCGGGATCGTGCATGATCGCGGCAATCAGCAGAATGCGCTGCCGCATGCCTTTGGAGTAAGTGCCCATTGTGGCGTGGCGGGCGGGATGCAAGGAGAAGAGTTGCAGAAGGGAATCGATCTTCACCATGACATCGCCGCGTTCCATACCGCGCAGTGTTCCGATCATTTCGAGATATTCCCACCCGCTCAGGTACGGATAGAGATGCGCCTCCTCCGGCACATAACCGAGCCGCGCACGATAAGACACCAGGTTGTCGCGAATGTTAAGTCCATCGAACTGCACGACTCCGCGCGTTGGCTCCAGCAATCCAGTGAGCATCTTCACCGTAGTGCTCTTGCCCGAACCGTTGGGGCCAAGGCAGCCCAGAACTTGCCCGGGACGCAACGTAAATGACAAGTCCTGTACGGCAGGGAGAGACGAATAGCTCTTGGTGAGTCGCACGGCTTCAAGCATGTCCGACCTCGAGAAACGAAAATACCGGACGTGGCGAGAAAACTTTGAGAGCGGAGAGAACCCGAACACTTAGACACCGTTAGGGCTGAAGAGGTTCCGTCTTTATTTTTCGTTCGCTGCCGGATTTACCTAGCATTTTAGACGCTGCTCGATCAAGATCGTCGCGTGAGATGGCGTCGCGGAATGTGCTGTCTATGCCTGCTGCTGGCAATGGCGCGAAGCGCGCATGCCGTAGATCCCGGCCCTCCGCCACAGAACCACGATACGACCGTTGCGCGCTTGATCAGCGAAACGCGTCATCGGGCCAAGATTCTGGAAAGCAGTTCCGGGATGCGCACAAGCTTTGAGTCCTTCACTTCGGCATACAAGATTACGCCGAAGAGCATCAGTTATTCCGATTTCGTGATTGTGCGCCTGCTTTACGAAGCGACCCGCGATGCCGGTTTCTGGAACATGCACTGGACGATCACCAACATGCCGCCAAATTCCGATCAGGTATGGCGGCAGTGGAAGAGCCTGCATTCTGTATCGCCTCTCACCTCGACGGCCTCGGCCGAATGTGACGAACTCTCCGCACTCTTCTCATTCCTCGTAGAGCGTGCCGGTGTACGGTCGGCTGGGCTGTTCTGGCCTTATCCCAATCACACCGTGGCGGTGTGGGTCTTGCATCCAGCGGGCGGATCGGAGGTTCGGGTCGTTATTCCCACCTCACAGATTTTTCTCGACGTGCACGATTCGTTTGGCACAAGAAAATTCAATCCATGGCATCAGAAGACGATTTTCGAATACACGCGGCGTGATGTGCCTGACAGCTTCGAGCTCCCGCAACCGGTATTCGATTCTTTCTTGCGCCAGATTGACAGGTACGCTGGCGCGTCGGACTCGACGTTGCAGGAGATCCGCTATTTGCGGGAGGGAGTGTTTCTCAAATCCTGGGCGGCTGAGACCGCCGCGCAAGATGCTCTGGAACGAAAGAAGGGCTTGGGCTCGGGGCCGGCCGAAGATCTCGCAGCCTTCGAAAACTTCGCGGCCGATATGCGAGCCCAGAACCCTCATTGAGCATCGTGCCAATCGCTCAACGCGTCTCTGCTGGCATCTTCAATCCCAAGGCTTTTACCGTGACTTCATCGGGTGTCGCTTTGCCGTCTTTCTTCGATACCACGCCGAATCCGCCCGAGTAATCCCACATCGTCCAGCCAATGTTGTGATGTTCGAGAGCGGAGCGGACGTCGTGAATCCACGCGGCCCGGTCTTGCAGATCGGCGCCACCATAGCGGAACACTCCGAACTCGTTGCAGATGAGGGGAACGCCATT
>Ga0075030_100004147_pt1 | contig 13128 bp, 9 predicted proteins | sample LitLauG_LLR_2012_FD_71393 | JGI IMG/M metagenome (GOLD analysis project Ga0075030, IMG submission 71393) | Freshwater sediment microbial communities from Pennsylvania, USA - Little Laurel Run_MetaG_LLR_2012 | ecosystem: Environmental > Aquatic > Freshwater > Creek > Sediment | place: USA... | reverse complement strand
GGCGCGGGGTTTGCAAAATGTCCTTGCAAAATCTTGAGCCCCAAGGGGTTAGGGGTCAAAATCTTGAAACCAAAGGACTTGGGAGAGCCGCTCCCAGGTTCAACTACGGCGTCGCCGTGACGTAGAGTGCCAGAACCGGCTTTGGGAGGCAAGGTCAGATGTCACAGGATCGGAAGGCGAAGCTGTGGATTTCGGTGGGCTTTCTCAGCGGAGGTTTGTTGACTGGCCAGTTTGCAAAATTCCGGCGCTTCCCAGGCAAAAACCTCGAGCTACGCTCGATGACCGGGTCAGAGACCCGGTCCCACACGGGACGTGTGGCACACTAGGTTTATGCACCAGCTTGCGCTTTGCGACTTTGAACTGAGCATCTTTTCTGATGGCACGTATCCGCTCGACGGCGGGGCATTCTTCGGCGTGATACCCAAGGTCATGTGGTCGCGCAGGGTCGCTGCCGACGAGCGTAACTATGTCGCGGCTGGGCTGAACTCGCTGTTCATTCGCACTGGCAGCCATAACGTGCTGGTCGAAACCGGCATGGGCAACAAGCTATCGGAGCGGATGATCAAGTTCTACGGCCAGCCCGCCAAGTTGCTGGACAATCTCGCGGCTGCCGGCATCTCACCCGAAGACATTGACATCGTCATCAACTCCCATCTGCATTTCGACCACTGCGGATGGAATACGGTGCGCGACAAGACCGGCAAGATCGTGCCGACATTTCCCCGTGCCAAGTACTACGCGCCGGAAGGTGAGTGGCAATACGCGCGGCGGCCGAGCGAGCGAGACGCCATCAGCTATCTTCCGGAAAACTACGACCCGCTGGTCGAGAGCGGGCAGATGACGCTGCTCAAAGGCGGCGAAGAAATTGTGCCTGGGATTTCGGTGCAGACCTTTTCCGGGCACACCGCGCACATGCAGGCTGTGATCATAGGAAGTGGTGGAGGGCTTCCCTCAGGGGCTAATGCCCCGAACCGTGTCGCCCTTAACGGCACCGTTCGACTCGCTTCGCTCGCTCAGGGCAGGCTAGAAACTGAAGCCGTGCCCTCCCCGGTTCGGACTGTGCGTACCGCTTGTTACATCTCCGACCTGATTCCCACGACGGCGCATATTGACGCCACCTGGGGCATGGGATTCGACCTCTACCCGCTCGACACCATCGAGAGCAAAAAGCGGTATTATGCTCAGGCGATCCCAGAGAACTGGCTGACGGTCTTCACGCACGATCCGAAAATGCCATGGGCGTACATTGAGCGGGACGAGTTGGGGAAGATGGTAGCGAAGGGGGTGTGAATGCCAACGTCGCACAAGAACTTTAGCGGTGGTCGTTGAATGTTGCTGGCGAAAGGCTTGGTAGTCCTATGGCTTTTGCCCGTATTGTGTTGCGTGGCACACGCGCAGCAGGGCAAGAGCACGCCGGCCAAGACATCTTTGACCGGCCACTACGAAGGTACCGCGAAGAACAAAGCGGAAGACGTTATAACGGTGACCATCGACTTGACCGAAAAGGAAGGGGCTCTGTCCGGCACAATAAGCTCCTCGCACGGGAATTTCACGATCACCGGCGGTTCTCGCCAGGGTGAAACGGTGACGCTCGAGTTCGATGCCAGCGGGACAGGAGGCACCATTTCTCTCCGCATGCACGAAGACCGGTTGGTCGGAACCTGGAGTGCGGGAGATGATGGCGGACCCGTCGACGTTAAGAAAGCTGTTGCGCAAGAAAGCGCCCCGAAAGGCAAATCCTAGACCACCGCGGCTGCTGGTGCGTATCCCCACCAGTGCTTGCGACGTCTCCGATCTGATCTCCACAACGGCGCACATTGACATCACCTGGGGCATGGCATTCGACCTCTATCCGCTCGACTCCATCAAGAGCAGAAAGCAGTATTATGCTCAATCGATCCTGGAGAACTGGCTGACCGCCTTCACGCATGATGCGAAGACGCCGTGGGCTATGCGGAGAAGGATGAGGCGGGGAAGACGGTGGCGAGAGGAGTGGTGAGCTGAGCCAGGCCGAGTGCTGACGGTTCATGACCCCAATTTGGTCGCCAAGGTCGCAGGAGGGGCAGGTAAACAGCAGGTTCCTCGCGTTGCTCGGAATGACAATCCGATTCGGAACGATCGCCCGATTCGGAAGGACAAACGATGAGGTTGTCGCCTTCAGCTTTCGCGGGCGAGGGCGCCCGCGCTACATAATCTTGCTTCGAAGAAATCTTCGACGCGCGTTAGAATCTCGGGCGCACTCTTGGATTCGTAGATTGCTTTGCGCAGGCTCGCGCCGCCGGGGACGCCGTGGGTAAACCAGGAGGCGAACTGCTTCATCTTGCCGACGGCGTCGGGGAGTTCTTCTTCGATCAGCATCTGGAAGTAGGTACGGATCATCTGGTAACGGTCGGCTGCAGAGGGCTGGTCGTAAGAGCGGCCCTCAGCGGCTAAAGCCGCGACCGACAAAAGCATGTTTTCGGCACGACTGAAGTCGTGCCCTTCCCGGATCGTGCCCTGCTCAGCCGCAGAGTTAGGGCAAGAAAGACCAGTCGAGCTTTGCTCGACCGGACAGCCGGGGGCGGCCGTCCCCCCATTTCCGTTGCCGGGCTTCCGCGCTGTGCCCACAGCTGCACCGTCCATTCCTTCGCAGTATTGCTCAATCTGGCGGAAGATCCACGGGTTGGAGGGGGCGGAGCGGCCGATCATTACGGCGTCGCAGCCGGTTTGGGTGACCATGGCGCAGGCGTCTTCGGGGGTGCGGATGTCGCCGTTGCCGATGACGGGAATCTTCACGGCATCCTTTACGGCGGTGATCCATTCCCAGCGGGCGTTTCCGCTGTAGCCCATCTCGCGGGTGCGCGCGTGGAGAGCCACGGCTGCCAGGCCGCACGACTCGGCCATGCGGGCCAGTTCGACGCAAACGATTTCTTCGTCGCTCCATCCGGCGCGGAATTTCACGGTGAAGGGGATCTTTACCGCGGCGCGCACCGCTTCGAAAATCTTGCCGATGGCGGGCAGATCGCGCAGCAGGCCGGAGCCTCCGTTGCACTTGACGACCTTTTTTGCAGGACATCCCAAGTTGAGGTCGACCAGGTCGAAGCCCAGGCCCTCGACCATGCGGGCGGCCTCGGCCATCACTTGCGGGTCGCTGCCGAAAAGCTGCGCGGAAATCGGGTGTTCGTCTTCGTAGAAATGGAGATAGCGCTTGGCTTTCTGATCCTTTTTGCGGAGCACGCCGTCGGCCGAGGTGAATTCAGTCATGATCAGGCCGCATCCGCCGAGGTTACGGATGAAGCGGCGGAAGACGGTGTCGGTGACGCCGGCCATGGGGGCTAGGACCGTCGCGGGGGTGATGGTGACGTTGCCGATGGAAAGGCGTGCGAGGACCAGCCTCAGCGGCGCTGCCTGGCGGACAGGAGTGTCCGCCCCACACGAGTTGTCCCAGAACTTGCGCACATTAGCTCCGGAAAGAATCCCTCAGCGGCTGAAGCCATAACGGAATCCGGGCGTTTAGTCGGCACGACTGGAAGTCGTTCCCTTCCCGGTTTGTGCACCAATCGCTGAGTTTCATCGAATTGATTCCATTCTAGTTGAGCTGATCAAGCAAAAGCCCCCGCCGCAGCGAGGGCTGAATTTCCGGTTTATCGGCGCGGATCCGCGAAGATCCGTGGCGAAAGGTGTTAGCTCTTCGCCGGTGTGGCCGCGCCCTTCTTGGCGTACTTGCGGCGGAAGCGCTCTACGCGTCCGGCGGTGTCCATCAGCTTCTGCTTGCCGGTGAAGAAGGGATGGCAGTTTGAGCAAATTTCGACTCCGATGTCGCCCCGGTGGGTCGACCGCGTCATAAAGGTGTTTCCGCAGGCGCAATGTACGCGCACTTCGTTGTATGCGGGATGAATGGCTGCTTTCATAGTGGGTCCAAACCTCGATTCAGATCCTTAGATTCTACCGGATTCACGCGGGATTCAGCAATGTCCAGCACGAGGAGGTCCCACCCTTGCCGCAAAGAACGCGGCAAGGATGGGCACCCGGCGAGCGTGGCGGTTTCGGCGGCCGACGGGCCTGGGCGCCGGGCACGGGAGATCCCTCGGCCCGCTGGTAAAGACGCGGGCCTTCGGGATGACGCCGGCTAAAACAGAGTGGCCACGATCTGGACTGACGCGCTACGCCTCTCCGCAGTCGCTCAGAACCGGAACAGGTAGCTCACCTTCACGAAGAATTGGCGACTGTCGTTGAGGTATCCCTTTGCGGTGTTGGTGACAAAGCCAGGCGAAGGAGGAGTCTCGGGAACAACGGCCAAGTTCTGCAGGTCGCTGTTATAGCCGACGTAGATCGCCGTTCCGGGATGGACGAGGTAGGTCACGAGGAAGTCGGCATTGAACTGCCTTGCGGTCGGCAGGTAGGTGTAGGGGGAACCCATCCCCGGCGTGCCCGCCAGCAGCGCATTGTATTGCAGAATGACGCGCATCGAGAGTTGCGGCGTGAACTGCCAGTTCCATTTGCTGCGCAGGATGTGGTCGTTGAAGATGCCACGACCGGCGCCGGGAGTTTGCGACTGCACCAACCGGAATGTGCTGTCGGTTGCCCGGAGACGGTCAAAGAGGTAGGTGTTCTCGATCTTCAGCGGCTTGATGGGACGCAGGATCAGCGAGGCGGAAGCGGTGTCCTGGCGCGCCACGTAGGGCTGGTTGTAGGGTGCAGGCGTAGCTTCGGGCGCGGGCGGCAGGGCTACGAAATTCACTCCGTTTCCCCAGTAGTAGGCGGCAACGATCGTAGCCTTCTTGAAATAACTGGTTTGAAACGAGGCGCCGCTGGTGTGCTCGTGGTAGTCGAGATTGCCCGGGTTCGGAGTCGGACAGTAGGTAGAGAAGCCGAAGAAACAGAAATCCTGCGGGCGCAGACGTTCGCGCGTTTCTTCGTAGGGCCTGAGATAGATGATGGTCTGTCCTCGCCCCTGAATGGCAAGGTAGGGCGCGTAATCGGTGTCTAGACGCAGGCCGGTATGGTCGAAGTCGAACCGGGCTGTGACCGATGGGCCCCAGTCCACGATCCAGCCTTTTTTGGGGCGGAAGCGGTAGTCGGCGGCCTGCAAGGTCTCGCGGATGTCGACGCGATTGATGAATCCGGGAACGGTGACGAAGCCCGGACTGATGTCGTTGTAGATGCCGTCGTAAGTGAAGTGCAGGCCGTCGTGTCGCAGTTCAAGCTTTTCTGCCGGGCCCGAATAGTACGTACGGTTGCCACGATTCCCTGAACTGAACGGATAAAGATTCGCCTCGCAATTCAGGTTCAGGTTGGTCGAGCTGGTCACCGCCTGGCCGTCGAGCGTCCAGTTGGGATTGAATTTCAGGTGCGTGTCACCACCGCCGATGCGGTTGAACTCACCCGTCGAGGGGCATTCCCAGTTGGTGTAGAGGACGCCGACGCTCGACTGGCCGAAGATGTCGCGGCTGGCGCGGGCGACCGTGAAGTATGAACGAATGCCGGAGAACGGCAAGTAGTTTGGGATGGCCAGGCCGGGGCTGCGGTCATCGGTTGCCAACAGGCCGACCGAATAGGGTCCGTCCTTTCCGGTCAGGCGGATTCCGGCCGACGGATCGCCGATGCTGCGGGTGAAGAGCAAGTCCAGGGGAGTGCGGAAGAAATCTTCGTTTTCCAGAAAGAACGGGCGCTTCTCGGGGAAATAGACGGCATAGCGCTGATTGACTGTGATCTGCGGATCCTCCGATTCCACCTGGCTGAAGTCTGGATTCGCGGTCAGGTCGAGGGTGAAGTGGTCGCGGAAAACGAATTTCGCGTCCATGCCGGGCTGGCCCTGCGCCGTGGCTTTCTGAAAAAAAGGATTGCTGAAGTCGCGCGTATCCAGCGCCCGGAATCCGCGCATGAGGCCGTAGGGCAGCAGCTCGATGTCGTGGCCCGGAGAAATTCCCTCCAAGCCATAGAGGGTTGCGGCTTGGCCCATGCGGCCTTCGGTTTTGTAGGAAACGCGGGGCCAGAATGAGTCTTCAGTTTTGCGCGTGATGCCGCGATACAGAATTACGCCCCACACCTGTTCTTTGGTCGCGGGGAAGCGCAGGCTCTTGAAGGGAATCGCCATCCACACGACGAAACCACGGTCGGTCACTTTGCCACGCGAGTCCCAGACTGTGTCGAACGAAGTATCGAAATGGCCGCTGGTCTGCTCCTGACGCGAGGTCTCGGTCCAGATCGCGTCCCACTGCACGCCGAGAGGCGTGGTCTGAAAGGCGTAGGCGCGGCGACGGTCGTGATAGGTGTCGAGCATGATCTCGACCTGATCGTCATCGTAAATATCTTCGCGCCGCGACATGCGAGCGCGCACTTGCCCGGGATCGTCGAAACAGACGAAAACTACATAGAGATTTTTCTGGTCATAGCCCAGATAGGCTTCGGTGGGCTCGGAGACGCTCTCGCCGTCGTGCGGATTGCGCTGGGTGAATCCGCTGACCTTCGCCATTTGCAGGGCGACTTCCCCATGGGGCTGCATGCTGAGGAAGTCTTCGAGCGCCGGGGGTTTTTGCAGTCGCGGAATCGTGAGCGCCGGAGGGCCGACCTGCGCAACGGGCGCCACCTCTTGCTGGTTTTGGGCGTGCGCGGCGGCAGCACTCCATGCGAGCGGAGCCGCTGCGGGGAGCATCAATGCCGCCAGAATACTCGGCAGCAACTTACGTGGAACCCTGAGCCCGTCTACCGACTGCACACGACCTCGTCGTTCGTCCGCCTCCGATTAAAGGAGGAACCCAGCAAGATACACTACGAACCAACTTAACAAAACAGCAAACCGATGTTCGCTGGTTACGAGCATAGTACGGAATGGGAGGACCGCCACGGGATCTGGGCGGGGTCAGCGTTGAAACAGGTAAGAAATCTTGACGAAGATCTGCCGGCCGTCGTTGATGAAATGCTCCGGCGTGCGGGTCAAATTTCCGAGTGCATCGACTGTAGGGGAACCGGGCAGGTTCTGCAAATCGCTGTTGTAGCCTACGTAGACCGCCGTCCCCGGATGCACAAAATACGTGAGGAGCACGTCCGCGTTGAATTGCTTGGCAGGCGGTAGCGAACTCAGGGCATATTGCGGGAACGTGGCGCTGTAGTTGGACAGCACCGAGTTGTACTGGCCGATAAATCGCAGCGACAGCGCCCGCGTGAACTGGTAGTTCCACTTCGAGCGGAGGATGTGATTGTTGAACATGCTGGCGTTGGAGTTCACGTCACGCAGGCGCGTCAACAGATACGTATTGTCGATGGTTAATCCCTTCAACGGCCTTACGGTAGCGGCAAACTGGATGTTGTTGGCCTTAGCCAGAACCGGCGGCCCCACCGACGTGTCGTAGTTAGTCGCCTGGCCCCAGTTGATCTCGGTGGAGAGTACAAGCGGCTTGAAGAAACCGTAGTTGAGCCAGAAACCGCGCTGGTAGTGAGTGTAGTCCCGGTCCGTGGTCAGGGTGCTGTAGTCGAAGGGACGCAAACGCTCGTGGCCCAGGTTCGTGTAGACGCCGAAGTTGCTCGACCCGCTCATAACAAAGCGCCAGTTCACATTCGTAAACCACTCCAAGCGCGTACCGCTGTGGTCCCAGTTGTTGATGGTGAAGATGGACGGCCCGTGCCACTGCAGGGTCTTGCCTTCGCGGCGGAAGCGGTACATGGCGAACTGGCTCACGCGGCGGATGTCGGGACGGCGGAAAAATCCCGTGGCGGTCTCAAAGTTCGCCGCCGTGTCCTGGTACCAGACGTTGTATTCGACTTTGTTCGAACTGCGCTCGACGTTCCAGTCAAAAGTGGGGCCGCCCTTGTGCGTGCCGTCATTAAACCTGGTGTGGCTGGCCAAGGCCTGGAACGTGATGACCCACTTTGCATCGGGCTTGATCCTGGCGTCGAAGCCGCCGACGCGGTTCGAACCGACGATGCACGGGTCATCGGTGCATTGCGCTTCCCCGGGAACGGTGTGCAACTCGCGGTCGGTGTAAATCAGACCGATGCTCGATTGCTTGCCGATGTCGTGATTGACGCGCAGCACACCAAAATAGGCCCGGTGTCCGGCAAGGTGGTCGTAAGGCGTAACGCTCAGTCCGGGTGAGCGGTCATCGGCAAAGAGCATTCCCACGGACCACGGACCACTTTTTCCCGTCAGACGAGTGCCGAACTCAGGATCGCCGATGCGGCGCGTGAACACTAGATTGATCGGCGTAGCAAAGTAGCTGGAATTCTCCAGGAAGAAGGGCCGCTTCTCGGGAAAGTAAACCTCGAAGCGCTGGTTCACGGTGATTTGAGGTTCGTCGGACTCCACTTGCGAAAAGTCGGGGTTGATGGTCGAGTCGAGCACGAAAGAATTTTTCAGCACGATCTTGGAATCCAGACCCGGCCGGAGTTCGAGATGCTTGCCGCCGAAATACGGGTTGGTCGGATCGCGGTCGTCGAGATTGCGGAACGCGCGTCCAACGACATACGGAATGAATTGCATGTTGCGGCCCGGAACGACCTTTTCCATGCCGTCCATTTCCGTACCCTGGTCGAGAAACCCCGTGTCGTTGCTGGTGATATGCGGGTAGAAGGAGTACTCGCTGTTTCGCTTGATATCGCGCTCGAAGAAGACTCCCCACTTCTGCGCGTCGGCCACTGGAAAGCGGAGCGACTTAAAAGGAATCTCGAACCAGGCGACGTATCCGCGCCCAGTCAGCTTAGCTTCAGAGTTCCACACCATGTCATAGGACAGATCCGGTTCCTGACCGTTATCGACCCAGATGCCGTCCTGCTGTACGCCGAGGGGATTCACGTAGAAGAACAGACCGTGCTGGCGGTCGTGAAAGGTGTCGAGCACGAAGCCAAACTGGTCGTCATCGTTGATCAGTTCGCGGCGGACCAGGCGGGCGCGAATCTTGTCGGGCTCCGAATCGAAGCAGAGGCAGACGACGTACAGATCTTTGTCGGTGTAGCCGAGGTATACCTCGGTCTTTTGCGAGACGGGTGCGCCGTCCTTGGGATCGCGCTGCAGAAACCCGTCCACCTTCAGCATTTTTCCGGCTATCGCCGGGGAAGGCTTCATGTCGAGGAAATCAGCGATGGTAGGTCGCTGTTCGAGCCGCGGAATGTGCAGCGTGGCGAATTTGGTGGGAGCAATTACGGCCGCGCTGCGATCTTTGCCGTGGGCTGAAAGCGCCAGCCCTACAACGGCCAGCAGCACGACAATCGCCTGCGCCGTCTTAAGCCAGAACCACATGTGCCCCAAGCCATGAGATCAGGATTTCCACCCTACGCCGGGTTAGACGCGGAGCGGGGGACAAGGTTAGGAGTGGGGATGTGTGAGGCCTGCCGCGCGAATGCGGATTTGTGGGACGAGCGCAAGGTTTGCGGAAAAAGTCCGTTGGCACGCCAAAGACGACCACCAGGGCTAAAGCCCGATTTTTGGCGATGCGCTGACGCGGCCCCTTCGACTACGCTCAGGGCAGGCCTGAAGGGCCGCTCTTCCACCCTTTTTCGCCCACGAAATTGGAGATGCGATGCTCTAACTAGCCGGTCGGGAAGGTTTCGGGGCGACCTTCTTGAATTCCTCCGACTTTCCCCGCGGAATACTCAGAGTTTTCCACTCGCTCGACCGCAGATGCTTGGCCAGAAATACGATCTGTCCGATGTGTTGCGCGTAGTGGGCGATCTGCCGGTTGATGGCCTGCAGCACGGTGTGCGGCTCGCCGCGAATGGTCACGATGCGCATCACGTCCTCGGGCTTGAGCGGGTCGATCGCCGCAAAGACGCGAGCCCAGCCTTCTTCCCACCACTTCATGACGTCGGCGCGAGTGGTCGCGGGGGTCAGGTCGAATTCTTGATCGCGGAAGCGATCGGGCTTCTCGCCGTCGCTGGTGAGGAAGTCGGTGAAACGGGAACGCATGTTGCCGGCCAGATGCTTGACGAGGACCGCAACCGAGTTCGACTCCGGGTCGAGCGTCACGAAGAAATCCTCATTGCGCAGTTGCGCCATCGCGCCTTCGCCCATGCGCTTGTGGCCGCGCATCTGGCGGCGGGCTTCCTCGAGATAGTGCGCGCTAACTTCAAATGACATCATTCACCTCACTCGACGCTCGCGTTCGGAGCTCAGCTTGCACTGGCGACCTTGCCCCAGCCTCCGCCGCCGGGCGTTTCAATTCTGATCCGTTCGCCTTTGCGCAGACGTGTGCTGAACTTGCCCGGCATCTCCTCCACCGATCCATCGCGGCGCGTGATGAAAGCTCTCCCTGGTGCGCCGTCCGCTCCTCCGGCCAGTCCCCAGGGCCCGCGCGAACGCCGGTCGGCCAGCAGGGTTACATCGCAGTCGGTGAGGACTTCAATCTCGCGAACGACTCCGTCGCCGCCGCGAAACTGCCCACTTCCACCGCTGCCTGAGCGTAATGCATATCGCCGCACACGCAGCGGGTAGGCGTACTCGAGTGCTTCCGCCGGAGTGTTCAGCGAATTTGTCATGTGCGTGTGCACACCAGAAACACCCGGCTTGCCCGGGCGCGCGCCCATTCCGCCGGCTACCGTCTCGTAGTAAGCGAAGGGCTCGCCGGTGCGCGGATTGCCTTTGCGCGGATCGTCTTTATGGAGATCAATGCCGCCAATGGTCAGGTTATTCATGGTGCCAGAAGCCGCCGCGGGAATGCGATCTGGGACGGCCTTGGCCAGTGCCCGCAGCAATGCATCGACGATGCGCTGCGAGGTCTCAACGTTCCCTCCTGCCACGGCTGCCGGAGGCCACGCATTCACAATGGTTCCTTCCGGCGAGATCACCTGAATCGGCCGCATCAACCCGGCCGCCGCGGGAACGTTCTCCGCCAGCAGACACCGAAAAACATAGAAGCAGGCCGAGTATGTGATCGCGGCAACGGCATTCACACTGCCCTCCACCTGCGGATCGCTGCCCGTGAAGTCGACCGTGACCATGGGGCGCGATCGCCCCTTCGGCGGGCTCAGGGCAGGCTCCCGCCCGCGAGCAGCGCCTGCGGTATGGTGAACCCTTACCGTTACCGCAATCTTCACTGGCCGATCGGTGATCCCATCGCCATCAAGGAAATCTTCCGCCCGATATTCTCCGGCCGGCACAGCTCGCAAGAAAGAGCGCATCAATTCATCGGAGTAATCCAGCAATTCCTCCGCCGCGCGCCGGGCGCGCTCGACGCCGTATCGCGCGCAAACTTCGCGCAGTCGCTCGGCACCGGTGTGGCAGGCCGCTATCTGCGCACCCAGATCGCCCTCGCGTTCGGCGGGAGTGCGGACGTTGTTGAGCAGCATCGCCAGTACATCGCCATTCATGCGGCCGCCCGACATGAGTTTCACCGGAGGGATCCGTACGCCCTCCTGGTAGATTTCGGAGCAAAGTCCCATGGAGCCGGGATAAGCGCCGCCGACATCCGCGTGATGCGCCCGGGAGGCCACATAGAAGTCAGGAGCAATGTGGCGCAGGCGCGCCATCGGACGGCCCAGGGCGGGCTTTCTCCCGGGTATCGCCCGCCCCAGCTTCTTCACGTAGACCGGCGCCACCAGAGTAATGTCCGGCAGATGCGTGCCGCCACGAAAGGGATCGTTGAGCATCACAATGTCACCCGGGTCCATCGCGCCCGCATCCATCGCAGCCTGGACCGACATTGGCATCGAGCCCAGATGCACCGGCATGTGGTCGCCCATGGCGATCACATGGCCCGAGGCGTCGAACACGGCGCACGAGTAGTCGCGACGCTCCTTAATGTTGGGGGAGAAGGCCGTGCGCCGCAGCGCCGCCCCCATTTCCTCAGCAATCGAGTGGTACAGGTTCTTGAAGATTTCCAGTTCGACCGGATCGCGTCGCATGATGCGCAGTGTACTGCAAAGGCGAGGGGCGCTGCACGGGGGATGCCTCTAGGTGGGGGGGCTTGGGTGTTAGGTCTTAAGTGTGGTGTCCCGGAAGTTTGTGACATAAGTTCGCACGGTCTCGGGAAGGGCACGGCCTTCAGCCGCGCCGTTGAGAGCTTGATACTGAACGGCTTTAGATGGGATGAGACGTCACTTACGGCACGAGTAAAACTCGTGCCCTTCCCGAAAACATCACCCTCCAGCCTTTTGCGGCGTCCTGTTAGGTCTTAGCCCCGGGCTTCGGCGCGTGTCGCTGCAAGCTCACGTCCTAAGACCTATCACCCGAGACCTGGTACCTGATACCAGCACCCAGATCTGCGCCCTTAACACATTTTCCTGCAGAATTCTATTGACACTTTGTTAACACTGGCTCAATATCTTGGGTCAGAGAGTGTTCCCCTACCATGTGTAGGGTTATCGTTTCAAGCACTCGGGCCCAAGTCACTCAACCTTAACAAAAGGGAAAATCGTTCACGGAGGAACCTTCATGGCAACGAAGAAGAAGGCAAAAAAGAAGAAACACTAACCGTAGGCGAGACGACACCTCGCACACACCACGAATTTCACTGGCCTCTTGAGAGAAGCACCTCTTAAGGGGCTTTTCCTTTGAGAGAGCATTCAGCTGTCAGCAATCGGCCTCAAGCGGAGGCGGAGACAAATCTAAGATAGGCGTAGGGCTGAATACTGAGTGCTGAGTGCCAAATGCTGCTGCTTGGCCGCGGCGCTAAATTCTGCCATACCTCGCCGCACCTGTGTCACAATAAGCAAACGAGGCGGCAGTACCCGGAATCCGATGGCTCCCAGGAACAGGAAGAAGAGTGCGGGCAAACATGGAGCGGATGAAGTCCTCATTCCGGACAAGCTCTACTTCCGGATCGGCGAGGTGGCCAACCTGTGCCGCCTGCCCGCCTACGTACTGCGCTTCTGGGAGTCCGAATTTCCGCAACTGAAGCCGGTCAAGAGCAACACCGGCCAGCGCATGTACCGCAAGCGCGACGTCGAAAGCGTGCTGCGCATCAAGCAACTGCTCTACGAGCAGGGATTCACCATCGCCGGAGCGCGCCAGCACCTGCGCGCAGAAAACAAGTCAGACAAGTCGCAGACCGCGATCCCGTTCCCATCGCACTCTCCCTCCGAGATTCAGCACATCCGCCAGGGCCTGCAGGAAATTCTGAGCATGCTTACGGCACGCCGCACGGGATAATCCCTTGACGATGACGAAAGCTGTTGCCTACCTGCCTTGCTGAACCTCATCGCACGGTGAGACTTAAG
>Ga0075030_100004145_pt1 | contig 13131 bp, 12 predicted proteins | sample LitLauG_LLR_2012_FD_71393 | JGI IMG/M metagenome (GOLD analysis project Ga0075030, IMG submission 71393) | Freshwater sediment microbial communities from Pennsylvania, USA - Little Laurel Run_MetaG_LLR_2012 | ecosystem: Environmental > Aquatic > Freshwater > Creek > Sediment | place: USA... | reverse complement strand
CTTAGCCTGGTGGAGCGTGCCCTGATTGTGCGCGAGAAGGGCACCAACCGCAGCCAGTTTTTCCGCGGCCACGTCGACAAGTACACGTGGGTGGATATCGGGTCGAGCTACCTTCCGTCGGACCTGTTGGCCGCGTTTCTGCTAGCACAACTCGAAGGCCGGCATGAGATCCAGACGAAAAGGCGCCGGATCTGGGAGTACTACCGTCAACATCTGGAAGGGTGGGCCCAGGACCGAGCAGTGCGGCTGCCCGTCGTGCCGCCGGAATGCGAGCAGGCGTATCACATGTTTTACCTGATCCTGCCGTCGCTCGAATATCGTCAGGCGCTGATTGCCCACCTTAAGGCGGAGGGCATCCTGAGCGTCTTTCACTATGTTCCCCTGCATTCGTCAGAGATGGGACGGAAATGCGCAGCCCGGGAGGCGCAATGCCCTGTGACGGACGACATTAGCGTCCGGCTGCTGCGCCTGCCCTTTTACAATGACCTGAACGAGACTGAACTGGCGCGCGTGGTGGCAGCGGTTACTGCATTTGGTGGTTGATCCTTCCTGATCGGAAAAGAGGCGCACTGCTTGAAGCCGGCCGACGAGGCGATTTGCACCTATCTCGAGTGGGACTCCACTTTCTTCGAGCTGCGAATCGCGCGGCTAAACCGGTTGCGCCTCGACGACGCAATCCTGAAGGAGACCCTGAACTGGTGCCGGGCGAATCACATCGACTGCCTTTATTTTCTTGCGGACTCTGACGACGCCCGGACCTGTCGTGTCGCCGACCGCAACGGCTTCTTCCAGGCCGACGTGCGCATGACCTACGAGCGGTCGCTCTCGCTGAACGATCTGATCCCTCCGCCCGGCGGAAGCGTTCGTCTGGCCAGGGAAGAAGACTTCAGCGCGTTGCGCACGATCGCCCGGGAAGGCCATCGCGACACCCGTTTCTACTTCGACGAGCACTTTGAGCGGGCCAAGTGCGATCTGCTGTACGAGACATGGATCGAGAACAGCTTTAAGGGATACGCGCAGGCCGTACTGGTCGCGGAGGTCGAGGGCAAGGCTGTGGGATACATCACCTGCCATCTGGACGGAGAACAATCGCAAATCGGAATCGTGGGAGTGGCCGTCGGCCACCAAGGGGCGGGACTGGGAACGAAATTGGTGCAGCACTTTCTCGCCTGGTCGATTCGTCAGGGAGCCCGCAGGGCAACCGTCGTGACCCAGGGGCGCAACGTGGCGGCTCAGCGGCTCTATCAGCGCAACGGCTTCGTGACCGCGTCGTTTCAGCTCTGGTATCACCGCTGGTCAACCGGCTGACCCCCTTTCCCCGATGATTTCCCTAGTTTTCCGGAACCCTGATGGGAGTACAATGGGCGTGTTTGCGGCCGCCCCACACCCGTCTGCGGCCGGTCGGCAGCAATCGGTATTTTTCTTTCTCCCTTTTTAGGCTGTCTGGGACTAATGGCAAGGTTCGTCCGAAGGAGGAGCCATGTCGCTCCCGTTGCGTCGCCTGTCCGAAGCATCTCTCCTCACGCTCATGCTCGTATTCGTTTGCGCGTCCCCACTTACCGGGCAAGCCTCCCTTCCGAAGTATGATCTGACCACCGAAACCAAGATGAAGGGCACAGTGCAAGAGCTGAAACTGCCGGAGAAGGGAAGTGAGAAGGAGGGAGCCCGCATGACGGTAAAAAGTGGCGCTGACACTCTTGACGTATACCTTTGCCCGAAATCGTTCCTCGAAGATATGGGCTCAACTCTCGCCAAGGGCGATGAAATCAGCCTGACCGGCTCGAAGGTCAAACAGGATGGCGCCGACATGATCCTGGCTCGCGAGGTCGTGAAGGGCAACGACACGCTCGTGCTTCGCGACGACAAGGGCAAACCGGTCTGGAATTGGCATAAGTGACGCCTGTTCGCTCGCCGGGGCAAGCCTTGTGAAGTCCGCGTAGCGCCCATCCCCCTTGGCGCTCCAGCCCCAAAGACCTGTAGACTCTTTCTGCAGTTCGCCGTCCAATATCATTCAAGCTGGGTTGGGAGAAGGGATGAGGATTCAGCGCGTTCTTGCGCTCTTGCTAATGTTGTCGTTGAGGGCGGCGGCGCAGGGTGACACTGCCCAGACTCCAGCCCAGACAGCCCCCAAGGTCGAAGAGGCAGGCCGGGCCGACGACCGGCTCAAAGCCGATGTGCTCCTGATCGTCGCGCATCCGGACGACGAGTCCGGCGTATCAGCCTACCTCGCTCAGCTACTGGACCAGGGAAAGCGGGTTGCCGCAGTCTATTTGACTCGCGGAGAGGCTGGTCATAACAACATCGGCCGAGAGCGTGGGCCCTCCCTGGGCGCATCCCGGGAGATGGAGTTGCGACACGCGTTGAATCAGCTCGGTGTGCAGAACGTGTGGTTCCTGGGTGGAAAAGATACGCCCAGCCAGGATGTGCTCCAGTCGCTGGCCAACTGGAACCATGGTGCCCGGCTGGAGGAGGTGGTGCGGATGGTGCGTCTTACGCGTCCCTCTGTGGTCCTGAGCTGGCTGCCCGAAATTTTCATCGGGGAGAATCATGGCGACCATCAAGCCGCCGGCGTGATGGCGGTGGAAGCTTTCGACATGGCAGGGGATCCAGCCGTGTTTCCTGCCCAGCTGGCGCAGGCGCGACATGTGAACGAGACGTTGCTGGAGGGACTCCAACCCTGGCAACCGCAGAAAATCTACTTCTTCTCCGATGCTGGCGACGACAAACACATCAAGGGGAAGGGCCCCGAATATCCGACGACCGCCATCTCTCCCACCCGCCACTTGCCCTACTGGCGAATCTCGATGGATACATTCCGCTTTCACCTGACCCAGTACCGCTCCTACATCGAGAAGATGGGATCCATGAATGATGAGCAACTCTCGCAGTTGGCAAGCGCCGATCAGGACAACTGGTCGACGCCGGTAGAACTGGTTTTTGGCCGGTCGCTGGTGCCAAGCACGGTCACCGGAGACGTTTTCGAGGGCGTCCAACAGCAACCGCTTGTTTTTGAAAGGTTGCTGGCCCCGAACGCGAAGGAGCGCTCCGGACTCTCCGTGGAGATTGGCGGACCGTGGAATTTCTACGAGGATTTCCGGCCTGCTCACGATCTCACCGAGTTGCCGAAAGCGGAAGTCCCCGAGATTGCTGTGGCGGCGGGGACAGTTCTGCAGATGCCTTTGATTCTCCGCAATGACGACAAATCACCCGCGGAAGTGGATCTGACGACCACTCAGCCGGAGGGATGGACTCTGAAGAGCCCCCTGCCGCGTTACAGGCTGTCCCCAGGAGACGTTGCCCAGCTGGAAGTCGAGTTCACGATACCGGCCAAGAAGTCCGATCAAATCAGCGAAGTGACCTGCCGGGCTGAGTCCAGAGGCCGCGAGATCGGAACGGTCATACTGCGGGTTCGTCTCCGGTCTGGCGGCCTGCCTCAATAACGCTTCGCGCCGAATCCATGGTCATCCGATGCCCAGTTCGTCCGGGGATTCGAGGGGGCTGCCGCAGCGCCTGCAGATTACGGCGGAACAGTCGCCGCACGTCAGAGGGTCGCTCACTTCGCGCGCGCACTTCGGGCAGTACAACATCGCCGGTTGCTCCTCAGGTTGTGGCGTGGGCTGCGGGCTTGGTGCCATGAGGAAAGCAAATGTAGCATAGGAGTTGGGCGGAGTCGCGCGAGCGACGGAGTGTTTCCGGATACGAGGATTACCCTGCCCGAGAACCCGAAACAATGTTGGACCTCCCATGACCGAAAAGCCATTGACTCCCGACGAGAAGCTGCAACAGGAATTCAACCGCTGGGCCGAGGCCGGCGAAGGCGAGAAGATGGAGAACCATCATCTCGACATCACCGAGAAAACCATCCGGCGCATGAACCTGCGGCCGGGCGAGCGTGTGCTCGACCTCGGGTGCGGTTCCGGCTGGGCGACACGATTGCTGGCGAGGCTGGTAGCGGACGGTCCCGAAGGCTTTGGACAAGTCGTCGGCGTGGATGTGTCTGATGAGATGATTCGCGTGGCGCGAGCGGCGTCGAGGGACTTCGACAACATCATGTACGTTTGGGGGTCGGCCACACAAATTCCATGGGAAGAGAATTTCTTCGACAAGATGCTATCGGTGGAGTCGTTTTACTATTACCCGGACCAGGAGCGCGCTCTCGCCGAGTTGTTCCGGGTCATGGCACCGCGGGGACAGCTGTTCATTCTGATCAACCTGTATAAAGACAATCCCTACTCCCTGCAGTGGGTCGACAAGCTGAAGGTTCCGGTGCACGTGCGCTCGGCGGCCGAGTACGTAGACCTCCTGAAGAAGCACGCTTTTGAAAATGTGGAGTACGCGCAGATTCCGGACGACACCCCCACGCCGGACAACTACGTGACCAAGTCGTTCCACAGCCTGGAAGACTTGAGAGCCTTCAAGAGAACTGGGGCCCTGCTGTTAATGGCCTGGAAGCCGGATTTCCGCACGCCTGCGCCCGGCTACACCGTCTACTAAAACACGAAGAGACGCGGTCGGCCGCGTCTCTCGTTGCATTCCGGCAAGCCAGGCTCTGTCAATCCAGGCTCTGTCAGACCAGCCTCAGATTCGGTCGTCGTCATCGTCCTTGCCGTCCCGGTCGTGATTCAGATTCTTCGCCGGGCTCAGGGGACGATTATCGTTCGCGTGGCGGATTTCAATGCGGCCGTTCACGTTGCTCACACGCACGTGCGGGCCGCCTCCGCCGAGTTCACCCCGCAAGTCGCGCCCAACCCACTGGTGCTTTGTGACGGGAAGACCGAAGTCATCGGAGATCGATCCATTCACCGTGCTGGCCTCAAGTTCGGCTTTGGCGTCGGACGGGAGCGTCAGCAACACACTGGCGTTCACCGAGGACACTTCCAGCGGGGAATCAAGCCGGTCCATGTTGGCTTCCAGCTTTCCGTTCACGGTCGAAAGCTCCGCCCGGCCACCCAGCTTGCGCGCACTCAGTTGACCGTTGACGCACGACACTCGAACTTCGCCGTTGACTCCTTCCACGTCGAGATTCCCGTTCACCAGCTTGATCTCGTCGAGGCGAACGTTGCGGGGGACGGTCAGCGTGTATTCCACATTGGCCGGTTGGTCGTGACGGTTGTCATGCCAGAAAGTGTGGTCGTGGCCGGGGTACTCGGTGCGGATCGACAGGGAATCTTTGCTCGAATCAATCTGGATCTTGGCTTCCGCGAGCCGCTCCTTGGTCCATGCCCGCTTGATCGCATCGACTTTAACCTCATTGCGGTCCCAAGCTGCGATGTGAACCGGTCCGTTGATGTTTTCAAGTTCGACCCGGCCATTGGAGGACAGGGGATAGGTCTGGTGAAACTCCTCGGTCTGAGATCCCTCCCAGTCTGAGGCCTGAGCCTGCAGGGCGAGCATCAGAAATGCGGCGAGACTCCCAAGGATGGCGCCCAGCCAGGTCGCGCGTCGGCGAAGATGGGTCATAAATCCTCCCTGATGGGAGGTTAGACGAAACAACGTGGGTTTGGTGAGTCCGACCCAAGGGACGACGTCCGAACATGGTTCCAAACCCCAGAGCCTATGCATCAAAGCAGGACCAAACCCATGCGGATGCCAACGGTTACGGCCTCGGTGCGGCTGGCCACTCCGAACTTTGCCAGGATCGAACTGATATGAAATTTCACGGTGTGGTCGGAGATGCCAAGGCGGGTTGCGATTTCCTTGTTGCCGAAGCCCTCGGCCATCCAGCGCAGGACCTCAATTTCGCGCGGGCTGAGTTCCTCCAGGTGTTCGAGGACGCCCTCGTTGTCCATAGAGGGAGCGTACTTGGCAAGTTCTTTCGCTACTCCCGCTTCCACCAGAACCAGACCATTGACCGCGGTGTGGATCGCCGTGACGATTTCCTCACCAGACGATTCCCGTGGAATGATGGCTCGCACTCCCGCGCGGAGAGCGCGAGAGGCCCAGCCGGGTTCCGGATCGTCGATCAACACGACGACCGGCATATCCTCCTCCTCAAGCGCTGTGATCGTCGCGATAAATTGACCTTCCCCCATGGCGATGTCTGCAAGAATTGCGTCCGGCTGCGTCTCGCGCGCTCGCGCGGCCAGGCCCGCCGTGCCCGGGACAGAGCCCGAGAGTCGCAGGGAAGGATTCTCCTTTACCAGTGCCTCCAGACCGCCTCGCCGAACCGCGGAGGCGGCAACCACCAGGACACGGGTTGTACCACCTCCATCTTTTTTCTTCGGCATCTGTCGGGTTACCGGGACGGCCGGTCCTCAAGCGAGATGGTCAACTTGACCGGCGCCCCGCCACGGAGAACAGTTGCGTTGAGCTGTGCGCCGACCTTGAAGGAGGCTAGCCGTTCCTGGATGTCGCCGGTATCCTCGACCGGCTTGCTATCGATCTCAGTGAGCACATCGCCGAGAAGGACGCCGGCTTTCCCCGCCGGGCCCGACGGCTCCACGTGCACCACTAACAACGCCGCGGTTACCGACGCCGCAACCTTTCCGCGCAGCGATTCCGGAACTGCGACGGGCTGCATCGCGAGTCCCAAGTAGGGCCGGGCAATGTGGCCTTTCTCGAGCAATTCGTCCACGACGCGGTTCACCGTTGAATTCGGAATGGTGACCGGGCGTCCCCGGGTCAGGCCGTGAGTATTGATGCCGACTACCTTGCCCTGCGCGTTGACTAAGGGGCCTCCAGAGAAGCCTGGGTAAAGTTCGAGATCGAGACGAATGTGCTCATCAATCCGTCCACGGCGCGGCCGCCATTCGCCGCTCAAGCCGCCGATGATTCCGGCGCTTGCCACCAGGTGCGCGTTGCGAGAGCGGCCCAACGCCAGCGCGACGTGACCGAGCTTTTGAGTGCCGTCGGCGAACGGTGGAAGGGGAACTGCCGTGGCCTCGGTAAATTTCAGGATCGCAAGATCGGTGCTCGGGTCACGGCCCGCAAGGCTGGCCTTGATCGCATTGCCGCCTTCGAGCACGACCGTGATGTCTTCCTCGCGACGGATGGTGTGGTCCGCAGTCACGATGACCCCTCTACGCCATTGGATGCCGCTCGAGGGCATCCAGCGTCTGCCATAGATGGCCACCACCGATGGGCCAACTGCTTCCGCCGCCGCGGCAAAATCGTTCGATAGTGTTTCCAGTACTGAAGCCATTTATTTTCTCCCAATGCAAGCTGCGAATTTCATCGTGTGCAGTCTTAGCATGGCGGAAAGTAATTGCACGCGCACCGGCCAAACGGCTAGGTGGAGACTGGACAAGTGGGCGGGTGTCGGCATGCATAGAAATCGCCGCTCGCGCATGCCGCACAGGAACTTGATACGTTCAAGAAAGTGCAGCACAAGAAAGCGTACATGTACCCAAGTGAATGCTGTCTTTCTCAGATGTACTAACAGAACCTTGTTCCAGAATTTGTTCGAGACTAAGTTGCCTGAGAGCTTGCAATCGCTGTGGTTTGGTGAATGAGATCGGCCTGAGATCCACTTAGCGCCCTCGAATGGTAGCGTTCACGTTCGCGCGTGAACCCCACCCAACGCTCAGGTCGCGTCGTCCGAAACCAGGGACGAGTTCGCTTTCGCTCCCGAACAATCGACTTACGCGCTCGGAGTGTGTCCAGCTCCGCCGACGGAGGAGTGTCATGAAATTCCGCAGTCTCATAGCTCGCTACGTGTGCCTGATCGTCTTTGTAGTCCCGCCGGGAATAGTCGCGGCTCAAACCGTGGCGCCCAATCCGAACTGCACGTTGATCGTGCCCACCAACCCTCTTTCTGCCGAGGGACTGGCAACGCCCTACCAGTTGGTGGCCACAGATCCGACAGCGGGCGATTGCCACGAAGCGAACACGAGTCAATCGGCATTCGTGCAGGCTGCGGTGCTCGATCCGGCCAGCGGGCAGATCTCGGTCTATAACCCGCTCGTGGTGGATCAAGGCGCGACGCCGGCAGCGCCACCCGTGATTCCGACATTGCCGGCCAATGCGATCGTCGCCCTGTGGTTCGGCGACAACGGCGATACCCTGACGCTGCAGGGCGGCGATGGAGTCCTGGCGGGCGCGAATTGCGTCAACGGAGCTGACGGCGGGGACTTCGGGCAGTTCTCCTACTGCAATGCGCCGGCTTTCTTCAAAGCGGCGCACCGCGCGATTCGCAGCGGCCAACTGACGATACCGCCACTCGGCATCGCGGCCGATGGCCGGCCCTGTCCCACGGTGCGCGACTTCTTCGTGGTCGACCAGGATCAAAGCGACAACCTGCCCATCAGCTACCTGGTGACCGACAGCGGCATAGCACAGAAGACCCAAGCCAACCTGGCCCAGTTCCCGGGCGCCACCAGCCTGGGGAATCCAAGCGACAACCGCCTGGTCGACGTCGCCCTCGACGGAGCCTTGGGCTGCACTCCGTGGAAGGTCCCCGACCTCGCAGATCCGGGACAAATGGTGCCCGCGCTCCCGCTTAACGAACTGATGGCCCGAGCGCGGCAAGGATCTCCGGTCGCGCTGGTGCCGCTGGGTGATCCCATGGTGCTTAACAACGGGGCGCCGGACCTGAACAAGGTGAATGCCTACCGTCGCGGAGTCGATCAGCCGCAAGTTGGCTTCTCGTACCAAGCCGACACGGCTCGATACTGCCGGAATATGCTGCGGATCGCGCCGGCCAGAATGTTGCAAGATCAAACCTGGCTCATGCCGGACGCTACACATCCAACGCGAGGCTTGTCGCCGGATCCGGCCGCAGCCGACACGCTGTTCACTTTCCTCGCGCAACGCTTCGTGGCCAGCTACAACATCCTGGGGTGTGCGACCCTGCTGAACCTGCCCGATCCTATTTCGGTAACGGCAAATGCTCAGGGGGTCACCACCGCGGCTTCGATTGATCTGTCGATGATCTCTCGGGCCCGGCAACGCCTGGCAGGTTCCGAGCAGTCAGATCGGTCGAGTGACGATGCGGGCCGAGCCGCGGCGGCAACGGAGTAACGGACAGACTGAGACTTCGGCAGTGGTCGGCGGGCGCATCTCTAACTCCCCCGGCACGTCCCCACTGGTCACTCGGTTGCGGAGGATGAGGTAACTTGCGGTTTTATGGGCTCCTCTTATCGATCATGATCGGGTGTCAGATGGCACTGGGCGCATCCAACGGGCAGGCCGCGTCTTCCGCGGCCACACAGAATCCGCATGGCCCATTGAAGGCTCCGTGCGAGAACTGTCATACCGCCACGGCCTGGATGCCCATCCGCAAGAATCCGGAGTTCGATCATGGAAAGGCGGGTTATCCCCTGCGGGGTATGCACGTGGATGTCCCCTGCCAGGAATGCCATGTCGATCGCGTGTTCGCCAACGTCGGACGCCAATGCCAGGACTGTCATGCCGACATCCACCGCCGCAAGAACGGAGCCGAATGCGATCTGTGCCACCGAGTCAATGGCTGGCAGGTATCGGTGCACAACATCAATGAGCATCAGGACCGGTTTCCGCTAATCGGGGCTCACGCCATGGTGGACTGCTATGCGTGTCACAAGGTGGGAACCGTCGGACGTTTCAATCGCCAGGGCTTGTCCACTGAATGCATCAGCTGCCACTTGAAAGCATTTCAGAAGGCGGCTTCGCCCAATCACCAGGCACTGGGTTTCTCCACGGATTGCCGCCAGTGCCACAACCTGGATAGCTGGATGGTCCCGGCATCTCTGCGAACGAAGATGCGAAGGTAACGCGGTACGCGGTTGGCTTTTGGAAATTCACGAAGGTGAGCGATGAGGGCCCTGGTTGCGTTGTATTGGTTCGTTGCTCTGTCCGCCACGGCGGTCGCGCAGGTTGCAGGCGGCGGAGCGGCTGAGATTCGGGAGGTCAGTGTTGGGACGAGCGGTGACACCGTCACGATCGATGTCAGCCTCACCGAGGCAGTAATTCCTGATGTGATCATTGCTACCGGGCCGGACCGCCTGGTTCTGCAACTCCCGAACACCGCGGCGCCGAAGAAGCAGCAGGGCGTGAGCGTGAACCAGAACGGCGTGAAAGGAGTGCGGGTGGGCCTGAACCAGGTTGCTCCCCCCATCGCACGCGTGGTGGTCGATTTGAAGACCGCCCATCCGTACGCAATCGCGATGAAGGGGAACAAGATCACCCTGACGGTACTGCCAGTCCCGGCCGTGGATCGGCCGAGCGAGATGCACGGCACGACGAGTACCGATGGGTCTGTGGTTGCGCAATTGTCGCAGCGGCAACCTAGTCGAGGGCTTTCATGGTCGTCGGGCGGAGGGTCGACTGCCCGCGCGCCACGCCCGCCGGGCAAGAGTCTGCGGACTGCCTTCATGATCAAGTACGTCGCCGAGGGGGCCGCCTATCTGAACGGCGGACGCAGCTCTGGCCTTGCGCCTGGGATGAAACTCGCCGTACGCGATCCCGCTGCAGGGTCCACAGGAACCGCGGGCAGTCGAGACTGGTTGATCGCCGAGCTGCACATCATTTCCGTCGCTCAAAACTCAGCGGTCACTGAGATCCGTCCTGTCAAGCGCGCCGTGAAGATCGGGGATTGGGCATTTCTGTCCCCAGAAGATGTCGCCAGAATCCAGGCGGACCGCACCTCGAAGGCGTCGGCCAAACGAACGGTGGGGAGTGCATTCATGGCGAACAACTCGACCGCGAGCCGGATGCCCGCCGCAGGGTCGACTTCGCTCTCGCCCGAGGACGTCCGATTGCGGGCGCGGATCGGACTCGATTACAGCGGCATTCGCGGCAGCGGGACTACACCGGGCAGCAGCAGCCAGCGCGGCATGAACATTCGGGCCGACATGACCAACATCGCAGGAACCCACTGGAACCTGCAGGGCTACTGGCGGGGAAGACTCACCTCAAGTTCTGAGGCCCTTGAGAATACGATGCAGGACTACCTCGATAAGACCTACACCATTCAACTGTTCTACGACAATCCCGACTCGAAGTGGCTGGGGGGAATCGGCCGGCTGTATTTGCCGTGGGCGATCAGTCTCGACACCATTGACGGCGGCTACCTCGGACGCAGAGTCGGCCGCGGCATGATTGCCGGCGTCTTTGCGGGTACGACACCAAATCCCGCTTCCTGGCACTACAACCCCGATGGGCGAATTGCAGGATCGTTTGTGAACTTCGAGGGTGGCAGCTACGATGCCCTCCACTACACCAGCACCACTGGCGTCGCCCTGAGCACGGTGAGATGGAAACTGGATCGCCCCTACCTTTTTCTCGAGAATGCTCTGTCCTATTCCAAGTATTTCTCCGTCTACCACTCGTTCATCGTCGATGATCCGCAAGGAGTGACGACCGATGGAATCCGGCCCGGGGCAGGGATAAGCCGCAGCTATCTGACCGTGCATGTGCAGCCCTACTCCAGAATCGCATTCGACATCTACCACAACTACTTCCGAGATGTTCCGACCGCGGCAACTCAGCTTGTGGGTACAGGCCTGGTCGACAAGTTGCTGTACCAGGGCCTGAATGTGGGCGTGCGTGTGGAGCCTCTACACCACTTTTTCGTCTATACGACCCTGGGACGAAGCGAAAGCACTGGCGACACCCGCCGGAGCCTGAACCAGATGTACGGTCTTACCTGGAGCGAAATTGGACACTCTGGATTTCGCGCCGATGTGCACTATTCCAAGTTCGATAGTTCCTTTGCCCGCGGGGACTATCGCGTACTTTCGCTTTCACGCCACCTCGGGAACCGGATGACCTGGGATACACAACTGGGGCAGCAAAGCCTGTTGTCCGCCTTTACGGCCAACAGTCGGTCGTTCTTCGTCGATACCTCCTTCGACACCAACCTGAGCACTCACACCTACATCCAAAGCGGCTACACGATCGAGCGCGGCAACCAATTGAACTATGACCAGTGGTATGTGAGCCTCGGGTATCGATTCGACGTGAGAGGCCCAAACGCATTTACCCACGGAATCCCGGGTGTGCCCGCACCGCAACGTTGACATCAGGTGCCGCTCGACGCGCGAACTCCCAGGCGAGATTGCAGCTGCTTGCGGTAGCTCCGGCTCAAGCGCAGCCTGGCGCCACTTTCGAGCAGGACTTCGTGTTCACCGTCCTCGCCGGACTTAAGACCCCGAACCCGGTCGAGATTCACGATCGTCGACCGGTGAATCCGGCAGAAAACGGCCGGGTCGAGTTCACGATCCAGATCGTTCATGCTGCGGCGTAGCAAGTGCGACTGCGCTCCGACGTGAAGGCAGGCATAGTAGTCCGCGGCTTCAATCCAATCAATCTCGGAAAACCTCAAGAACAGCACCTGTCCAACACTCTTGATGACCAGGCGATCGTTTTTTCGCGGCCCGCCATGGGACTGCCGGATTCTGTCCTTGGCTCGCCCCAGCGCCCGCTCAAAACGCGTGTTGTCGAACGGCTTCAGCAAGTAGTCGAGCGCCCCGGCCTCGAAGGCCCGCAGCGCGTACTGATCGTACGCAGTGACGAAGACGACCGCCGGAGGCAAATCCGCGCCCAGCAGTTCGAGGACGTCAAAACCATCGCACTCCGGCATCTGCACATCCAGGAAGACGAGGTCCGGTTTCTGGCTGCGTATCTGCTCCAGGCCTTCCATCCCAGATCCGCACTCGCCGACGATCTCGACTTCCGGATCGGCGCGCAAAAGCACGCTCAGGTTGCTTCGGGCCAGGGGTTCGTCATCCACCACGAGCGTGCGAATCTTCGCGAGCTTTCTTGTCCCCGGCACGAATTAGCCCTTCCGGAAGGGCACGGAGACCGAAGCCTCTACGCCGCCGGGTTCGTGATTTCGCAGGCTCAAGCTGCAGGCGTCCCCGTAGAGGCCCTGCAGCCGCGTGCGCACATTGAAGATGCCGATACCGGACCGTGTCTCGTCCCAATCGGCTGGCAGCGGGGGGCCGTCGTTGTACACGCTCAAGGTGAGCCGTCCGTTGTCCCGCACCGCAGCGATCCGGATCAATCCCCCCTGCGCGCGTTTCGCGATCCCGTGCTTAATGGCGTTCTCGACCATGGGTTGCAAAATAAGGCTGGGAACCTGCGCGGCAAAGAGTTCCTCGGGCACGTCAACGCTCAAATGGAGACGGTCCGCGAAGCGCACCTTCTGGATGTCGAGATATTTCCGCACAAACTCCATTTCCTCCCCCAACGGCACCTGCTGCTTGCTGGAAT
>Ga0075030_100004142_pt1 | contig 13139 bp, 11 predicted proteins | sample LitLauG_LLR_2012_FD_71393 | JGI IMG/M metagenome (GOLD analysis project Ga0075030, IMG submission 71393) | Freshwater sediment microbial communities from Pennsylvania, USA - Little Laurel Run_MetaG_LLR_2012 | ecosystem: Environmental > Aquatic > Freshwater > Creek > Sediment | place: USA... | reverse complement strand
ATGGTGCCGTCGAAGCAGATCCACTCTGTTCTCAGCCATCAAAGCTGAGGACCGACTCAGCTGGCAGCGCAGGCCAAGATCCGAGGACCGAATCTGCGATCATGACGCCCTCACTCCTTGCCGGGAGAATGGCAGACGCAGGCGGCACCATCGTTCTGGTCCGGCATCGTCGCAGCGCTCGCGGTGATCTTGCTCGCCGGAGGGCTCGCCTGGATCGTAAAGCGCAATCGCAAGCAGCGGCAGGAATTTGCCGCACATCTCGACGAGGCTGAAGCTCAGCTCGCCGCCACGAAGCCGGGCTTCGAGGAACTTCAAGATATCCTCCCGCGAGCTGCCGAGACTCTCGACTACATAGCGACGCACGCTGGTCACGCGCTGAGCCGGTGGGAGGATCATCTCGGGTCGGGATCGATCACGTGGGATTCTCTGGGCCAGGCCGAGCAGCGGCGCTACCAGGACCTCATCGAGATAGCGGGGGCCCAGGTCATGATCGTGACGCTCAACTTCCAGGGTCCTCTGATCACCCGCGGTAACGACCGGGATGATCTCATCCAGCACGCCGATGTAGTGACCGAATCAGAGGACGCCGTCAAAGCACGCGTCTGAGCTCAAACGGCTCTGTTGCGTCGATCGATCATGCGCGCAAGCTGGCCTGCCTGGGTGAGGCTGGTCCTTCAAACCTCCAGCACAAGTTCGTCGAACGCTGCGGAAAGGGTCGGTCCGGGGCCTGTACGTGACCTCTGGGGCCAGGGCGTGGGCACGGACGGTGGTGATGTCGGCACCCACGCGGTCGCGTTTTCCGCTTCAGCATGGCCGGACCCCGTGACGGAGTTAAGGACCCGGTGTTACAAGTACTGGCGTTCCTGGGCAGCTCGAATGGAGTCGCTCACACCCGCTCCTTGTGTCATCGCCGACGGTATCGACGCCGATCCACTCGATCGAGATCGCTGTGGACCGTCCGCGGGTTGTGCTAAGCGGGCCGGCCGGACTGTGACGCCATCCGCGCTTCCGCTTCGGCCCGCGATCCGCCGAAGTCCTTCCTAGACGCCACGATGGCCTGATTGCAGCTTCTGCACAGGTCGTCCCGGTAGGAGACGTCAGGCGGGGAGGAGCGATGGTTAGGAATGTTGTCTCAGGCTTGTCGAGCCGACAGATCCGACAGGTCAGGATCCGGTGCTTCGTGATCTGTGAAGGTCGGCGGACGATCTGGGACCGTTCTTGCAGATCGAGCAGGTCGAAACATCACAGATTCCGTGAATGGATTCGTTCATGATGCGGGAGTGAAGGTGTGGGGACTGACGGGTGGGGCTCCGGAGACCTTGCAAGTTTCGCGGAGTTTGAAACTCCCAGTTCAGACCCTCTGTACGGCAGCGAACCCGCTGGATATCTGGGCTCCGGACCCGAGCAGCACGAACGTCTGTTCGCTAAGTTCGCGACCATGGAGACCGTGGAGGTGGACGGGTGCCTGCTGGGCTGGGAGGCAGACATGGGAACAGGCGAACTCACCATCGGGAAGGTGACCAATCCGGAAGCGGACCGTCGGCCGCGGACAACCCTCCGGCTTGAGGCGGTGGCCCACCGGATGCGTATCAGCCTCAACTTTCGACAGATTCGAAAGTCAGTCGACGTCTCGGTCCAGCCGTCCCTCTTCGAGCACGTACTTCCCGTCGGGCGAGGACCCTGTCGACCGGGCACCGCTGGCTCGACCGTGGCTCGCTGGGTGGCCGAACTGGCCGGCACAAGGGACGTATGGCGGCCTCCGGACCCGGATGAAGTTGGTCTAGTCGGCACCGCCGGAGGCGCCGCGTTCCCGGTGCTTGGAGCTGCCTATGACCGAGGCGCTGCGCCCCTGGGTGTCGTTCCCCCGTGGGCGACCTCGGTTCTCTCGAAGCCCACACTCCGAGAGGCAGCAGTGGCGGCCTTCGACAAGAAGGCGAACCGGAGGGTCGTCGCCGCTCTCGGGTCGAGTCTGTCTAGTAGGCGCGAAGAAGGAGACGAGGCGGGCCCGGTGACCCTCTACCGCTTGGCTCTGGCTCTGATCGGAGCGCCGTTCCTCGAGCCGGACCGGATCGCACGCATCCTGGACGCAGGCGGTCCTCAACGTCCGGCCGATGCCTGGCCGGATGCTCCCGAGATCGCCGCGGGTCGCCAGTTGGTCGCCCGCATGGCTCCAGCGCAGGCGGAACGACTGCTCATTGATGCCATTGAACAACCGGAGGGTCCTACGCTGCTGTGTGAGACGTTGCGTGACGTCGGGTCCGTACTCGATCTCCTCCCCGAGCGTCCGCCCCACCGCCTCGAAATGCTGAGGAACCAGTGTCGCGCCCTCCTGCCGGTCGATCCTGACCCGGGCGCTGCCGGGTGGCGTCGGCCGCCCGGCGCAGGGTCTCGGATTGTGCGGCAGGACGGAACTCAGCGCAGAAACGCAATACCCGTGTCGGCCGATCCTCCAGCAGGCCGAGTTGAGCAGGTTGCAGCACCTCGCCCGCGTCGAGGCATCCAACAGCGCGGCCGGGCCCTGATTGCTCCGGAGGTGACGTTAGGCGTCAGGGGGAACTCCACGCGGGCCGCCGCACTGCTCACTCTGAATCGGTGCGATGTGGGGGACGACCTTCGCATCGCGGTGCCTCGGTCATTGGCGGAATTGAGTGCCTGGGGGCTGCAGCTGAGGAACTGCGTAGGTTCCTATGGTGCGGCATTCGTCAGTGGCCAGTCACTACTCATTGGCATCAAGGTCGAAGAGGTTTTGACCTACTGCCTCGAGGTAACCCCCCAGGGTCGCGTACGCCAGTTCCTCGGCGTAGGAAACCGGCCTGTTCCGAGACATCACGCTCGACTTGTCTGCGGGCGATTGGCTGAAGCCGGGGTACTCGACCCGAGTGAGCCCGCTAATCGAGTGTGGCTGCAGTGGCCGTAGGGATCATGACCGGACCGGTATTTGGGGTGTGAACGGCGTCACGAGAGAAAGAGGGGTCTGGACTATGTCGAGGGGTCGGAGAAATGCCTCGGCGCCGGTGGGCTCGAATCTAGAAGTTGTTGCCGTCATAGACAGTCGAGGAACGCGGGCGGTGTGAAGTACATCGAGAATCTCAGCATTCAGAATGTCTTGAATCTGAGGTCAGTGACCTGAAAACCCCGGCACCAGTTCGAACGGGTACCAGAATCTGGGTGAGGTCAGCTCGAAGACATAGTAGGACGATGTCGGATCCGTGCGACCAGGGCCGAGGATGAACTGCAGATAGGGATGCTCCCGAGTCAACCCGATGCCGAGGGGGTCCTACTCGGAGGTCCTCGCGATTCGGCCCACAGCAACGATGCCGACAAGGTCGCCCGAGAGCTTCAGCAATTGCTCGATCTCTGCGGCCGCGATCTGGATGTCGCCGATGAACACGGCACCGAGCCCGAGCTCCACCGCTTCGAGTAGGACGTTCTGGATGGCAGCTCCGATGCCGAGCATCTCTAGCCCGTAGCCGACGAGTCCGTTAGGCAGTTGCGTTCGGCTTGCCCGTGACAGCTGTGAACTCCCGCCACTGAAGGGACATTCATTCTCGACCACGAGCAAGACGGGTGCCGCGGAGATCGTGTTCGCCGATTCCTGGACTGTCGATACGTAGCCTTCGTGGGGCCGACCCGACCGGTTGTCGTGGGGGATGAATGTGTCGTTGTCCATTGATCGCATGAGATCGGCGATGGCTCCGTGGAGGGCAGATGTCGTCAGTACGTGGAATCTCCAGGGCCGAGAGTTCTTGGAGGACGGAGCTGCATTTCCAGCTCTCATGAGTCGGTCGAGTTCAGTATCGCTCATCGGCTCTGGAGCGAAGCCCGATCGGGTCGAACGGCGCGACACGATTGCGTCCAGTACGGGCGATGGAGCCTCCCGAGACCTATTCGATTTGTTCATCCGTTTGTCTTCTCGGTCGGATGCCCCTGTACCAGTTGCTCAAGTCGAACGCGCAGCTCAGCGTCCATGTTTCGGAGGGTCGGTTCGAGGACGGATCCACGCATGAGGATACGAGCGAAGACACCCCCCGGCTCCACCGGTACGAGGCTGGTCAGGCCCACCTCGTGGACCTGAGGAAGGGCACGCAGTCCTCGCTGGAGGCGGTTTCCGAACCTCTGAGGCACAGGGGTCAAATTATGGAGCACCGCCTGGGCGCGACCTGGCAGTGCATCCACCAGCTCAGAGAGCGGGCCTCGGTCTCGTGGAGCCGGAACGCCCATCCACGCCGCCAAGTGATCGAGAATCGAGCACGACTGCGAGATCTCGGCCGCGAGCTGGCTGCTCAGGAAGGTGGATCCTTGGAAGCGAGGATTGCATTCGACGAACAGGATCCTGTCGTGATCCAAGAGGAGGTCGAGTCCGAAGGCTCCCCGATATCCCGTTCTGTGCAACCATGCTCCGATCTGCCTCGTGACCGATTCGATCTGGGCTACCACTTCCCGACCCAGGGCTCCAGTGGCGGCAAAGTCATTCCCGCAGTAGCCCAGGTCATATGAGGTCAGCTCAGGCACGCCGATCAGTTGGACGGACGCAGGATGGACCGTTACGCCGTCGATCCACACGACCCCGGCCACATTGAGCGGAATTCCGTTCTCCAAGAAGCGCGAAACGGCCACAAGGGTGCCCGCTTGGCAAGTCCGCCTCCTCCCGACCGAATGCAAGCTCGGATGGATCGAGATGCCGCGGCCGCCGGACGTCGTGCTCGGCCGAATGACCACCGGGCCATCGATGGCCGGCCAGGTCCGCGAGTCACCGAGGTCGATGTAGTGCCATTCGAGCGTGGGAATGCCTAAGGAGCGAACCTCCTGCTCAACCCACGGCTTGTATTCCGGTGAAGCAACCGCATGGTGGGATGGGGAGAGTACATGTCCCCCGAATCTCGCCCCAACTGCGGCAGCGTCCGACAGCAGGCGCGACGATCGGTAGGGGACGACGACGCCACCCTCGGCAAGGTGGCGCACCAACTGGCCTGCGATCGCACGGGGACCCGCGCTCGTGTCAGCGTCCAGATCGTAGCTGTCCAGATCCATCCGGGATCCCCGAATCTCCTCGAGGCTGGATGATGCAGAGTCTGCCGAACGGGCGGTGAGGGCGCAGACCACCAGGTCGGGAATCACATCGAGGATGGGCACTCCGTCCTCCCCGCGGGTCCCGAACCAGAGGACTCGGCGTCCGCCGAGCCGTGTCCAAAGCTGTGTAGCGACCTCCGAGCGGGTGCTCACAGGCCTCCCATAGCGGCCTGTTCCAGCACAGCCATGCGGATCCATAGCGAACGGTCGCTGTGTTCGAACGCGAGGAAGCGCGGATCCTGTCGCACGCAATCGGTGATCTCGTCGACCAGTGGTAGGGGTGAGAGAACGGCTGACGCCCCCACCGCATCCACGAGATCTGGTGACAGAGTGTAATGCGAGCGGACCTCGGCTGGGACTGGCTCCGGTCCGAAAGCGGGAAGGCCGGCCTGGTAGATGACATGGCCGCTCACTCCCTCGAGTGAGTGTGTGTACCGCGTCCGTGGCTGCAGATTGGGTCCAAGGACCCCATCCGGCAGTCTCCTCGATGGTGGCGTTACGACGGTGAGCGACCGGGGAGGGCAATGTTCCAAGATCTGGACCAGGGACACTACGGACCGCATGGTCGCGTCACCACACACGATCAGATTCATTGATTCCAGGTTGATGCCCAAGGAACGCATGCTGAAGAGGTCGATCAATGCCTGGGTCGGGTGACCTAGATTTGCATCGCCACCGTTGATCACCGGGCACAGCGCCTGCTCCTCGACCTCGATGCGACTCAACGGAACCTCTGTACGAACGACAACGACGTCGACCATCCCCGAAAGCACGCGAAGGGTGTCAGCGAAGGATTCCCGGCCGTCCATCACCGGAGCGGTGCGCGTCTCGGGAATCCACACCGGGTGACCACCCAGCCGGGCGGTCGCAATGTCGTATCCAACCCTGGTGCGGAGAGACGGTGCCTCGAAGAGCAGTCCGACGGTGGGACGAACCGAGCTCGATCCACCCTGGGAAAGCCCCGTTGCTCGCTCGAGGAGCGCGTCGATCCGACCGGAGTCGAGGTCAGCGACCTCCAGCAGATGGCCAATGGGCCTAGATCGTGTTCGGATGGCCGTGGAAACGGTGCGCATCGCCAGTGCCTTTGGCCGAGAGAGTCAACGTGTTGTGGCTGCACGGGATGCAGCTGGGACCTAGTGGAGAACCGAGTTCAGCAGTGATCTCCCTGGCGCGCAGGTAGGTCTCGATCATGAAGTCTGCGGAAGGTGGCGATAGATCGCGCAATGGCGTTGCCGGATCGGGACGGAATGGGCTGAGCACGGGGACGGCCCCACGTTCCGCAATTGCCCGCACGCCAGCCAGCGTGTATTCCATCGGCTCGAGCCCCACCATCAGCATCGATCGGACGCGGTGTTCTCCCAAGTGTGTCGCGGCATCTTCGAAGTACTGGAGGTATGACTCGACACCTTGCGCGGCCTTTTGGCGCATCAGAAGGCGACCCCGCTCGGCACTGAAGATCTCGAGGTTCACGGACAGCTCGCCGATCCCGAGATCGGCCAACCACTCCGGATCGAGCAACTTGTCACGGGGCACCATCATGATGTCGATCGGCACCTCGGGAAAGGTCCCGAGCACCTGCTGGTAAACGTCCCGGACGTAGCCGACATCTGCTGACTTCGGCGTCCCTCCGGATATGAGCACGTGCATTGCCGGTTGCAGCTCATCACTGATCGCCCGCTGGACGGAATCGACGAGACTTTCCACTCGCTTCGTCCGGTAGCGGAACTCATAGGGAAGGTTGCAGAACTTGCATGTCATCGAGCAACCTTCGATCGGCGAGATCCGGACACGGTCGGCGTGGGTGAATGCGTAGGAGTTGTAAGGCTCCCCGAGCGCGTTTGACGTGCCGTGATACGCCGGAGGCAGCCAGAACTTTGCGCCGACTTCTCTTCCGTCACCCCGGACGACAAGTCCACCGTCGTACACCAGCTCATAGTTGCTCTGTTCGGTGACGAAGTTCGGATTGTGTGCTGCGAACGGAGCGTTGACCCAGATGTCCCCCTCCAGCTCCAGGATCACGCCTGACGTTGACGCGTAGTCGGCGGGAGTGAGAGGCCGATCACCATTGAACGAAGCGACGTACTCACTTGCGCTGGTGGCGATGGCGATGCCTTCGGCCAAGAGTGCGAACTTGAGGAGTTCTCCGACTTTCAGGTTCGCAGTGGTCATGAGGTTGGGTGTGGAGCGTCCGAATCTTCTATTGTCGCGGGGCGCGCGGTCCCCATGGAGCGAGTCACTGCGTGACACCATTTCCGCCTGGGCAGAGGGTAGCGGGCCGAGTCGACCTGTGCCACGAGCAGCCGCCTTCATCGGTAGGCCTCCGAATTGCAGGGATTTGCCCCTGCCTGTTCGACCCCAACCGTCCGAGCGACGTCGCGCCTCGGTGCACTCCCAGATCACATCCGATACCATTTCGCCACCTACGGGCGGCATGCCCTTCTCAAGGAGGAGTTCAGATGGCGGAGCCTCAGTTTCGGACGAATCAGGATAACCCAAACCCGAGAGTTGCATGCGCGCTCCTGTTGGACACCTCCTGGTCGATGAGCCAGGCCCATGAAGGCGGTGGGCCGGCACCAATCGATGAGCTGAACGACGGATTTGTCGAATTCTGCAAATCAATTGCAGATGACGATTTGGCTCGCAAGCGAGTCGAAGTGTCAGTCATTACGTTCGGTCCCGATGCTCGCGTTGCGATCGACTTCACTGAGGGCAGGGATCTTCAACCTCAGAGTTTCACGGCGGATGGCGGGACGCCTTTGGGGGCGGCACTCAATATCGCCGCCGAAGAACTCACCAGCCAAAAGCAGGCTTATAAGGATGCCGGTCTTCTGTACTACAGGCCATGGCTTTTCGTGATCACTGATGGTGCACCGACCGATGCCGATGAGTTCGAAAAGGCAGCGAAACGAGTGCGGCAGATGGAGGCGGCCAAAGGTGTCAACGTGTTCGCTGTTGGAGTAGGGAGCCAGGCGAATCTCACGGAACTCGAGAAGCTGTCCGACGCGCGTCCGCCGCTTCGGCTCAAGGGACTGAAGTTCAGGGAACTCTTTCAATGGCTGTCGTCATCAATGATGTCCGTTTCGGACTCGACACCTCCGGCGCATGACGGAGAGGGTGGAGTCGAGGGAGAGCAGCTGGCTCTAGCGCCGGCGACATGGGCAGAAGTTGCTCTCTAGGGAGACTTACGTGTGGAAGGTTCTTGGGGGTTCGGTCATCGGGCAATCGCATTTAGACTCGGGTACGGTCTGTCAGGATGCTTCTGGATGGTGGGTAAGTGAGTCAGGCGTTTGCGCCGTCGTAGCGGACGGCGCGGGATCGCGTCCTAAGTCTGAGCAAGGATCCGCGCTCATTGTGCAAACAATCCTTGCCTGGGCTCGAGACGCCATGAAGGAGAATCAATCCCCGCCCGTGTATGAGGGTCTGGTAGCGGCGCGACAAGCGCTCGAGGAATTATCTGCAAACACAGAGGTGCCGCTGGGAGACTATGCCTCGACCGTCGCAGTCGTACTGGTCGACCAGCACGTCATTCAGGTGGGACAAGTTGGTGATTGCTTCGTCGTGATGAAGAAGTCTGATGGAAGTGTCGAGACCGTGTCTCCACCGGCCCGAAGTGAATACGTCAATGAGACCGTATTCCTGACGGCAATCGATTGGGAACAAGACCTGAGGGCTTCAGAAGCCCTCCTCGACGATGTTAGTGGGTTCTGCATTTCAAGTGACGGACTTCAGTTTGACCTTCTAGATGACATTGCGACAGGGATGCCCTTCGTTCCGTTCTTCGACGACGCCTTTACCTGGGCAACCGAGGAGTCGTCCGGGTCGGAGGATCTTCTTTCACTTGTGGCAAGACTCGGACAACAGAGTCACGACGACAAGTCGCTGATCCTTGGTGTCAAAGGTTCACCATTGGCCTCGTTGCCAATTGAACAACGGGGCATCATCGACCAACCACAACAGACTTGAGTAGACCCATCGCTCCGCGCTCGTTTGTCGCTGTCCCGCTGGGCTTTCTGTCTATGGACCCAGAGACATCACGTGGCCTTCCGAAGGTGCCGCCCGAACAACTCCGTCAATACATGGCCACGGTCCCAGAACTCTACCGGATGCAAGCAGCAGGAACCTCCGAGGGTGACTTCTTGAACATGTACACCCATCCTCGGTCGGAAAGAGAGCAGATCCTGGGATCAACCTATGGCCATCTGTTCTCTTCTTCGCCATCAGCCCAGCCCCTGCGTGGTGAGTTCATCGACGGGCAGGGACTTCTGGTAACAAGTGGGCAGCATCGAGTGATGGAAGCCCATCGACTCGGCGTACCCTACGTGCCTATGCACGTGTCCTTCCCCGACATGGAGCATTTGGAGCGGGTTCGCGACGCTTGCGAAGAAGAGGTTCGTTCTCTCACTCCAGACATGCCGCAAGTGCCGGAAATCCAACGGGCCCACGATGCTCGGTTTTACCCTGAGCGAGATCGCCATCGGGTAATGGAAAGGCATCAAGGGCCAGAGCGGCTTGAGCCTGAACGCGAGATCGGTTGGCACTATCCCGAGCGAGAGCGCTGATTTGGGACACTATTCATCATTCGCCAGGGGACTGTTGCGGGGGTCGGTGACTGCGTCGCGCGCCGCGGCGCGGGGTGCCGGTACCGCGGGTGCTGCGTACTCGAGGACTGCGCAGCGCCGGTCCCTTCGGCGGGCGAGTCGAGCTGCAGCGACTGGGGTCCTTGCCCCTGGTGACGCCGATCCACCTCCAACGGGCACCTCCGACTACCTTGACTACAGGGGTATTGCGACTTCGAGGGATATCGCTCCGCTGGAAGGGCAGGAATACGAACTTGGGCGCTTTCTTGACCCTCGCCGTGGACCCGCTCGAGCTGTCGGCATTCCCTTTGAAGTTCTTCGCCGTCATGCTGCCGTGATCGGTCCAACGGGCGCCGGCAAGACAAAGAGCGTTCTTGTTCCTTGGATCGCCTCAGCTCTCCGCCAAGGCCATTGCGTTGTAGCCATCGACGTCGGTGGGGACTTGCTCGACGACCTCATGATCCATCGCTCCGCCACTGGAGCCCTTGGGGCGAAAGTGTCGAAGTGGGACTATTCCCAGCCAAATGACTCAATCGGTTGGGACTGGCTTGCTTCGCTCGACGACGACGAATCCATGATCGCGGCTGTTGATGCGATTCACGGGAAGCCGCGCCCAAACGACTCGCAGCCCTTCTTCCATCAGCGCGATGCCCGAGTGCTGCGTGGAGTGTTGGAGTTGGCGAGAGGTACCGGGGCGGCTCGCACGGGCCGAGACTTGCTTGAACTTGCGCGGGATGGATCAAGATTGTCTGCACTTGTGAGTGCCAACCCAAGGCATCCAGGTGCAAGTCGCCTTACAGATGTCGTTGCACAACAGACAGGGACCTATCAGCAGATGATGAGTGGCGTCATCAATGATCTTGAGATCTGGGACAACCGTGGCTTGGAGGCTGTCACTCGATCAGGCGGGCTGCGCCTGGACTCATTTTTCGACGAACCACGTTTGCTTGTTGTTGGCGCGCCGATTCATGGCGGACGAATTAGTGAAGCGGCATCGGGGCTACTGCTCTCACAGATAATCAACCGGCTCTATCGACGTTTCAACACGTTGGAAGGGCAGCACGTGTTCTTGATCATTGATGAAGCAGCTCGATTGATAGGTAGGATCCCAATTGAAGAGCTCCTCTCTGTTTCGCGTCGCGCAAGGGTCTCGGTTGTGATTGCGACTCAAGATGTCGGACAGTTCAATGACGAAGATGAAAGACTTGCGATTCTTGGGAATTGCGCAACGTACGTATCGCTTCCGAGCAGGTCAAGTGCAAATGGCGAATATCTATCTAGCCGACTCGGTCACCGATTCCAGACAGCAACGTCTATTAGTCAGGGACCTTCACTTCAGACGCAGGCGTACGGTGGGCTCACGGTGTCGAGCAGCACAAGTCAGGTGCCCGTCTTGGGCACGAGAGAGATCCTTGATCCACCGTGGGGTGAGCGTGCGGCCATCGTGCATTGTCAGCCGATGGTGGGGAAGCCGTTCCTAGTTGACCTGACTCGGCCCGAGTTCTTGGCGTAAGCCTGTCTACCGGAGTGCACACCATGGACTTGAGGACGAGCGGCGGAAGAATGGTCAAGGCAGGACTGGTCCTTGCCGGTGGTGGTCAAGGAGATGTCTACGACGTCCAAGGGAGGGCTGACGTTGTCTTCAAGCGCTACCACCCAGGGGAATTGGTCAAGGATGTAGAACTGCCAGATCGGTTGGCCCTTATGACAGCGCGACGGCCATCAGGCTGGCGCGAGGCAAAGTCCCAACATGTCCTGCTTACTTGGCCGACCGACATTGTCCGTGAGAATGGGCAATTTGTCGGGTATCTCATGCCACGTATTGACTCAAGCCGGTCAGCTCGACTTCTGCGTGTAACTGATCCCTCTGATAGAAGTACTGCGGAGGGGGAAGCTGGCTGGCTCAGAGCGTTCACCTGGAAATACCTGGCGACAGTTGCCACTAATCTCACACGCGCCGTCGAGGCACTACATGACGCAAATGTCGTGATCGGCGACTTTAACGATGCCAATGTTGCAGTGACCAAGGAAGCACGGGTCACGCTGTTCGACTGTGATTCCATGCAGATCGAGGACCCGAACACAGGCCGGAAATTCTTGTGCCGAGTATTCCGCCCAGACTTCTTAGCACCCGAATTGGTTGGCACGGATCTCAGGACTACCGTGAGACCGAGATCAAGCGACCTATTTGCACTTGCTGTTCACATTCATCAACTGCTTCTCGAAGGTGAGCATCCTTTTAGGGGTCGCTGGGAAGGAGGTGGTGACCCTCCAATGGAAACAGTATTGGGACGAAAAGGGCTCTGGACGCACGCTGGATGTCCAGAGATCTCCCCTCGACCTTCAGCCGTCGGCATCGACCTCCTTCCGAATGAGATTGTCGCACTCTTCCATAGGGCTTTTGTCGAAGGTGCGACGGTCCCGCGCATGCGACCCACAGCCTCAGAATGGGGCGAGGCCTTGGAGGAACTCACGCGAAGCCTGAAGCGGTGCAAGACCGATGGCCAACACTGGTACCCAGCCAAGCATCGGCGATGCCCTTGGTGCGCTCGGGCCGGTATGGCGCCAGGTCGGCCTCACTTGCAAAAAGGCCTTCCGGCTCTTATGACGCCTAGTGTCGCGGCGGGTCCGAAGATCATTTCAACGCCCCCCCCGAGTCCGTCAACGCGAGCGGTTCCTCCAGCACCGTCGGCTTCCAGACCGCCGAAACAAGTGATCCCGCCCACAAGGGCTCCGGCAAGGGTGCCTATCGCCGGGGTTGGGGAAAGCCGACGGAGCGGAAAGCGGCTAGTTCAAGCCATATTGGCAGTTGGCGCCCTGACCGGCGGCTACTTTCTATATCAATACTTGACGGCACCTGCTCTAGATTCGGCGGCAGTGTCCCTGGCCGCTACTAGTGATGGGCGCGGGTATTGGATCGTGTCCTCAAAGGGAAGTGTCTACCCCTACGGCGATGCGTCCAACTACGGGGGCGCGACATCTTGTTCATGCTCAATCGTTGCGATGGCGGCGACTTCTGACGGAAAAGGGTATTGGCTACTGTCATCGGTCGGGGGTGTGTTTGCATACGGCGACGCGAGCTATTCTGGGTCGCTTCAGGCAATTGGTGTATCGGATACCACGGTGGGAATTGCACCAACGAGCGATGGTAAGGGATATTGGTTAGCGGGGTTCACTGGCGCAATCTATGCATTCGGTGATGCAAAGTATCAAGGCTCTCCAAATCAGTTTCAGTCCACATTCATCACCGGGATAGCCTCAGATGTCCAAACCGGTGGGTACTGGACGGTTAGCGCTAATGGAAGCGTGTTTGGATTTAATGCTCCCTATTTGGGTGGTGCGAATGGCGAGCAGTTGAATGGCCTGGTAAATGGCATCTTCGCTGCGGCCTCGGGCGGTTACCGTTTGACCGCGAAAGATGGCGGAGTCTTCAGCTATGGGTCCCAATACTTCGGGTCGTTAGCGGGAAGCAGCCCCTCATCATTCTTGGCC
>Ga0075030_100004140_pt1 | contig 13144 bp, 12 predicted proteins | sample LitLauG_LLR_2012_FD_71393 | JGI IMG/M metagenome (GOLD analysis project Ga0075030, IMG submission 71393) | Freshwater sediment microbial communities from Pennsylvania, USA - Little Laurel Run_MetaG_LLR_2012 | ecosystem: Environmental > Aquatic > Freshwater > Creek > Sediment | place: USA... | reverse complement strand
GTTAAAAGGTACGCCCACCGTGCCGGTGTTGATCGCCGAGCAAGTCACCACCAGGGGCGGCGGATTGATGGTGATCGTACAGCCCGTGCCGACGGCGCCCTTGGCGTCCGTCACTTTGATGGTAAAGGTACCGGCTGTCGTCGGGGTACCGCTGATGGCACCCGTAGAAGTGTTCAGGGTCAGGCCTGCGGGCAACGTGCCACTGCCCACCGAGAATGTGTAAGGCGGGGTGCCACCCGTGACCGTCATCACCGGGCTGTTAAAGGGTACGCCCACCGTGCCGGTGTTGATCGCCGAGCAAGTCACCACTAGGGGCGGCGGCGCGCATTGTATGCTGCCAGGTGAAAAGACGTTGTGTTTTGACCTTGTAGTGTGGCTGTACCCGACAGAGTGTAATTAGAGGTCAAGGGTCCGAGCGCTTTCGTTACAGTCTTGCTGAATGTCCCGCTCGAAGGGCCTGTAAAGGGAATCGAACCCGTAATGGTCGTCGGAGAGCCAGAAGGTGGCGTAAGAACTATTCGGTAGTTGATGGTGTAACTTGCGCCGGGAGTTAGTTCTGATGCGGACACCGTAAGGCTGTAGCTGGTGCAAGTGACCTTGGCTGTGGCTTTGTCTATGTGGTTCGCGAAGGCCTGAGTGCCGAAGAGCACGACCAGCCCAATTATTTTTCCCAAAACTGCTAGTCTATTGAACATAGTCGTTCCCCAACGAGTGTGGATTTTACGAAACCGTAAACCCTATTTTTTGATTTTGACCAAGACGGTTCGACAATCGCGTCATTCAGAACGCGCAATCCTCTCACCGACTTGATTGCAGATCAAGCTGCAACGTTATTGCACTGCCTCTCTAATTTCGGCCACGGCCGCGGATTCTGCGGCCGTCAACCCATTGTTAATTTTTCATTAATTCTTCGTTTTGACCAAGACTGTTTCGACTATTGAGGAGGAAAGCCAAGGCAGGGAAAGGAACAAAATCAGTCGCCGCCCCGCCAGGAAGCCGCCGCAGCGGGCTTTGCTCCTTGACAGCTGCGGGAGAGGTAAAGGAATGTTTTCCGTCTGAGACCAATGAAAGTCTCATGCTTTCGGACGTTTGTTCCGGTCCGGCAACGCCAGCACTCTTTCCGCTGCTTTGATCGCCCGCTCGACGATGAAGCGACTCATTGCTCACGCCTTCTCGGGCGGCTGCCTTCTCAATTTCCAACTTTTCTTCGTCGCTGACCAGGATCAGCATCCCCTTGTTCTTGCCTGTTTTCTTACGTCGCGCCCTGGAGACGCCGGGCAGCATCCTCCGCTTCTTCCTGGTCACGGGTTACCCTTCCGTCGGCCTTGCGTCAGAGGTGACTTCAATCCCGCGAAGCAGAAACAGGTTGCATAATACGCTCGACAGACATATAGATCTATCGCAGCATACATCCAACCACTTGACACCTCTTCCACGGGGGAAACCGCATGGACCCCGCACCTGGCCTTGAACCATACAAGGATCACCGCGACAGGCTGCGCGAATTTGGCTACAACGATCAGGAGGTTCGTTTTCTCGATCTAGCGGCCACCCATTCAGGATACTTTACCCGTCGCTGCTACGAGCGAACGGAACTGACATCAAGGTGCAGCAGGAACTTCTGCGACACTCGAATGTGCAGACCACGCTTCAGATGTACACGCAAGCGGTCACCGAGCAGAAGCGGGCAGCGAATGCGATGGTCGTCGGGCAGTTGCTCGCGAGTGATTCGAGCGCAGTGGCAAGCGAATGAAAAAGGGCACCGTAGTCGGCACCCTATGTCGTGTACCTAATGTGTACCCGATGTTCTCGGCGCTAAACCTGCAACCCATTGAGAAAGTTGGTTGCGGGGGGGTGAACCACCGACCTTTGGGTTGAGCCCAACCCTCCACTACAGCCTCCGATTTTAGCGAAAGTAGCTACACATCCTTCAGTTGGTTCTCATCCATCCCGAAATAGTGGCCCAGTTCATGGATGACTGTCAGGCGGATTTGTTCGCGGACTTCGGCCTCGCTGGAGCAGACCGCTTCAATATTTTTCTGATAAAGCACGATGTGATCGGGCCCCGTCGGTAGGTCAAATATGCTCTTCTTGGTCATGGGCACGCCATGGAAGAGACCCAGAAGCAGCCGCCTTTGCTGCGCCGACTGCGGTGATGGCTGGTTCGGAGGCATATCCTCTACCAGAACAGCAACGTTACGGATGCGACTGCGAAATTCTAGTGGGAGCGAGTCGAGCGACTCCTCGACTACCTTGACGAAATGTTCGCGCTTCATCCTTCACCCACTGAAGTAAACAAGGCACGCTTACTCCGAGTAGCCCTCGTCATCGTCTTCCTCGTTGTTCTCGTCCTGTCCGTCTTCTTCCTCGTCGGGCTCTTGTCGAAGCAGGACAGTAGCTATCGACCGATCAGAAGGGCCTGAGTCGGGGCATGCTGGATGTATTCTGCTCATGCCCAATGGTACGCTCAAAGCCTGAGACGCTTCTCCGCCACGCCGAAGTAGGCCCTACTCCATCACTCGCTCTCGAATCGGAAACTGACTCTTGAAATTGCTGTCGCGGAAACCGAGAAGCAGACACCTCTTCCATGTCAAGTCCGTTGAGTCCTGCCTCCAGTATCCTCGGACAATGATGTAGAACTGACCACCTTCATCATCCTTACTCTTCTGGCTGCCCGCCTCTTCCTTCCTGCCTTCGCCTACCACCTTCCCCGACCGGATTGTGGGAAGAGTGGGTCATGCCTAATCCGGAGCCCTAAATTAGAGTTCTATTTTTGAAGAACGGGGACGGGGCGAAAGGTCAAAGCAACTAGGAACTGGAATTCTCGGTGGCCTGGCGCCCTATGCCTCCGCGAGTTGGTATAGACTCAATGCTGTATCCGAACCTGCAGAGCGAACTTCGACGGATTCCTGCCTTGTCCCTCCTTACATTGTTTCGGACGGGCGTAACCCGGTGGTGGCGGCCGGTGAGTCTCCGCTACACAGAGGCCAAGAATGCATGACGATTCCATTCCCAAGAAAACCAACGAGCGGGCCGAACAATCATCTGGTGCTTCCCGCCGCGACTTCCTGAAGATCTCCGCTCTCGCCGCTGTCGTACCCGTGGTCGCCGGGCCGCAGGTGGTGATGGCAGCGGGCCAGGAAGTGAAGGTTTACGGTCCGGGCAAAGTTCCGATGGAATTCACCATCAACGGGAAGAAACACAAGGCGATCTTGGAACCTCGCGTGACTCTCCTCGACGCTCTCCGGGACAGCTTCGACCTCACCGGAGCCAAGCGCGTCTGCGACAAAGCCGAGTGCGGTGCGTGCACCGTACTGCTCGATGACAGAGCCGTCTACGCCTGTGCGATTCTTGCGATCGAGGCGCAAGGAAGGAAGATCACCACCGTGGAGTCGTTCACCCAGGACGGCAATCTTCATCCGATTCAGCAGGCTTTTGTCGACAACGACGCTTCGCAGTGCGGTTTCTGCACACCCGGCTTCGTCGTGGCCTGCAAGGCTCTGCTCGACACGCATCCCAATCCCACGCCGGAGGATCTCCGTCACGGCCTGAGCGGCAACCTCTGCCGCTGTGGGACCTACCGGGGAATCCGAGCTGCCATCGCGCAGCTAGCGCGGAAAGGGGCGTAAGTCATGGCTGACTACCAGTGGCCCGATGCCGAACATCGCACGCTGATTGGTAAGCGCATTTCTCGCGTGGACTCCCCTGACAAGGTTTCCGGGCGCGCGCGCTACACCTACGACGTAAAGCGTCCCGAGATGCTGTTCGGCAAGATGCTGCGTGCTCCTTATGCACATTGCAAGGTCGTGAGCATCGATATCAGTGCTGCTGAGAAGATGTCCGGTGTGAAGGCGATTGAAATCGTCCAGGGCCCCGGATCCTCGATTCACTGGGCCGGCGATGAAGTGGTCGCCGTTGCTGCCATCGACGAGCTTACCGCTGAAGACGCGATCCGCGCTATCGAGGTGAAGTACCAGAAACTCGCGCACTTGGTGAAGGATGCTGAACCGCCCGCAGGCGCCAGCGAGAGTCAAGGCCCGCTCAGCATGGATGACATCGGTGACATGCTCGACAATCAGGTTCCCGAAAACCGGATTGCCAGCCAGTTGCAGCAGTACGGTATCAGCTTCCAGCCGACGGAAGGCGATCTGAAAGGCGCCAAGGAGGAAGGTGTTCCCGAGGTTGTGATCGATGCCATACGGACGGCCAGCGTGCATCCGGAGGCCGCGGGAAAGTCTCAGTCCAGCTACCAGAAAGCGGCAACGCAGGCAACGGGGGACGTGGACAAGGCTTTTGCAGAAGCCGATGCTGTCTCGGAAGGCCTCTACGGAGTTCCCGTGATCACGCATTGTTGCATGGAGGCTCATGGTTCCACCTCCGAGTGGACGGACAACGACCATCTGTTCGTCCACTTGTCGACACAAAACGTCTCAGGGATCGCCGGGCAGATGGCGGAGCCGCTCAAAATGCCGGCTGCAAATATCCGCGTACATCAGGACCATGTCGGCGGCGGCTTCGGGAGCAAGTTCGGACCAGACCGGTGGGGCATCGTAACTGCGCAGCTCTCGAAGAAAGCTGGAGGCAAGCCAGTTCGCTTGATGCTCGAGCGCGACTCGGAGCTCGAGGTTGCCGGCGCTCGCCCCTCGGCTTACGCACGCGTTAAGGTTGGCGCGAAGAAAGATGGCACACTGCTAGCCTGGCAATCCAAGTCATGGGGAACGGGTGGCCCGGGCGGCGGGGGGATGCCGCCGATTCCCTACTGCTTTGCGATTCCCACCCAACGCAAAGAACACACAGCCATCCGCAACAACATCGGACCGGCACGCGCCTGGCGCGCGCCCAACCATCCCCAGGCCGCTGTACTTACCATGTGTGCGCTCGACGATCTAGCCGCCAAGCTCAACATGGATCCGCTCGAGCTTTTCCGGAAGAACATTGAGCTAACCAAACCACGCCAGAACATCTATCTCGACGAATTCGCGATTGCCTCCGACCTCATGAACTGGAGGGACAAGTGGCGTTCTCGCGGACAGAGCATTCAAGGCCACATCGCTCGAGGCGTCGGAATGTCACTGCACACCTGGGGTGGACGCGGGCACGGCAGCGACTGCGATCTGTCTATCTATCCCGACGGTTCCGTCGATATCAAGATGGGCACGCAGGACATTGGCACGGGCACGCGCACAACTATCGCCATCGTGGCGGCCGACACGCTAGGCCTGTCCGTGGATGCTATCAAGCTTTACATCGGCGACACGCAATATCCTCCCTCGGGAGGGTCGGGAGGTTCGACGACTCCGGGCGGAGTGAGTTCGTCCACGCGCCGCGCGGCTGTGGATGCCCGCGATGCGCTCTTCGCGAAGGTAGCTCCCGCATTGAACGCCCAGCCCGGTGACCTGGAAGGCGTCCAGGGCGTGATTCGAGTGAAGAGCGATCCCTCTCATTCGCTAAGCTGGAAGGCCGCCTGCGCCAAAATAGGCGCGACGCCCATCACCTGCCACGGACACAACGATCAGGTGGCCGCCAAGAATCATCCCGACTTGACCAACAGTGGCGTTGGCGGGGTGCAGATGGCGGAGGTCGAGGTGGACACCGAGACCGGTATCGTGCAAGTGAAGAAAATGGTCGCCGTGCAGGACTGCGGTCTAATCATCGACCTGAAACTCGCCGAGAGCAGCGTGCTCGGCGCGCTTATCATGAGTATCAGCAGTTCGCTTTTCGAAGAAAAGGTCATGGACGCGACTACCGGGCGCATGCTGAACGCCGACATGGAGTTCTACCGGCTCGCAGGCCTTAACGACATTCCAGAACTCGTCGTGCACATGATGACCGGAAAAGGTTACGACGAGCGCGGTGTGATTGGTCTGGGCGAGCCCCCGGTCATCTCTGGTGGTGCTGCAATCTCGAACGCTGTGGCGAATGCCATCGGTGTTCGTGTTCCATTCTTACCCCTTACGCCCGATCGCGTGCTCGCGTCTCTCGGACAGAAGGCAGGTGTGTAATGCGATCGTTCGAATATGTGAGCCCGACTAGCACAAGGCAAGCATTCAGCCTTCTCACCTCTACTTGGGGGCAGACGGAAGTATTGGCGGGGGGTACCGACCTGCTGGCGCTCATGAAAGAGGATGTAATCACCCCGAAGCGCCTGGTCAACATCAAGGCGATCCAAGATCTCCGCGGCATAAACGCAGGCGCCAAGGGTCTTCGGATCGGTGCGCTCACGTTGCTTGCCGATCTCGCCGAGAGTCCCAGCGTCCGCCAGAACTATCCTGCCCTAGCGGAGGCAGTACACGAAGCCGCCAGCCCTCAGATTCGCAACTCGGCTACACTGGGCGGAAACCTATGTCAGCGGCCCCGCTGTTGGTATTTCCGCAGCGGATTCGGTCTTCTGCCCAAGGATGAATCGGGCCAGAGTCTCGTCACCACCGGCGAAAACCGGTACCACGCAATTCTGGGAAACGACGGCCCCGCACAGTTTGTTAGTCCGTCAACCATTGTTCCCGTGCTGATCGCCTACGGAGCGCAAGTGCGCGTTGAGGGACCGAAAGGGAAGCGTGACCTGCCACTCGAAAAGTTCTACGTTATCCCGACCGCGGAGGGAGAGCGCGAACACGATCTCAGGCCAAACGAAATCGTCATCGAGGTGACCCTTCCTTTTGCAGGTAGCGCCAAGGTTGCGCACTACGAGATTCGCCAGAAAGCCGCCTTTGACTGGCCGCTTGCGGTGACGGCGGTTGCCTTGAAGATGAACGGCAACTCGGTGCAGTCGGCACGCGTGGTGATGGGACATGTCGCTCCCATTCCTTGGCTCTCGCCGGAAGCGGAGAGGGCTCTTACTGGAAAGAACGTTAGTGAAGAAACGGCACGGGCTGCGGCGGAAGCCGGCCTTGAGAAAGCGAAACCGCTGAGCCAGAACATGTACAAAGTCCAAATTGCGCGTGTCGCTGTCCGACGCGCCATCCTCAAAGCCGCCGGAGGTGCCGCATGATTCGCAACAGGGATCGCTTCAACACCAACGACCCGAACCTCTGCCCTGCCCTCCGCTGGAAACGGCAGTTCATCTTGGCTGAGCTGGACCCTAGTGTGCCCCGATCGAACGACGGACTGTTCTGGTGCATGCACACCCAGACCTGCATCGGTCCGGACGGGGAAGTGGCCGAGCCCGCGACCTGCAGTTCCAGGTCTCGCGGGTGCCACGGTACCGGCAAGTGCCAGCCGGAGGTGGGCCGCGAGCATTTGCCTTCCAGTTCCGCTCTGGCCGACAATAGAAAAAAGGCTTAGCTGAGGAATTGCCCATGAAGTATCGTCTGCTCGCAATGTCAGCGATCGTGCTCCTGTTCCAGTCCGGTCTGGCGACAGCCCAGCAAATACGCGGCGACTACATAGAAACGCGCAGCGCCGATGTCTATACCGGACAGTGCTTCGCCAACGGGGAGGTCAACCTGGTCGGGAATGAGGCGATCATGGCTTGGCATGTCCAGGACGGAAGCTGGGATGGTGTACCGCTCGATGGCCTGACGATTGCTGCGGTGGTTCGCGCGAAGGCGACCCTCGGCGATCCCTACGCCAACCCGTATCCGGCGCAATCCGTTCTCCTCGTGGATGACCAGGCGACCTTGCAGCAGCGCGCTGCGCTCATGAACTTTGCTCATCACATGGGCGGAGAACTTCTCACCAATGTCGACCAAGTCATCATCGCTCCCATGGAGATGATCGTGAACCACGAGCGCCATGGGGTCGCGCTGCTCCATGCCGGACAATTTGCGACTGTGCAGACGCGCTCGCTAAGCGCACATGATCACACCTGTGGCAATGAAGTTACCTTCTACCCGCCCCTCACCCGTGTCGCTCACTCCATGCCGGCGGTTGCAGTCACCGATGCTTGGCGTGGTCCGGGCCTGGGCGAATCATGGGAGTTACACGGCAAGCGCAGCGCATTTGTAGGAACGTTTGCCCGATGAAACTTTGCTCGCGGTTCTCATACATCGTTGGAGGAAGAATTAGGTTTCGTCGATACGTCGCAGTCTATCTGTTATTCCTTCTCGTCCTACCCCCTTTCTCCCTGGCACAAGCCGGGAAAGCGGAGATGATCGGAGCGATTAAGGCGGGCTCGCTCGGCGATGCATTACGTCAGAGCTTGCAGGCGAAGGGATATCGCCTGCTTGTGGATAATGGAACCGTCATTGGAGAGCTGTGGTTCCGCAACGAAGTTCATGCGCAGCCGAAGAAGGACACTGCCGATATCCTCTACACCCAGCTGAGCGAATCTACGCTTGTGGGGGTGCTCCACTTTCCGCAGGCTTCAACCGACTGTCGTGGTCAGGCGATTCCTGCAGGCTTTTATTCTCTGCGCTACGCGCTGATGCCGAATGACGGCAACCACTTGGGCGTCGCTCCGAATCGGGATTTTCTTTTGTTAATCCCGGCGAGCTCAGATCCAGACCCGAATGCCACTTTCAAGTTTGCCCAACTGGTCTCCATGAGTGGGAAAGCCTCCGGAACAAAACATCCCGCATCGCTGAGCCTGGTTTCAGCTGACAGTGGTACGAGTCCATCAATTTCGAAGGATGACCAGGAGCACTACATCTTTTCGGCAAGCGTCAAACTCGAGGGTGGAGAAGAAATGCCGATCGCGCTGGTCGTGAAGGGGACGGCACAGCAGTGAGCGGAGTTCCCGGGCCTGAGACCTGCTCGTCTCTGGCCCGGAGACAGTCCCGATCACTTCTTCCCGGGAGATTCTGTCCGCAGCAGGGTTAAGTCCATTGCCGCTACGTCCTGCACATCTTGGGCTTTGCTGGCCCTGCGATTCCTTGACCCACGGTCGCTTCCGGCCAGCAAACCGTTATTCGGCGGACCAACTCAGTTCGGCCGTGCGTGCGGCGAGCCGATATGTACCTCACGCAAATAAACCACCGAGGGAACCCTTCGACTTCGCACAGGGCACGCTCCGCTAGGGATACGACCAACGCCGTCGTGCCCGGCGCCACAGTGACGATCGCCAATCTGACACCGGACTGAAGCGCGCCGCCAAGACCGATGATGCAGGCCGGTTCAACTTCCCACAGCTGAAGGCCGGGTGCTTACTCGGTCAAGGCGGAAGCGCCAGGTTTCGAACCGCGGCAGAATAACAATGTCGTTGCGGGTCTGGGCCAAAAGCAGACCGTGGATTTCACTCTTGGCGTGGCCCGATCCCGATGATCGAAGTCGATGATAGACCAAGGAGGAACTCCAAATCTCAATCCGTATGGACTGTTTCGGGTGGTCTGCCAGACACAAGCCGTAGAGGCATTGATATCTGGGGTAGCCCATGGGCCAAGTTGGACAAAAGGGATGGCGCGTTCAATCGACCAGAGATCCGGCGATCCACAGATGTGATAATCGTGTCTGGCTCTCGTGGCGGCGATACTCTGTAGCGCTAGGAGATTCGAGCAATTTCGAGCGGAAGGTAATGTCCATGTCCAAGTGGGTGTTCAAGTTGTTGCTGTGTGCTTGTCTTCAAGGTGCTGCGTTCGCCGGAGCGGCGGAGGAGCGAGTTCTCTATAACGGCAAGATCTTCACAGGAGAACCCGAGCATCCTTATGCGGAGGCGGTGGCGATCCGCAGCGACAAGATTGTGGCCGTCGGCAACCGCGGCGAGGTGTCCAAGGCGGTGGCGAGCGGCGCGGAGATGATTGATCTCAAGGGCAATTTCTTGATGCCGGGCTTAATTGACAGCCATTGTCACGCGGTGGACGGCGGCCTCTCTCTGATCTCGGCCGATATCGGGGAAAACGCGAGTTCGCTCGACGAACTGGTGGCGTTCGCGGCCGCGGCGAAGAAGAGCGGGCGAGGAATGCAGGGGGACATTCTGACCGTAAGCGGAATCCCGCTGGCGTTCTGGTCGAAGAACAAGGAACTGAACGAGCGCTTTAACGCCGGACCCTACGCAGATCAGCCGGTCCTGCTCCAAGGGATGGACGGCCACACAGCATGGGCGAACAGGGTGCTGCTGAAGCGGGCAGGGATCAACAAACAACTGATCAGCGGCCTCGATGTGGTAGGCCGGGGATACTACGGCTTCGGGTCAGATTTTGAGCCGAACGGTTTCCTGGTAGATGCGGGAGTGGACAAGGTCAGTGAGGTGGTGCCGACGCCGAGCAAGGAACGAATGTTGGCGGCTGGACGTGCCGCGGTGCAATACATGCATGGGCTGGGAATCACAGCGTGGCTCGATGCGGAGGCCAGTGAGGACATCCTGGTGACCTACCAGAAATTAGCTGAAAACGGTGAATTGAATTCGCATGTTGTGGCGTTGCCAGTAATCGAATTCAAGAAGGGACATCCGGAACAGCAGTTGGCGACGGCGTTGGAATGGCGCGAGCACTTCGAGAATGTACCTGGAGTCAAGGTTGTCGGCATCAAAATATTTGCCGACGGCGTCCTGGAGTACCCCTCACAAACGGCGGTCCTCTCCAAGCCCTATCGGACCAGCGGGAAAAATGGCGAGCTGCTGTTCGATCCTGCCGAGTTTGCGAAGATCGCAGTCGCAGCGGACAAGCAAGGAATGATCGTTCATGTTCACGCGATCGGCGACCAAGCCGTAACCGAGGCGCTGAATGGTATCGAAGCGGCCCGGAAGGCGAACGGAAACTCCGGTTTGCCGCATACCATTACGCACCTCCAGTTAATCAGGCCCGAGGACATCCCGCGCTTTCGGGAACTCGGCGTGATCGCGTCATTCCAACTCTACTGGGCAAGCGCGGAGACGGACACGATCGAACTGGTGAAACCGCACATCGATCCCGCACTGTACGAATGGCAATATCCGGCGCGGTCGGTACTGGACGCAGGTGGCATTATTGCGGGCGCGAGCGACTGGCCGGTTTCGACGGCCAACGTGTTCCGCGCGATTTATCAGGCTGAAACGCGCAAAGGACCGGAAGGCGTGCTGGATGCAAGCCAGCGTGTCCCGCGTGAGGCGATGCTGTATGCCTACACGCGGAATGCCGCCCGAGCGTTGGACGAACAGTACCGGATCGGATCGATCGCTCCGGGGAAGCAGGCGGACTTTGCTCTGCTGGATCGCGATGTGCTGACGGTAACTGCCGAAGAGGTGCGCGATACAGCAGTCTTGTGGACGATTGTCGGCGGCAAGGCCGTTTACGGGGCCCAGCCTTAGGTCCTTCAGAAGAAGCGGGGCGAGACTGTCGCTCAGGGAGATGGTTTCAGTCGGATGGGGGTGACCATCGACCCTAGACTGTCACCTATTGCCAAGGTCGCCATGCTCGGTTGTCACTCAGACTGCCTGCACGTTCTCAGCTTGCCAGCCCTTTGGCCCCTTGGTCACGTCGAACTGCACCGCTTGCCCTTCTTGCAGGCTGCGGAAGCCGCCTGCCTGGATAGCGGAGAAATGCACGAAGACATCCTCTCCAGATTGGCGGCTGATAAAGCCGTAGCCTTTGGCGTCGTTAAACCACTTTACTGTTCCTCTTTCCATTTGATATTCCTATTTCCTTTGTTGAATTGCTGAGAAGAATCGCTGCGCGTGAGAAGGGGTGACGCTGGTTGGCGGAACCGGTTTTCAACTGCGTGTGAATCGAACGTAGTTAGCGCTGCTGATTGTATACGAGGTTTCGTCCCTTTCAGACCCTTTTCTTTCCCTCTTAACCTGGGGCCGAACTTCCAACGCCGCTCACAGCCTGGTGGCGCGATCATTCCCAGTGTTTCGCTTTTGTCGCTTAAGTTTGGCCCAACGCTTCTTTTGAGCCGCAGCTATCTTGCGCCGAGCCGAGGCTGACATGGTTCGCTTCTTTGGAACTGCGACGCCCTTAGCCTTTGCCCAACGTGCTTTCTGTGCAGCGACAATGCGGGCACGGCCTTTGGCTGACATTTTCCGTCGAGGTTTGGTTCCGTCGTTGGCCCGGTAGACTCCCGCGAAAGCCTCAAGTGCCGCATTCAGTCCGGACAACTGTTGGTGTAGTCGATCACGTTCCTTGCTCAACTCCTTCATAATCGCAGACAAGTTCGCCAATGTTGTTTCCTCCGAGGCTGGATTGTAGCAGAGGCCCCAGCGGTCAGTTTCCCAGACCGGCGCAGGAGGTTGAGGGGGTTGTTGGTGTAAACGCTTGTTCTATAAGAGGCCCATCGATTAGCCCGACTCGTCTATCGCACGCTCAAGTACGGTCAAGCTTACGTCGAGAAAGGGGTTTGAGTACTACGAAGAACGCCCGTGTCCATGTCAACGGCATGCTCAGCTTTGTAGGCCACCGCGGTGCGGCCGTCTTGCAGGCGCGTGATCTCGGCCTCCGGATCATACGGGTTCGCCCACTCCGCATTCGAACCCTTCTTCTGGCGTCGCCGATCGATGCGCCGCAGGGCGGCTTCATCCATGCCTTCCAACCCGGCAGCCTCCGCTAAACGCTTTAGGTACTCGGTGTAGCCTTCCTCAGTGTCCCGCCGCACAATCGATTTCATTGCCGCGCTCGCTTCCAACGTGGTCGCATCGATTCCGATCGTCTTCCCTCTGAGTAGCCCTGCCCTCGTCACTTGCCGCAGCACCCAGCCAAAGATTCCCTGATGCGTGTCCTCATCCAGCAGTCGTCGCGTGCGCGAGATGGGAACGTGATCTGGCGTGCGCTCATCCAACCCGATCCGTAAAAACTGCCGCAAGCACAACGAATCAGCCACCCGCCACGCGATGCCGCGCTCGCTCTCGATCCCCTCGAAAAAACCGATCAGCATCACACGGAAATACATCCCCGGCGCCAACGACGGACGCCCCAATCTCTCGTGATAGAACTTCTGGCAGCGCCCTTCACAGAACTCGTCGAAGCTGGCCTTCTCCAACACTTCGCTCAGCTTCTTATAGACAAGGATGTCCCGGAGCCTCTGCCAGATCGCTGCGATACCAAAACCCCTCTTGCCGTTCTCGTCGCATCCGCGTTCCCATCGCCATGGCAAGCGCAAAGTGATTAAGCTGAGGAACTTCTTCTGTGCTGTTGGGTTTAGAATTAAGGAGGCGGTGGTCCGCTCTCGGTTACCCGCGCCGTCCCTTCCAACCCGGTTTCTGGAGGCTCCCCATGGGGAAACTTCCGTTCCTCGTTCTTTGCAGCGTACTTCTCCTGATTGCCTTTTTCATGCTGGCCTGCGGTAGCAGCAGTCAGCT
>Ga0075030_100004137_pt1 | contig 13147 bp, 8 predicted proteins | sample LitLauG_LLR_2012_FD_71393 | JGI IMG/M metagenome (GOLD analysis project Ga0075030, IMG submission 71393) | Freshwater sediment microbial communities from Pennsylvania, USA - Little Laurel Run_MetaG_LLR_2012 | ecosystem: Environmental > Aquatic > Freshwater > Creek > Sediment | place: USA... | reverse complement strand
GAGCGAGCCGGCGCCGAACACCGCCAGCCCGGCGAGGAAGAGCCGGCGTCGCCCGTGGCGGTCCGCAAGGCTCCCGGCGACGAGAAGTGACCCGCCGTAGACGATCGCGTACGAGTCGACGATCCACTGCAGCCCCTCGGTCCCCGTTCGAAGCTGCACGGCGAGCGTCGGCAGCGCGACGTTGAGGATCGTCACGTCGATGCTCACCATCAAGGCTGCGGCGCACAGGATGACGAGTGCGCACCAGCGGCGCCGGCTGCTCATCGCCCCCTCCACGTCACCGCTGGCGCGGGCGCGCCGCCACGCGTCGGCACCTTGGCATCGCGCATCTGCTCCCCCACCTCATGGCGCCGGTAGCGGCCCGATCACCTCAGGACCAGCGGCACACGTTCGCCGAGGTGCCACCCGACGCGCAAGCGGACCGCTCGGCGCCGCCGGCCGGGGCCGGCGAGCGCGCACCCACGGGCGCTCAGCGCGCGGCGACAACGAGCCGCTGCTGGATCTGTCGTGCGGGCAGGTAGCTCGTGGTGCCCGGCTGGTTCGCGTTGATGACGCAGGTTCCAGCGCCCACGAAGCGGACGTTCCCGGCGGCTTTGACGCACACGAGCCGCGACGCCCTGCCGATAGAGATCACGACCCGCAGCCCCGAGCTCGACGTGGCGGACACCGAGTAGCGCCCCCCTGCGCGGGGTCGTGTCGGTCGCTTGGAGGTGAAGCGCAGGACCTGTGCCGCCCGGTGCACGACGACGGCCTGCTGGACCTGGGGTGCGTCGAGATAGCCCGCGTTGCCCGCCTGGTTCGCGTCGATCACACACGTGCCGGCAGGGCCGTAGAAGGTGACGAGTCCCTCGGGTGAGGTCCTGCAGCCCGACGTGGAGGTCGCGTCGATGGAGAAGGTCACGAGGTTGCCCGACGCTCCGCCGGTCGCGAGCACCTGGTAGGTCGATCCCACGGTGGGCGCGCTCGGCACGATCGAGGAGATCGTGATCGCCTGGGACGACTTGCCGACGCCGATGGACTGCTGGGCCTGCGGCGCCGCGAGGTAGCTCGCGTTGCCGGACTGATTCGCGTCGATCACACAGGTCCCCGCGGGACCCGAGAAGCTGACGAGCCCGTCGACGCTGACCGTGCACCCCGACGTCGAGGAACCGTCGATCGAAATCGTGACGGGGTTCCCCGAGCCACCGCCGACCGCGCGCACTTGGTAGGTGTCGCCCACGTTCGGAGCAGGAGGTGCTGCGGAGCTGAAGGTGACCTTCTGGGCGGCCTTGCCCACGGTCACGACCATCTGGGACTGGGGCGCCGCGAGGTAGCTCGCATTGCCGGCCTGGTTCGCGTCGAGAACGCAGGATCCCGCGGGGCCCCTGAAGCTGACCAGACCACTTGCGCTGACAACGCAGCCCGACGTCGAGGCGTGGTCGACGGAGATCACCACCGCATTCCCCGATGCGCCGCCCGAGGCCGTGGCCTGGTAGGTCCCGCCGACCGTCGGCGCGGCGGGCGGCGCGGAGGTGAAGGCCACCTGCTGGGCGGCCCTGGCCACGGTGACGAACTGCTGGGCCTGGGGGGCCGCGAGGTAGCTCGCGTTGCCCGCCTGGGTCGCGTCGATGACGCACGAGCCCGCGGGCCCGGCGAACGTGACGAGGCCAGCGGCTCCGACCTTGCAGCCCGAGGTCGATGAGCCGTCGATCGCGAAGAGCACCTGGTTGCCCGAGGCGCCGCCGTTCGCGGCCACCTTGTACGTCGAGCCGACGACGGCCGGGGCGGGTGCGCTGGAGGTGAAGGTGATCGCCTGGGGAGCCTTTGCGACCGTGACGACCTGCTGTGCCTGGGGTGCGGCGACGAAGTCGGTGCTCGCTGCCTGGTTGGCGTCGATGACGCACGTGCCCGCCGGACCCGCGAAGGTCACGACACCTCGCGCACCGACCGTGCATCCCGAACTCGAGGAGGCGTCGATGGAGAAGGTGACGGGGTTGCCCGAGGCGCCCCCGGTGGCGGCCACCTCGTAGGTGGACCCGACCACGGCTGACGGGGGCGGCGCCGAGGTGAAGGTGATGCTCTGGAGCACCGAGGGGGGCAGCACGTCGAGGAGGGCCTCTATCGACGCATCCAGTGCCTCGGAGTCCGACACCGTCACGTAGTAGTCGTTGCCGGATCCAAAGGTGAATGCGTTCGCACCGTAGGTCCCGATGACGTTGGTCCCCGGCCCGACCTCGCTGAGGCTCGCGTCACCGGGGACGATGGCGTGGTAGACGTTGACGGGGTCGTAGCTCGCGATGAAGTTGTTCGCTCCCGCGAATGTCTCGATGGCGGCTCGGACCGGCGATCCCGCCGGGTGCACCGCCGAGATCGTCTGGCCCGTGTACACCTGGGTGCCCACCTCGGCTCCGGTGTAGACCACCTTGGTGGGCCAGTTCGCAGCGACTTGCTGCGCCGCACCCGCGTCGCCCGAGAAGTTCGTCTCCCCGCTTCGACTCGGATAGCCGCCGCCCATCAAGTAGAGGGCCTTCACCTTCTGCGCGACGAGGTCCACGCCGTTGAGGGCGCTCGCGCTGTCCGGTGAGGAGGCCAGGAGCCCCGCGAGGTTCTCCTCGAAGCCGATGCCGATCATGACCACGCTGTGGTCCGGCTGGGCGGCGAGCGCCTGGCGGTACAGGCTCACCGCTTCGGTGGGCGATGGCGTGCTCGGCGAGGCGTCCGCCGCGCAGGCCCCGGCGAAGTCGGGCGAGTTCGGGGTCGTCGCGTTGTCGGGCATGTCGGATCCGATGGGCGTGTTCGCAAAGCCGTACCACTGCGCGACGGCCGCCGCGCACATCCACGACGACGTGGTCACGCTCGCGCGGCTCGTCTTGGTGTCGAGGCCGATCGCGACCACCTTGTCAACGCCCTGGATCTGCAGGGCGAACGCCGTCGCCAGTGCCGTCACGTCGTCGGCGTTGGAGTACAGGTCCGTGTCGATGATGACCGGCGTGGGGGCGCTGGCCGCACCCGAGGAGGCGGCTGAGAGCACCGGGACCAGCCCCGCAGCGAGCACGGCCACCGCGCCCAGCAAGAACGTGCCAGCGACGCGTCCCGCACTCGGCGGTGATCTCCGGCCTCGACGCACGAGCCGCGCCGCGACGTGGACTCGACCCCGCTGCACTCCTGCACTCCCCTTCGTGACCGACCTTGCCCGTGCGCACGAGAACATAGACGCCCAACAGCGCGTCGTGCCCTCGCGCGAGGCATCCCGACGGGTCCGCTCGCGGCGAGGGCCGGCGGCGCGTGCCGAGGGTAACCGTCGGTGACGTAGCTACGAGCTAGCCGAGCCCGCGTCGACCGCCTGGATCTCGAGTCGAACGTGGTCCACCAGCGCCTGGGCGGCGGGGCGGTTCGAGCTCTCGAGCGAGGTCGCCACGGCGTGCTGGATCTCGCGCCCCGCAGCAGTGAGCTCCCTCGCCTGTGCGACCGTCGCATCCACCTTCGCAGCGGGCCCGTCGGCGTTCTGTGCGATGCGCAGGGACTTGTCCACGTCGAGCGCGACGGCTCGGAGGCGGTTGCTCAGCGACGCGAGCTCGCCTATCGGCGCGTTGGCCGCGCGCGCCATCCGCACCGCCTTGTCCGCCCCGTCAACGGCGCGGTGCAACTGGCGGCGCGTTCGGTGCAGCGAGAGCCACCGACGGTCGGGCACGGGACGGGACCACAGCCACTTGACCCCCGCCGCGCCCGCCGAGACGGCCAGCGCATGGGCATTGAGGGACAGGAGGACCCGCTTGCGGCGCCACTGGCGTCGCACCCACAGCGCGGTGGCGAAGGCGACCAGGCCCATCGCCGCCGCGATGACCCCGACGGCAAGGAGGAAGAACCCGACATCTCGCATGACGCTCGACACCGCTCACCTCCGCTCTCGCGCCGGCCTCGACCACGGCCCAGTGCACAGATTACCGGTGTCCACCGGGGATCGACGGGCGCGTGGCGCCGGGTCGTCGCGGCTCGACGACCGAGGGTGCGTCACTAGCGTCGCACTGAGACCAGGAGCCCGATGCCCGAGTTCAAATCCTTCACCGCGCACGGACCCTGGGTCTTCGATCCCGACCAGGCGGCGTGGGCCCCGGGGCTCGGGCCCCTCCGCGAGGCAGCCAGAGCCAGGGCGCCGCGCTGGACGCGGCGCAAGGCCCTGCCGCCGTGGAGGCGGATCGGTCGGACGACCCTCGTCCTCGGGGCAGCCGCGGGAGGGTGGGCACTGACCGAGCGGCGGCGAGGCGGGTCGACGTCGAGGGCGGGGCTGTCGCGTCGGATGCGACGTGGCTTCGTGACGCTCGGGCCCACGTACATCAAGCTCGGCCAGATCATCTCGTCGGCTGAGGGGCTCTTGCCCGAGGAGCTCGTCGCTGAGTTCCGTCTCGTGCGCGACCGCGTTCCCGCCGAGGGCTTCGCCCACGTCCGAACCGTCATCGAAGCGGACTTCGGCACTCGACTCGAGCACCTGTTCTCCAGCTTCGACGAGGTCCCCATCGCCGCGGCCTCGATCGCACAGGTCCACTACGCGACGCTTCGGACCGGCGAACCCGTCGCCGTCAAGGTCCAGCGGCCCGGCATCGAGCGGCTCGTGGAGCGCGACATCAGGATCATGGCGTGGATGGCACCCCTGCTGTCGGCGAGGATCGACGCGCTGAAGATCCTGAACCTCCCCGCGCTCATCGAGGTCTTCGCAGAGACGATCGTCGAGGAGCTGGACTTCCGCCTCGAGGCGGGCAACATGGTCGATGTCGCGCGCGTCCTTCACGAGACCGACCACACCGCGATGGTCGTCCCGCGCCCCCACCCGTCATTGGTGTCGCGCCGCGTCCTCGTCATGGAGCGACTGGAGGGATTCGCCTTCGGTGACGTCGAGGGGATGCGTGCGGCGGGCGTCGACACCGCGGCGGTCGTCCGTGCGCTCATCGTCTCGCTGCTCGAGGGAGCGATGATCTACGGCGTCTTTCACGGGGACCTGCACGGCGGCAACCTGCTGGTGACCGAAGACGGCAGGGTGGGACTCTTGGACCACGGCATCACCGGCCGCCTCGACGAGCGGCGTCGGGCGACTTTTCTCCGCATGATGCTCGCGTCGATGGCGGGCGACCATCGAGCGATGCTCCGCGGCTACCAGGAGCTCGGTGCCCTCCCCGCCGACGCCGACCTCGATTCGTTCCTCGAGGACGTGCCGGTGGATCGGCCCATCGTGGACCCGTCGACGGCCGACGCCGACCAGATGCTCGCAGAGATGCGCCGGGTGACCAAGGCACTCGTCGCCCACGGCCTGCGCCTGCCCAAGGAGATCGTGCTGTTCATGAAGGACTTCATGTTCGTCGACGCCTCGATCGCCACGCTCGCCCCGGATCTCAACGTCCTCGCCGAGCTCGCCTACATCTCGACGTACTTCGCCGCCACCCATGGTGCGACGATCTCGAGCCAGCTGGGCATCGACCCCGGCGCAATCACCTTCGACCGGTCCTCGTTCCTCACGTCGGTGGGCGCGGACCCCGACGCGGGCGCCCTCACGCACCGCGAGATCCGCGAGCAGCGCGAGTTGGCGCGCGACAAGCTCCACGGGGACGACCGGGGCTGAGCGCCTGGGACAAGGCGCGGTCCTGCGCCCCGCGACGCCGCCTGCCCGGACGATGGGCGACCGCCCGCTACGGGGCGGTCCTCGTGACGTGCAGGTCGCGCAGCAGGCCGTCGTGGAGCCCGTAGATCCAGCCATGCACGGCGAGGAACTGGCCGCGCGCCCACGCGCCTCGGGCGAATTGGGTCGCGCAGACCGCCTCGACCTGTGCGATCACGTTGAGCTCGCACAGGCGGTCCGTCCGGCGCGCTGGGGTGCCGAGTTCCTCGATCTCGGTCGCGTTCGCCGCCGCCATCTCGCGCAGGTCGTGGAGCCAGGTCTCAAGGGGCTCGTCGAGCGCACCGCCCAGGGCGGCCGCGACCCCACCGCAGCCGTAGTGGCCGGTCACTATGACGTGGCGGACCTCGAGGACATCGATCGCGTACTGCAGGACCGAGAGGCAATTCGCGTCGCCCTGCTTGACCTGGTTCGCGACGTTGCGATGGACGAACACCGCCCCGGGGGGCAGACCGATGATCTCGTTCGCCGGCACGCGGCTGTCCGCGCAGCCAATCCACAGATACCGCGGGCGCTGGACGTCGACGAGGTCGGCGAAGAACGACGGCGTCGCTTCGACCATGTGGCGCGCCCAGCGCCGGTTCGCCTCGAACAGCCCGTGCAGCTCTGGATCGTCCACCGGCCCACTCTAGGAAGCACGCTGTTCGCTCGCGCTCGAAGCGGGCTGCGATGCGCGTTGCCGCGATCCGGCAGAACCCGCGATCCATAGCCTGTCGGCATGGACCCCACCGCGTCGACGCCGGCGCGTCCCGGCGAGGCGACGGCATCGGAGCCGGAGAGCGAGGTCGGGCGCGGCGCTCCGAAGGTGCTCGTCACCGGCGCCTCGGGCTACGTCGGCGGACGACTGGTGCCCGCGCTGCTCGAGGCCGGCTGCGAGGTGCGCTGCCTCGCTCGCACGCCAGCGAAACTCGACGCGACGCCGTGGCGCGCGCGCGTCGAGGTCGTCCGCGGTGAGGTCGGTGGCGACCTCGCAGCGGCGCTCGAGGGCATCGACGTGGCGGTGTACCTCGTCCACTCGATCGGCGCGGGGCCGCGCTGGTCGAGCACGGAGGTGGCGGATGCGGCGAACTTCGGGCGCCGTGCGAGCGCCGCGGGTGTGGGGCGCATCGTGTACCTCGGCGGGCTCGGTGATGATGCGGACGCGCTGAGCGAGCACTTGCGGAGCCGTCACGCGGTCGGTCGGGCCCTCGGCTCATTCGGCACCGCGGTCGTCGAGCTCCGGGCCGGCGTCGTGATCGGCTCAGGATCGGCGAGCTTCGAGATGCTGCGCTACCTCGTCGACGTGCTGCCGGTCATGGTGACACCCCGATGGGTCGCGACGCGCTGCCAGCCCATCGCGATCAACGACGTGCTGCGCTATCTCACGCTCGCGGTGTCCGACCCCTCGCTGGCACCGGGCACCTACGAGATCGGGGGCGCCGACGTGGTCACCTACGCCGAGATGATGGTGGCCTACGCGGAGGCCGCCGGACTGCCCCGCCGTCGACTCGTGATGGTCCCGCTACTCACGCCGCGCCTGTCCTCGCACTGGGTGGGCCTGGTGACGCCGGTGCCCGCGAGCCTCGCCCGCGAGCTCGTCGAGAGCCTGGTCAATGAGGTCGTCGTGACCGACCGTCGCGCGGCAGAGGCCTTCGCCGTCGCGCCCATGGGGCTGCGCGACGCGATTGACCGGAGCCTCGCGGCGACGCGAAGCGGGGCGGTCCCCACCACCTTCGCGGATGCCGACCTGCGGTGGTTCGCCCCCCTGCCGACGGACCCGGCGTGGTCGGGTGGGACCGAGCTGGCCGACACGCGCACCGCGACGACCACCGCGCCGCCCGGAGCGGTCTTCGCGGCGCTCGAGCGCGTCGGTGGCGAGCGCGGGTGGTACTCGAGCCAGCTGCTCTGGGAGCTGCGCGGACTCCTCGACCAACTCGCGGGCGGGCCGGGCCTGCGACGCGGCCGCCGCGACCCAGAGGTCCTCCGCGTCGGCGACCCCGTCGACTTCTGGCGGGTCGAAGAGGCGGTCGATCGTCGTCGACTCCGCCTCCACGCCGAGATGCGCCTGCCCGGCGACGCGTGGCTCACCTGGGACCTCGAGGACGAGCACGGTGGGACCACGGTGACCCAGACCGCGTCGTACCGACCTCGCGGCCTGCTCGGCCGGATGTACTGGCTCGGTGTCGCCCCCTTCCACCGCTTCGTGTTCCCCGGCATGCTGCGGGGCCTCGTCGCCGACGCTGAGGCGCACGCCGCGGCATAGGGCGCCCCTCCCAGCGCGAGGTGGTGCTCGCGGCCCGGCGCGACTCGCTCATGCCTGTCGACGAGTCCTTCGGCGCAGGCTCGCCACGCACGGCCCGTCGATACCCCTCTCCCGGCGTCCCGGCCGTCGCAGCGGGTGGCGAGCGACGCGTCGCGTCCCCGCGTGGGGCGCGGGACCTACGTGCGCAGCCGCGTCCAGGCGCGCTGCCAGGCTGCATAGGGGGTGCACGCGGCCCTGCCATCCGCGCAGCGGCGGCTCGGGATCTCCACGAAGCGAAGCGAGGACAGCTCGCGAGGCGTCGCGGCTGCAAGCAGCGCTGCGCACGAGCCCTTTCGGATGCGGTCCATCTCGCGACACGCCTGCTTGCTTGCCGGCATCTGTCCCAGTGAGATCGCGAGCTGGGCCTGGACCTTCGCGGAGCCGACCCAGCGCAGCCAGCGGTAGGCGCAGTTCGGATGGCGTGGCTGCGCGTCCATCATCCAGCTCACCGCCTGTGCGGTCGTCCCCTCGGTCGGCACCGCGGCACCCAGCTTGGCGTTCGCCCAAAGGAGGCGCGAGGCGGCCGCGAGCGGTGCCTGCGCGACGATCACGGCCCGACTGGCCAGCAGCGACGCCAGCGCAGCCTGGGAGGTCCAGTAGGACCTCACCAGCTTGTGCTGGGTCCGCAGGGCGGCCACCGTCGCGTCGAACTGCGCGGCGGTCAGCTCGTAGGGGTCGGTGATCTTGAGCTTCGGTCGTACTCGGCTCAGATACACAGCGGCGTCTGCGATCACCAGTGGCTCGTTCGGAACGCCCACGTCCGCATGCGGGGCGCCGGCGTACAGCGCCAACCACGACGAGGGCGGGTGCGAGAAGGAGGCCTTGTAGAAGACAAGCTCGTCGAGGCCGACCGCCGAGGTGATGCCGTAGTGGTACCCCACGACGGTGTTGAAGTCGGGAGACTGCAGGGCGGCGGCCTCCTGGCCCCATGCGGGCAGGAGCGAGAGGTTGACGGGTCGCACCGCACCGGCGTAGATGAGCGACAGCGCCGCGTCGTTCTGGGCGGCGATGAGGTCATAGGACCGGGTGCCCCCCTCGGACATGTCGCGCTCGATGGCACTCGAGGAGGCGGCGACGGTCACCGACACCCTGCACCCGGTGGCACGTCGAAACGGCGTGGTCCACTGCGGTGAGGCGAACCCGGGGGCCGCGAGCAGGTCGAGCGAGCCCTCGGTCTTGCCGATGGCCGTCGGCGGCGGCACACCCTGTGTCGGCGGGACCTCGCCGCGGGCGACCAGCGGTCGGTCCGCGCCCGCGACGCCCGACAGGGAGGCGGCGCACGCCACCGCCAGGACAAGGGCCCCGAGCTTCGACGACCGTCGGCTCACGGGGCGGAGCCGGCGGGGGAGGCTGCCGACGCGGTGCGACCTTCGCGCTGTGCGTGCCGGGATCGCAGGTACTCGCGCCACGTGAGCCACAGGATGAACAGGTCGAAGACCGTGAGCAGCGCAAGGCCGATCGTCGGTGCGTAGGTCATCCGGTAGATCTGGTAGATCGCGAATCCGCCGAGGAAGACGAACGCGACCGGGTACGCCCATCGCGCCCGTCGCCACAGGCCCACGACGACGATGATCTTCGCCAGCCCGTGCGTCAGGAGGTAGAGCGCACCGAACACCTGGGTGTGGCGGAGGTTCCCGGTCATGTGCAGCAGGTGCCGGGCGAAGAAGTCGTGCGGGTCCTGGGAGAGCTCGTGCTGGGTCAGCCACCTCGCGAACCGGTCGATGGCGTCGGGGGCGATGATCAGGAGCAGGACCCCGCCGACGAGCTCCAGGACGCCGTCAGCCCCCTTGAAGATCAGTGCGACGTTGAAGGTCGTGTCGAGCGCGTCACGCTTGTGCGGCGTGGTCTCGTCCGATTCGTGCGCCGGCGCCTCGCTCGGCGGCGTCTCAGCATCCACTCGCACAGGCTACTGACAGCCCCGCAGGCGAATCGTGCACGGCATCGGATCGCGCGTCTCTCGCCGCGCCAGCGCCGGACGGGTTTGTCATCGCAGGGCGAGCAAGGTGGGCCTGGCGGCGGCGATTGTAAGTTGTCTCGATGCTGTCCGAGGAGCGCCGAGACGATCCGACGCACGGACTGCTCGTGGAGGACCTTCGCCTCGCGTTCTGCGACCTCGTGCCGGCCATGGATGCAGCCATCGCTGCACGCGACGCCCTCGACGCGTTCCTCCTCGCCGCCGGGGGATCCCAGATCCTCCACGACGCGCTGGAAGATGACCCCGGGCACCTCCTTCGCGCCGCCTCGATGGCGCGAGGGTCCGGCCCCCAGTTCGCGTCGAGGGTCGTGCCGGCGACCGCGACGGCGGGCGCCAGGGCGATCGACTCGATCCGCCGGCGCCGGCGGAACCGCCGGGGGCTCGCGGAGAGCTCCGAGTCGCTGGACGCCGCCGTCGGCGTGCTCGCGGACTGCGTTCTGCGTGGCGGCTGGGATCCCGCCGCGACGAACAGCGCGCGCGGGGCGATCGCCGACGCGATGGTCGCCACCGCGGGACTCGCCGACACGGTCCTGCGCCTCCCCTCGTGCTTCCAGAGCTTCGACCAGCACCCGCGTGACGTGGCGGCCCTGGCTGCCCGGACGCTCGGGTCGGTGCCCGAAGCGGCAAGGGGCGCCGTCGTCATCGGTGTTCGGACCTCCGGCAGCTACCTCGCCCCACTGCTCTCGGCGGCACTCGGCGCGGCGGGGGCACCCGGCGTGCCGTGGCTGACGGTCCGCCCCGGTCGGCTCTCCACCGCGCGATCCAGAGCGCTGCTCGAAGAGGGTGCTCGGCGCGGATGGACCGCGCTCGTGATCGACGACCCTCCGGGCACCGGTGCGTCGGTCGCCCGCGTGGGCGAGCAGCTCGGCGCGCTTGGCTATGCGCCCGGGTCGGTCGTCTTGGTGCTCGCCACGCTCCAAGACGGCTCGATCCCGTCGCGGTTGGCCCCGTTCAAGAGCGTGGTGCTCGAGTGGCCCGACTGGGACATCCATCGTCGGCTCGCGCCCGAGGCGATCCGCGGACTCGTCGAGCCGACGCTGACGGCGGGAACCGAGATCGACGCCCTGGAGCCCTTCGTTCTGGCATCGGCCGGCTTCCATCGAAGCCACGCCCAGCTCGGTGTTCGGCTCGCCACGTCGACCGCCGGGGTGTCCTCGACCTCCACCTTGGTCGCCGAGGGTTCGGGGCTCGGGTACTTCGGTCGGCACGGGATCGCGCTGTCGCGTGCGCTGCCGGGACTTGTGCCCGAGGTCCTCGCCTTCCACGACGGCGTGTCCCTGCGCCGGTGGCTCCCTGACGAGTCGAGGATCAACCTCGACTCCCCCCAGAAGGTCCGTCGGGCGGTCGACTACGTGACCCGGCGTCGAGACGCGCTGCCCGCCCGTCGCGATGCCTCGGACGCGATGGTCGGCCAGCAGCCCGCCTGGGAGGTGGCGAGTCGCCTGCTCGCTGCGCCGTACGGGGCGCTCGGCCTCGCGCTGCGGTCCGCCGGGCTCGACGCCGCGGTCCGCGCGATGCTCGCTCCGCGCGAACCGTCGGTCGTCGACGGGCAGACCGGCGGCCGTTCGTGGTTCGACGACGAGGGCGCCATGGTCAAGGTCAGCTTCGCCGACCGGGCGTTCTCGAACCTCGACCTCGCCTGCTACGACGCGGCCTACGACGTCGCGGGGCTCGCGCTCGGCACGCCGACGCGCGAGCTCGCCGAGATGGCCCGCGAGTCGTTCCTCGAGGCCTCCGGGCTCGTCGTCGACGACGAGCGCTGGCTGCTGTACCGGCTGGTGCACCTCTGGGATCGTCGGCGCCTCCAGCAGATCCCCCAGGACGCCGCCGAGCTGGAGATGTCGAGGGTCTGGCAGGACTGGGTCGCATCGAGGCTCCTCGGTGCTCCCCCCGGGCGCTCGGGCGGACCGACGTGGGTCATCGACATCGACGGCGTCCTCGAGACGAGCCGGTTCGGCGCGCCGGTGCTGACCCCGGCGGCCGCGTCGGCGCTGCGCGCGCTTCGCCTGCACGGCCACCGCCCCCTGCTCGCGACGGGGCGAAGCACGCTCGAGGTCCAGGACCGATGCGCGCGCTATGGCCTGGATGCCGGCGTCGCGGAGTACGGCTGCGCGACTTTCGACGCCGCGACGGGCGGCGTCACGTCGCTGGTCGACGAGGCGGGTGCGGCGGCACTCGACGCTGCCCGCGAGCACCTGGGCTCTCTTGCGCACGTCGAGCTGTCCTCGAGCTACCGCATCGCGATCCGCGCATTCCGGGTCCGCTCGGGCCGGCGCGTCGCGCTCAGCGCCGGTGAGGTCGAGGCCGTCGTGTCAGCGGCGGGTCACGCGCTCGTCGCCCACCCCGGGATCGCCCAGACCGACTTCGTGCCCGCCGGGATCGACAAGGCGCGGGCGGTGACGGCCCTGCTCGCGTCGCTTGGCGCTGGCCCGCGCGCCGACGTCGCCGTCGGCGACAGCGTCGGGGACCTCACCATGCTCGCCGGCGCGATGCGCGGCTTCGTGCCCGCGCACTCTCGCGAGCTCGCTACCGGCACCGTCGTCGCGACGCGCCGCGCGTATCAGCTGGGGTTCTCCGACGCCGTGGCCACGGTTCTCGGCCACCAGCCCGGGGCCTGCGGCACCTGCGCGATCCCCACGCGGCCCGGACCGCGCGTCGGTCTGATCTCGGCGCTGCTCGAGGGAACCGAAGGCGGCCGTCGGCGCGGCGCCGAGCTCGCGCCCACGATCCTCGCTCGCTCCCGGCAGGTTCTGAGCCGCCCCGCGGGGCAACACCGGGCTCGCTAACGGACGAAGGCGAGGAGCCGGCTGCCGCTCCCCACGGACCACGGTCCGATCGGGTCGTGGTTCGACCCCAGGTCGATGACCTGGCGGAACGACGTGTTGGCCAGGATGAGCGAGGTGAGCGAGGTGGCCGACGGGTCCTCGTCGGCTCCCGAGGTCCGCCCGTCGGGCCGGTCGTCGGAGTCGACGAACAAGACGCGACCCGAGATGCGGTCGAGCCCCTTGATGAGCCGGGTCGTCTCGAGCTGCGTGCCGCAGCCCTGGAGAAGGGCCCTGAGTCCGAAGCACGACACGACGTCGTAGGGCCCGGCGAGGTCCTCGACCGACGCGGTCGCCTCGCCGACCACGAAGTCGCCGTCCGTCAGGCCGTAGAAGGACGTGCCGATCGAAACCGCCCTCACGTCGGGCTCGATGCCGAGCACCTGCAGGCCGAATCGTCGCATCTCCCCGAGATACCACCCGTA
>Ga0075030_100004134_pt1 | contig 13150 bp, 14 predicted proteins | sample LitLauG_LLR_2012_FD_71393 | JGI IMG/M metagenome (GOLD analysis project Ga0075030, IMG submission 71393) | Freshwater sediment microbial communities from Pennsylvania, USA - Little Laurel Run_MetaG_LLR_2012 | ecosystem: Environmental > Aquatic > Freshwater > Creek > Sediment | place: USA... | reverse complement strand
TCGGAGCGATGAGAGGTGCCTTGTGACAACATTGCGGTGGTTTCTAGATGCTTCTGACCTTCTAGACGTGACGCCGATAAAGGCGCGGGACTTGATCGTCAAGTGCTTCTACGAGGCGCAAAAAGAGACGATTGCTGCAGCGGGCAAGACAATCGGGCAGGCACAGAACGACGCTGAACTTCAAAATACCGTCATTGGAGCCGTGCGCTTAGCCTTTCGAGAGGCTGCCGGAGATTTCGATCATCCGAACAAAGGCGGCTTGATGGCAGCCGTGGAGATCCTGGCCCGCAAATCCCAACAGTGGGGAACACCTCCCGACATCGTGCAACACCACAAAGCTCAGATCGAGCGAGTTCTGAAAGCTTTGGACTGATCGAGCACGCTGTTTTCGTGTCTACGCCTGGGTCGGCCGACTGTCCAAGGCGGGACGGACATTGATACCCGCATTCAGTAAGGAGGGATTGCTGGCGGCGCAATCGCCGACGCACGCAAGCCAGATTCTTCTCGCTCACGTTGTTCGTAGTTTTCTGCTGGTACTAGTTTCAATCAACGGCAAGGGCACGTTCGACTTCGCGCTGGATACCGGAGCGATGATGACCGCAGTCGATCAGGAATTCACCAGAGATCTGGCCCTGGACACTTCGGGTCGGGGAACAGCCATCACCCTAACCGCGCGGGAAGCCCCAAGTTGCGAGCGAGCATTACTATAATGATCGCGACGATATCGCGGACATCATTGCCGCCCGTGTTGGAAATGAATGAGCGGCCGATGTTAAATGTGTTGCACCAACACATCTTCAAATCAAATTGGAAGCGGCAGCGGCGCGGCTAGTAACGGCCGCGTCGAAAAGCACCTCCGACACCCTGCCTTTCCGGTGCGGCTGCCCGGTCTCAGGTAACCCTTTTTTCCCCGAAACCCAAAGTCGCGCTGCCGCGGTGTCGGGACAAAGTGTCCCATACGTGAGGACAAGGGACAGAGTGGCCCACGCGGGGCCAGAAAACGCAGATAGCACCCAATACAAACAGTCACTTGCGAGGCTTCGATTGGCTGCTCCCGTGCAACAGGGGGAGTGGGCACGAAGCTCGATCTTTTCCCCCATTCAGAAAGAATGGTGAGATTCTATGGAGCATACACAGAAATCACAAAAACCTGAGGGGGGCGTAGCACGACACAGCGCAGCCTGGGGCAAACGCTTGAGCATGGTGCTGTTCCTGGCAACGGGGATGGCGTTCGGACAGCGCTGGAACGAACCGACTGCCAATGAAACGGGCGGCAGGTTCTCTCGCATTGCTCCCGAACTTTCGGAACTGCTCGCGAAAGCCCACCAGGGAACTGCGCAGAGCCAGACCGTGAGGGTCATTGTGCAGTACCGGCAAGTACCATCGTCAGCGCACTACGCCACGATGCAGGCTAGGGGTGGCCGCCTGCATGCGAAGTTGCACATGATTAAGGGTGCAGCCTTTACGATTCCATTGGCTGCTTTACCGGCATTGGAGGCGGACCCGGAGGTCCTTTCTGTAACCGTCGACCATCCCTTGAAGGGGCTGGATGACTACACCGATGCCGCCATGAACATAAGCGCGGCGTGGAATTCGGGCTACAACGGCGCCGGCATTGGCGTGGCCGTGATTGACAGCGGCATTAACGATAACTCTCGCGATCTGTGGGACTCAACGGTAAGCACTTCGCGCGTGGTCTATCACCAGGATTTCACGGGGACGGCCTCCAGCGGTTCCAACTGGAAGTGGGATGCTTACGGGCATGGCACGCACGTGGCTGGAATCATTGGCGGAAACGGGTACCACTCAGCCGGCCGGTTCGCCGGCGTGGCCCCGCAAGTCAATCTGGTTGACCTGCGCGTCCTGAACGCGCTCGGCGTGGGCACCGACAGCATGGTCATCTCGGCGATTCAGACCGCCATATCGCTGAAGAACACCTACAACATCCAAGTGATCAACCTCTCTCTGGGCCGCGGCATCTCAACGGGCTATGCGCAGGATCCTCTTTGCCAGGCAGTGGAGAGTGCGTGGCGCGCGGGAATTGTGGTCGTGGTGGCGGCCGGCAACTTCGGCCGGATCAGCGTTAACGGCAGCAACGGATACGGAACGGTTGCAGCCCCAGGCAACGATCCTCTGGTATTAACCGTAGGCGCGATGAAGGCCATGAACACTTATCCGCGAACGGATGACCAAATTGCGAGCTACAGTTCGAAGGGGCCGACGACGTATGACCACATCGTGAAGCCGGACATCGTCGCGCCGGGCAATCTGGTGGTATCGGTGGACGCGCACTATAGCACTCTGGAAACTCTCTTTCCAAGCAACTTGGTGCCGGGAAACTATTCGTCGCACGATTATTTCATCCTGAGCGGAACGAGCATGGCGACTCCGGCGACGGCAGGCGCAGTGGCACTACTGCTGCAACAACATCCTTCGTTGACACCGGATCAGGTGAAGGCGCGTCTGATGAAGACGGCGTACAAAACCTTCCCCACGTCCTCGACGGCGACCGATACGACGACGGGGCAGACCTACACTTCAAACTATGACCTGTTTACGGTGGGAGCGGGCTACCTAGATCTGCAAGCGGCACTGGGCAACAACGACCTGGCACCGGCCACGGTGGGATCGGCGTTGTCGCCGGCGGCGGTCTATAACGCCACGGCTGGAACCGTCACTCTGTCGAACGGAAACAGCACTATCGCGGGATCGTCCGTGGTGTGGGGATCGTCTGTAGTGTGGGGATCGTCGGTGGTCTGGGGAACGAACGTGTCAGGCAGCTCCGTCGTATGGGGCAGCTCGGTGGTATGGGGCAGCAGCCTGACCAGCGGATTCAGCGTGGTTTGGGGCTCAAGCACGGGTAATTCGGCGACCAGTGTGGTCTGGGGGTCGTCGCTGCTCGGAGCAAACGGCGCTTTCTCGGACACTGATCACGAACAATAATCAGCCGTGTGAATACTAGAGAAAGGAGACCAATCGTGAACAAGAACACACGGCAAATTCAGATATTCATCAGCGCGATGGCTCTAGCGGCAGCCGGCAGCGCGGGCTACGCAGGAATGGCAAGCCACACGCTGCATCTGCTCAACGCTCTTGCGGTGCTTGTGCTGGCCGCAGCCACGTCGAGGATGAAGGTCAAGCTGCCCGGAGTTGATGGAACCATGTCGGTGAATCTCCCCTTCCTGCTGATGGCGGTGGTAAGCCTGAGCGCGGTGGAAGCAGTGGTGATCGCCAGCATATCCACGGTCGTGCAATGCTGGCCGAAACGGGACGCGAGGTTCCGGCCGGAGCAGATGCTGTTCAACGTCAGCATGATGGCGGTCGCAACCAGCGTGGCGAGTTTGATCTGGAATGCAGGCTGGCCGGGAAAGGCGGCGTGGGCATCGGAGCCGCTGCTGCTGGCCTCGGCAACCGGTGCTTTCTTCCTGGGGCAGACGGCTCCGGTCGCGGGCATCATCAAGCTGACCGAGGGCGTGGCGATGAGGCGAATCTGGTTTAGCATCGCACAACTGTCATTCCCGTACTTTGTGGTCAGTGCTGGAATGACTTCGATGGTGAATGCGGTGAGTCACCACCTGGGATGGCAGCTGGCACTGGCGGTGTTCCCGGTGATGTACGGCATCCACCGTTCTTACCGGAAGTACTTTGAGAAGGCTGAAGTGGCACGCACGGTGCCCCTGTCAAGAGCAGCGGGCGTGGGGGTGTAGCACGGTAGTGCTGGATAGTGGCGTTGGCGTCTCTCTTAAGTTTGATGCTTTCCTGGGAGATCGGGAGACACTGAAACAGATTTTGGAGTTTCTGGAGCGCACCGCAAGACCGATGCGGATGGGCCCCGGTATTTGGCGAGGATGCATGAGACCTGTTGATCTATAGCCGCTGCCGTCAGCAGCCGGCAACCGCAAGCGTTGTCTAAATCTGCAATCAGGTTGCAAGCACCTAGAACCCTCGACAAAACTCCGCTTAACGGTTTCCCCGACCGCCATTCGGGCGGTTAAATGTCGGTACTCCAGCAGGTGCCGAGAATCCGCCACTCTCCAAACCTGCGCCATGCGGCGATGTACTTGCCGCGATCTGAGGTTTGCGGCTCATTGCCTCGACGAATCGAAAGCGAGTAGCCGCCAAACTCTACCGCCATGTCACCAGACGTATCGATCCGGATGGTGTCCAGATGCAAACCCTCCCAGCCGTCATCGGCAAGTCGCTGCAGAGCACGCTCGATCATGGCCCTTCCGTGCACTGCTCTATGGGGCAGGGCATGAAGAGTCCCTCAGGTGAAAAGATTTCGGCACATTGGTTGTAGTTCCCCGTATTGAAGGCTGTGCAGAAATCCCCAGTGAGGCCTCTGATCGTGGCCTCCACATCTGAAGGGAGCCTCGGATCGTGCATTGGTTTGCGGAATTGTTCGTACGACATAGGACCTCGTGAAGTCCGGTACGACTGGTCCCGGCAAACGCCCACGCCGGATTCCACGCCTCCGAAATCTATATTAGCTGCGGCTTGGTTTCCAGAGTCCTTTTCACGCGAGCAATCTTGGCCTGGAAACGGAGAGTGCATTATGTGGAATCAAAGGTCAAGGGAACTGTGGGGATGAGGGACATCAGACCTCACCGCAACCAGAGATCGCTGTCCACCGGAATCCGGCGGTCGACTAAGGTATCTAGGGCAGCTGCGAAGGCGGACCGCAGTGCTGCTACTTGCTCGCTCGGCATTCCCTTCGAGATTAGGAGCATAGCTGTTCCATGTCCCAACGCCCACAGAGCCAGTGATAGACGCGTGTGCTCCGCAACAGATCCGCCCAGCCGTTCAGCCATTTGTTTCCTGATCAGCTCTACCATTGGTGTCGAATTCCAGAGCCCCGAGTGACCACGCGACCGGATCGACTGCCGAAGCTCTTTTGTGTGCGCATAGAAAAGGTTGTATTCGTGGGGATGACACGATGCGAACTCAATATAGCGCATGCAAGTTTCCTCCGGAGATCGGGATGACTGAAGGGTTTCGATGATATCCCGCTGGACTCGTTGCACCAAGGCGAACACGATGTCATGCCGACTCTTGAAACGGCGGTAGACTGTTGGTGTATTTGTACCCGCAATCCTCGCAATGGCTCGCATTGTGAGAGCCTTTTCTCCTCCCTTCTGCCAAAGCTTCTGGGCAGCATTCAATATCCGCTCCTCCATTCCAGGATCAGGTCGCCTTGGCATCATGACTCTTTCGCCGGCATCCTCCCGCCGGCAGCCCCTCGGTTAAGGGATATCGCTATCTCCCGTTGAACAACTTATCGTTTATGGGGAACCGAAAAATGCTCATGTACGACGCGAACTGTGTTGTCCCTGTCCAGGACAAAAACCTGGGTAGCCCGCCCCTTGCTGAAGACTTCGTAGTTGTGGGCAGCGCCCGAAGGGTGTGCCTCGACCGCCGAGAAGCTGAATGTGTAGTTAGCTATCGCAACACGCTCGCTCACCAGCTGCACCGTAATGGTGCCCAGATTCACTTGGAGCTTCATGTGCCCGGCAAAATATTCGATGTTGCGGCGCGATGATGCTGTTAGCGCCGACTCCGCTCTGTCGGCAACGGTTCCGAATACTTGGGCTTCCGCAGAATAGCAATCGCGAAGTTGCTCGTATTTCTTTTCCACGAAGAATCTCCAGAATCGGGACACTTGATTCTCCACATCTAACCGTGTGAGGCTCCGAACTGGCAAGGCCTCAGAGGGCATGTTCCCCTCTCGAACAGCCGCAACCAACGGTACGATGGCAGAGGTACACTGAGCGCAACACCGGGCACCGTAACATCCCTTTGCTGCACAAAGACGCGACTCGCGCAGCATGATAAGTTCGCCTCTTGAAAGCCAAACTACTCCTCGCTGGCGCTGCTCCGGGCATGCGTGTGTGCTCCGTTCAGCTGATTGGTGCCGCACTTTGCTGAACTGGGAAAAAGCCGAACTACGAGTGTGGGTTTTCTATCAGAAAAGCGAACGGTGGTGCACTGTCAGAGTTGACAGTGTGGTCTGCCAGTTATTCCCGGGCAATGCCCGTCGGCTAGAGCGAAAATTAGGCAGTAGAGATGCTCGCGGTTCACGCACCCATCATTCCAAAAGTCGCCAAATGGATTGGTATTGTCGTGTCGCAGCGGGCGCGAGGCTTCGACCGTTTCGACTTTAGTTTAAAGTAGCTGAACACATCCAGTTGCTGCTCGTCTTTTCCACGCATGCCTTCTTCTTATCAGGTCGTGTTGTGGAAATTGGAGAGTTCTTTGGGTACTGGTGAGCTTCCGCAAAAGGCATCTTTCTATGAGAAAGGTGGAATGCAGAAACGATAGAATGTGCTGTTGATCTTACTGGTACGGGTCGCTATGTAGCCCGTCTCAGGGCTTATGAAACAGCTGATGATTTTTCTCGCACTAGTGCTAGCTGGTTGCCCGGTTGTACACCCGAGCCTATGTCGAACGCTGTGCGTGCAGTACGACCAGCGTCATGTCGTCATGCTGCTTGGCCCCGGCAACGAAGGCATCAGCAGCCTGCATGATGCGGGCAACGATTTCTGACGGGCGTAACCCAACGCAGCATTTGATCGTTTCCACCAATCGCGCTTCGCCCCACTCTTCATTGGCATCATTCATGGCCTCACTGATGCCGTCGGTGAAAGCGATCAAGATGTCCCCTGGCGCAATCGTCAGCGCTGCTTGCTGATAGGGGAAGCTCTCAAGCAAACCGACGACGGTTCCGCCGGTCTCCAGCCGACACACCTGCCACTCGCCCTTCGCTTGATGAAACAGCATGGGCGGATTGTGGCCAGCGTTTACGTAAGTAAGCTGGCGTGAGGCCGGATTGTATTGTCCGTAGAAGAAAGTCGCGTAGCGGTTCGCCGAGGAGACTTCGTAGACCATCCGGTTGACGTTGGTCATGAGCGCCGCAAGGTTTTCCGGTGCGCGTGTGGCTTCGCCGCGCAGGGAGGCCTGCAAGCTGGCCATCATCAGAGCGGCAGCAATGCCTTTGCCGGAAACGTCGCCGACGGCAATCCCAAGGCCGCCTCCCGGCAAAGCCAGGAAATCGTAGTAGTCGCCGCCCACACCGAGAGCCGGACGGCAAGCGCCCGCATAGTCAATGCCCACGATCGGCAGCAGCGTCTGCGGGAAAAGCCGCTCCTGCACCTCGCGGGCGATTTCCACTTCGCGATTTAGACGTTCACGCTGAGCCACCTCCTCCGCGATCGCCGAGATCAGGCGGGCATTTTCGAGCGCCAGACCGGTCTGCGCCGCTACTGATTTCAGTAGGCGCACGTCCGTTCCCGAATAAGGTTCGTCAGAGCGCTTGGGTCCGAGACTGATAAAGCCCAGCAATTTGTCGCGCGCTTTCAGGGGTAGCAGCAGTTCGGCTTGGAGTTGGACGAGTCCGACGCAGTCTTCCTCGCTTACCTCTGGTTCGCGGTAAAGCCAGGAATCAGGGTCATCGAAGTAAACGCGAATCGGCTCTTTTTGCTCCTGCAATACTTTCACCGTGCCGGCGCGTGCCGGAAAGGCTACATCAGGAGATTCACTGTAACCCAGAGCGTAGGCCGGGCGGTAGGGTTCGCTGCCTCCCAGCAGAACTGCCACGCGCGGGATGTGCAACGTGTCGGAGATCCGGGCAGTTACCGTCTCAATGAGCGACCGTGTTTCCACCATGCTACGTACCTGGTCGCTGAGTTCGCTGAGTACCTGCTCGGCGTTGTATGCTTCGCGGAAAAAGCGCCGATCGGTCCAGGTTCGCAGCTTTTCCGCGCCGTGGCGAACGAAGAAAACGGCCAGCGCACCTAGCCCAATCACAACCAGCTTCTGCGGACGATTGCGGCTGCTTTCCTGTAACAAAGCGAAGGCACTGAAAGTTACGATCACAGTTGTGATCACTTGAAGCACGCGTATTCCATTCTTCGCCAACCCATACTGCAACCCTTGCCGGACCACCACACGCACATCCATCGCGCGTTGCACGACGATTACATATGCTAGGGTGAGAGGAAAAATCAGCATCATCGCTAGGGCGATCCCAACGAGCCATCTGGGAAATAGGTCGTAGATGGACTCTCCCCGAATCTCCGACGTGATGGACAGGGCAAATAGTGGAACGGTTCCGACGGTTGTACCCCAGTACAGCAAAAGGAGCCTTCGCCTGGCGTCGTGGGAAATGGCCATCGAAGATTTGCTGAAGATGGCGGCGAAAAAGCCGAACCCTACAAGGCAGTAGAGGTACAAATGCAGCGGAGTTTGCCAGGAAAGATAGCTACGATAGATCGGTTGCGCGGCAGAATAATTTGTCATCTCGATGACTGCGCTCAGTACTGCGAAAACTCCGCCAGCCACTACGGGAGCTATTACCACCCAGGGGATTAATTGCCGCCATGCTCCGAGACGCGTCCAGAAAGGAAACGGCTCCGGGAAGAAGAAGCCGAACAGGAACATGAAGATCGGCCAGGAAACCACGAGAGTCATGCGATACGCCATTGCCAGCTCGCGCACTCCTGGCCCCCAGCTCTCAATCTTGAAAACTGCCCATATGAGCTGCGAAAAGCATAACAACAGTCCGAGCAACACCCACGCCAGCCCGTCTCTCGGTCTGACCAGGACTACCCAGCAGCCCAGCAGGATGCAACCGAAGGGCATCACCACGTGCAGCATAATGTCGAGTACAAATTTGGTGGGTGGTGTTTTTCCCGCCGTGACCGGCAGGGCTACCGTGTCGATATCCCCGCCGGAACGAACAGTGACTTCGATGCGGTCGCCAATCTGCGCTTTCGCGAGGGGTTCGGCCAGAACAGCAGTGCCCGTGTACTTTCTTCCATTGACTTGGAGAAGGCTATCGCCCCTGTGCAAACCCAGTTTTCCCGCTTCAGGCAAAACCGTCTCAAGCGAAGCACTGGCCGTGTCGGGAGCGATGAACGGAACGCTCACCTTCTCAGCGCGCCAGGTGTCTTGGCTGAATCTCAGCTGATAGAGGAACGACCCAGCGAACAGGATCGCCAATACAGTGTACTGCGACACGGGAAATGAGGGTTTTCGGTTCGGCGGTCTGGCTCGCATCGGCTTGATTGTAACCTGTGGAGGCTTCGGACACCGCTCAGAACAGCTTGAGCTGGCCTGCGGTTTCGCGGCCGGAAGAAGAAGGTGGTTGCACTCGCTATAGCGCTCGTAGTCGCTTCGGATTCCATATTTCCGGCGCAGTCGCGCCATCAGCTGCGACAGTCGCTTGCGGTACGAGGCAGAGAGGAATGCGCGATCTTTGAACTAACGAACAGTACCCCAGCGGTCCAACCGAGTTTTTCCGCAGCCTGCTAGTCTAGAAGATGCCCTTAACCTTTGAGGTCGCTCTTAATCCGCCCGCCCGAAACCATTTCCAGAGGAAGTTCACTAAGTGCTCTTCGTCATGGCTAATACACGGTGGGATACTGCGCCGGCTCGCAGAAATAGAGTCAATCCCATCCGTCGGAAGAGCATGATCTCGTGCCTTCAAGAGGACTGCAGGAACGACTGACCAGCAGATTTAGATTCTGGTCATGCCTCAAACCTTTAAATGACGTTACAAATCCGGCTTGGTCGAAGCTCACCCGTCTGAATCCTGAAGGAATCGAATTGAACCTCTCCACGTATCTCCGTTGCTTCGTTGCTTCGGCGAACCCGATGGTTCATGACGTTAGCCGGTCTTGGGCAGTAACAGTCCCGCAGACGGACTGACGAAGATCCGCCCTCTCACACTCGCGCGTATCGCCCGGTGCAGTTCCGAAGCCGCTGATTTCTTCAGCACATAGCCCGACGCACCGATCCGTAAAGCTTCGGCGGCGAGATCACGATCTTCATGCGTTGTGAGGAACACGATGGCTATCTTGGGAGCCTTCTTTCTTAGCCGTCGCGCTGCCTCGAAGCCACGCAGAACGGGGAGATTCAGGTCGACGAGTACTACGTCTGGGTTCAATTTGAGAGCCATTTCTATCATCGTGCGTCCATCACCGGCGCTGCCGACAATCTCAAAGTCGTTCTCCAGCAACGTTCTCAGGGCCTGGACTAGGCGCGTGTGGTCGTCCACGAGTAGCACGCGAATGGTCTTCACAACATGCTCGGCTTCTTTGTCATCGAGTTTGTTTGAACTCCGGTGAGAATGCGACGAACTGGTGCGAGTGTTCATTTAGATGTCGTGGATGAGATGGGCCCTACAGAACTTTGAAGCTTACCCTGGACAGTGAACCGGGGCCGACAAGCTAGCAGTGGTTGGCTTGAAACCTTGACGAATTCTACGTGGTCGTCGTTGGTGAATTCAGGAGATATTGGTCATCGAACCGCTCATGGGAAGAATCACCGCGACATTTCGCCACGCCTCTGCACTGCTACTCACACAATAGCTCTCCAAACCACCGTGCCGATTGGAAGTTAGGTTTTTGTTACGAAAACAGAACATCGAAGCGCAACTGAGCAGATCAGCATAATTAGTTGCTCTCTAGGTACCCGTTGTGCTGGTTTGAGCCTAAGTGGAATCCAAACCTGTAAAGGGCCCGCAGTTCAGCTAAATGCGATTGAAGGAGAGTTGTCGAAGCCTCAGTGTTCGGGCTTCCCGCCCTTCAGCCCTGCCAATCTCTCGATTTCGGATAGTACTTCATTTTCTTCTGTTCTGCCGGGCCAGGTGTGCTGTTTTCTCGGCTTCTGTCGGGTTCGCGCTGTCCTCATAAAGCCGGTTAAAGATGTCGATAGACATCACCTCTTCTCGTAGCCTCTTCAGCTTTCGTCGTTTCCACATGAGAACCGCTCTTAGGAGAATCTGGAATCGTGGTTAAGGTCGAGAGATACAACCGCTGGATCAGCACGTTTGGTTTCGGGCTGCCCCAACGCCTCTGACGCTGGTCGAGAGAATGTCCTACTCTGAGAACAAGAAAGCGTTTCCAAACCTTGAACGCTTACCGGGTTCACCCCAACCACAAATCGTTGTTCGCCAGAATCCGACTGCACGTTAAGGTGTCCAGAGCTGCAGCAAAGGCCGCCCTTAGTTCTCGCGCGTTGCGCTTTGTGATCCACTTCGACATCAGAAGAGTAGAGGTTCCGTGCGCTAGTGCCCATAGCGCAAGGGATAAGCGCACATGCTCGCCAGCAGATCCACCGAGCCGTCCAGCCAGCTGTTGCCCGATTAACTCCAATATTGGTTTTGAGCTCCACGTTGTAGATCTGCCGGGCGAAGGTATAGACGCTAGGAGCTCGCTTGTGTGAGCTTGGAGAAGCTTGTATTCCCGGGCGTGATTCATTGCAAACTCAACATAGCGGACACACGTCTCCTCCGGAGAACGGGACGGCTGAAGCGCGCTAATCAGATCTCGCTGTACACGTTGCACCAAGGCGAACTCGATTTCGCGCCGGCTCTTGAAGCGACGATAGATCGTCGGGGTATTAGTACCCGCGGCCTTCGCAATGGCTCGCATTGTGATAGCCCTTTCCCCTCCCCTTTGCCACAGTTCTTGGGCGGTATTCAAAATCCGCTCCTCCATGCGAGGATCAGCTCGTCTCGGCATCACTTTCCGCTTTCAAACTTTCCGGAGCAGCTATCGCCTCGACGCAATCGAGAAGTGCTCGTGAACAATACGAATGTTGCTGTCCTTGTCCATGGCAAACACCTGAGTAGCCCTTCCCTTGTGAATGACCTCATGCGATCGGGTCGAGCCAGTTGGGTGTCGCTCGGTTGCAGAAAAGGTGAAGGTGTAGCTGGCTATGGCCGTACGTTCGCTTACCATGCTTACCGCAATGACGCCTACATTGACTTCCAGTTTCATGTGTTCGCCAAAATACTCGATATTGCGTCTCGACGCCGTCGTAAGTGCGGACTCGGCTCTATCGGTAGCCGTTCCAAATACCAGCGCGTCGGCAGAATAAAAATCGTGAATCCCCTGGTAGTTCTTGTCGATAAGGAATCTCCAGAAACGCGCCACTTGGCTTTCGACATCCCGCGCTGTGAGGCTATTCCGAGGTGCAGAAGTCTGGGACACCATCTGTTTCTCTCAATCGGCCACCTCCGCCGGGGCCAAGGTTGACCAGTGGGGATCAGCAACCCAAGGGCAGCGGTCACAATCTCGCTCAAACCACGAACAGTCTTAGCGGTGCGACCGGCCCGGAGCGTACCTTGAGCCGTACACTTGTGCACGTTGTACCAAAGAAGTTCACCAGTGGTGTACTGTCAGAATTGACAGGGTTTGGTCGAGACGGTACCAGGAGACAATGGGAAGAAACGAGGAGCCATCGTCTGCGAAATTCAAAGGACAGCAGGACAGTTCCGTTGCGCCATCATCAGATCCTCAACCTGTCCAATTCCAAGACCGTTACTGCAGCTTCGCGTACTCGGTCTTGGCTTCTTTATATATCGGAATATCCGGATCGGCGTCTTTCCAGATCGTGAGGAAATCCTTGTAGGCGGTGAGCGCCCGACTGCGAGCGGCATTGGCATCCGCGCCGGGTAAGGTTCTCGCCTCTAGGGCCGCGGACCGCGCCACACCCAAATGTGCCAGGGCTCCCGTCCAGCAGTTCCAGACGAGGCCGCTGTGGTCGAGAATCTTCTGGAACTCGGCGGCGGCTTGCATGCCCTGCCCGGCTGCCAGATACGCTTCCCCGCGAATGTAGGTTGGATAGAGACAAGAGGAATTGGCAACAAACAGAATCGTCCCGTACTCAATGGGGGAAACACTTTTCGGGGTGTCCAAGATGTATGGCAGGTCCTTCCTGCGCAGCGCCAATTGCATCTGAATCGCAGGCAGCCAAAGCGCCTGCATTTGGGTATCGATTGTGAATCGGCTCCGCAAGTCTTGCGCCAAAGACTCGGCTCGCACCGCGTCACCAGCCATCGCAAAGGCAAGTGCGGCTTCGGCCTCTGTCCCCTGACTTGCGGGAGCAAGCTTTAGGGCATTTGCGGCTGTCTGGCGCGCTTCGGCAGCATTGCCGTAGGCGGCTTGTCGCAGCGCGGCATTCGCCAACCATATTGCCCCGCTCTCCTTGCTGTCGGCTCGTATCGCGGACTCCACAGCGAGCTTGGTAAGTTCCCGAGCCTTACCCAGACGGCCGCGATACGACTCGGTGTCACTGGCGAGCGCGAGTCCAAAGTTCTCTTCGGGCTTGCCGGCAAACCACTGTTGTTGTTCCGTCATCCCTGCGG
>Ga0075030_100004133_pt1 | contig 13153 bp, 15 predicted proteins | sample LitLauG_LLR_2012_FD_71393 | JGI IMG/M metagenome (GOLD analysis project Ga0075030, IMG submission 71393) | Freshwater sediment microbial communities from Pennsylvania, USA - Little Laurel Run_MetaG_LLR_2012 | ecosystem: Environmental > Aquatic > Freshwater > Creek > Sediment | place: USA... | reverse complement strand
GCGTGATCCCCGCGAGCAACAGCGCCCAGAGCGGAAGCAGCAGCAGCGAGTGTGTGATGCTGCGATGCCAGGTAATCATTAATAATTTGTCGCTGGAAAAGAAGTCTCGCACCACGTCGGAATCCGGAAAAATGGCGCCGAGCATCAGCGACCACGTGATGATGCGACCGCGGTTCATCGGGTGCGACGCAAACATGTCTTCGCCGCGGAACACCGCTTTCCCGATCAATGCCCCAGCGATGCCATGTGTGATCGTGTCCATCGTTCGAGTTTATCCGATGTGCTCTGGACGCATCGTTCTAACGGACAAAGAGGAGTGGCTTTGTTTTGGTGATGACTTTTCCGATGCGGCGCGCGGAGACGCCGTGACGCTCGAGATCGACGATTGCAGCTTCGGCGGATTCGGGTGAGATGGCAATCAGCAGGCCGCCGGAAGTTTGGGGGTCGAAGAGGAGATCGCGATATTCCTGGGGAACGCTGTCGGCAAAACCGACGCAATCGTCAATGAAATCGCGGTTATTCTTCAGGCCGCCTGGAATGAACCCTTCGCGTGCTGCTTCGAGAGCGCCGGGAAGGTATGAAATGGTGGAATGATCGATCTCAAGGGATACGGATTCAATTCCTCGTTCAGGATTTCCTAGAGCCATTTCTCGGGCGTGGCCGAGCAAGCCGAACCCGGTAACGTCGGTCACTGCATGGATGACAGACGCGGTTCCCGCCTTTTCCTGAAGCTCTAACAACGCTTCGGAGGCTGCACGGTTCAGTTCGGACATCGAAGCGATTGCCGCTTGCAGCGAAGCTGGCGCGGCTTGATCCTTTTTCAAAGCCGTGGAGAGCACGCCGGTGCCGATGGCTTTGGTGAGCAGAAGGATGTCGCCGGTGCGCGCGCCGACATTTCGCCAAACTCGCTGCGGATGGATGGTGCCGGTGACGGCGTAGCCAAATTGAATGTCATCGTTGCGAATCGAGTGGCCACCGATGACGCTGCATTTCGCTTCCGCCATCTTCGAAAGGCCGCCGCGAATAATCTGCTCGAGAATTTCCGGATCACCTTTGTCGGGAAAACCCACAATCGATAGCGCAGAAACTGGCTTGCCGCCCATGGCATAAACATCGCTCAGCGAGTTTGCCGCTGCAATCTGTCCAAAAGTGAAGGGGTCATCCACGATCGGCGTAAAAAAATCGACCGTTTGCACCATCGCCATTTCGGGGTTCAGCAGATACACCCCGGCGTCGTCATTGGTATCAAAACCAACGAGCACGTTCTGATCAGTTGGCCGCGGTAAACGGCGCAAAATGGAATCCAGCAACCCTGGACTCAGCTTTGCCGCTCAACCCGCTGCCTTGACCATGGCCGTAAGTTTCACGGTTGGGGTCAAGCCGCACCTCGCTATGTTGCGTTTCGATTATAACGATGTGCAGCAGTTCGTGCTTGCGCACAATGCGGTAGGAGCCCGAATCCGAGTTGCAGGCAAGTTTGCTTTGGGGAGAATGTCCTACCGCGCGTGTAACTGAACCCAACTGGCGACCGCGTGCCATGCGGCAGTCTTGCCGATGGGTATCCGAATCTGCTGAACAAAAATGAGGAAACTCCCCGCCCAGAGCGTGGCTCGATTTACCTTACGAGTGGACCAGAGGTCATAGGCCGCCAGGACGATCAGGAAGATGTAGGACAAGTACGCAGCCATGACTGCATTTCTGAACACCATGGCGAAGGGCCAACGAGCAATGGCGGCAATCGACAACCCAATCGTCGCCACAATGATGAGGCGTTTGTGCGCCTGGGGATTACGGCGTGCGCGGAGAGCAAAAAAAATGAGCGTCGCAAAAATCAGCATGTCCGTGAGGGGAACGATGTAGAAAAATTGGACGTCCCGTCCAGGGGGGCCACCGGCCCGCCCCAACGAATCGGTGGCCGCCAAGACGCCGAGGATCACCATCAGACATGCCAGAATAAAGCCCGCAATGCCCAGTCGGCGATGAATGTCCACCCGGCCGGCGGCAACAAGAGAGGTCTGAGTGACCAGCAAGAGAATCCAGCACGAAAATGCCGCCCCGTGTAGATGAATAGTGAGACTGGGCAACGGCGCGCGGAAGACTCCAGCAAGATAGTAAGTGTGCGCAAAGCCCACGAAAACCGTGATCAGCATTGCCAGGGCCATGGCCGAGAAGAAAAAATGGTCGTAACGTGGGCCCGGCAGGCCGACCGAAACCTTCACTGTATTGGTTGGACGTAGTACGGCTGTCGCCATTTTCCTCTTTGACCTTGTGTTGACGTAGGTTTCTTGGAGCCCGGGGAAGTGACTTGAGTGTAGGCCAGTTTGATTCCGGATAGCTAGCGAATACCGGCGCTTAAATTGAGCACGTTTGTGAGGCTCGTCAACGCCCCATCGCTTCTCTGCCGCGATGGAGTCGGCCACTTGGAAACTGGCCAATTATCCGTGCCTTTTCGTCACTTGCGCGACACAGGCAGAAAGTGTTCTCATTCGCGGATGCCTTGGGACTTCTGGCTCATCTTCCTTGTACTCGGCGTGATTTTTCCGTGGCGCGGTCGCGTGCGCATGAAGAAATTGCTGGCCACGCCCCGCGTCAGCTCGATGGAGCGGCTTGCGCTTTATGCCTCGACCATTGCGTTTCAGTGGTTTGCCGTTGCGGTGGTGGCCTGGCGCGCCTGGGCGCGCGGTTTCACGGCCTCCCAGCTCGGGTTGGTTGTCCATAGCAGAAGCCAAATTCTGGTTGCGTCGATTGTCGGCGCTGCGACGATTGCGGTGCTTCAGTGGCTGAATCTGCGGCGCGTCGGGAAGATCCCCGTAGAGTCGCGGGGCCCTCTTCAAGCCATTGCGGAACGCATCCTGCCCCAATCCACGGTGGAGTTGCTGCCCTATCTCGCGCTCGCGATTACCGCGGGACTTTGCGAAGAGTTTATTTATCGCGGGTTCGCCATGGCCGCCCTCACCCATGTAGGATTGCAAGCATGGGCGGTAGTGCTCCTCTCCTCCGTCCTTTTCGGACTCGCACACAGTTACCAGGGGCGTGGCGGGGTGGTGATGACGCTGATCATTGGTACTATTCTGGGATCGAGCCGGATCGCCTACGCTTGTCTGGTTCCGGCCATTTTCTGGCATAGCGCCGTGGATGTGGTCGCCGGTACCGCTGGGCCACGGTATCTAACTCGTAGAACGCCCGCCGACGTGGAGAGGAGCGCTTAAACCGCAGGCAATTGTAATTTACTATTATGTCAACAACTAGTCCAGCCCCTCCCTCCGAATCCGCCATTGTGCGCGCGCTCGGCGAATTTCAGCTCACCGTCAATGATGAGCAAGTGCTTCAAATTCAACAATATATAAGGATTTTGTTGCAATGGAATGACAAAGTAAATCTCACCGCAATTCGCGATCCCCTGGAGATACTTTATCGTCATTTCTGCGAAAGCATGTACGCATCGGTTGCCGTGCCGGTCGAAAATGGTCGGCTCGCCGACGTCGGTTCCGGAGGTGGTTTTCCAGGCTTGCCCCTCAAGATCATCCGTCCGGATTTGAGAGTTTTTCTAGTCGAATCGAGCATCAAAAAGGTGACTTTTCTCGCGGAAGTTATTCGTGAATTGGGACTTAAGGACGTTCAGGTGTTGGCGCGGCGCTACGAAGAGCTTGGCGAGGAAGTGGCTCCCCTCGACTTTGTCTGCTCGCGGGCCCTCGGAGAGTTCCCCGCCTTTCTGGAATGGGCGCGATCAGAACAGATTGCTGCGAAACGAGTTATCCTCTGGATCGGGGCCCGCGATCTTCCCGAAATCCAAAAAATCCGAACTTGGGAATGGGCCGAGCCCATTCAGGTCCCCAATTCATTGCGGCGCCTCCTTCTGGTGGGCACAAAAAAATGTCCAGTCGTCGGCGCATCGACCTGATAACACAATACTTCTTCGACTCTCGGCATTTCTCTGAATTTCTCGCTCAAGCGTTCCACGTGGAACATCTCACCTACCACAGAGTTCCTCTTGAATGGATTTCCCAACAAGTCTCTCCCTCCCGCTTCTGTCGCACGATTTTCGAAGGATGAGCCGCTGAACTAGTCCTCTCAGCGATAAATGCCTTGTTCCACGTGAAACACCCAATACACGCGGTACAGAGCGTTCCAAGTGGAAACATCCGACAGTCGTCGAAGGAGAACCTGGCCGAATTCGTTCCACGAGGAACACATAGTCATCCTTCTACGAACTGCAGGAGCGAGGAATGTTCCACATGGAACAATTCTCCATCTCGGACACGATTTCCACTGCCCAAATAATGTTCCACGTGAAACATCTTGCATCCTGCTGCGGTCTTTGCTAGATTTTCGCTCGCGAGGAAGCGTTTGGCCCGGATCATTGCTGTTGCGAACCAAAAAGGTGGAGTGGGAAAGACCACGACGGCGGTGAACTTAGCCGCCTGCCTCGCTGCCGCTGAACAACCCACTCTCCTAATCGATTGTGACTCCCAGGCAAACTCCACCGCTGCCATCGGCTTTCCCAAGGATCCCTCGCGCAGAACCCTCTACCAGACTCTTATTCTTGGCGAGCCCTTCGACAAAATCCTTCAGAAGTCGCAAGTAGAAGGCTTAGATGTCGTCCCCGCCGACAAAAACCTCGCCGGAGCAGCCGTTGAGCTGGTAAATGCGGAAAATCGAGAATACAAGCTGCAAACTGCCCTGAAAGCCATCCAGGATAAATACCGCTTTATCATCCTGGACTGCCCGCCAGCCCTCGATTTGCTAACCCTGAATGCCTTGGTCGCAGCAAGCGCTGTCCTCATTCCAATCCAGTGCGAATACCTGGCCTTGGAAGGTGTGTCCGAATTGCTGGATACCCTGATGCGCATAAGGCGCACCTTGAATCCCAGCCTGGAAATCGAAGGAATCCTTCTCACTATGTACGATGAGCGGACAACGCTATCTAGGCAGGTTGCTACGGATTTGCGCAGTTTCTTCGGGACACAAGTATTTCAAAGCGTGATTCCACGCAATGTGCGTCTTGCGGAAGCACCAAGCTTCGGCAAACCAATCATTTTTTACGACATTCATAGCAAGGGCGCAGAAGGCTACTCGCAACTCGCCCAGGAGGTCATTGCCAATGCCGAGAAACGCGCTGGGACGGGGGCTAGGAGCGCTCATTCGGGAGCCTGAGCCTGCGACGTCGCCAGAACCTGCACCGATACAGCCTCATGCAACCACCGCCAGCGGCGCAGCAGTCGCGCCGGCTCGCGAGGTTGTGCATCCAGGCCCGCAACAAGTTGATATTGACCTAATCGAGCCAAGTCCCTACCAGCCGCGCACACGCTTCCGAGAGGAAGCTCTGGATGAGCTGGCGCGATCCATCCAATCCAGCGGAATCATTCAACCATTGGTCGTTCGACCGATTGGCTCGCGGTTCCAGTTAATTGCCGGCGAACGCCGATGGCGCGCTGCACAGCGCGCTGGACTGGCAAAAGTCTCGGTCATCGTCCGGCAAGTTCCGGATGACATCGCCCTGGAGATGACGCTAGTTGAGAACATCCAGCGCGAAGACTTGAATGCAATTGAAGCCGCGCGCGCCTTTGAACGTTTGATGGACGAGGCGCAGTTGACCCAGGAAGCAGTTGCCGAACGGACCGGCAAGGACCGTGCAACCGTTGCCAATTCGATTCGCCTCTTGAAACTGGAGCCCACCATTCAGGATTGGATTGAAGAAGGGAAGCTGACGGCGGGGCACGGCCGCGCTTTGCTGGCGGTGCCGGATTCGCAGTTGCGGATGCGCTACGCACAGCGCGCCGCACGTGGAGGTCTGACCGTACGCCAGATCGAGAGGCTAGCGTCGAGGCGCTCTCGCGGGGCGCATGCCCCAACAGAGGTCCATCTGGATGCCAACATCAAGTCCGCACTGGAAGAGCTTCAGCGGCACCTCGGCACCAAAGTGCTTCTGCACCAAAAAACCAAAATGCGTCCAGGACAGCTTGTGCTTGAGTATTATGACGACGCCCAACTTATGGGGCTCTATGACCGCTTGATGAAATAGCCCCGCGGAGCTTCACTCCGAGACTCTGCCCGTTCGTTCAGTCGCTTCATACGACAACACGTTTAATCAGTTGCGTTGACTTACCCGCGCGCCCAGCTAAAGTGGAAGAGTCTTTATTTGGGGGAATGGATATGGCATGGAAGTGGCCCAGCGCTGCAAAGAGCGGCTCAAGTGAAGAATGGACAGGATTCATCGACCAGGGCGTAACGCTCGAGGGCACGCTGACGGTCACTGGCACGTTCCGCATTGACGGTAACGTGAAGGGAAACATCATCTCGGAACAGACCGTCATCCTTGGCGATGGCGCAAAAGTGGAAGGTCAAATCGAAGGCAATCGCGTAGTGATTTCCGGGCGCTTCGATGGGGTGATTTTCGCGAAGGGCCGCGTGGAGATCGAAGCCAAGGGCGTGGTGACCGGAGAAGTTCACTCTCCGTGCATGGTCATCGACCCCGGCGGAATTTTCGATGGACGCTGCCACATGCTGGGATCTTCGGAGACCGCTTCAACAGTGACGATACCGATTCGCGCAGTCGGCAACGGCTAGGATTTCGCGGTCGGTGCGAATGACACGCCGGTAGCTTTTTCGGCTGCTTGAATTCCCGCCTGAATATTTGATTCCCAATCGAGATGCGGCACCTTGGAGGCCTTGGCAGCCTTGTAATAGAGCAACGCGTCCGACGGACGATTCAGTTGCTTTAACGCGAGGCGCCCGGCGGAAAGAAGCGCCAAGAGCGACTGCTTTTCTGCTGGGTAAGTCTTGGCGACCTTCTCGTATTCACCTACGGCACGCTCGTAGTTCTGTTGACCCTCTAGGACGCGGCATAGCTCCAACCAAGAAGCGGCCGGCATCGAAGCGCCACCCGAGTTTGTGTATTCGTCGTAGTCGTGCAAGGCCTCTTCGGAATTCTGAGCCTTCAGATGCAACTGACAGAGTTTGATGATCGCATTCTGATAAGCGGGGATGTCGTTCTTGCGCCAGTAGACTTGCTGAAGGAGCGTATAAGCTTCGGCCGAATCCGGCTTGGTTGCGACATAGCCCTGCAGTGTGGCAATGGCTTCGTCGAGCTTTCCGTGTTCCATTTGCTCCGTGGCTTGCACGATTCCGGCATCCGCGGTCCACGTCACCTTTGCCTCAATCGCTGCGTTGGCTTTATGTTCCAAACCGGAATACTTCAATCCAAGCGCGACGACTGCTCCAAATACGAAGCCACCGACGTGGGCCCAGTGAGCCACGCCCGAGTAGTGCCCTAAGAGCGAGCCAGAAAGAATTTCCATCAGCAGCCACATCGGGAGCAGCCAATAGGACCTCGCCTTGAATCGTATCCCTTTCCCCAGTGCCAGATTCGAGATGCTGCGCAAACCGAGCACTAGAGCCACTTCGATCTTCGTCTTCGGAAATCGGATCAAAAATGCTCCCATGAGCGCTGCGACCGCCCCCGAAGCACCCAAAGTGGGTATTGTGCTGCCGGGGTTCAACCAGGCATGAAAGATGAGCGCGGCCGCTCCGGCCGCCAGATAGAAGAGGGGATAGATGATGCGGCCCCAGGTATCTTCAAGAATGGCGCCAGCCAGCCACAAAAACCACATGTTGCCGATCAAGTGCAACCAACCCCCGTGAAGAAAATTCGCCGTCACATAGCTAATGGCGGTGGGGTGCGCTGGGACAAAAGCATACTGGTCGAGGAAGCCACTCCTCTCCATAGCGGCCCACTGCTCCGCCAGAGAATCCATTTCGTGCTGCAGTGCCGCTTCATCCTGCATCATGCGCATGCGGGCATCCCAGGCATCCGCTAGTTCGCGAGTTTGCGATTGCGCTTCGTTCCAGGTACCTGGATTGTTAGTTTTAAATGTAGTTATTAGACTCTGGACATTTTCGGGCAGGGTAAGTTCAGGATGCGATGCTGCCAGGAGCAGAATGTGCGCGCGCACTTCAGCGCGCTGCGGATTCTCGTTGTCGATCTGCCCGCGAGTGGCAAGGAAAATGCCGAAGTTGAGGAGAACCAGCGCGATGGAAATCACCGGCCAGCGGCGGCCCTCTAAGTTGTCATGGTTCAGCGGAATCAGCATCGGTCGTCCCCTTCTGGTCGAAACTTTAGAGAGGAATAGCTCTATCGAGTGTAAGAGCCAAATCCGCCGCGCTGTAACTGGCCATTGGGACAGGGTATAGCCAAATGATAAACGTCATCGGAGTAGCCAACGCATATGGCCCAAGGTATGGCGGCCTGCGAGATAACAAAGAGGCTTGGTTAAACGGTTGGTACATGGGTACGACGATTCACGGGGAACACAGAAGGGGTACAATTCTCTGCGCATTCGAAACCACCAGAAACATCGCCGGTAGTCGGTTTGGGACGGAGGTCCAGATGGCCAAATCCAACTCACTGAGTCCTTCCGGTCACTACAACGCTAACTACGGAAATTTTCAAACCGAACTTTACGCACAGATCCGGCAAGAAGCTTTTGGCGAGGATATTGGACAAAACAGTTGGCTCACCGCAGACGAGCAGGACAGGTTTATGGAGTGGCTCGAACTTTCCCCGGGGAAGACCCTCCTCGATGTTGCTTGCGGAGCAGGAGGCCCGGCGCTGCGGATCGCCGCTAACACCGGCTGTTCTGTCGTCGGCCTTGACGTTCACGGCGATGCGGTTACGACGGCGAATGCACTTGCAGCCCAGCGCGGCTTGGCCGAGCGTGCCGAATTCCGGTCTGCAGATGCTACCGGGCCATTGCCATTTTCTGACGCCAGCTTCGACGCCATCACCTGTATTGACGCGGTCAACCATTTCTCCGACCGGCCGCGCGTCATTGCGGAGTGGGCCCGCCTGCTCAAGCCCGGCGGGCGACTGTTGTTCACCGACCCCATCACCGTGACCGGAGCCCTGACGAATGTAGAAATCGAGTTACGCAGTTCAGCAGGTTTCTACTTATTTGTTCCGCAGGGCTACAACGAACGCACCATTGCCCACTGCGGGTTGCGATTGCTCGCGTGTGAAGATGTAACTGCGAACATGGCCAAGGTTGCCGAGGGGCGACACGCTGCCCGGGCGTTGCGAAGCGCCGCCCTGCGTAAAATCGAAGGCGATCAGGCATATGAGGGACAGCAGGAGTTTCTTGCTGTTGCTGCTCGTGTCGCTAGAGAAGGCCGTCTTTCTCGCTTCGTCTATGTCTGCGAGAATCTTAGCTGAGTACTACCAAAGGGAGGGAGCGAAGCGATTCCCATGAGCTCGCAGGTAAGCCCGGCGGGGGCGAACTCTGACCCGAAAGACGTCGCACAGAGAGCCAGACGGCGAGTCGCTTACCGACTGCTCCCATTTGTATTTCTCCTTTACATCGTCAACTACATCGACCGCGTCAACGTGTCGTTCGCCAATCTCAGGATGAGCGCAGATCTGGGATTCAGCGACCGCGTCTATGGTTTGGGTGTCGGGATGTTCTACATAACCTACGTCTTGTTCGAAATACCCGGAGCCATCATCGTCGAACGCTGGAGCGCGAGGAAATGGATTGCACGAATCATGATCTCCTGGGGAATCGTTACGGTTCTGACCGGCTTCGTGCACACCGCGACACAGTTCTATGTCGCCCGCTTCTTCTTGGGGGCTGCTGAATCCAGCTTCTTCCCCGGCATGATCGTTTACTTGACACACTGGTTTTGCTCGCGCGACCGCAGCCGAGCCATCGCTTGCTTATATGCAGCTAATCCTGCCGCCTCGTTGATCGGCTCTCCTCTCGCAGGCTGGCTCCTCGGGGTACATTGGCAGTCACTCGCTGGCTGGCGCTGGCTCTTTATTCTGGAGGGGATTCCTGCCGTCGTCGTGGGGGTCATCACTTACTTCTATATGACGGATCGGCCTGCGCAAGCGCCTTGGCTTCCTCAGGATGAACGGGACTGGCTCGTCAAGGAATTGCAGGAGGAGCTACAAGCGAAAAACAAGATTCGAAACCCTACGATTTTGGAAGCTTTTGGAGACGCACGAATTCTAAGATTGACTCTTGCCTATTTCCTGGCTCTCACAGGAGCTCTTGGAACTATCTACTGGATACCAACCTTCTTGAAGCGCCTGTCGGGAATTTCTAACCAGAGGGTAACTTTGCTTCTGCTTATACCGGCTCTAATGGGCCTGGCAGGAATGCTGATCAATGGATGGCACTCCGATAGAACCGCTGAGCGACGCTTGCACACCGCGATTCCACTCCTGGCTGCCGGCTCGATGTTCGCCCTCTTAACGCTCGATCATCACGATATGCCCTTAGCAATTGTGCCGTTGCTCCTGGGAAGCGGGTTCTTGTATGCCTACTATCCAACTTTTTGGGCTATACCGACGATGATGCTGAGCGAAGCAGTGGCGGCCGCCACCTTCGGACTGATCAGTTCGATCGGGCAACTCGGCGGATTAGCCGGGAACTACACGATTGGTTATCTCAACGATCGGACCCATTCGCTTACGGCCAGTTTCGCGTTCATCGCACTAGTTTATGTGGTGGCAGGCGGCCTGATTCTTAGTTTGAGAATCCGCGATCCAGTTAATGCTGCGCAGCGCGGCGGTACGCACCCCGATACGTAATAGGGCGCAAAAGGACACGTCTTCGTGCCCTTTTTGGCGCCCCTTTTTCCAGATTGCAATGAAGTCTGATGAAGCGCTAGACGCAAGTGAATTGCTTTGCGGCGACAATGATGTTCGTTGCACGGCCAGGCGGTTTCAATGGTAACTTCCGCATTGCCGACAACTCGCCCAGAACCTCATCTTTACGCTTCCCAGAACTCCGTTTGCGCAGGTATCGTAGATCGAGTCGCGCTCTTCTCGGAAGGAGGATGGGATGCTAAGACGCCAACTGCTTCGAACCCTGTCATTTGCTTTCGGGTCAAACTTCATCTTGGGACGGAACCAACTCGGCATAGTGGCGCAGACAGCCACTCAGCCAAAGGTCTCTCCTTCCCCTGCAGGGGCTGCTGTTCGCGATGGGATCGCTGGAGCAGCGGAAATGGAAAAAGTGACGGGAATCGGAGGATTCTTCTTCCGAGCCAAAGATCCGAAAGCGCTGGGGCGTTGGTACCAGCAACACCTGGGAGTCTCGCTCATACCAACGAGCCTCAAGGAATCCCCTTGGCAGCAAGAGGCCGGACCCACCGCTTTCGCTCCATTCAAGGAGACTAGCGACTATTTCGGGGATACCCAGAAGGTCTGGATGCTGAACTTTCGAGTCCGGGATCTCGACAAAATGGCGGCCCAGCTACAAGCCGCTGGAATCGAGGTCAAGATTGACCCGCAGTCTTATCCTAACGGCCGGTTCGCCCGCGTGCATGACCCTGAGGGCAATCCGATCGAATTGTGGCAGCCTGCAAAGCCAGCCGCTCCACGCTAGTTTGCTAAACAGCCCAGGACGATTTCTGGATTTCTCCCGGGTTACGGAAACTGACCCGCGGCCTCGTGAAGTTGACACGACCAAGAGGGGCGTCTATCGTTCGAAAGAGTCGTTGACGAGGGATTGCGGATGAAGATTCTGGTGCTGGGCGGCGGCGGACGCGAACACGCGCTGGTGTGGAAGCTCAGAGAGAGCCCGCGCGTGGAAAAGATCTGGTGCGCTCCAGGGAATGGCGGGATTGCCGCAGAGGCGGAGTGCGTGGCCATCGACTCAGGAGACGTCAGCGCGATCGTCGCGTTTGCCGAAAAGGTTCATCCCGATCTGACCATCGTGGGACCGGAATTGCCCCTGGTGAATGGGCTCACCGATGCGTTCCGGCAGCGGAATTGGGCCATAGTGGGACCTTCCCAACAAGCCGCGCAGCTCGAAGGAAGTAAAATCTTTTCGAAAGAATTCCTGGTGCGGCACGGCATTCCCACCGCAAAGTTGTACGGCACGTACGACTCTCCCTCCAATGCTTACAAAGCTCTGAATTCGGTATCGTGGCCGGTGGTTATCAAAGCGGATGGATTGTGCGCCGGCAAAGGTGTGTTTCTGGCGCCGGATTTGGCGGCGGCAAAAGATTTTGTGGAACGCGTGATGGAAAAGAACGAACTCGGGCCAGGAGGAAAGCGGATCCTGCTGGAGCAAACGTTGGAAGGAGAGGAGCTGTCGTTCATCATTCTCACCGATGGAAACCGCTATGCTCCGCTCGTACCTACACGCGACCACAAGCGCGTCTTCGATGGAAACCAGGGCCCCAACACCGGTGGAATGGGGGCGTACTCCACCGATGAGTTGCTGCCGCGTGAGCTTCGCGAAACCATCCGATCAACAATCGTTGAACCGACGTTGCAGGGCCTCGCCGCAGATGGGATTCCCTATCAAGGATTCTTGTATATCGGCCTGATGCTCACGAAGTCCGGACCAAAGGTCCTGGAGTTCAATTGCCGCCTGGGAGATCCCGAAGCTCAGGCGATTCTGGCACGGCTGGACTTTGACTTGGCCGAGGTCCTCAAAGAGGTTGCCGCCGGGTGCCTCGACCCGTCGAAACTACACTGGAAACCCGGAGCGAGCGCCTGCGTGGTTCTAACCTCCGGTGGGTATCCAGGGAAATTTGAAAGTGGCAAGCGCATTGAGGGCCTAACCACTGTAGGGGGATTTAATGGTGTGAAGGCGATTCATGCCGGAACGAAGATCGTCGGGGATACGGTGGTCACCAACGGCGGCAGAGTGCTAGGGGTTACGTCGGCAGCTGCGACCCTCGACGACGCGCTGGCCGGCGCTTACCGAGCTGCCGCGAAAATTCACTTTGAGGGTATGCACTACCGGAAGGACATCGGGGCTCACGCCACACAACTGAGGGCAGCGGGAGACTAGAAACTATGGCGAGAGTGCAGAATCTTTTTCGCGCTCCCAAGAAACGGCTTCCCATGGAGGAGCTACCCGAAGTCCGCGTCCTGGGTGACAGAGGTTTCGAAGGTTGCGCCCATGGACGGCCCGGCAGCAAGCGCCAGGTTCTGCTCGTAGATCGCGAGACCTTGGAAGCGATGGAACTCCAGCCGGGGATTATCCGCGAGAACATCACGGCGGATGGCCTGAACGTGAACAGCCTGCTGGTTGGCCAACTGCTGCTGATCGGCGAAGCACGCCTGGAAGTCAGCGCCGTATGCACGCCTTGCGATCAGATGGAAGCGATTCGGCCGGGGCTTCGCAAAGAGCTATGG
>Ga0075030_100004132_pt1 | contig 13155 bp, 12 predicted proteins | sample LitLauG_LLR_2012_FD_71393 | JGI IMG/M metagenome (GOLD analysis project Ga0075030, IMG submission 71393) | Freshwater sediment microbial communities from Pennsylvania, USA - Little Laurel Run_MetaG_LLR_2012 | ecosystem: Environmental > Aquatic > Freshwater > Creek > Sediment | place: USA... | reverse complement strand
ATGGAATGGGCCCCCGCGGAAACAATCAAGGCTTCTAACCTGACCACCGCCTTCGTTGAAGCGCTCAATCGTGCAGAGCTGCACTAACGCACTGATGCGGCGGCGTAGAACGAACTCAGCTTTCTTGCTCAGACCCGATCTCTCGAGCGTGAGAAGGTGCCGATCAGAACCATTGGCGAACGAGACATGATCTTGAGCAGGTCTCGTCCGAGAATCGTGCCTCTCCCTTCTGAGTCCGTAGCATCAGAGCATCATCGGATGACGCGAAGGAACATCGGGCTAAAGGAATCACAATGGGTATCACCCGTTCTATTCGCTATCCGCTATTCGTGCTCGTGCTGCTCGCCATTTCGGCGGCAGTTTATGGGCAAATCAGCATCTCTATTTCATTCGCGCCACCGGAGTTGCCGGTCTATGAGCAGCCTCTCTGCCCCGGGGATGGTTATCTCTGGACACCTGGCTATTGGGCCTACGCTGACGACACCTACGGCTACTACTGGGTGCCGGGCACATGGGTGACGGCGCCCGAACCCGGCCTGCTTTGGACTCCGGCCTATTGGGGTTGGCGTGGTAACGGGTACGTTTTCAACGAAGGGTACTGGGGCCCGCAAGTAGGCTTTTACGGCGGAGTCGGCTACGGTTACGGATACTTCGGGGAGGGCTATCAGGGTGGACGTTGGCAGAACGGTCAGTTTTACTACAACCGTTCGGTGAACAATGTCAGCATCACCACCACTAACGTTTACAACACAACCATCACCAATACCATGGTGAACCGGGTTAGCTACAACGGCGGCAGTGGCGGGATCAACGCCCGTCCAAGACCCGAAGACGAAGCAGCGGCGCGTGCGAGGCACATCCCGCCGGTCGCCGCTCAAACACAACATGAGCGAGCAGCCCGCACGAACTCGGAGCAACGCGCTTCCGTGAACCGTGGAACACCAGCCGTGGCGGCTACTCCCCGGCCTCGCGCATTCAGCGACCACGCAGTTGTACGCGCGAGACAAGCGGCGACGCCCTATAACCCTGCGGTAGATCGTGCGGCAGCTCAGCCGCCGGCCGTCATGCCGACCGCGCGTCCAGAGAACAACGCTGCTCGCTCCGATCGGCCTGCGCCGAATCATCAGCCGGAGTCGAGCCATCCGCCATCAACAAGGCCCGAGCCCAACCGGGAGGAGCCTGCTCAGCGGCCGCTGACTCCACCGCCGAGCGAGCGCTCGCAGCCCGAGCACACCTCGCCCCCGCAGGAAATGCGGCCTGCGCCACGGCTGCAACCGCGCCCTCAAGCCGAGCCCGCGAAAGCGGAAAACAAGAAGCATCAGGACGACAGACCGAAACCGAGCGAGAAGCCACCGCAGTAACGGAAGCGTTTCAGACTCCAGTTTATTCGGGGCATCCTCGGATTCTAGAGGGTGCCATTTTTTGGTCGGAAAGCTCTAGTCGTGCAAAACAACATTGAGCAGCGAACTGTGGACCTGCAGGGCGCCGTCGGCGCCACCAGCGTAATGAATGAAGCCTAGTTTCCGGAACCGGTTCATAAAAAAGCTGACACGCGAGCGAGTGGTCCCAACCATCTCCGCCAGCGTCTCCTGGCTGATCTTCGGGACCACGGTTTCCGGGATACCCTCCTTGCCAAAGTGGGCGAGCAAGAGCAGCACCCTGGCCAGGCGTTTCTCGCTGGAGTTGAACAATTGGTCGACCAGGTCCTCTTCGTAACGGATATTCCGCGCCAGCAGATACGCCACGAACATTTCAGAGAATGCGGGTTCGCGGTGAAGTGCCTCCATCATCGTCTTCTTCTCCACCCGAAGAATCTCGCAATCCGTCATGGCCGCAGCCGAACCCATCCGCAGAAGCTGACCTGCCAATGAACCCTCGCCGAAGAAGTTTCCCTCGCTCACGATAGCGATCGTCGCTTCCTTCCCGATCTTGGAAACGACACTGAGCCTGACCTTGCCGGTTTGAATATAGAAGACAGCATCCGCCCCATCCCCTTGCGAAAATATCACCTGCTTCTTTGGAACAGACAGAATCTTCCGGCCTTCGCCAATGGTCGCGAGGAAGATGTTGGGATCGAATCCGCCGTTTTTCTTGGCCGCCACTTTGTAACCCATCTTGGTTCAGTATAGTCCTCCGGATTGAAGACAATTCTCCTGAGATCGCAAACGCTGTCAATCCGCATGCAATGTCTTGCGGCCGAGGTTCAGCCGAGAGTGGTCACTTTTGAGCAGCTTTGCTTCGTCTTCGGTCGCACAATCGGACTGCAAACTAATAGATCATCTCCATACTACTGACCAGGGTAGCTATGCCAGCAACCATTCAAGTCGGCACGATTCTGATGAAGGAATGGCCCGGGATGAAGCAGTTCCTCGGGCTGGAGACTGAGCCCTGTTCAGGAGAATGGAGTCGGCTCAAGTTTCTCGATGGCTTCGCCCTTGATCGCAAGCTCCATGCTGCCGGATGGAATTTCTTTTTCATGGCGGCGGAGGTCGAAGTGATGTTCTTGGGCTCCATCGGAGCGGCGAAGATCCAGAACGCTCTGCTACGGATTCTAAAGGAGGTAAGGCGGCACCAGTTCAACGGCCTGGAAGTGACCGAAATAGTTGCCAGGAGCTTCCTCGGTTTACCGTACGTGACCGTTTCTGCGCATTCACGGCATATGCAACAGAGCTGTTACCTCGCTAGCGCTGAAGCACGGGAGATATCCCAGAACGATGCGGAATGGGCCAGAGGGTGAGCGGAGCTTCGGCGCGGAGAATTGACCTATGAAAACTGGTGAGAATCAGAGTCTCGAGCGGACGCTCGAGTCAGCAATTGTCGTTTCCTGGGCCGATTTGATGCGAGGCGCCCCAACCGGTTTGATTCACATTGAGTTCGGCTTCGCTCCAGAAGGCACTTTGGACTATCTGAAGGTCTGGTCATCCCTTACCCGAGGCCATTGGCTTCTAGCTTGTGAGTACTGGATGTCAGCATCCACATTTCACAGCGCCGGGGTTCGCTTCGACAACGCATACGAGTCCGAAGGGCTTACGCACATTCTGGAACTTGTGATGCAGCACCAGGGCGAATTCGTTCTTCCCCCAAACCTCGGACGCCAAGGACTGCTCCAGATCTCAACTCCTACCCAAGAAGAGATCGTCGCCGCTGGCGCGTTGGTCCACCAAGCGTTCGCTCGTCTCGGCTCAGCTCTCGCCGAACCCGTGCTGGCCTGAGCCTCAGCCATTTGCTTTATTTTTCGGAGGCCGCCAAGCGCCGGTCCCGATGCGGTTCCGTCCGGGGTAGGCCGGTACTCAACTCACATTTTTCGCCGGGCTTGGCACCACAAGTAGGGCAACGAACCGCCAGAACCAGTTTTGCTTTGGCTTTCATGGCTACACCATGCATCGCTACTGGCTCAACAAACTGGTCAATTGTGAACATCGGCAATCTTCCGCCCAGCGCATGATCCCTGCAGGAAAGGTGCAGGGCCGGCGCTTGAACGTTTCGGACGATTGTCGGGACTCCCTTCGGCCCTTTCCTCAGGAGTGACGTCATGTTCAACCAGTCGGCTACGGACACAAACAAGTCACCAGAACCACCGCAGATCCACCCCGGAACACCGACAGACCCGGAGGGCACCCAGAAGCCTCAGGTGGTTGAGCTTCCCTATAAGCCTTATGCCAACAAACCTGACTTGAATGAGCCTCCGTACGAACCGTACAAGGGCATGTAGCTGCTGACACGGCGGGTTCGGTCAGCGGGTCGGCGACCTTGACTGCTCGGCTGCAAGATCTGTGAGTGCCTCTGCTTTGCTGGTTGCACCTGCGAACGTCTGCCGGACCCGGAACACGCTGGTCAATTTTGACCAGTCTGCAAGTCCACTCCCGTTACATACTGACCAGAGAAGAAACCCAGCGCTGGACGCATTAACTTACCAGGAGTCGAAACGCGCCGAGAACATTCCTGCGAGTCTCGAAGCGGCGCGTCTGTTTTAGCACGATCGGCAGATCGATTCCTTCGTCATTTCTCACACCAGATTTAAGGCGGACAATGGCGCTACCAAACACCGTGCTATCGAAGGCTTTCTTGGAAGTTGTTGGTCCTCGCCCATTGATTCGGGGACAGGCCGCGGTGGCTCAGGGCCGATTGCAATCCAAGCCGTCCCTGCCGAGTCGAATCGCGGTGATCGGGAACTATCTTCCGAGACATTGCGGCATCGCCACTTTCACCACCGACCTGTGCAGCGCCATGGCCGCAGAGTACGGGACCGCTCGACTGCTGGCTCTCCCGGTAAATGACACCGACGAAGGATACGACTATCCGGCACGGGTGAGATGGTCGCTCGCCCAAGACGAGGCAACATCGTATCGGGAGGCGGCTGAATTTCTGAACTTCAACAACATCGACATGGTGTGCCTTCAGCATGAGTATGGGATTTTCGGGGGTTCAGCCGGAAGCCATATCCTGCATCTGTTGCGCAGCCTGAAGATGCCAGTGGTGACAACGCTGCATACAGTTTTGCGGGAGCCTGATCCCGACCAAACGATGGTCATGGAAGAAATCGCGGAGCTTTCCGACCGGCTGATCGTCATGAGCCAGCTGTCGTCCCAGTTCCTGCAGGAAATCTTCAAGGTACCTGGCGGCAAGATCGACATGGTTCCGCATGGAGTTCCAGACTTGCCATTCCTGGACCCCAATTTCTATAAGGACCGTTTTGGTGTGGAAGGAAAAGCGGTACTCCTCACCTCCGGTCTGCTCTCCCCGAACAAGGGAATCGAAAACGTAATTCAGGCGTTGCCCCAGATTCTGTCCAAACACAAGAATGTCGTCTACATGGTCGCCGGCTCGACCCATCCCCACATTCTTCGTCACGAGGGAGACAAGTACCGAGCCAGTTTGCAGGCTTTGGCGAAGCAAGCAGGAGTGGAATCGCAGGTGATTTTCCACGACCGCTTCGTCAGTCCCGAGGAAATGGTTGAATTCATTGGCGCCGCCGACATTTACATCACTCCCTACCGCCACGAGGCCCAGGTGGTTTCCGGCACGCTCGCCTATGCGCTGGGGGCGGGGAAGGCGATCATCTCGACACCATATTGGCACGCGATCGAACTGTTGGACGACCGCAGAGGCGCACTCGTTCCATTTCAAGATCCGAACGCGATCGCGCAGAAAACCGTTGAACTTCTCGACACACCTGCGCTTCGTCACGCCATGCGGAAACGCGCCTATCTGTTCGCTCGGGAGATGGTCTGGAAACGAGTTGCACAAGGTTACATGGAGAGTTTCGCGCGCGCCCGCAGCGACCGCATGGAGACCCCAAAAGTGCAGTTCTCGGCGCGGATGACTCACAAGTCGCTGGATCAGTTGCCGGAGTTGAACCTGAATCACCTGCATCGGATGACCGACAACACCGGGATACTGCAGCACTCAATCTTCACAATCCCAAACCGCGGAGAGGGATACACCACGGACGACAACGCACGCGCCCTCATCCTTGCCGTGTTGCTGGAGCGATGGAACAAGGATCGGCGAGGTGAGCCAGATCAGCATTCCGCGAATTCAACTGGTCTCCATCTGTCCTTCCTGGAGCACGCATTTAATCCAGCGAAAGGCAGATTCAAGAACTTTCTCCGTTATGATCGCCGGTGGAGCGAACCGGTTGGGTCCGAAGACAGTCATGGGCGGGCACTGTGGGGCTTGGGAACGGTTTTAGGGCGATCGCAGGATCAGGGATTTAGGGGCGCCGCCGGACGTCTGTTCGAGTTCTCCCTGCCTGCGGCTGTGGAATTCACCAGTCCGCGTGCCTGGGCCTACACCCTGCTCGGAGTTCAGGAATATCTCACCTCGTATCCTGGAGATCGCGATGCGCAGAAAGTCCGATCCGCACTCAGCCAGCGCTTGCTCGGAATGTACGAGTCAATCCGACGTCCGGATTGGAAATGGTTCGAGAACGTTCTCGCTTATGGCAACGCAAGACTGCCCCAGGCCATGTTGCTGGTCGGAGCAGCCCGCTCGGATGATCGCATGATTTCCGCGGGCCTCGAATCCCTGGATTGGCTGACCCAGACGCAACGGTGCGAGGCCAACGGCCACTTTGTCCCCATCGGCTCGCAAGGCTTTTATCACCAGGGCGGGGAAAAAGCCCGCTTTGATCAGCAACCGCTTGAGGCTGCCGGCGCAATTTCTGCGTGTCTGGAAGCGTATCGCGTAACGGGCGACACCCACTGGCGTAAGGCAGCCTGGTCGGCTTTCAACTGGTTCCTCGGCGAGAACGATCTGCAACTGCCCCTCTATGACTCGGTCACCGGCGGCTGCCGGGATGGCCTGCATCCCGATCGTGCGAATGAAAACCAGGGAGCAGAATCGGCGTTATCGTTCTTGATGGCACTCTTCGAAATGCGCTCGCTGCAAGAGCCAGAACAAAAGGAAACCCTTTCATGACCGTGCCCGCAGAAAAGCAAGTGAGCCTTCTCGGCACTCGCTTCGAGCCACTTCTTGTTCGGCATCCTACCAACCCGATCCTGACGAGTAAGCATTGGCCCTACCCGATTAATAGCGTCTTCAACGCGGGCGCGACCTTGCTCGCGGATGGCACGACGCTGCTGCTGTGCCGCGTGGAGGATCGCCGCGGCCTGTCGCATCTTTGCGCGGCACGCTCCGGAAACGGCGTCGATGGATGGCAAGTTGATAGCGAACCCACTTTGGTGCCGGACCCCAAGCATTATCCGGAGGAGATCTGGGGCATTGAAGATCCTCGCATCACATTCGTCCCCGAACTGCAGCAATACGTGATCACGTACACGTCCTATTCGCGCGGAGGCCCCGGGGTATCGCTTGCGCTGACCAAAGACTTCCGCACCTTCGAACGATATGGCGTAATCATGCCGCCGGATGACAAAGACTCCGCCCTTTTGCCTCGAAGAATCGACGGATGCTGGGCGTTGATTCATCGTCCCATGACGAAGCTGGGGTCTCACATGTGGATCTCTTATTCACCCGACCTTCGCTATTGGGGCCGGCACCGGCTCATGCTGGAAGCGCGCCGCGGCGCCTGGTGGGACGCCAACAAGATCGGATTGTCGCCGCCGCCAATCGAGACTTCCAGGGGATGGCTGGTGTTTTACCACGGAGTACGGCATACGCCTTCCGGCTGTCTGTACCGGTTGGGATTAGCTCTCTTCGATCTCGAGAATCCGGAAAAATGTTTGCTGCGAGGAGACTCGTGGATCTTTGGGCCGGAGGCGTCGTACGAACGCCACGGTGACGTAGATGATGTTGTCTTCCCTTGTGGATACACGATGGACCCTGATGGGGACACGCTAAACATTTATTACGGAGCTGCGGATTGTGCAATTGCCCTGGCTCGGGCCAGCGTGCGTTCTCTGCTCGGATGGTTGGATGCTAACGGAAGTTGCGAACGCCGCCAGCGCGCGCAGGATTTATGAAACTAGCTTTGAGTGTCTTCCAGTTTATCTTCGGGTGTCGGCATCGTCACCTCAGCCGTGTGTTCACGATCAAGCACCGCACATACAAGGTCTGCTTCGATTGTGGACGGGAGTTCGATATGCCTTCGGCGCATGCCCCCAAAAAATCCGACACTTCTTCGCCGGCACGCTCAGCGCCGAGTCCTCATCATGCGTCCTGAATGTACACTTTAGGCTCGCCCGGCACCTCAACCTTGATTCTTCTCAGACTGCGCCACAAACATCCTGCAGTTCTATTCCAACCCGTCGGCTGCCATCGACACGAAAAGGGATCCGGTTCGTTGGCAGAGGGTGCTGATGTCGCTGGACCAATTGAGGTCCGTAGCGGCAGTGGCGACGGTTGCCCCCGGTCTGGCACCTTGATCGCCGTGCGTTCACTTTTTTCCCATGAACGCCGCGGACAACGATGGGATGGCGACTGGGAAATAATCATGTCGCGTGCTTGTCGAACGCACCTCAGACTTGAACTTGGCTGTGAATGGGGGAAATATGGCAGACAATGAATGGACCGTGAAAGACCTGACAGAAGCCCTGAAACGCTTCCCACTTGACGCGAAGGTCTACTACGAGATGGGGCCAAACGGCCCCGGAACCATCGGCAAAGCGCAATATGTTAGGGCCTGGGGCGAGTCCGATGAGATGGGGGTGCTACTGGACCGATAGCTCTCGAGGGGGTCGATTATTCACGTTGCCCAGGGGAGGAATAACTCGGTCAGACGTGCCTACAGAGCTGCCAGGCCCAGGCCCGCCTTCGCGCGTGCTGCAGGTGCTAGTCTAGCTTCGTAAGAGATGAACAACCGTGACATCCAGGCAGCGTGGAAGTATCACGATGGCACTAAGCACTCCTATTGGAGCATTCGCAATGATCCTCACTTCCTCGACTGGGCCAATCGGCCACAGCCGTTCAAAATCTACCCGCAGATAGAGCCTCTTCCGTTACCACGCGACGTGCCACAAACAGGGGTGGCCGCGCTCTCCGCGATCTCACAGCCAGTGCCCTCATCGCGGGCCGATTCTGTGCCCGACCGCGAAGCTCTGGCGCGCATCCTCTATTTCTCGGCGGGGATTACCAGACAACGCGCCCATCCCGGCGGAGAAGTCTACTTTCGCGCTGCAGCCTGTACCGGAGCCCTCTACGAGATCGAGTTGTACGTCGTGACTGGGGATCTAGAGGGTCTGGACGCAGGCGTGTATCACTTCAATCCGGGGGATGGGTCGCTGCGGCTTCTGCGAAAGGGTGATTTTCGCAGAAATCTGGCTCAAGCGACGGCAATGGAGACGGCGATGGCTCACGCGCCGACCACGATCGTTTGTACCGGAACATATTGGCGGAACGCCTGGAAGTACCAGGCTCGCACCTATCGCCATTTCGGTTGGGATAACGGCACGCTGCTGGCAAACATGCTGGCCGTTTCCGCGGCTTCGGGACTGCCAGCTGAGATCGTGCTCGGGTTCGTGGACGACGAGGTGAACCGCCTGCTTGGTCTCGATACGCGCCGCGAAGTTTCCTTGTGCCTCGTACCGATCGGTCGTAGATCGGAGAGTTCGCTGCCGGCCCAGAGTAAGGTTCCGGCGCTCGGACTGGAAACGATCATGCTTTCGGGGCACGAGGTCGAGTATCCCGCCATATTGGACATGCACGACGCGTCTTCACTTGAGTCCGAAGAGGAAGTGGCTCCATGGCGCGGTAAGCGACTGGTCTTTGTGTCTTCCGCTCCAGCGGGCGTGGAAGTCAAGCTGCAGCTCCCGCCAGAAGCAGACCAGCCGCAGGATACGATCGAGCAGGTCATCCTGCGCCGCGGCTCTACCCGGTCGTTCGACAGAACTGCATCGATTACATTGGGCCAACTCGCAACCATCTTCAATTGCGCCACGCCGGGCCTTCCGGCCGACTTCCTCGCTCCCCGCTCGCAGCTCAACGATCTTTACCTGATCGTAAATTCGGTAGAGGGGCTCAAAGCTGGTGCTTACTTCTTTGGGCGTGAGCAGAGCACCCTGAAGCTCCTGAAGGCCGGGGAGTTCCGCGCTGATGCCCGCCATCTTGGGCTGGAGCAGGAACTGCCGGCGGACGCTTGCGTGGATATCTTCTTTCTCGCCGATTTGAGTCGCATCCTGGAGCAATACGGGAATCGAGGCTACCGCGCCGTGCAGTTGGAGGCGGGCGCAATCGGCGGCAGAATGTACCTGGCAGCCTACGCCCAGCGCCTGGGCGCAAGCGGACTGACCTTTTTCGACGATGACGTGACTCACTTCTTTTCACCGCACGCACAGGGCAAGAGCGCCATTTTCCTGCTCGCAATTGGCAAGCCGCTGAAACACAAACCTCAGTAGGCCAGGTGGAATGGCCAACATGGTCAAAACTGACCAGTAATCAGTTCGAGGCAAGGTCACAATGTAAAGGCTACATTTATTTCCGTTCGGGCGGGAAGCCGCCTGAGCGTGGGCAGGAATCGGCCGAGGTGGCTTATGACTCTCACTGTCGTGGCGGTGATCTTCGGACTTTTCGCAATTGGCCTGATCGTCCTCCTGATATACAACAGCACGCTCACCATGCGAAGGGATGACCAGTTGTTTCTGGACGACGCGAGTTCGCACATGCACGCCGAGCAGACGGAACTGTTGGCCAAGGTAAACCGGCTTACCATCCCGGTGCGCGTGTGTAGCATCGGGTCTGGGGTATTTTTGCTGGCGCTCGTGGCGATGTGGCTCTATCAGAAGCTGAACGCGGTACAGTAACGTTAAAAGCTGCTAAGTCTCCTTTGTCTCTTGTGCTTCGAGCAAGTCGATAACCTGGGACCTTCTCACCCGATCTGGCTACAAGCGTTGAGGAATGTGGCCCCTGAGCAGGTGTGAAGATCGCTATGGCGGCTACCACAATTCCCGTCCGATTCTGGTCGCCAGCTGATTGCATCCCCGCGCCACACCGTAGGACTGCGCCTTCACCCTGACAAATCGGTTGAAGGAGTGAGCACTGAGGAGTCTAGGATGATGGTATCGGTCTTTGTCGGCACCAGCGTTGACGGCTTCATCGCGCGCCCGAACGGCAATCTCGACTTTCTGCCGCCGGGTGGCGGCGAACCCCACGGCTACAATGAGTTCATAGCGACTGTCGACGTCATTGTGATAGGTCGCAAAACTTTCGAGACCGTTCTAGCAATGGACGACTGGCCCTATCGTCTCAAACACGTGGTGGTCCTGAGCAGTCGCCCCGTCGACCTGTCCGGGGCCGGTGGCGAAGTGGAGCAGATGGCCGGGCCTCCGTCCGAGATCGTTGCACGTCTTGCCGCCAGCGGTGCCCACCATCTGTACGTCGATGGTGGGATCACAATTCAAGGATTCCTACGGGCGGGATTGATCCAACGCCTCGTTATCACCCGCGTGCCGGTGCTCATTGGACATGGAGTTCCTCTTTTCGGCACCTTGGCGCACGACATTCGGCTCAGTCACGTAGCCACTCGGCACTATCCCAGCGGTCTGGTTCAGAGTGAGTACCAGGTAGCCGACTAGTACTAGCTTGCAGCACGATAGCGGTGACAGATCGAACACGGTGTGCTCATGCCTGCGCTTGCTCATGACGCTCTAGCTTTGCCGGCGGAGTCAGATGAACTGCCTGGTTCAGACGACCTGAAAGAGGAGAGGAACTACTCACTCACGCTCGAGCCTACGCTGAACCCTCATGCACCTGTCCAGTGTAGGGCTGACCCCTTGCGGTCGCCCTCGATCCCATTTTGCATGGCGTAAGCATCATCGCGTTTCACTCAGTGACCCGCGTCGCCATCGCGTCCCCCTCGTCTCCTAAAATGTGTGTAACTTCCTTCGATCGGCAGCGTACTGCTTTATGGACGCCAAGAGGAACATGGCGAAAGAACCGCAGCCCCGTGAGGGCGAGACCAGCCAGCTGGAGGGGCTCGGTTTGGAAAGCGTAATAGAGCGAGCCCAGGGGCACGATGCCGAGGCCTTGGCGGAGGTTTATCGCCGCTACGTCCGGCGCGTTTTCGGATTGTGTCGCTACATGCTGAACACTCGGGAGAGCGCAGAAGATGCCACCAGCGAAGTCTTCCTCAGGCTGCAGCACTCCATCGATAGCTACGACGGTTCGATACCGTTCCCCAGGTGGCTGCTACGAGTGGCAGGCAACCAATGTATTGACACTTTGCGGCGCCGGCAGCGCGGACTGAAGGTATTTGTGGAGGCGGAGGACGGAGCCTTGACCGACGCGGCCAGTTCGGAGCCGTCGCCGCTGGGGGCGGTCATCAGTGCGGAAGAGCGTGCGCGGGTGCGGGATACCATCGCACGGCTGCCGGAGACCCATCGCGTGCCTCTGGTCCTGCGCTATTACGGCGAGCTGAGTTATGACGACATCGCGGAGGAGTTGGGCTTGGAAAGGAACTACGTGGCGGCGCTGATATTTCGCGCCAAGCAGGATCTGCGCCGGAGACTGGCCCCTAGGAGCAAGTAATCATGGAATGTTATTCGGAACAGACCTGCTCCCTCGCGGTGGACGGCGAACTGCCGGCGGACGAGGCGCGGCGCCTGCGAGACCACCTGTCCACGTGTCAACGCTGTCGCGAGCTAGTGGACGCATTGCGCACTGAAAACCGCGTTCTGAGTGATAGTCTGCACGAGCTTCCGGAAGAAGCAGCCAGCCCAGCGGGCTTCTTCCATCTGCGTCGGTCCTGGGTGTGGGGCGACCTGGCGGTGCTGGCCGTGGTGCTGGCTCTAGGTTCGATCAGTTCCATTTGGTTCGGCGAACTGAGGATTCCGGCGGCGCTGGAATGGTTCAATCCCTTCAGCCCGAGCGGGCGCACGAACCTGCTCTTCAGACTTTTTGATCACTTTGTAACCGGAGGTACAGCCATGCTGACGGACTATGCTGCGGTGGTGGGCTTTCTTTCTCTGTTGTTGCTGGTGGGCGGTAGCGCACTGCTGTTGGGACGAGGGCGGCTCCGCCAGCCGGGCTTGCACCTGCTGATCGTGCTGCTGGTGTTGTCGTTGCCCAGCTTTGCCCTGGAACGGCGTAAAGGTGACTTCGTCACTGTGGCGGCGAACGAGACCGTGGACGATACCCTTATGGCCGTCGGCAACACCGTGCGCATCGAAGGCGTGGTCAACGGGGACCTGCTGGCTTTCGGCCGTACCGTGGAAGTGCGCGGTACAGTCAAAGGCGACCTGCTGACTCTGGCCAAGAGAACGGTGGTGAGCGGAACTGTAGAAGGCCGAATCTACACCTTTTCGGAATCGCTCGACTTGGACGGACAATTGGGTCACAGCCTCTACGGCTTTGCGCAAGCCTTGCGTGTGAATGACCGAGGCCACGTGGGTGAGGGTATCGTGGCTGCCGCCGGCGACGTCACCCTCGAGGGCGAAGTGAAGCGGAGTGTGGACATTCTGACCAGTGGCAATGCCGATGTGAGCGGCAGTATCGACCGCGATCTGACCATGTCGGGAGTTAGCGTTACGCTGACGAGCACCGCCCGGGTCGGCGGCAACCTGAGTGCTCGCGTGCGCCGGCTATCAGAGGCGCACATCGCCGACGGCGCGACCATTGCGGGCAAACGCGACATCCAGGTGCAGCAACCGAGCAAGAGTCGGTTCGCGCGCCCCACATTCTACTTCCACCAAGCGGTCTGGTTTGCGGCCGCAATGCTGGTGGGATGGCTGGGTCTGGTTGTGTTTCCCGGCTTCTTCCGGG